>Ga0209566_100198_pt1 | contig 62276 bp, 60 predicted proteins | sample Araplavi_mTSA_r2_2_FD_184287 | JGI IMG/M metagenome (GOLD analysis project Ga0209566, IMG submission 184287) | Arabidopsis root microbial communities from North Carolina, USA - plate scrape CL_Cvi_mTSA_r2 (SPAdes) (version 2) | ecosystem: Host-associated > Plants > Roots > Endosphere | place... | reverse complement strand
TAGCCGACCTTGGGGGAGGTGCCGCGCACCTCCGCTCCGTCGATCAGCACCTTGCCCCGGGTCGGCCGCTGCATGCCGGAGACGAGGGAGAGCAAGGTGCTTTTGCCGCACCCGCTCGGTCCCACGACGCTGATGAATTCTCCGCGCTCGATCGACGCTTGAATATTGCGCAGCGCTTCGGTTTCCTGCTTCGCCGCAAAGTAACTCAGACCGACGCTCTGCAGCTCGATTTGCGCCACCTTTTATCCCGCCTTTCCAATGTTTCGAACGAAGCGCATATCGACGACCTCGTTCATGTCGGCGACCTTGTCTTCGGCCTTCAGCACGCCGTTCTCGATGAGCACAGATTGAAGCTTGTCGAAGGCGTCTGCGGTCAATTCGGGCTTAGCGGGCCACGTGCCTTGATTTTTGTAACGGTTGACCGAATCGACGATCCGTTCCTTGGGCGTTCCTTCAAAGTAGGGCGCGAGCGCCGCCGCGATCTCGTCGTCCGTTGCCTTGGTCAACCAGTCGGTCGCCTTGGCTACGGCGTTGACGAAGCCCTGGACGATCTGCGGATTTTTCTCGATATAGTCCGAGGTAGCGACGAACGAGGTCTCCGGGAAGTCGCCGAACGTCTCGCCGAGCGAAGCGACGTAATATGCCTTGCCTTCCGCGATGAGCGTAGAGGCGACCGGCTCGAACAATTGGATATAATCGCCCTGCCCGCTCGTGAAGGCGCCCGCCATCGCCGGTGCGGCGATATTCGTCACGACGTTCGCGCCGGCCGCGCCCTTCTCCTTGAGCGCCGATGCCATCACCATCTGCGGCGCGCTGCCGGGACGCCAGCCGATGATCTTCTTGCCCTCGAGCGAGCGCCAGTCGAAGGCGTCGGCTTTGGCGCGCGACAGCAGGAACGAGCCGTCCTTCATCGTCAGCTGATGGAAGATTTTGAGCTTCTTGTCGCCTTTCTGATTGTAAATATAGATGGCCGTCTCCGGACCTACGAGCGAGATGTCCGCCGTTCCGGCGATGAGCGCAGCCGCGCCTTTGTCGGAGCCCTGTGCCGTGTTCATGTCGAGCTTGATGCCTTCTTCTTCGAAGAAGCCTTTCGAGATGGCGACATAATAGGGGGCATAGAAAATCGAGCGAATGACTTCGGAAAACTTGATCGTCACGATCCCTTTGGACGCGGACGGCGACGGCGACGCGGACACGGCTGGTGCGGGACTCGCGCTGGAGCCTCCGCCTGATTTCGTATCGTTTGACCCTCCGCAGCCAGCGGCGAGCAACGTTAGCAAAAGGACGGCGAGCAGCGCGACGACTGATTTTCTCGGCGATGCCAAGTTCTTCTCCTCCCATCGATCCTTTCGGATGATATGATCGCTCCCGCGCCAGGCGGATGCTGCGCGTACCGCTTGTGCCGACCGGCCTTAGCGCCGGGCAACAGCCTTGCACGGGAGGAGATGTATTATATGCCGGGCGGGCGGATCGCGCGACCTGACATGGCGGCGTCGCCTTGCTCCGCCGTCTCATCCGGATAAAACGCAAAAAACGCCGACCGCGACCGACCGAATCATCGAATGCATGATCCGGCCGGCCCCGATTGGCGGTATACAGTGCTTATTCTAAGGTTTGCAGGCGGAGCCGGTCTCGTTAGCCGACTCCCTTTCGTTATTGCGGATCGATGGCGGCCAACTGCAGCCGGATCGTTTCCTGCACGTCTTCCCAATGCGCTTTCATCGCTTCGCGCGTCTTCGCGCCGTCGAGCTTTTCCTGGTGAATGCTGATCGTCGTGCCTTGCTTGGCCGGCAGCAACCGAATCTGCAGCGTGGATGGCGCCTCCCAGCCGCTCTTCATCCATTGCAGGCGAACATGGGACAGCGGCTTCACGACCGTGAAGCGTCCCGAGTTCCCTTCGCGCGTCGCGAAGTTCTCCCCCTCGCGAACGGCGGCGCCTTCGGCTTCCCCCAGCCAGGCGCGCAAACCTTCTGCGCCGGTCAAAAACCGCCAGGCTGCCTCCACCGTAACCGGTACCGTCCGGCGCACGCCGATCTGATAACCTGCATCCTTCGTTTTGCCGACCGAGTTCTCCGCTTCGTGCTTCACCGTCTTGTCCATCTCATGTCACTCCCCCCATTCGGCATAAAACTACCGCATCTGCTCTCGATTTGCAATCCTTTCATGAAGGGCAACATAAAAAGCACGTTCCCGGGAACGTGCTTTCATGTCGAGCTCTTATTTAGGACGTACTTTAATTTAGGGTCAGTCCGGCGCAAATCGGGCCGTCATTTTTCCGGATGCGTTTTTCAGGCGGCGGGATCGAAAAGACGAGCCTAAGTACTCGAACGATACGTTCGGGTAGCTGCCTTTGCGCTTTCCGTCCTGGCAGTAAACGATTTTTGTCTTGTCCGGGTGCGCGGCCAAGCCGTACGCCTTCAACCGGCGGCGAATTTGCCTTAACAGCGCTTTAGCGTCCGCTTCGCTTTTGCAATGACAGACGATGTCGTCGGTGTAGCGTTCAAACGGCACGCCCGGATGGTTTTGCTGCATCCACTTGTCAAAAATGTCGTGCATATAAAAATTGCCGAGCAAAAAGTTTAATTTGTTTCCTTGCGCGAGCCCCTTCTTCTTTTTGATCAAAGTCCCGGATTTCGTTTGTTCGGGCGATTTGATCGTGCGTTCCGTGTACAGCAATACCCATGGATTGCGAATATGACGCTTAAGCATGTTCATGAGCAGCCGGTGATCGACGCTGTCGCCGAAGCTTCGAATATCGAGCACGACCGCCCAATCGTACTGAAGACATCGCTTGCCGGCTGTGCGGATCGCCTCGTCGCGCGCCTGCTGTTTCTGCCTATGGCCGTACGAATTCGGATGGAAAAGCTTCTCTAATCGTGGATACAGCTCGTTTTTCAGCATCGTCTGCACGATAAAGTCTTTTACCGTCGGTATGCCGATCGCCCGTTTGCCGCCCTTCCGTTTAGGAATATAAACCCTACGGACGGGGGAGGGCCGATACTCGCCGGAGGACAACTTTTCTCGTTGCTCGCGCAATAATTTCGCAAGATTCCGCTTATAGTCTTGGATCGTTTGGCCGTCCACCCCGACGACCTTCGTTTTCCGGGATTGCTTGAACGCTTCTCGAATCAAGCGGGGCGATATTTTAAACCGTATGGCGCGTTTCACGCGACCCCCCCTTTGGATGAATGCGGCCTGATATCCCTACTGTATATGTCCTCGTTTTCATTTTGATTGTGCATTATCCCAACGGTACGGTTCCTGATTCGGGGCAATCCCATGCTGCAGCGTCCATGTGTTACTTCTTCAATCGGTCGCTCCCCATCCAGAAGCTTGCGACGAGGCCGATGGCGACGAAAATCAGACTGCCGAAGAAAACGTCGGCGAGCGCTTGGCTGAAAAGATTCCGCAGACCTTCAAGCGCCTCCGGCGCCAGCGCGTGCCGAACGACCGGATCGAGCAGCGACTGCGGATCGGCGAGACGATCGATCTGATCGGCGGACAGATCGCCGAGATCGCCGCAGAGCTCGGGCAGGCCGGATGCCATCCGCCGCGCCATCAGGCTGCCGAATACGCTGACCCCGATCGTCCCTCCGATCGACCGGAAAAATTGAGAGCTCGACGTCGCGACGCCTCGATCCGCAGGCTCCACCGCGCTCTGCGCTGCCGTCCCTACCGTCGGATAGACGGCACCCATGCCGAGTCCCGCTACGATCATAAACACGATCATTTCCAGCTTGTCCGTATGCACCGTGATGCCGCATAATAGGACGAATCCAATCGTCATGACGCTCATGCTTCCGATCAGGATCGACCGATACGTGAGCCTGCCCATCAGCCTGCCTCCTGCCACCGAAGTCACGATAACGCCCAGCATCAGCGGCGTCAGCGTGAATCCCGCGACGGAAGAACCCGCGCCGATCACGCCTTGGACGAACAACGGGATGTAGACGATCGCCCCGAACAGTCCCGCGCTCATAAAAAATCCGACCACGTTCCCCACGGCCACCGGACGAATCCGGAACAGCCGCAGCGGCAAAATCGGCTCCCTCGCCTTCGTCTCGATCCAGAGGAACAAGCCGAGCATTGCGCCGCCGGCCAGGAACAACCCGACAATCGGCGCGGACGACCACGCATAATGCGCCGCCGAGCCCGCGCCTTCGCCTCCTCCGCCCAGCACCAGCGCAAGCAGGATCACGACGACCGAACCGGTCAGCGTCAGTGCGCCAAGCCAGTCGATATGCCGCTTCTCCTTTCGCTTTGACTCCCGCAGCGCGAATCCCACGCAGGCCATCGCGAGAAGCCCGAGCGGCACGTTGATCAGAAAAATCCATCCCCAATGCCACCGCTGCACCATCACCCCGCCGAGCGCCGGACCGAAAAGACTCGAGAGCGCGAACACGGCGCTGAACAGGCCCATGAACTTCCCGCGTACTGCCGGCGGATAGATGTCCGCGACGATCGTCATGGAGATCGGCATCAATGCGCCGGCGCCGAGCCCCTGCAGCGCCCGGCACGCGATAAGCTGGGGCATGTCGCCCGCGAATGCGCATAACGCTGAGCCGGCAGTGAACAACGAGAGGCCGATCAGATACATTTTCCTTCGTCCAAACAGGTCCGCCAGCTTGCCGTAGATCGGCATCGTCGCCGTGGAAGCCAGCATATAGGCTGCGAAAACCCAGCTGTAGAGCGACAATCCCCCGAGCTGTCTGGCGACCGTCGGCATCGCCGTCGAGACGATCGTCTGATCAAGCGAAGAGAGAAACAAGCCGATGAGCAAACCGGCCGTGATCCATTTGACATTCGGATGCTGCGTTATAGACATCATTCGATCCCTTCCTTTTTGGCGACTAAGGCGTTGATCGCGCTTATCGCATCATTTAATCGACACGGCGTTGTTTTATCGCCGTGACGTTGCTTATAATAAAAAAGACCGGAATGAACAACAACCGTCATCTTCGGCGCAAACGTCGCTTAATCGCCAGATCGCGTAAGGATGTCGCATAACGAGGAGATGTTCGACGAAAGGAGCCGCAAATGTCATCTATCGATAGGCGAAAAGATCCGCGGATCAAGCGGACGCTGCTGTTGATTCGGGACGCGCTGATCTCGCTGTTGAACGAAAAAAGCCTGGAACAAGTTACCGTGAGGGATATTACGGAGCGTGCCCAGATCAATCGGGCGACGTTTTACTTGCATTACGTGGATAAATACGACCTGCTCGACAAAGTCGTGGAAGAGATGATGGCAGCGTTCGCGGACGTCTTCCGGCTGCCCGACGGCTTCGAGGCGGAAGACTTCGTCCAAGGCACCGATGCGCCTCCGCCTTCGTTCGTCCGCCAGTTCGAGCATTTGGCGGAGCATGCCGCGTTGTATAAGGTGATGCTTGGACCGAACGGACCAGGCGGGCTGGCGAAGCGGATGGAACGCATCGTCGGCGACTCCCTCGCCCACCGCTCCCGCATCGCGGCACCGGACGACCGGGCGGCCCTTATGCCCAGAGAGTTGATCGTTCGCTATGCGACGTCGGCGCATATGGGCGTGCTGACGTACTGGCTCGAGCGCGACATGCCCTACACGCCCAAGTACATGGCGACGCAGCTGCTGCGGCTGCACGCGCTCGGCTCGACGCAGCTGTTCCGGACGGGGCGATGAGGCGAGGGGAAGCGCGGAAGAAGAGAGAAAAGCAGAATTCGCTTGGGGAGCGCACGCGCTTCCGTTAGTGAGCTCATCCGAATTGGGCAACACTGAAGCCAATAGTTGCTAGATTGCAATTAATCGTTTCCAAATCAATCAAATCGTCCAAATAAGTGCTCGAGTACAACTAATTCCACGTCCATCACGTAAAAGTCCCGTTTCCGCTCGCATTAATTGCATTTTGGTAACTAATTTTGAAATGCGGCGAAATTCGCTGAAAATAATTGCGTTATAGCAACTATTCAGTCGGTAAGCGTGGAAAAAGCATCGACTCAGCGCCTCGCGGCACTTGGGTCGATGCTTTTTTTGCGGCACTTCATGTTGCTCGCCGGCGTAGATGCGGCGTTCGTGTCGGCTGTCAACGCCTAGTGCGATTTCGCCTGTCGTGTACTCACGCTTCGTACGATATGACCAGTCGCGTACGCGGATCTCCGCCAGTCCCGCTTCGTACGATATGACCAGTCCTACACGCCAATCTCGACCCGCTTCGCTTCGCGATTTACCCGTACACGCGGATCTCCACCAATTCCGCGCAGGCGGTACCGTTCGTGCGCTCGACGACGACGCGGACGGCATCCGCCGTTAGCGCCGGCGACAGCTGCAGGCGGTTGGCGCGGCGCCGGTTGCCGGTAACGGATGCAACGGCCGTCCATTCGCCGCCGCACCGGGCTTCAATGCGATACGCCTCTGCTAACTCAGGGATCGCTTCGAACGGTGTACGATGGTGGTGCAGGTTGATCAGATCCTCGTTCACATCGTCGTTCCAGGTGAGGCATACTTCACGAATAGAGACATCCTGCTTCCACTCGAGCGCGATCCAGGCTTCGCCTCCGTCCAGCGGCCCGGACGCCCACAAATTCGGCCCGCCGAACGGCCGCTTGAAGCCCCCGACCGCCTGCCCAGGCGCATAAGCTGCCGTCTCGCCCATCGCGCGGAAGCAGAACGGCCGCCGGACGAGCTTTTTCATGCTCCATGCGACGACGGGCTGCGTCTCGTCGTGGTCTTCGAGCGTCGCCGCCGCATTCGGCGTCGCGCCATGCTCGAACGCCAGCACGCCCGTAAACGGCTCGGCTGTTTGATACAGCCGAACCAATGCGTTGCGCCGCACGACGACAAACGCGTTCTGCGGCTGCGACGGCGCCCAAGGCAGATCGAACGTCACCCACTGCAGCTCGCCCTGCGCCACACCGGCGACAGCAGAGCCGATCAGCCCGACCGGCACATAGTTCTCCGCCCGTCCCGTGTCCCACAGCTCGACAGTCAGCTCGGTATCCGCTTCGGCCGACACGAGCAGCTCCAGCCCCTGCATCGACGGATTCACCGGGAACAATATACCGGCATCGCGAATGAGCGGATAGACGGTCGCGGCCTCTTCGACCGCGATCCGCGTCCGCCACGACGAGGCGCTCACCGCAGCCCGTCGCGCCAGATCGTCCGGGTCGCTGCTGGCGAGCCCGACGATCGACGCGTCCTGGCGCAGCATCGTCTGCTGCAGCTCCGCCAGATGCGACGCATAAAGCTCGCGCGGCGTCGCGCCCTTTTCCACGCACAGCGCCGCCGCGGTCCCCGCAGCTTCGCCCATAACCGCGCATGTCGCCATCACGCGCGTCGTACCGAACGCTACGTGCGAAGCGCTGACGTTGCGGCCCGCGAACAGCAGGTTGCGCACGTTGACCGAATACAGCGAGCGGTACGGGATATGGTAGACGCCGTCCGCGTGCATATGCTTGGAGCCGCTCTCCTCGGCATACATCCCTTGCGGCGGATGCAGGTCGATCGACCAGCCGCCGAAGCCGATCCGGTCGGCGAACGGCTCCTGCGCGATGATATCGTTCTGGTTAAGTACATAATCGCCGACAAAACGCCTGTATTCCCTTTTGCCCGGGATCGATCCGACCCACTCCAGCGTCATCGTGTCGGCGTCGAACTGCCCGGAATTTTTGATATAATCCCAGATGCCGTAAATGACCGACCACAGCTCGTCGCGGATCCGCTCGTTGTCGTGCACCGTATCCAGCTCGCCGCCCCACTCGATCCACCAGTAATGACAGCCAGAATCTCCGCTCTTGATGACCCTCCGAATCGGAATCGGCGTCTGCGCGATGTCCTTGGCGAAGCTCGGCGGCACGAACCTTACAGGATGACCCGCGTCCTTCGTATAGAACAGCAGCGTGCTGCCAAGGGTGATGTCGTCCTCAATCTCCGGCGCCCATTCCTCGTGAAACTCGCTGCGGGCTTCCCTTCCTATTCGATACCTCGCGCCCGCCAGAAAGCCGATCAGCCCGTCCCCCGTGCAATCGAGGAAAACCGGGCTCTCGAATCGGATACGCCGCTCCGAGCCCATCATCCATCCGGTGACCGACCGCACTATCCGGTTATCCTCGTCGCCGTCCGCTTCCACCTCGTGCACGTCGGTGTTCAGCAGCAGGGTAATATTCGGCTCCGCCCGCACCGCTTCCAGCAGCACCAGATCCCATAGATAGGGGTTCCCCTCCGGGTTGCGATACTGGTTCTCGACGAACAGCTCGCCCATGATGCCCGTCTCCCGGGCATACCGGTTCGTGCCGTGCGCCGTCGCGCCGCATACCCATACGCGCACCTCGCTGCTCGAATTGCCGCCGAGCACGGGCCGGTTGTGAACGAGCGCGGCCTTGCGCCCGAGCCTCGCCGCGGCGATGGCGGCGCAGATGCCCGATAGCCCCCCGCCGACGACCGTAATATCGCTGCTTATCGTTTCCGTGCGCATATACCGATTCACCCTTTTACCGCAGAATTGGTCAAGCCTTGAATAATGAAGCGCTGGCCGATGACGAAGACGGCGATCATCGGAAGGATGCCGGCCGACGCCGCGGCCATCATGCCGTTATAGTCGACCGTGTTCTCCAAAATGAAGTTTTGAAGGCCGAGCGGAACCGTGTACAGCTTCTCGTCGATCAGAAAGACGAGCGCGTTCTCGTAGTCGTTCCACTGCCAGGAGAAGTCGATGATGGCCAGCGTCGCAAGCGCGGGCTTGGCCAGCGGCAGGACGAGCCGGAAAAAGATGCGGAAATGACCCGCCCCGTCGAGGAACGCCGATTCGGAAATCTCGTGCGGGATGGACAGGAAAAACTGGCGCAGCATGAATACGCCGAAAATCGTGAACAGGCCCGGCAGGATGAGCGCCAGATGCGTATTGTAGATGCCGGCCCACTCGAACATGATGAACTTCGGCACGAATAGCACCTGCGGCGGCACCATCATCATCGACAGGTAGATCATGAACAGCGCATTGCGCCCTTTGAACTCGATTCGGGCGAAGCCGTAAGCTGCAAAGGCCGACAGGAACGTCGCCCCCACCATGCCTATGATCGAGATTTTGAGCGAATTGAGGTAATACGTGCCGAAGCTCTTCGGACCGGTCCATACCTTGTGATGATGCGCCCACGTCGGATGCGACGGGATCCACTCGATCGGATACTTGAATACTTCGGCCGGCGTCTTGAGCGACGTGCTGATCATCCATAGAAAGGGAATAATCATGACGATCGCAAGCGCCAGCATGATGACCGTGACGAGCAGCCTTCCGGCCGCGCCGGTCGTCAATCTTCGTTTAAGCTCCATCGCCGATGCCCTCCTTGGCGGCTTAATAGTGAACCCATCTTTTCTGACCCAGCCATTGCAGGAGCGTGATCAGCAGAATGATCGCGAACAGCGCCCAGGAGATCGTGGCGGCATAGCCCATGTCGTAGTAGCGGAACGCGTTCTGGTAAACGTAGAGCGACAAAATCGTCGTGCTGTTGCCCGGTCCGCCCTGCGTCGTCGCCTGGATGATGCCGAACGTTTTGATCGTCATGATGAGACCCGTGATGAGCAGCAGGAAAGTCGTCGGACTGACGAGCGGCCAGATGATTTTGCGCAAAATCTGAGTCGGCCTCGCGCCGTCGATCTTCGCGGCCTCGAGCAGCTCACCGGATACTTCCTGCAGCGCGGCCAGGTAGATGATCATGTTGTAGCCGAGCAGAAACCACACCCAGATGATGTCGATCGCGTACATCGATGACGTCGTCGTCGACAGCCAGCCCGGCGGATGCTCGATGCCGACGCTCCGCAGGAAGCCGTTGATCGGCCCCTGTTTCGGCTGGAACAGCAGCATCCAGACGAACGCGACCGCGACGCCGCTTGTGATATAAGGCATGAAGTACAGGCCGCGCAGCAGCTTTTTCAAATAAATCTTCTGGTTCAAAATGACCGCGACGACGAAGCCTAGCGCAATCGACACGGGCACCGCGAGCAGGAAAACGACCGTGTTGCGCAGCGAGAGATAGAACAGGTCGTCGTGCAGCATGCGGACGATGTTGTCCACGCCGACGAATTCGATGCTCGGATTCATGAACTTGTAATTGGTGAACATGAGGCCGAACGAATAGACGGCCGGGATCAGGAAAAACACCAGCACCCCGAGCATGCTGGGGCCGATGAACACATAGCCGAGCAGGCGCTGCCTTCTCATCCAGTTGTTGTACATGCGCATTAACCTCGTTTCTCGAATGAATAGCTCCAGTCTATCAACCGCGCGCCGATCCCATAAGGAACAAATCCATCGAGTTCATCGTACATATCCATGCAAAAAAGCCGCCCGGGGGACGGCTTCGAGAAGCGGAAAACATCAAATTGTTCTATTCGGCGGTGCTAGGCGTTAGGTGCTGGGAAGAGGCGCGTCTCGTCGTTCCTGCCGGATGCGCGATGAGAGACTGCCTACGCATGATCGCATCTCCGTGTGCGCTCCGCTGGGCCCCTACGCGCGGCCTAGTTAGCGCTCCGATGGGACATGAACCACGCCAGCGCGTCCTGCAGCATCGCGTCCGTGAACGTATGGCCGACGCCGTCGTACTCGGTTATCGCAAAGCGCTCCGGGCAGGCTTCGTACGTACCCTTCAACGCGTCCCTAAATCTGCGCGCGCCGTCCGGCGGCACATGCCCGTCCACTGCGCCGTTCAGGAAACGAATCGCCGGCGCGTGCGCATACCGCGCCAGATTCGTCAGCGGGTTGCACCGCCGGTAACAGTTCCAGGCATACGTATCGGGCGCGCTCGGCGTCTCGTCCGATCCCGGACGCAGCCAGTCCGGCGTAGAGACGCATGCCGCCACCGCGCGAATGCGCCGGTCCAGGCCCGCCGCCGTCACCGCGATATCGCCGCCCATCGAGATGCCGCCGGCCAGGACGGCGCCGTCAAGACCGAAACGGTCGAAGGCCCAGTCGATGACGCGCGGATACTCCTCTGCCGTAAGTGCGATCATCGGCCAGAAGTAGCGGCGCTTGTTCGCGCGCAGCTTGTGCCTGAACGCCTCCTCGCTCTCCGGCATTCGTTCGCCATGCTCATAAGGATCGTATGAGACGGCCGTAAAGCCGGCGTCCGCGAACAAGCGCAGATGCTCCCGCAGTCCGTTTTTGGAACCCGTCAAGCCCGGCAGCCAGACGACCAGATCGCCGCTCGCGCCTGATACCGGCCGCTCCCAGATGAGCGGAATGTGGTCCACCGTCGCACTGCCGCTTTTCTCGCCTGCCCCTTTTTGAGCCTCTTCGTTCACGCTTGCTCTCCCCGATCTAATCAAATTAAGTCAAATCCAATCCCCGACAACTACGGTAATTCTGGCGGCCAAGCGCGAGGCGAGGCTCCTGTCGTTCATTTCCGAACCGCCTGTTAACAGTTCCATTCCCGTCGCCCGATTTCCTTCTTCCTCGCGGACGCAACGTAAAGCGCCTGAACCGCAGAGACTCAAGCGCTTTACTAATTATGGAGAGCGGCGGCCAACCGCCGTCCGGGCCGCTCCCGTCCAAGGCTCGGCATAGACGCGGGTTACGGTGCCGTCCACGATTTCCAGCGCGTTCAGTTGGTAGCCGTACGAGCAGCCGCCGTCGATGCCGATCTTGTCGCCGCCGAACCAGACGTCGGGTTTGCCGTGAAGCTCGATCGCCTTCGTATGGCCGAATACGACCGTTTTACCTGCCTTGACCGGTTGCTTGTAGAACGCTTCCCGGATAAACAAATAATCCATCGCGCTCTGCCGCCGCCAATCCCGGATGTCCGGATTGAGGCCCGCATGGACGTAGATGAACCGGTCGTCCTCGTAGAAATACGGCAGATGCTTCAGGAATCGAATATGATCCTCGCAGCAGGACAGGATGCGCGCGCGATATTCGCCGATTCGCTCGGGTACGATGCTTGAAGCTTGCCGGACGCCGATATAGCTGCCGATGGCCTCGGCGCCGCCTTTTTCAAAAAAGTTGCGAAGCTCCGCGGGATGCGCCCGGCCCTGAACGACCCGGACGAAACGCCGGTCGTGATTGCCCTGCAGCGCGACCGCGCCGGACTCTTTGACCAGACGGCGGACGAGCGCCACGGTCTGCCTGCTCCCTGGACCGCGGTCTACGTAATCGCCCAGCAGGACGAGCTGGTCGCGTCCCGCGTCGAAGCCGCATCGCGCCAGCAGACGCTTCAATTGCTCCGCGCAGCCGTGTATGTCGCTGATCGCCAGTGTACGCGCCTTGTTCACAACGCCTGCACCTCCCTTGGGCGGATACCGCCTCCGCTGCGTATTGCCGGCTGCAGCGAGCGGCCCATTATCGGTCCCCATGTCCTTCTTTACCCGGGACGAGACCGACCGCATGCATCGCGTTCCACCGCAGACCATTCGAAAAAAGGATATAGCCCGGACAGGCTAAAAGGACTGCCGTCTCGGACGGCAGCCCCGGTTCAAGCTTATTTGGCCTTCTTCAAAAAGTCGTTGTGGCGGCTCACCATGGCGGCGATCGTCTTGTCGAGATCCTGGGCGCCGAGGAAGTACTTCTCGTATTCCTGCGAGCGCAGGTCCATGACCTCCTGCGGCACGGAGCGGACGAAGGTCGGCGTCTTATTGTCGAAAATGACGTACATCAGCGATTCCTTGTCGTAAGAATCGGCCTTGTCGCCGAGCATGCTCGCGAGCGCCGCGTCCTGATCGGCGTCCTTCGAGGCCGGCAGACGCCCGCCCGCCGCCATCGGCGCCATGCCGCCGTCGGCGTACCACTTCAGGAACTCCCAGGCCGCCGCTTGGTTCTTGGACTTGGCGTTGATCGAGATATAGTCGCCCAGCCCGCCGCGCGTCATGTAGCCTTCGGCTTCGTCCTGGAGCCTCGGCACCGGGGCGAACGCGATCTTGAAGTCGCGCGGATAGTCGGTAAAGTTGTTGGAGCTGCGCAGCAGCCAGGCTCCGATGTTCAGCATCGGCACGTCTCCGCTTAGGAACATCTGCTCGACCGGCATCTTGCTCGTGAGCTGCTCGCCCAGCGGCGGCGTCGTCTTGTCTTCCTTCATCATGGCGTTCAGCGATTCGAGCCACTTGCGAACGAGGGGATGATCCAGATTGGAGGTGCCGTCCGCCTTCGTATAGCCGTCCTTCGAGAGCACGGCGTCGATCGGGTCCACGAACGGTTCGGTATTCTGAATAAAGCCGTAGCCGTCGCCCTTCTTGAGCTTCTTGGCGTATTCGCGCATCTCGTCCCAGGTCCAGTCCTTCGGCACCGGGAGACTCGCAGCGTCCAAAGCGTCTTTGTTCAGCGCGACGAAAAAGGCGCTTTTCGTCGTCGGCACCCCGTAGAACTTGCCGTTGATTTTCCAGCCGGCGGCGTCAGCCCCCATTTTTTCTTCGATATTGTAGTCGGCGTACTGGCTTAAGTCGGCCGCGAAGCCCGAGTCCACCCGCTTGGCGGTCTGGGAGATCGTATAGTTGACGTACAGGTCGACGTCCTGCCCCGTCATCATCGCCGTATCGAGCTTTAAGTTGCCTTCGTCGTCGTTCACGTAGCGGACGTATTCGATCTGCGTCTGCGGGTGGTCTTTGTTCCAGGCGTCCATGACCGCTTGCGGTCCCGCTTCCGGCGGTACGCCGCCCCACATTTTCAGCTTGACCGTACCGCCAGAACCCGACTTCGTACCGGCGGATGCCGATGAAGACGCTTCCGATTTGCCGCTTGCCGAAGGACTTGCGTTGCCGCCGTTGTTGCCGTTGCCGCAGCCTGCCATCACGCCGGTCACGAGCGCGAGCGAAGCGATGCCGGCCAGCCAGCCTTTTTTTCTCATAAGAGAGGACCTCCCCGAATTACCGGAATTGTTGGTTGCAGATCAAGAATAGCAGGACGGCTAGGAGGTCCATAAGTAACAGAATCGTGATCTGCATGGAACAGAAATATGCAAATACGAGCCGTACCCGGACTGAGGTCAGAATCAAATCGTTCTATGGCTGCGGTATTGGCTCGGCGTCGTGCCCGTCATCCGCTTGAATATTTTGATGAAATAGTTGTCGTTCATGAAGCCGACGCGCTGGCCGATGCGGTTCACGGGCAGATCGGTGTTCAAGAGCAGCTCGATGGCCTTGTCCACCCGTATGCGGTGCAGGTAGTGAATCAGCGTCTCGCCGGTCTTCTTCTTGAACAGCGCGCTGACGTAATTTTCGCCCATCATGACGTACTTGGCGAGCGATCCCAGCGTGATGTCCTGATCGTAGTTCTGTTCGATATACTGAATGATCTTGTTGACCTCGGGATGCGTGATCCTCTCGCGCTGGGCCGGGCTTGGACGCAACGCCTGCTCTTGCGGGGCACCGTATGGGCGAAGCGAGCCCGCGGCCTGGCCTGCCGACAGTTCCTTGCTCACCTTGGCCAGCGTCTCGCGCAGATCCTTCACGCTCATCGACAGCTTAAGAATGTAGTTGGAAGCGCCGTACTCCATCGCCTGCCGCATCGCTTCGAAGTCGCCGATACAGGTGAGCATGACGAACTTCGAGCCGATGCCGGCCCCCCGCGTCTCCTTCAGCAGGGCCAGTCCGTCCATCTGCGGCATGACGATATCGCACAGGACGAGATCGGGCGGCTCCCGCTTGATCATCTCCAGCGCTTCCGCGCCGTTGCTCGCTTCCCCGGCCAGCGTGAAGCCCATCTCTTCCCAGCGAATAATCTCCTTGACCGACTCGCGGACGAACGTCTCGTCTTCGACCAGAAGCACCTTATACATGGCGTACGCCTCCTTTGCGATTCATGGGGCTATCGATTGACGGCCGCTCTCGTACGGCTCCGACAGCAGGAGCGGCAGATGCATGCGGCACAGCGTGCCTTGCGGAAGCGGTACGATCGCAAGCTCCCCTTTTTCTTTGAACAACAGGCGAAGCCGCTCCCGGACATTTTCGAGTCCGATGCCGGGGCGTTTGCGCCCCTCTTCCCGGTTACGCTTCGAGGCTTCCAGGCCGATGCCGTTGTCCTCGACCTCCAGCAGAAGCCGATCCGGCGCTTCCGGGTCCTTATTCATCCGGATCAGAATGCGTCCGCCTTCGCTCCTGTTGCCGATGCCGTGCCGGATCGCGTTGTCGACGAGCGGCTGCAGGCTCAGCTTGGGCACGAGCGCGTAGAGAATGTCTTCGTCGTAGCTGAATTCGATCTCGAATCGGCCTGCATACCGTACTTGCTGGATGTATAAAAACGCGCGCGTCAGCTCGATCTCGTCCCGCAGATGAATGAGGTCGACGTCCGAGTTGAGGCTTGTCTCCAGCAGCTTGCCGAGCGAGAGGCAGATCTCGACGATCTCCTCGCTCCGATTGCGCAGGCCGATCCATTTGATCGTGTTGAGCGTATTGAGCAGAAAGTGCGGGTTCATCTGCGCCAGCAGCATCTGAAAATGGACGGCGTCCTTCTGACGTTCTTCCGCCCGAAGCCGATGGATCAAGCCGTTCATGTCCACCATCATCGTATTGAACGTCCGCGTAAGCTCGAGAATCTCGCCCTTGTAATTTTTCTCCGGCAGCCGGATGCGCAGATCCTTGCGAACGGCTTCCTTCATTTTCGTCTGCATATGGGACAGCGGCCTCGTGAACGTATACGCAAGCATGAACGCGACCGCGACGAAGACGGACGTAATGATAAAAAAGGTTACGAAGTACTGCTGCTTGAGGCTCTCGATCTCATTGAACAAAATGTGCAGCGGAATCCGGTCCACCAAGTACCAGTCGAGCGAAGACAAATAGCTGTAGTTGATGAGCGCATCGCCCTGTTCGTCGGTCAAGTAGCCGTTGTCCGGCGTTCTCGATACGGCCTGTACAGCCTCCGGCGACAGCTCCGAGCCGGCGACGGACCTTGCGATGGTGTCTCCCTTTCTCGTCATGATGAAGTAGGACTGATCGCTCTCCGATTTCTGCAGATTGGACTGGAACCAGAAGGAAAAATCGATGCTGATTCGCGCGAGCCCGTACGTCCGATTGCTGCGATCGCGCAGCTCTGCATACAACGACAGAAGCATCGGGCTCTTCGAGATGTCGCGCGACACGTAGTTCTCGTCGTCGGGCACCCACAGATAGGATGCCTTCGTATCTCGCATGGCGGCAAACGATCGGTTCGAGGCGATCGCCTTGTAATCGAGCGACAGACGGGGCTGATATGACGTGTAGACATGGCCGTAATCGTCCAGCAGCGTGAAGTATACGGACGGATTGTAGAGGAAAAAGCTGTTGTTCAGCCCCTTGAACTTGTCCTCCATCAATTCCTTGTTGTCCAGGGGCGAGCGCCGGTCCGGATTCTGCAGAATCCGACGCAATTCCGAGTCCTGCTCAAGAAAGATAAGCGTCTTGAACGCGATACTGAGCTGATCCTCGAGGGACCGATGGAGATTGTCCAGCTGCTCATGGCTTTGCTCGCTTACTTTTTTCTGCACGAGCGACTCGATTTTCCGGTAGTTATAAACGTTCAGGACGCTGAACGGGAGCAGTATGACGAGCACGAAAGCCGCGAACAGCCGGTATTTGAGCTTATGGGGAATCCAATGTGACAGCAAGCCCCTCATGCGATGAGACCCCTTTGCGCGATAGTGCATTCATTATAGCATCGCCGGACGAATCCTTAAGCGAGCGTCTGCATAATCAACAAATCGTAGGATCGGAGAGCGAAAAATCATCAAATCGTTCTATTCGGGGGAATGCATAAAAATAACCCCGCCGGCGCCGGAGACGCCTAACGGGGTATGAAGGGTGCCTGCTTTTTCGATTCAATCGGTTTGCAGCGATAGCTTGGACCGCCACAGCGTCCGCTTCCGCTAGGAAGAGGGCTTTAGGACTCGCTATTTTATACGATCAAACTGCTCACGGCAAAAGCCGTGCCCACGTACACGGCCGCGAGCAGCAGCCCGACGGCGACGTTGCCCTTCTGCAGCTCCGCGGAGAGCGTGAGATTCGGCGTCACCCATTCGAATACCCAATAGGCGAGCAGCAGGCAAGCGTACCCGACCGCGAACCAGAGCATAAGGTGCCAGATGGAGCCGTTCGTATAGGCCGCCACGCCGAGTATCAGTGCGGTTCCGAGGAATTTGCCCGCTAGGGCAAGACCGACCGCGACATTGCCTTTACGCAGCTCCTCCAGATCCTTGAACGGCGTCATCCAGCTGAAAATGAGCATCCCCGCCCATTGAAGCGCGACGATGACGACAATGCTAACGATCAGATTCACGGCTAAGATGAAGCCCACCCCCTGAATTTGCTGTACACGGAATCATAATTTTCGTAGTCGTGCACTTCCTCGAGAAAAATGTCGGCTTGCTTGGCGGACTTCAGCTGCGCATAACGCGCGTCGTCGATAGGCTGCTTGACCTGCTGGCCGGAAGGCAGCTCCACGACCGCGAAATCCCTCGTCTTGGCGCCGAGCTTCGTTTTATAGACGCCGATCAGATCCGCCTTCGTCTTCAGCTTCACCTTCAGCCTGTTCAGGTCCGCTTCGGCATCCGACTTGACCGCATACGACTTGATCGGGCGCCAGATGGAGAGCACCGTCTGCGCGCGGCCCTGGGCGTCCTCGGTAAGCGTCGCGCTCATATGCTGCAGCAGCCATACCTTGTCTCCGGTCGCATAGTTCTTGTCGTTGGCCATCAGCTCGTTGTCCGGAAGGATCGTCATGTCTCCGCCGATCAGATCGCCCACCGTTCCCTCCACGATCCGATAGTCCCAGGGGACGGTCGAGAGATTGCTCGCTTGGGAAGCGCCCGTGCCCCCCGAGGTCATCGGCACATACTGCGTGTAGCCGCCGTCAGACGAGCCGCTGAAGACGCTGCCGCCGGACGAGCCATCGTCTGCGCATTGGGCGAGCAAGGCAATGAAAATGATGATACCGAATACGACGCCGATCGCCTGGCCGGCCGGCGAGGCCGGTCGCCTTCTATACATGTCCGTTCACCCCGATCGGTACAAAATGACTTGAATTTCCCGTGATCCGTCCCCCCGCCCTGCCGAGCAGGCCGCACGGCTTGCCGTTCAGTACGAACAGGCCGGTCAGCAGATGCAGCTGTCGACCGCCCAGCCGCAATGCGGGAAGATCGGCGCGCTGCTGATAAACGACGGGGAAAAAGACGCTCGTATCGAAGCCTTCGCGATCTTCGACCTCGACGCCACCTGCGTCGTCGTACAGTTTCACCGAACCGCCTTCCCTGCCGAACATCGACTTGGAGACGTACGCGCCGTCGAACAGCGGCTTCGTATAAGTCGGCAGCATATAGCGGCGAATCCACGAACGCTCCTGCTCGTCGTACAGCAGCTCCAGCTCGTAGAGCCCCCAGATGAGCGCCTGGAGTCCCTTCGATTGAAGCAAAATCGCATGCGGCCCGTTGAATAGCGCGAGATGCCCCCGCTCGATCGCATAGGCGAGCGCCTCTCCCCCGTCGTCCAGCGCCATCCATTCCTTCGGATACAGCGCGAACATGCGCTCAATCGCGCGGCCGGCGCCATCCTTGACGATGCCTTCGTCGACGGACAGCTCGAGCAGGTCGACCCGTGCGGGCGAGAGACCGCTATGCGCGGCCAGCAAGTCGATCGTGCCGCTGTCTTCGGCATGCGCGCCGTAAGCGGCGCAAGCGACGGTGTCCGGCCGCTCCTTCGTCCAGGCCTCGCGCAGCAGCCCCGCCATCTGCTCGTTCGGCGACGAGATTCGGGCCTGGCGGCACAGCCATGGCGTCGCGACGGCCGCTTCGGCATAGCCCGTCGGCGTGTCCGCATTAAGCTCGAGCAGCCGAATTCCGCCTTCCGGCGTCACGGCGAAGTCGAACCGGGCATAGCGGCTGATCTCGCCTTCGGGCGGCAGCGGCAGCGCGTCCAGCATGTTCCACAGCACGGTCGGAATGCCGCACAGCGCGTACAACTCCCGGCGGCCGTGCGCGTAGCGGACCGCGCGGTCGAACACCCGCCACAACCCCGCAGCGGCGTTTTTCAGCTCGACGTACAGATAAGGGTCCATCGCTACGACCTCGTCCAGCCAATAGGGCTCGCCTTCGAGATCCGCCCAGCCGAAGCCGCGGGCGGCCAATTCCTTGACGGCGGCCGCGCGGTCAAGGGGCTTGCGGTTCAGCACGCTTAGCAGGCTCATCCGCCGAAGCCTCCGATACCGCCACTTGAATGACTGGAGCTCGATCCGGAGGACGAAAATCCGCTCGAGTTGCCGCCGATGCTGCCTTTCGAAGCGGAGGTCGACCGACGGGTGATGCTGCCGCTGTCGGACGAGGTCTTCGGCCGAACGGTCGATCCGGCCGTCGGCCGGTTCTGGAAGCGGTTCGCGTCGTAGCTCGGACGCGTGTAGGCTGCGCCGGTCGCCGCGTTGTACGCCGGATGGGACGCGCCCCACGCGGCGGACGAGTAGCTGCCGCCGCGGTTAAAGATCAGATGGTACAGCATGAGGTCGTCCCAGCCGAAGCCCGAATGCACGACCGTCGCGCCTCCGCCTCCCGAGACGGCCGAGCTGCCGGAGGATCCCGGAGCGCCGGACGATTCCGGGGCGCCCGTCGCCTCGGCGGGTTCGTCTGCGATCTCCGGCAGATTCCAATCCAGCGCCGGATCGTAGAACGCCTTGACCGCCTCCGTCGACCACTCGGACAGCACCGGGGACGCGGCTGCGGCCGACGATGCGGACGAAGGAGATGGAGACGACACGTTAGACGATGCTGACGATGGAGATGGAGAAGGCGCAGTCGATGATGCAGCGTTCGGCGCGGCGGCTGCCCCCAGAGGGGCTGCGCTGCCGGCCAGTAGCGCGATGCCGAGCGCCGTGGACAGCACTTTAGGCGTCCTGCGCTCTCCAAGGGTGCCGGGAAGCGAGGCTTTGCGGGAGCGCCCGTCTTCGGAGCCGGTCCCGCGTTGATCGGATGATGCGTTCATAATCGCGCTCCCTTACAATGAGATGGCATTCGTTTCTTTTCGCACGGGTACGAGCAGCAGCTCAACGATCCCCCGCTCGACGTTCAGCCTGCCTTCGATCGTTTCGTATTCCGCTCCGCCTACTGTCAGATAGTTAATGTGATGCAGCGCGTTCATCATGTCGCGCGTCCACTGCCGCTCGTCGATCTGGCGCAATTGTCCATCCGGCAGCTTCTGCAGCAGGACAACCGTCATTCCGCTATCCAATTTTCATCACCTTTTCCATTTCATGAGTTGCAATAGCAATGACAATACATACGCCGCCCGCGGCAAAAGGTTTTCGTTTTTGTCAAAAAAAGCCCGCCTCCTCGTCGGAAGCGGACCGGCAGACACCTATTTACCCTCGCTGCGAATGCAATCGCCGCGATCGTTCGTCATTTGACCTTTACGCGAAGCTGCGGGCCTGGCGAGCCCACGGCCGTACGTTCCGGCTCTTTTGGTAGGCCCGCAGCTTTTTTGACCGATTCGGTCACAGTGTGGATCACCTCTCCGACGTCGTGCACGGACTCGAGCAGCGGATCGATCGTATCGATCTTCCCTTTGACGTCGCGGGTGACCTGGTCGGCGCTTCGGATAAGCCTGGATGCCTCCTGCGTCAAGCCGTGAACGGCGCTCCTCACTTCGGCAAGCGTCTTATTCGTCTCACCGAGCGTCGCCATTCCCTTGCGCAGCGTCTGAATCAGATAGGCCGCCAGTGCGGCAAAAGCGATTGCGGCGACCGCAACGCTGATCTGGATGACCAATTGCAGCACCCCCTCTCCTGCATCCAATGTATGTCCGATAGGAGTGGGACATTCCTTCGTCGCTCCGGCAGCCAAGGTTACAACGCTAAGGCGCTAAGGCAGGGGCTCGAGTTCGGTACAGTTGTGTAGGAGTGGAAGCTCGAGATTGAGTTCGGTATGATTGCGTCGGAGCTGAGGCTGGAATTTGGCACCATTTGCGCCGAAGCTGAGGCTTGAATTTGGCACTATTTGCGCGGAATTGAGGCTTGAATTTAGCACCATTGCCGGAACAGGGGCTCGAGTTCTGCACGATTTCGCCGGCGCCTGCCCGCACAATTCGATGTTGCCGCTATAGGTCGAATTTGCTTTAAGACCGGAGTTTCATAGGCTCGAGCTGCTATGCATCAATGTTAGCTATAAGGAACAGTTGCTATTCTGCAACTAATCTTCTCAAGATCCCCCGCTTCCACGCAAATAATTGCCGAAATGCAACTATTCCCCCGCCCCAGACCCGCTTTCACTCAAGAATAATGGAATTAGTTGTACTCTAGCACTTATCCGTCGAAAAAGGAGTTTTTCACACAAATTAGTTGCACTTCAGCACTTATCCGCATACTAGCGTTCAACGCCTTCCTCAACACGAAGATACACGGTGTACGACATGATTGCGCTGAAACCCTGCTCGTATACGACACGATAGCTCCGAGACCCTGCTCCGTATATCACACGACAGCACTGAAGCTGGGCTCCTCGCTCCTCCTCGTTCCCTCATGCGACGTTCTATTTCATTTTCTGCCAAGAGCGGGCTTTACAAATCCGGAGTCGATATGGTAAGTTGTTTCTACAGATTTAGAAATACCGATGATTGGCGGTGAGAAGCATATGATCGAGAACAGCGAGGACGTCAAACAAGCGGTGAAAGTGTACAAAGCGCTCGGCGAACCGACCCGGATCAAAATCGCGATGCTCCTTACGGAAGAACAGAACCTCTGCTGCTCCGACATTAGCAGCAAGCTCGAATCCGTCGCCGGCTCCACGTTGTCTCACCATCTGAAGCAGCTCACGGAGAGCGGATTGCTCAAGCTGCGCAAGGATGGCACGTATATTTATTACAGCGTCAACAAGGACGTCGCCCGCAAGTATGCGCCTTACTTGCTGGAATAGTTTACTATTTAGAGGAATAAGGCGTCCTTTTTTTCGCCTTTAATTTCTATAAATTTAGAAATATAAAAACAAGCTTGAAGGAGTTGGAGAGAATGAGTACGACTTGGAAAATCTACATGCTGGCCATCGTAAGCTTCCTAGTAGGCACATCGGAGTTCATCATCGCGGGCATCTTGGATAAGGTCGCCGCAGATATCGGCATATCGCTCGCGGCGGCGGGGCAGCTTATCACCGTCTATTCGCTGGCTTACGCCTTTGGTACTCCCTTCCTGATGGCCGCGGCCGCCAAGGTCGACCGCAAGCGGCTTCTCCTCTATTCGCTCGGCGTGTTCGTCATCGGCAACTTCGCGGCGCTCGCTTTTAGCGGCTACGGCTTCCTCCTCGTGTCCCGCGTCATTCTGGCGCTTAGCAGCGGCGTATTCGTCGTCACCGCACTGACGGTCGCCGCCAAGCTCGCCTCGCCGGAAAAGCAGGGCAGCGCCATCGCCACGCTCGTCATGGGATTCAGCACCGCGCTGATCGTCGGCGTCCCGCTCGGCAGACTCATCTCATCCGTCTACGATTGGCAGATGGTATTCGGCGCCATCGGCGTACTAGGCCTGCTCGGCATCGCACTCGTCGCTTATACGGTGCCGAAGACCGAGAGCGAAAAGCCTATCCCGCTGCGCGATCAGGTCCGGCTGCTGGCCAACCCGAAGATTGCAGTCGCACTTCTGATTACGTTGTTCTGGATCGGCGGCTACTCGATCACCTATACGTACATCTCCCCTTTCCTACTCGATATCACGGGCCTTAGCGAACGAGGCGTCAGCATCGGATTGTTCGCGCTTGGCGTCGCCAGTCTCATCGGCTCCAAGCTCGGTGGCTTCAGCACCGACAGATGGGGCTATCGCCGGACGCTCGTCGGCGGCATGACGCTGCATGCGGTTTTCCTCGTCCTCATCTCGCTGTTCGCCCACTCGCCGGCCTTCGTCATTCCGCTGCTCATGCTCTGGGCTTTTGCAGCCTGGTCATCGGGTCCGACGCAGCAGTATCACCTGATCACGCTAGCGCCAGAAGCGTCAAGCATTATGCTCAGCTTGAACAGCTCCGTGCTTCAGCTGGCGATGGCGGCCGGCGCCGGCATCGGCGGCGTCATAGTCGGGCAATCCTCGCTTGCGGCCACCAGCTGGATCGGCGCCGCCGGCGTCGCCGTCGCAGCGCTGATCGCAGCATCCGCGTTCGGGTATTTCCGCCCGGCCTCGGCAGCGGTCCGCCGCAAGGAAGCGGAGCTGGCAGCGAAGCTCGGCGCCCAGGATCTGACTTAATTTAAGGAAAGCCGCGGCGTTTAATGCTGCGGCTTTTTTTCGTGATGCACTTGCCCTGCACTTGCCCTGCACTTGCCCTGCACTTGCCCTGCACTTGCCCTGCACTTGCCCTGCACTTGCCCTGCACTTGCACTTGCCTTGCGCTTGCCCTGCACTTGCGTCCGCTGCACAAAGCTGTCAGTGAATCGTCTTCACCAGCCCGCCGTCGATGATATAATCCGCGCCAGTGATCATCGACGCGCGGTCTGACGCGAGGAATACGACGAGCTCCGCGATCTCTTTCGGCCGCGCGAAGCGACCGAGCGCGATGCCGATATCCTTCGCAAGCGCGTCCTTCTCTTCCTTGCCGGCGGGCAAGCGAGGTTCCCACATTGCGGTCTCCGTCGGCCCCGGCGCCACTGTGTTGACGCGTATGCCCTGAGGCGCGTAGGCAAGCGCCAGGTTTTTCGAGAGGTTCGTCACCGCTGCCTTGGAGGCGCTATAGGCTATGATGCGCGCGTTAGGCATGACGGCATTCATCGAGGAGATGTTGACGATCGAGCTGCCGGGACCCATATGCGGAATCGCGGCCCGGGTCGCCCGCACGACGCTCAACAAGTTAACTTCCAGCATCTCCGTCCAATCATCGTCGGTCAGCTGCAAGAAGCCCTCGCCCGCACGGGCATCGGTCGCCCCGATGTTGTTCACGAGCACATCCAGCCTGCCGTATCGCGAGACCGCGGCCTCGACGGCTGCATGGGCCCCCTCGCTTGTCGAAGCATTGACTTCGATCGGATGCACGTCGCTTGTCTCCGCGAGCGCCATTAACTCGTCCGACGCACGACGTGCGGCTGCGATGACGCTTGCTCCCGCCTCGGCCAGCAGCTTTACGGTCGCTAAGCCGATGCCGCGGCTTGCTCCGGTAACGACGGCGGACTTGCCTTTTAAAGAAATGATCATCTATCGCTCTCTCTCCCTTCGCAGATCGGCCATTCGGCTGACACTTCCAGTATGAAACCCGAAGCGGAGGCTGACCAGTACGCTGTTTTTTCGTACATAGTCCCTTAAACCGTACTATCCACGCAGCGATCCGGCGTCTTCCTCTCGTGCGTATCCTCTGCTAACATGGTATAAGACCATTTATCGAACGTTGGAAAGGAGCGCTGGCGATGACTGACGACAAGCGGCGCGAGGCCCCCACGGACGGCATATCGGCGACGCTGCGCGCGATCGGGGGCAAGTGGAAGCCTTTGATCTTGTTTCTGCTGCTGGAAGAGGGCACGAAGCGATTCGGGGAGCTCCGCCGGCGGCTGCCGGACGTCACCCAAGGCATGCTGACGAACCAGCTGCGGGAGCTCGAGCGCGACGGCCTCATCGATAGGCGAGTCTATGCGGAGATTCCGCCGAAAGTCGAATACGCGGTGTCCGATCACGGCCAGACGCTGGGCGCGCTGCTCACCGCGATGTGCGGCTGGGGATACGCGCATTTGGCGTTCAAGGAGGAACCTAGCGGCTCCTTTTCCCCAGAAAGCAAATAAACCGCGGGCCTCTCGGATCCGTGGTTATTTGGCATGCAGAGGATGAACGATTCCTCGCCGTCCCCCGTCCAATAAATACAAGAACGGAGGCGATGAATATGCCCAACATCCGCAAGCTTGCAATTCTCGGGTTGGCCGCGATAACGACATTATCGTTCGCTGGCTGCGGCCAGCTTGACATCAATGCGAACGCTGCCCATTCGACCATGACAGCAGGCCAGTCCGAACGCCATACGCCCATGCCGACTGTCTCGACAAGCCCGACGCTGCTGCCCGCATCCACTTCGGCTGCCGAGAACGAAAATTCGCCCGCATTGCACTGGGTTGACCAGTCGCCTACCTCCTCGGCTGAGCGAATCGCGCACTGGAGCGATACCGAGAACCGTACAATTCAGACTTTTCGACTTGCTCAACCTTCAGGGGCCAAAGTGATTGTTTACGCCAAACAAGGGGATGACGATTATTTGTACGCGGCCTACGCCAAGAGCGGCTCCGTCTATGATCTGGGGAAGATCGCAGGGGCAGCCTACGATAAAAAAGGGGATGTGACGATCGAAGAGCAGGTGCCCTTGTTTCATCGAAAAGCGGTTAAAATAACCGGGGCGGTTGGGGCTTCAGCCGCGATAACGCTATACTTTTCGATCGAAAACGGCATCCCGAAGCCCTTGGTTCGGATCGATACCGGCCTTGCCCGGGAGCTCGACCTGGACTTTGACGGAAGCGACGAGATCGTGGTATCAAGCGGATTGCCGACGAAGACGTACGTCTACCGGTGGAACAAGGATCGCGTCGAAGCATCCGATCTCAACGAAGCGCTCGGCGCAGCTTCCGTCACCCTAAGTCCGGAGCTGGCGATCGAGGCGTCAAATGAGCGCAATGGCCTGGTCAACCTATACTGGTATTCGCCCGCGCAACTCCGGTTGTTCGCTGAATATACGATGGAGGAATATACCTCCGATACGTTCGTCAAGATCCCTTATGAAAAGCAGGAGCTGAGCGCGATTAAAAAGGGCGCGGATCGGATCGGCGTATCGAAGCCCTATGTCGCGGCAAGAGGGATTGCCACCGATTATGGACTTCAGATCTCCGCCGACTCGAACGGCGTCTTGCAGATCGGATATCCTCACTTCACAATCCGGCAGTCGAAGCATACACTCAAGCCCAAGGACGGCGTGACCAAACAAAGGAAAGTCGTCCTCAAGGATGGTCCCGCCTATTGGATCGAAACCGACGGCAACGGTGCATGGTATTTGCAGCGCGGCGCCATTCACCTCTCGGTCAGCACGGCCAAGCCGTATGATGCCGATCAGCTGCTTTTTGTCGTCGCATCCTTGATTCCTTGGCAGGATCAGAAACCGTCTTAGTCCGGACCTTAAGCAAACATTCGCGCCTTGTCGCCGTTCTAATTTTGCATGAATTCGCTGATCGCTTGGTAGAACGCTATACGTTCCGATTGTCGAACGGTATGTCCGCTATTGGCGAATCCGACTACACGCGCATTGGGAAAATGCTTGCAATACGCCTCAACGTCTTGATCGGACATGAGCGACTCATCGAGCAGCCCCCGCATGACCAGTACAGGACGATCGAATAGAAATGAGATCTGTTGCTGCGTGGAATCCCGCTGTATGCCGACTACCGCTGCAGGCCGGATCAGATGATTCAGTCGATTCGTCGGCACCAAATAATCATCGATGTAGGCTGTTACCCAATCCAAAGGCATCGCCTTATGTTCCGGCGGATAATCCAGGACGATCAATCTGGCCACGCGCTCCGGATGCCGCTTCGTGTATTCGAGCGCATAGGATACGCCGCGCGAATACCCGTACAGATAAAACTGTTGAAGTCCGGCATGCTCGACTACGGCTTCTATATCCGCTATATGATCCTTGAGATCGTATCCATACTCAGGCGTGCCGCTCTGCCCTCTCCCTCTGAAGGAAAGGGCAATTGTCCTTCTCGGCGATAGATGTTCGATCATGTCCTGGTATTCTTCAGCCGTTTCCGATAAGCCAGGACAAAGGAGGAGAGGCATGAGTGAAGGATCTGACTCCGGCAAGCTGTCCAAATAGTGGATATCGATGCCGTCTCGCGTGGCGAATTCGGATCGGAGCGTCATGGCCGATCACCTCATCTTTTCTTTTTGATTAAGTGATAGAGAAGGTATGCGAGCACGATTACAACGACAAATGAAACAAGCTGCGTAACAGCGGCCGACCAGCTAACTGTCAATTTGTGGCCTCCTTTGTTATGCGATTAGGTTCCTTTTTACTCAAGCTCCTCATAAGTGAACATCTTGTGAACGTTGCAGCGACTCCACCGTTTTTTCGAGGGCGCTCAACCGTCTATTCATTCTGTAAAGGATCGGAGCAAATCCAAGGATCACCACAATCACGATTCCTATCGTATTCATGATTTATCCCCCATTTCTCGTCTTATTCCCGTTACGGGCCCGTTCCTCTGGAAGTAACTTTCCATCCCAACGCATTTTTCTTCACGTATATGGACGATAAATCAATTCCGTCTACGAGATACAAATTGCCATACCTCGGATCGTTTTTAATTCCCCCTTCATGCACGGAATTGCTGAACGCCTTGACGGGGTGAAATTCAAAAAACAAATCCTTGCGTACGGCCATCTCGGCGGTTGGAGCCGGGAAAAACAGGAGATAAAAAAGAATGAGGATACCGGCAGTAAGCAGGATGTTTTTCCTCTTCAACTCCATGCCTCCGATCATGAGCCTTGGATATAAATCATAATTTCCTCAGCTCGAACAATTACCTGTCCATCCACCGTTGCCTCGCCTTTTCCCACCACAAATCCTCTTCTGTTCCTAACGACTCCGTAATACAATTCAATTCGGTCTCCTGGACGTGCATGACCTAAATATTCGATGCCTTTCAATGAAGATAGAAATCCCAAGCCACTTTCCCCAGTCATGGTTGCAAACGCGCCTAATTGCGCTAACGCTTCTACGATCATCACGCTTGGCATGCAAAAATGAGGTTCAGCTATATACCACTCGTTATGGGTTACGTTTTTGTATCCTTTAGCCCATTTCCCAGGCTCTACTTCAACGATTCGATCAATCATTAAAAAAGGATATCGATGCGGAAGCACGCTTTGAATATCAATCATTTCATTTCTCCTTACATGCACATGTTGACAATAGTCACCGCACGAAAGCTCGTTGTTTTCCTTCAAAGAATGCCCACCAACTCGTTCAGCTTCTTGATGGTGTATGCAGGCCTCGCTGTTAATTCTTCGATCCACGGTTGGTTGACTTGTATCCAGATCGTTTTCATGCCGGCCAGGCTGGCGCCCTGGATGTCGTTTTTCGGATGATCGCCGATATATAAGCATTCTTCGGCTTTTAAACCCAGTCTCTCGATGGCCATCTGAAATATTTGAATGTCAGGCTTTTTCACTCCCGCTTCTTCCGAGACGAGTATAAAATCAAACGCACTCCGAAGTCCTAACCGGTCGACCTTACCATACTGAATGGCAGTTTTGCCGTTGGTGATGAGGCCCAATTTGTATTTTTGGCGCATGTACGCGATCGTTTCCGTTGCCTGTTCCATGAGTAAAGCATTGCTCACATATTGCACACTGTAGTAATCCAGCAACTCCGCAATCTCGGGCTTCGAAGCCCATGGGAGCTCCTCCAGCAATTCTGCGAACAGTTGATGCTTGTCCTTATATCCGTCTTGATCCAGTTCGATAATTCGATTAATGAGAACTTCATGGTCTTGAGCGTGCCGGAAGTAGGTATCGACGAATGAGGTAGTGAATTGATGAAAGGTTCGGGTCCGATCCAAGATCGTATTGTCCAGATCGAAGATGACCGCTTTAATGTTCTCCACAGGATCCCTCGCTCTCATGCTTAATCTGCGTTCTTATTCTTCCACTTGGAAAATGGAATCGACGATTATCGGCAGGTTATCCCTGACCGAATTCGCCCCAAAAACAGATCTGGCGTGCACGCCTTTGTCGTCGAATACTTCGATTAACAAGTCGGAAAAACCGTTCAATACTTTATGATGTTCTTCAAAGTCCGCGCTGGCATTAACGAACCCTTGGACTTTAACCGCTCTTTTCACGCGATCTAACGATCCCAACGCCGCTTTTAATACAGCGAGCACTTCCAAGCCTGTTTGTCTGGCAAAGTCATAGCCTTGCTGCGTTGTAAATTCGCTTCCTAATTTTCCTTTGGGATTTCCGGCAGGTCCCTTTCCTGAGACGAAAATCAATCCGTTAACGATCACAAAATTCGCGTACTTGGCTGCGGGATCACTTGCTTCAGGAAGGATGATCTGGAGATCTCTTAATCTGTTCTCTATCAAGTCTGTAGACATGAAAAAATCCTCCAATACTTAATATTGGTAGGATTTTACTCCTTTATAAAGGGTCGGTCAACCCTTAGAAGAAGTTTGGTTTCCTAACTCGCTGTTCTTGTTCCTCTATTCCATCCTCATGTTTGTGTAATACGGTTTAAACCCTACGCTCTCCCAGAAGCGTCTCCCTTGCGGGTTGGTTTCTAAAACGTCAATTACGATGGCGCTCATTTCTTTAAAGCGTTTTTCTTTTAAAAGATGGATTCCTTCGCGGCCGTATCCTTTTTGCCTTTCATTGCTATCGATAAAGTATTGCCTGATGTAAGCTTCCATCTGATTGTTATGATAGGGATGGGGACGGATTTGGTATAACGCGTAGCCGATTATCTTCTCGCCAGTACATAATAGATCAAAGTTCCAACCCGACCTTAACCAGTCTAGTGCACGTTGTTTTAATTGTGCGACGGTCATGGGATTCGAGCTGCCCTCGTCCTGTATTAACCGGAAATTCATTTCCGCAATAACTTTCATGTCAGGTTCGCCAGCGGATCTTAAAGACAGAGCCTGGACGGATTTATCAACCACCTTCGAACCTCCCTTTCCTTAGATGTCATAACCGCCTGTTTTTCTTTTCGTCCAGATAAATATCTAACGCAGCGATTCCCCGAATCGCTAGTTTTATAAAGAGATAGAAGCTGTATAAGCCGAGTAAAATAAACAGACCGTATGCAATCATCATGAATGCCGGGAATACCGTGAAGAGCGAAGTTTCATTTTCAACGTTCATTTTTTAATCTCCTTTGTTTCTTCTAATTGATTCGTTATTTCCTTCACCTGTTTTCTTGACTTGACGATGATGATGTTCTTTTGCTCGCCGAAGCACTTTAACTGTTCCATTACGCGATCTCTGCTTCTTTTCTTATAGTTCCAAACCCAAGATATAAATGCCCAATCCAGTTTCTCGGGACATTCATCATTCAGATCGGGTCTCGTTTTTCCGTGATATTGAATTCTCCGCTTTACGATGCGATATAAGCACAGCCATCTCGACAAATCTAAAAATATTACAGTATCTGCTCGTCTGAGTCTTAAATCCAATGTCCGTGTATAATTGCCGTCCATGATCCACTGGTCCTCATTGGCCGCTTCAATGACGAATCGGTCCCATTCCTCATTGGGAGTCGGGGCCCAACCGGGTTTCCAGTAGTACCTGTCTAAATGAACGACAGGAAGGTTCAATCGAGCGCTTAATTGCCGAGAAAGCGTTGACTTCCCCGCCCCCGCCGAACCAATAATTAATATTCGTTTCATTCGAGTCTCCTGTTTCAGCCGTTCAACAGCCTCAATGGTCTAACTCCTTGTCCCTGTCCCAATCCTACGACAACCAAGATCATAAACAATCCATAAAAGAAATTCATACCATCACCTTCTGCCTAAAAGGTTCACTGCTCGTCCGTGCCACTCCAAATTCAGTCAATAAACTTCGGATATTTACAAATTCTGTATCCACAACAAAAAATCCTTCTCTATGGAAGAAAAGGAGATAATATAATTCGGGATTGAATTCTAAATGATAATCTTTAACGCTCATCTTAGGAAAAGATCGCCATAGGTAAAGCGCACCAAAAACCGGGGCATAGTGCCCCGGCTGGGTACGACGTTTACTTGAGTTAGCTATACGATTTAACGTCGGTTGTTTGGCGTGCTGAACAGTTCCTCGTTTTCCACGGACGGATTGCCTGAGCGCTCCAGCTCCGCTTTTTCCTTGCGTACCGTCTCCGATACCTGCTTCGTATCCTCGACGACACGCTTGCCTATGGAGATCTCCTCCGTCGCGACCGGTCGCTTGGTCACCTCCACGCGTTCCTCGCTGACCGGGATCCGGATCGTCTCGTCCTTCCCGATGGCCGCGCCGTCCGCCGCACCTTCGTTAATCGCATGACGCTCGATGACGACCTCTTCCCGCTGCACGGGAACCTCGAGCGTCTGGCGTTCCTCGACAATGTCCTTATGGACGGACACCTCGCCGGTGCGTACGCGCTCCTTGTCCACGTTTAACCGCTCCTCATGCAATCTCAGCGTATCTCCGTCGTTCAGATCCGAGCGCGGCGCGCTAGCCGTCGTATCCGACGCGGCCCGGACCAGGTCGTCGCGTTGCTCGCCATCAAGATTGTCGTAAGTGTCCGCGTTTAGCGAACCATAGCGGCGGAAAATATCGTGAATGCGGCTTTGGCGCGGCGCATCCGCGTCGATGATGACGAGCAGCTTGTGGTCGTTGACGTACTCGTTGTATCGTTCGGCCTCTTCCTTGGGAATGCCAAGCCCGATCAGGCCGCCTACGAGACCGCCTGCGCCCGCGCCGACAGCGGCGCCCGAGAGCGTCGCCGCGATCGGACCCGCAGCCAGCAGTGGGCCGATGCCCGGAATCGCCAGCAAGCCGAGACCCGCCAACAGCCCTGTCACCCCGCCTACTACGCCGCCCGTAGCGGCGCCGGTCGCGATTCCTTGCGGCGCTTTGGTCCCCGTTTCTTCGTGAATATCTTTTAATTCCTTTTTATTTTTGCTGACGACCGAGATCTCATCCGAGCTGTAGCCGAGCGCCTTCAATTCCTCGATCGCCGAGATGACCGCTTGTTCCGATTCAAAAACGCCTACGATATGCCGATTTCCACTGTTATTCAGATGATTTGCCATAATCTTCAGCCTCCTGATCGGTTAAGTTGTGTTTGTATCGTTCACAATCTCTCTTTAACCGACAGGAGCATTTCTAAAAATTAAAATATACTGCCCTAAATGAGAACCGAATAAAGAAAATTATCAGAAATCCAACTTATCCCCATACTCGCTTTACATTAGCGCTTCCGCGATCGATCTCTAAAAGATAAACATCCGGATTGCTAAGGGTCTTCCACTCCTTGAATCCGAATGCGGGGTTATAACGCTTTATCAGCAATGACAGCAACGCGCCGTGCGTGACTACGATGCTGTTCGTCTTCGGCCTTTTCACCAGAGCTTCAATAACTTCAATTCCTCGACTCATGGCTTCTTCAGACGACTCTCCGCCGGCATATTTTAAATTCATATCCTTATAGGTCAGCTCCAGCTTAGCGAGCCAATCGTCTAACGTTTCCGAACTTAGCACCCGTTCCTTCAAACGTTCATCCACTTCGATGCTGACCGCTATTTTTCGAGCAAGTGGTTGAATGGTATCGATCGCTCTGGTAAATGGGCTTGAAAGGACTGCCTCTATATTTTTGTGTATAAAAAAATCAACGAGCCTTCGTTCCGCATCCTCCCGGCCTTGATCCGTTAAAGGCGCCTCCGGTTGTTGGCCGGCTGCTTGGCAGTGACGAACCAGATAAATCTTTTTCATCCTCAACCTCCTAACACAAGCCTGCTTTAGACGTATTTCCGGATAACTTCATCGTCCCAGACCTGTACCTCGATATATCGTTCCGGGCCGTGCTTCCCTTCGGCGTTCCATTCTTGCGGCCAGCCGTATAGTTGGATGACTTCTTTGATTTCATCCAGCGTGTAGACATTCCCTCTGTAGGGCTTATGGTCTTTAAATCTCATCGTGGGAAAAAGATCTCCATAGGTAAAGCTAATCGAATCTGCATTGAACTCTTCAATAGGTATCTTCAGTTCCTTGCCATCTTGGTACCATTCTTTCAGCCAATCACAACGGCCCCATGTCATATAGTGCGGAAACTTATTTCTTGGTTTTCCTCCCTTTTGAATAAAGCAATCCCTTGCTATTTCTTCTAGCCCGGATCGAATTTGCAAGTAGTCGTCCGCTCGTTTACTCGCAAACACTTTATTCTCAGCTTTCAGCGAAGCCATGATCTCCTGCGCCTCGGCGGGTGACAATGCTGATAAATTTTTAAACGGCCCTGTCTTCGCCTCATAATAATGGAACAGATAAGGATGCTTCACAGATCGACTGCTTTCATAATTTCTTCTCGCGCTTCTATCAGCCACGGATGCACCAATTTTAATGTTGATCTTTGCTCCCAGATCGAATCCAAATAAAGAAGTACGCCCTCGTTAAGTTTCTGATGGTATACGCGATCTCGAATCTCCAATAAATAAGGATGCTCTCCCGGCAGCTCCCATGAGATCTTATCAGATATAAACAACACCTTATCCAACAACGATGATTTGGCTTTTAAAGTGGTGTGACATTCAATCGCCGACAAAACCTCTTCATCCGTCACCTTAAATAGGGTATGTGCTATCGATTTGGAGAGCTTTTGGTGTAAAATTCGATCGTACTTTAATTCGTCATCCAGAATATCGATGGAGAGCGCCCTCGCTACCTCCAGCATATTTTTGATTGGGATTACATTGCTAATATCGTGCAGCAAACCCGCTTATTCTGCCTTCTCGGGATCCACACCATAAAGTCCAGCAACGTATCGAGCTTCAGCAGCCACTTTTAATACATGTTGAAGCGTCTCGGAATCCTGATGTAACGTAAAGAATGTTCGAACGTCTTGAGCCAAGTCTCCGGTTAGTGGAATTACATAAGGGTCAAGAATATTGTTCAATTTCATTCCCCCCTGTTTCACCTAATGTTATAAGCAATGTCATATTCTCTTAGGAGATTTTCTATTTCTATTGAGGTTTCTTCAATAAAACGATTAACTGCTCGCGACGTAAAGTAGCTAGGTTTGATGTTCGGTTCATTATTAGCGTCTTGCAGCCATTCCACTTTGAGGTCTCTATACAAATTTACTTCCGACTGCGTAACATACGGACCTATGGTGCATCCTTCGGCATTCGAGAGCGACTTCATGATCTCATCATAGTTTTGAATCGACCTTTGAATTTCAAACTCTACTTGACTAACCTCAAGATTGTATACACTTCGGATCGCATCCCCTATATAAGCGCTTTCGAAGTCTGCATAGATCGTTTCAGTCCATCTCAGGTCCGTATAAATATGCGTAAAATAGCCCACTACAAAGTCCTTCCACGCCAGCTCGGAATGCCTACTCAAATTAGCTTTAAATTCCGCCATGATCAACTCAACTGACGGAAATCTTCCATTCTGGATGAGATGAGTCACACCCTTCTCTTCCCTTGTGATCTGGCCTCTCACATGTACGGCATCCGGAGCGATACTCCCGATCAAAAGACTAGGCGTAGGACTGCCTCTATATAGATGATTAGATATTGCAAAATGAATCATGGGCCAAGGCAAATCTAACCCTCCTTTATAGCTCTTTAGAAAAGAAAACTTCCCCAATACTTCCCGGGTTTATTCCGTTTATAATGCCACATTCTTTAAACCCCATATTTCTATGCCACCTTTGCGGTTCCGCTTCATCTGCCTGAGATGAGCTATACAGGACGCGGTGGTCTTGTTCTCTTAAAAAATGCTCGAGAAAATTTAAGATCGCTTTTCCAATACCTTGATTTCGATACGCAGGACTCACAATGATCAGTCCGATATAGGGATACTTAGACCAGAGATATTCCAATCGCAAATAACCAACCACATTTTTACCATCCTGAGCGACTATAAATTCATTGTGACTCAGTTTCCATTTCATTTGATGACTTGGTATGGAATTGTCTTCGCGAGAAAGAACCGAAAAATCTTCTCCATTTCCAAACCGCACGGTAAAAGACATGCGCTAGGCTCCTTCACTTGTCCAGTTTTATTTCAAGTCTTTTTTGAAGTAATAATGCTTACTTCCAAGTGGAGCATTCTCAATAACCGCAATTTCCTTATAACCATATTTCTTATAAAACTCAGGCGCTTGAAAACTGAAGGTATTCAATTTAATAAATGTACAATCTTTTTGTTTCGCTACTTGTTCCGCTTCTTCTAAAAGTCTTTTACCGAGCCCTTGTTCTCGGCTTTTCTCTTCAACCCAGAGAATATCAATCTCCATCCAATTCCAGCATACGACGCTGTTAAGCCCCGCAACGATTTCTCCGTTCTCATTCTTCACAAATAAATTGACTTCTTCGTAGGTACCATTGGGGACATGCAAGGCATTGAACGCGATAAGTTTATTTCTTACATAATTCGCTTCTTCGATTGAGCCTTTATAAATGGTGGGATGATTAAACATAGAGGCCTCCTGTTGTTTTCGAATGACAGTTATGTAATTGGATATGCAATCTCTACCAAGTGATCGGTTTCATCCTCGTGTTCCCGTAAGATCTTCGGACTTTACATTTTTATTATAAAGCCGGTTTTTTTGCCTCCTACGAATCCGGCACTTTCATAAAAACGATGTACTTCCGCTCGATGAGATCCCGTTAAAAGCATCACTTTATAACAATTATTTTCTTGCGCAATTTCTTTCGCTTTCTCAAGTACCTTCAAGCCGAATCCTTTTCGTCTATAATCTGCGTGAGTTACGACGTTCTCAATCAATCCGTAGGGTCTTGCACTTCTCGTCAAATTCTTAACGATAACAAGCACACAAGAGGCAACGATTATCCCTTCATGTTCTACGACAAGAATATTCATACGTGGGTCTTCTAATATGCTTCGCCAATGATCGATCAAGGCCTGGTTTCTCTCCAGTTCAGGATCTTCGGGCTGCAGGAGTTTGTAAAGTAATAAGAGATCTTCTAGCTCATCTTCGTGAATGAATCTGCTTATTGCCACTCATTGCACCCTTTTTCAAATCAATTTTTCGGAGATTTAACCCATGTCAGCAGCGGTCGGCTTCTTGGCAACAAAAGTTATACAATCGGTCAATAGTTGTGTTAGTTGTCCATTTCTGTCGATGTCATATTCTAATTGTTTTACAAGTCTTTTTTTAATCTCCCACCCGTCATACTGACGATCGAGCAATTCAAGCATTCTTTCTGTAGACAAATTTACTTCAAACATGGGATCCAACTCTTGTCCGTTTCTTAGATTGGTTTCACGTATATTCGATCCGATAACAATACAATTGGTTCCAAGTGTTTTGGTTCCAAAAGCCATTTCATTCAGTTTTGTTTTCAGTGCGCTTTCTGAGCTTACATGTTCCAAGGCGGATACGGCGATAATGATGTCGAATGCCTCTCGTTCAATCATAAAATGTTCAATGTCCGATAATCTTGTCTCAATCCATTGTTCGACCCCAAATTTTTGACTATAGAAAAGTAATTTATCTATTGCCGATTGCAAAACATCAACGCAGATTACTTTTCCGCTTCTATTTTTCATCGCTTCCGCAATGGGGATACTATTCCTGCCAACCCCAGAACCTAAATCCAATACACTTAAGTATTCTTTATCTTCATAATCTTCTAGTAGTTCTATGACCGTTTTTACGGGTTTGTACAGCCAAGAACCTGGCTCAAACAAATTGAAATTGTCGTAACAGAAGTCGTGATATATCTTTTCTTCTATTCTTATTCTCTCTACTCTGTCCAAATCATCACCTCTTTTTCTGCTGGCTTTCATCAAATGTTTTATGCGGACCCCAGGTCAAATCTCTCTAAACGATAATCTTCAATGATTTCAATATTTCTTCGGTTGTGAATGTAGTCTATAATTTGCTTTTTTATGTTTGGAATTAAAAGTATACTGTCGAGTTCTTGGATCGGAATCCACTTTACTGCAGTTTGGTGAGGGTCTGGTTGTGGAGGTAGCTGGGGAATAGAATTGCTCTTTAGTTTGCACTCAAAGATAAGATGGAGTACATGCTTTTCATCATCTTGATAATCCCCTGATTGCTTATGGGGAGCCATCTCATATACTAACGCAAGCGGACCTACTTCAACATCCGCGCAGGTTTCTTCGAGAACTTCTCGCCTTACTCCATCCAACACCGTTTCTCCCGGCTCTAAACCGCCGCCCGGCAAGTTGTAATGGATTCCTCTCTCATCGTATTCAATTAATAGAATAGAATCATTTTCAATAATTAATGCTGTGCAACGTATCCGAACGTGTGACAATATAGGCAGCTCCTTTAAATTTTATTACAAACTTTATTGGAGTATTTCTTCTTATTGTGCCAATAATATAATTCCGATTGTTATTAATACTGAAGCTATGAGCCTACTTGTTCCTTGTTTTTCTTTCAATACGAAAATTCCTAATAATGTGCCAAACACAGTACCGATTTCTCGCATCGGTGCCAACTGGGAAACCTGCATGTTTTGCAGTGCCAAAAGGAATAAAATATAGCCTCCAGGTGCGAGAATACCGCCTAATAAAATGGTCTTCCAGTTTATCCGCCATTCCTGTTTCATTTCCCTTGATTTAAAGGCTAGCCAAGTCAATGCGATCAGATTCCCAACATTTGTAGCTTCATTAAGAAATAAGGAAGGCATGTATTTCAATGTTACTTTGTCGATAATCGTGTAGCTGGTGATCATTAATCCGACACTGATAGCCAATAAGATCACTTTGTTATTCTGTTGGAGGATCCTACCGGGTCGCCAATCTCCAGCAAGCCATATCCCAATTACAATTGCTAAGATTCCGGCCCAAGAAACGAATTTCAATTGCTCGTTCAGAATGAGCAAACCGGCTAGTGGAACAAATAAGGGGCTTATTCCACGCATGATGGGATAAACCTGTGATAAATCGCCTACTGTGTACGCCTTCGCAAGCAGTAAGCTGTAGAGCCCATGTAAAACCATACTGACGATCATAAAAATCCAACCGGATGTTTGTATCGTGCCTAATTGTGAAGATTCATACAGTGTGAACGGCAAATAAATGGCGATCGCCACGAACTGGCAAAACCATAAAAAAGCAAATTTATTTATGCTCTTTTTTGTATACAGATTCCATATCGAATGTACCACACCGGAGAGAACTACAAGGAAAATTGAAAGCGCCAATAGACCACCGACTTTTTAACTTTTGGCCTCAAACTGCATAAGTTTGTATTCCAAACGTCTCTCGTTACTGTTTTTCAATCGGAAAATATAAATAAATGCTCCCGTCGGTCTCATTCGGTCTGTAAAATTCATGTACAGCCGCAACAAGCGAATAACCATTGCTAGGTAGATAGGTATGTATCATGTATGCAAATTTTTCTTGATAATTTTGTTGATTACATTGAACTACTGCATATTTATAGGATGGAATGATCCACTTCGTCCAACCATCCGGAGCAATACTATGCTCCAGTACCTCGCACCCGGCTAAATACTTTCCTTGATCCGTCCATCTTTCAAAGTTCTCATTCACATCACTCATGGCGCCCCATAATCCGACTAGATTCCCTTCCCGATCCGTCTTGGCTAAAGATCTGATTTCATTAAAATGATTATTGGCTTCTTGCCACAGTGACGGAATCCATCCAGCAGCATCCCCCGAATGCCCCTGTCTTAATTTACCAATCACCGCAAAGGAACTTTTGTGCTCAATTTGAATTGACATCTTCCAGCCCCCTTCTCGGCGATAATCCATACTGCTGCTTTTAAACCCTCATATATTCGACACATCCGTAAATTCAATACAAAACGGCTGGCTTTCTTGCCTCAGACAGAGCTCGATTCTCTCTCTAAAGTTTCTCCATTCAACCTTATTCAGCGCTTCTTCGATTGGAAAGAACCCTGAGTCCAGGCTTTCGGAAGTTCGGATTAATTCTCCGCCTATCGGCTTTGCCAAAAATAAGGTGTTGCAGATCGAATTTCCGATGTTTTGAAAAATACCGCAAAATCGGATGATCTCGATGTCGATTCCGGACTCTTCCTTCGTTTCGCGAATAGCGGCTTGGCTTAAGGACTCTCCTTCTTCGACTTGACCGCCGGGCATTTCCCAACCTCTTCTTGGCCCCTTAATAAGCAATAGTTCGTTTTTATCGTTTATGACAATGGCAGCCGCTGAGACAATGTGTTTAGGAGGATTCATATAAAGGGTTATCCCGCCTTCGCTGAGAATTTTGACGTACCTGTTCGAATAGATCTCAAGTAGCTAGAACATGACTAAAGCGCTTTAAAACAAATATACCACCGCAACTAATATTTGGTAATGGAGCAAAACGAAAAGAGACTGCCAATTTGGCAATCTCTTCGTTTCAAGCAAATGGATTGTTCGTCTCCCCATTCACTTGCACTAAGGCGATCGTCTCCGCCTGTATATTTTCCAACCATATCGGGCAGCGGCCGCGATCAGCACAACGGCAGCTATATATAGGAAGAGATTTAGCGAAGGCGTGCTTGCGGTGCCCGTTCGACCGGTCAGCTCTTTTCCATCGATGCCTTCGTCGCCAAGGATCGTGATCGCTTCATCTGCGTTCGCGAGCTTCATATTGCCGCTGCATAGACTCGTCTGCAGCTTCCGGTTGGCGTCATAGGAAGCGAATACGAGATACGTTTTATTTCTTTTGAATGCGAAACCGCAGGAAGACGAGCCCCCGCCAAGGCTTTGAATCGTAATACGCTTCTTCCCTACGCCCTTCCAAGCCCGCTGCACTTCGAACGAATACGCCCGCGTTTCCCCGAATCGGAAAAAGCTCGCGACGCCTCTGTCCATCGCCTTCCCAGCGAAGACAGCCTCGTAATGGTTCATTTTCTCCTGCATGCTCATGGCGACGCAGCTGCAAGCATAGGCTTTTGCCGGCGAAAACGTGACCCAACCGGTCGCAACGACGAGGAACAGGAGGAGGACGGCGGTAAATGACTTCATCAGTAACCTCCCAACTCTAAGATATGTATGAATGCTGAAGCCCTTTTGCGTAAATCACACCCTCATGCCCGATTACCTCCGTTATATCACATTTAACAAATAACGGAAAACGAAAACAGACTAAGCGACGAAAAATAAGCGTATAGCAGCACGAAAAAAGCCCCAGACGCCGCCATTTTTGGCGACGCTGAGGACGCAGCAGGCTTTCCCTCCATGCATAGCCAACTGTCGTTCAAGCTTATGGTCCGAAGGCCTCCGTGCTACGCCTATTCCAACCGGCTGACGGACAAGCCTTCGATCCGAATATCTCCGCAGTCCCCTGCGAGCTTGATCGTATTGACCGGCCCCGGCTCCAGACGCACGGTGAGCGAAGTGTGCCCGCCCTCTGCCTGCAGCGCGTTCAATAACGAGTAGTCCGCGCCGTTCACGACAAGCCGCAGCTTCGCGAGCCGCTCGCTCGTCGAGTAGCGCACGGCCAGGGTCGCCCTGCCGCCGCTGCCGCCTTCGACCTCGCGGAATTCACAGGAAGACGCTGCCCCTTGCATGCAGATGACGGCGTTGGCGCCCGGCTTCGTGGCGACTTTCATCGCTTCCCCGCTGACCTCGCATTCATCGACAGGATAGAACGCGTGCGGCGCTGTCCTTGTTGAAGCGGTATGTACGGCGCGAACGCCCTCTTCGGTCTGCTGCACGGTCCGAATGCTTCCGTCAGCATCGAAATGCAGCTCGTCGATGCAGACGCTGCGCAGATTGCCTTGCTCGGAGATGGCTTGATTGTGATAGAACAGGTACCATTGCCCCTTATATTCGACGACCGAACCATGCGTGGTCGAGCAGCCCGTCGGCTCAAGGAAAATACCCCTGTACGTCCACGGACCGAGCGGATGCTCGCTCGTCGCATAACGCATACGGTTGTTGTCATGCAGATTGTCTGCGTAGGTCAAATAGTAGATGCCATTGCGCTTGAATGTCCAAGCCGCTTCGTGAAAATCCTCCAGACCGATCATGTCGGCCATCTCGCCCTTGATGGACATCATGTCGTCGTTCAGTTCGCCGCCATGACAGACGCCGCCCCCGCCATAGTACATGTACGCACGCCCGTCGTCGTCCATGAAGACGCACGGATCGATCATCGCGAAGCCGCCAAGTCCTTCGATATAGCCGCGGTCGAAGAACCCGCTTGCGGGTTTGTCGCTCGTGGCGACGCCGATCTTCCAGGTGTCGTTCCAGTCGGAGCCGCTCGGATGCGGATAGTAGAAGTAGTACGTGCCGTTCCGGTACGCACAGTCGGGCGCCCACATGAATCCGCCTTCGGGGCGTCCCCAGGACACGTCGTCCGAGCGGAGAATCTCCCCCTCGTCCACCCAATTCACTAGATCGTCCGACGAGAAGACGTGATACCGGTCCATCAGATCGCAGCCCCTCGGCGGGTCCATGTCATGCGAAGCGTAAATGTAGATTCTGCCGTCTTCCCATACGTGGGCCGACGGGTCGGCCGTGAATATCGAGGTGAAAATCGGATTTTTAGCGTTACCGTTCATGATGCACGCTCCTTGCCGGCTTGGCGCGATTTTTCCTCATTTTAATGCATGCGCCAAGACGCTCCCAGGAGGCGATCGCAAACAATGAACGACAATCCTGTCCTTTTTGCTTGAACCGTAGATGAAAAAAAGCGGCCTTGGAAGAAGAATCTTCCGAAAGCCGCTCCATGTCTTATTGATGAGTCGTCGGATGCGAAGCCGTAACCGGGATCTGTCCCTTGAACATCCGGTTGATATCGCCCGCAAGACGAAGATAGAAATCCGACGACACCGCGACGCCGTCCGCGTCGAGCGTGAGGAAGTACTGGTTCGTCGGGATCATCGAGCTGTTCTCGGCGATCTTGGCGATGGCCGTTCCCTCGTCGTATTCGTCGAACATGGCGATATAGCCGGTGTTAATGCCAAGCTGCTTCATCCGGTAAGCCTGCTGCCACATGAAATCGCCGTGCAGCCGCGGATTCTCGTTGCGCGGGCCGCCCGTCATATTCGACCATGCGGAGCCGGGCCAGATGACGGGCTGATAGGCGATATTGCGCTGCTGCGTATACGCGAGATCCGGCCCGTACTGGTTCGCGCTGAAGTTGTCGACGTCGGCAAGCCCATAGCGTCCGAAGCGCCCGACGAACCACGGCGACAGCATGTCGAGCGATTCGTACACGCTCATGAAGTCGGGCTTCGAATCGTTGTTGCCCGTCCGCCAATACGTCGGCACGCCTCCGATCACATAGACGTTCTGGGCTTTGAACCAGTTGATCAGGTTCTGATGCTCTGCAGCCGTACCTGGGCGGTCGGTGAACCCGATGCCCCAGATGCAGACGACGATCTTGCCGTTCTGCTTCGCGTAGGCGCTCGAAGACGTCAGATGCATATTGTTCACGACATTCGTCGTCCAGTCGTGCTTGACCGCGTTCAGCCAGTTGCTCGCATCCATGCCCGTAATGTCGTACATGACATAAAATTTGCGGCCGTACGCCTCCGCGGCGTTCTTTACCTTCACGGCTACGCTGTCGCGGTTCGTCTTCCAGTTGTTCGGCGTATCGCTCTCGTCGGCCCCGAAGCGCTGAAGCGCCGCGCCGTCGATATTGTACGTCTGCATCCATTCGAAGTGCTTGTTCACCGTCTCCTGATCGTAGGAGGAAAACAGCTTCGCCTGCGTCCCGTTGCCGAAGTTCGCCAGGTTCGTCTGATACAGCTTCGCGTACTCGCGAATGTCCGGGTACAGCTCGAAGTTCACGTTCGAGCCGGCGGTCGGCGCGCTGCTGTTTTTGGACCAGTGGACCCATCCGCCGTTCGGCGAGCCGTCGCCCTGCGCGTTGAACCAGCCTTGGTAGCCGGCGAATAGCTTGCCGACGACGTCGCCTCCGGACGGCGGGGCTCCCGTGCCGAACTTGAACCAGTTGAGGTTAAAAAGGTTGCCTGCGCCGCCCGTAAACTTGACGTACAGATTGTGCACGCCAGTCGCGCCGGACACCTGGCCGCTCGCGGTCGTCCAGTTCTGCCAGCCGCCCGTGCCGCTCGCCGCGACGGTCCCGATCAGCGTACCCGTCAGGCTGTCCAGCCGGAATTCGATCATGCCGCCGCCGGCAGCGCTCGCTACGCGCGCCTGAACGCTGGACGCTCCGCTTCCGAAGTCGACGCCGTTAAAGAGCAGGTAGTCGCCGTTGTCGATAAAGCCGACATTCGATCCCCCGCCGGCATCGGATGTCGTCTCCGTCTGGATGCCGGATTGGCCGCTGTAGCCTTCCGCCTCGATCTGGCTAAAAGCCGACAGGCCCGACGCAAACTTGAACCACAGCAGATTGAACAGATTGCCGCTGCCGCCGGTAAACTTCAAATACAGCGTGTGAATGCCGCTTGCGCCGGACGCGTTCGCCGTCACCGTCGTCCAATTTTGCCAGCCCCCGGTGCCCGGCACTTGCGCTGTCGCGATCAGCGTCCCGTTCACGCCGTCGAGCCTCGCCTCGATCGCGCCGCCGCTCGCATTGCTGGCGACGCGGACCTGAAACGTGCTCGCGCCGCTGCCAAAATCGACGTTCGCGAAGGCGATATAGTCGCCGTTGTCGATAAAGGCGACGTTCTGTCCGCCTTCGCTCGATGCCTCCAGCTGGATGCCGGACTGGCTGCTATAACCCGAAGCCGCCGTCTGAACGAAGGCGGATGCGGCGGATGCGATCGACGGAGACCATGCCCATTGGCCGAGCAGCAGTACCGTCGCCAGCAGCGCCGCGCAGAGGCGCGACCATGACATGCGGTATCGTTTGTTCATACGCATCAACTTACCTCCTCAGTTGTTGGAAAATCGCCGGACTTTTCCGGCCCTGAGCGCATCATGTTCGTATGATGAGACTCGATATGCCGCCTTGCAGCCTGGTTGCATCGCCGCGCGGAATAATCCGCATGCGGCCGTTCTCTTGCAGAAAGCTGCTGCGTTTCACCTCCCTCGCGATCGGCAGCTCGGGTGTGTAAGTGCTTTCATAATCGCAGGCGCCGACTTGACAAAAGCTTACAGCCTGGAAAGGTTATTGATAAGGAGACAATATTGAACTTTGTCGGACGATCCAAGCCTTCAACGATTGGCGCGCATGTCAAAAAAACCGTCAGGGACTCGCCCTGACGGAGTGAAGTCTGCTGCCTATTCGGCCTTGCTAATCAACGCGCGGACGCCGCCTGGCTCGCTTATACAAGGCGGCCGCGCCATAGCATAGCGCAAGGCTTATCGCGCCGCCGGCCAGATCGACCAGCACGTCCTGATACGTGGGCGTACGGGCGACCGAGTAACGCTGGTTCCATTCGTCAAGCGACGCGACGATCGCTACCGCCAGCAACGAGAGAGCGACGGTTGCCGACGGACGCAAGCGGAACAACCGCAGCGCAAGCGCCGTCACGGCCGCGAGTACGCCGTAGACGAACAAGTGGGCGCCTTTGCGGAACAGAAATTCGATCATGCCGTACGGATTGACGTCTCTGCGATACTCTTTTCCGTCATATCGGATATCGAGTCCCGGCAGCACCTTCTCCGCCTTCTCGAAGGACAGCGTTCGAAGCAGCAAGGGCTGAATCGTCTGCTTGCTGTACGACTGCGAAGAAAACATAAAGATGACGGCGACGACCGCGCCCAGCAGAACGAGCGCACCGCGCCGTGACCAGCTGCTCGGTCCAGCCATGCCGCGATCGCTCCTCTCCATTCTCCTCTCCATCGTCTTCACCACTCTCCTTTCAAACTCGCTGTGCCTGACGCGCCTCCGATGTGCGGTTCAGATCCCCGCGCGCCTCCATGTAGCGCATCAAAATCTGCACGCATTCGGCCACCGTCAGTTTGTGCGTATCCAGAACGACCTCCGGACGCTCGGGCACGTCATAGGGAGCGCCGACACCCGTGAAGCTGGGGATCAGCCCGCTCCTCGCCTTCTTATACAGCCCCTTCGGGTCTCTGCGCTCGCACTCCGCGAGCGGACAATTCACATAGATCTCCGCAAAATCCGCGGGATCGAACATCGCCCGGACCATCCGGCGGTGCTCTTCGGCGGGGGAGATCAGCGCGGCCAGCACGATAACCCCTGCATCCACGAACAGCTTAGACACCTCGCCGACTCTGCGCATGTTCTCCTTGCGGTCGCTCTCCGAAAAGCCGAGGTCGCGGCCAAGGCCATGACGCACGTTGTCCCCGTCCAGCACGTAGGAGGCGACGCCGCGGTCGTGCAGCTCCTTTTCAAGCGCAAAGGCAAGCGTCGTCTTGCCCGACCCCGGCAAACCCGTCAGCCATAACACCCGGCCGGGATGACCGTTCCGAAGCTCCCGGTCCGCGCGCACGACGCCGGAGCGCTGCCAAGTCACGTTGGCGCCTGCGGCGTTCGTATCGCCCGCCGTCCCGCCCGCCAAGCTTGCTTTTCCGAACGATTCTTCGATCGCCATGCCGAATCCCTCCTAGGTTAGCGCGTCCTATCCGACGCCTGTCGATGATCCTTACCGATTCACTGCGGCGATGCCGACCTGAGGAACTTGAGGCGCCTGCCCTGCTGCCTGCGAGGCAGGCCCGTCTACCTGCAGATCCTCGACCTTCCCGATCACTGCCTCGCCGCGCTCCATCACGACGACTTGATCGGCGCCCCGGATCGTCGACAGGCGATGGGCGATGACGATGATCGTCATCCTACCCTTCAGCCGGTCGATCGCCTCCTGGATTCGCGCTTCATTGTCCGCATCCAGCGCGCTCGTCGCCTCGTCCAGCACGAGGATCGACGGCCTTCTTAGGATCGCCCTCGCGAGCACGAGCCGCTGCCGTTCCCCGCCCGACAGCCTGATGCCGCGGTCGCCCACGACCGTGTCCAAGCCTTCGGGCAGCCGCTTCACGAAGTCCTCCGACGCCGAAAAACGAAGCGCCTCCCACAGCTCTTCTTCCGCCGCTTCCGGGCGGACGGCCTTAAGGTTGTCCCGGATGCTGGCATGGAACAAAAACGGATCCTGCGCAACATAGCTAACCGCGTGCCGAAGTGCAAGGCGCCGCTCGCGCAGCGCAGGCTCTCCGTCGATGAGGACCGCGCCTCGCTCCGGCTCGAGCAGCCCCATCAGCAGATCGACGAGCGTGCTCTTGCCAGCGCCCGACTTGCCGACGATCGCGGTCATCTTTCCCGCGGGTATGCGGAGGCTGACGTTCCGCAGCGCATATTCGGCGTCAGTGTCCTCATCGTACCTGAAATAGACGCCGCGGCACTCGATGCCCTCCCGCACCTGCAGCGCCTCCGCGCTTCCGGCGGTCCCGGCTTCGTCGGACTCGCGGGCTTCGGCGCATTCGCGCTCCAGCTGCCGCAGGCTGCGGAAAGCGGGAATCGCGGAGCCGATCTGCTCCGCGCCGGATTGAATCGCGGTGAAGCGGGGCCACAGCCGCGCGAACAAGATGACGATGAGCAGGAGCTCTCCCGGCGCGACATGGAACGCTTCGACGGCCAAATACGCGAATAACGCGATAAGCACGGCCGACGAGATCTTGTATAGGCTCGACGTCGTCGCCTGCAGTCGGGAGAAGGCGTTGAAGTTGGCCTCCATCCCGCCCGTGAGCGAGCGGAACCAGTTGAGATAAGTGCCTTCCAGCCGGTTGCTCTTGATATCCTTGATACCGTTAAAATGGTCGATCAGGCCTGCGTAATAGCGCTGCGACAGCTCGCTCGTGCGGTTGCCGACCTCCTTGGCGCGCCGAATCCGTCGCCGCATGAACAGCGCGATCGCCGCGCCGCTGACGAGCACGACCGCCGTCAGCTTCGCCGACAGCCAGAAGGCGATCCCGATCTGGATGACGGTGAAAATCAGCGAGGAGGCAAGCTGCAGCAGCAAATACGTCGCCTGGCTGACCCGCGCGAGCTCGGAGGTGAGCAGATGGTGGAAATCGGATCTGCGGCTTCGAATAAAAAAGCGCCAATTCGAACGCATGAGCCCCTCGTACAGTCGGAGCCGCAGATGTCGGATGAAGCCCTGCTGCAGGCGGGCGCCGCGGATGCTCTGCTCCCGTTGGAGCAGCGCTTGCAGCGACATGATCAGTACGTACGCCCCCAGCAGGACGGGCAAGGTATAGCCGGCAGGCAGGTCCCGAAGCGCCGCGAGCCAATCGCCGGCAAGCGGGATGCTGCCGGCGCCCGCATCAGTGCCGAGCAGGCCGAGGAGTCCCAGCATCGGCGCAAGCATGTAGATGCCGATGCCGTCGAACAATCCGAGCGCGACCATCGCGGCGAGCTGCGCGTACAGACGCATGCCCGCGTAGCCCCGAAGCCTGCTAAGGTAGTACTTTAAATCCTTCATCCGCGCCCCTCGCTCTCACGTTTGCTGCCGCACCTGTCTCCACAGCCAGACGAACGGTCTCAGCGGAAAATACAAGAAATACAGCTGCCGCGGAAGCGGCAGCGCCTCTGCGTCTCTGAAGCTCGGATAGAGCCTGCTGATCGCGTACCGCCATTTTTCCCGCTTCGTCTTCAGATCGAACAAATAGCGCTTGTACGTCTTGGACAGCTCCCCGGCGCTCGGATCGGTCGTCAGCACGACGGCGTCGCCGATGAAGCCCAGTACCTGATCCGCGAGCGCATGCCCGCGCCCGGCGGCCAGATGCCGCGACATGGCGCCGGGGATCGGCGTATGCAGCAGCGCGGAAGCCAGCACGAGCGCCTGCCCGGTCTGATCCAGCGCATGATACCGCTTGAGCAGCGGGATCAGCGCTTCCCAATCGAGACCGCGGCGAACCATGCGGTCGATGTCCGCGAGCCAGCGCAGCCGGAACCATCCGTGCCGGGCGCCGTGCGTCACGAGATACATGAACAGATGCGCATCGCCCGGCATGAACAGCGCCGGGGAGAGCGCGCACGGCTGCCGGCCGCGCCAGAGCGCCTCGAACGACGGCTCCTTGCCGATGTCGCCGTTCAGCCGCCAGTGCACTTCGACCTGAATGCGCGTCTTGGGGTTCGTGAAGGAGACGTGATGAATTTTCCACTTCCAGTCCCCGAGTCCGCGCGGGATCGGATCGTCCGCCGTGTAACCCAGCTCCTGAAGCAGCTGCTCAGCCCGGCCGAGATCGCCCACTGGGATCAGGATGTCCAGGTCTTTGGACGTACGCAGCGACACGTCCCCGTACAGATGCCGCGCAAGCGCCGGCCCCTTCAGCGTCAGCGAACGCACGCCGCGCTCCGCCAGCGACCGGCATACGCGGTCCAGCTCGCCGCTTAAGGCCAGCATGCGCCAGGTATTCTGCCTGTAGTCCCCGCCCAGGGCTTGCAGGACATCGGACGGAATCAATCCGGCGCCGCCCGTATCCGCGTAAAGCTGCGGGTAGACGCGATGATGGCGGACCAGCTTCACGAATTGATTCCAATCGATGTTCGGCAACGGAGCCCGCGGGCCGTCGTCCTCCGGCGCAGCATCGCTTCGCAGCGCCTTCAGCATCGCGGTCAGTTCCCGTGGAAAAGCGGTTAGATCAAGCCCGAACGTTGGGTTCATGCTTCACACCTTCCCTCTTTTCTGTCGAATAGGCCGTACCGAATACGGCCACGGCCGTGAACAAGCGCCGTTCTCCCGCGCCGGTCAGATAGACCGGACCGCTGCGGAGCCAGGCGTGAGCGATCAGGTTGCCCTGCTTGTCTTTCGCCGTGCCCAGGTACAGCGTGCTGTCCATGCTGCGCCGCTCCAGCATTTTTTTGGCCGCGAGCGCCTGGACGAGGCACTGGCTCTCCCAGAACGTATGGCGGCTCATCACGCGCACCGCTTCCGAGATGCGGCGGACCGTGCGCTCCGCAGGCAGATCGTGCACATGCGGGGTCTCCGTCATCGGACGGCCCAGCCTCGGCGCGAGCCGTTTGAACGGCAGCGCCTTCAGGATGCGCGCCCACGCGAGGAAGAACAGCGCTTCCAGCATAAGCCGTTTGCGGTCGGCGGGCCAGGCCATAAACGTCCTCAGCCGCCGCATCAGGACGACCGAACCTCGATCAGCGACTCCCTGTACAGCTGGCGCAGAAAAGCGCCGACCTCCCGTTCGCAAGAAGCGATGTCGACCTCATATTCCTCTGCGAGCGTCGCCACGACGCTGCCGATGCCGACCGGCGCTTCGATCAGCTCCCAGATACGGCCCCCGACGCTGCCGAGATTGTAATACTTGCCGTTGCGGGTGCTGAACATGACCTTCTCCCCGTTCATGTCGCTCACCATATTGCCCTCCGCCCTTACGACGATCTGCTCGGCGTCCTGCTTGTCCGTCAATTGAATGCTCATAATTATCGTTCTCCCTTCGTGACGAATCGAATGATGGTGTCCGCGAGTTCCCTCGCCGTGAATCCTGAAGCCGGCCGCGACAATCTGCCGACCTCAATGCGCGAGCCGATGCCCGCCGCCGTGTTAAAATGCCAATCCGTAAGCCCGAGCCGCGGGATCAAGACATGACGGTACGTATGCTGCAGCATGACGCGCAGCCGCTCCAGATTGGATAGCGGCGCGATGCCGACCGCATCCCCGTCCGACCTGGCGAGCTCGAAGACGCCGCCGAGCGGGACCGGATCTTTCTGAAAGACGGACTGCACCGGAACGGCGAACTTCTCGGTCTCCCGGTAGATCGGTCGGTACGATGCGCCTTGGATGCCGAGCCCGTCCAGACTCTCCTGCCACAGCTTCTGCTGCGGGTAGGCCGGCAGGACGACGGGGATGCCGTCGGCGCTCGCCGCCACCGCCACGACGTCGTCGCTCACGAGCCGATGTCCCATGCCGACGAGCGCAGCGGCCAGCGTAGACTTGCCGGCGCCGGAGTCGCCGACGAAGGCATAGGCTTTGCCGTCGATCACGACCGCGCTCCCGTGAAGCGGGAGCAGTTCATGGGTCAGGAGCAGCGCGCCCATACACGTGCCGAGCAGGTAGACGCGCACCTTCTCGGGGTCCGCGCCCGGCAGCGGCGCGACCGTGACCGAACGGCCTTCGTCGATGCAGTAGATCGCCGTGTCCGGGATCAGGAACAGGAACCGGCTGCCCCCGCGGGACAGCGAAAAGTTGCTGCCGGTCGCCTCGAGCTCGGCCCGCAGCGGACCCGGATCGGCCGTGTCGACGGTGACGTCGACGGCTCTATCCGCCTCGCCTCCGCCGGCCAGCGGCAGCTCGGGCAACGGAATGCGGCTCGCGATGCGAAGGCCGAACGCGCGGTGGACCGTCGTCGTTCTTTCCGCCAAGGCTGCGTCGATCATCGTGCTCACTCCTTTTTCGAATCGGGATAGGTAGTAGCGTGTAGAATGCGGAATCAGTCGTTTATCGTGAATACCACCGCAAAGCGTTGACGTAGGTTCATACTTCGGACGGTGATCGTGTATGCGAGCGTAAAGTGTTGACGTACGTTCACACATGAGTCGGTGAACGTCTATGTGGCGTAAAGTGTTGACCTGCGTTCACGCTTCGGCCGCTTTGATTCTATCCATCTCAATGATTAAAGAAGCCCTTATACAGTCCTGAGCGGACCGTATAAGGGCGCTTCGATACGGTTAAACCGAATCAGCTCGGGGTGTAGATGTCCATGTCTTCCGTCGTGACGAAGTCGATGTTGGTCATCCCTTTACCGTACATCGTCTCGCTGACGTTCAGCGTTTCGAGCTCGGGGGTCTGCCATTGTTGTTTTGCGCGCAGTTCCATTTGTATCACCTCCTTTCAAAGGAATCTTGCTAATAGTTTCAATCTTCGTCTAAAGGCTTCAGGCATGCCGCTTGATGAACCGGTAGAGGATGACGCTGCGCAGCAGCAATCGCATCTCCGGATGAAAAGCGAGCTCGGGCTTCGGCTCCCGCCCGACGCCCGCGGCGGCAGCGCGGATCCGGTCGACGTGAAGATAGCCGGATACGGCGGAATCGTCGCACAGCCGGCGAAGCTCGTCGAGCAGGCCCGGCCACATCGGCGCCGCGCGGTGCACCCAATCGGCGCCCTGGACGCCGCGCACGCGCTGGTTCAGCCGCACCTCATCGGGCAGCACGGTCTTCGTGACCCTGCGGATCAGCGCGCGGTCCATGCCGTCCCGGACATACTGCTCGATCGGCACCGCCAGGCAGAAGCGCACGACTCGCAGATCGCAGGTCGGATCGCGCTCCCATACGCCGTAGCGAAGCGACAGCTTCGTCGCCGTGGCGCCGTTTTTGTTCGCGGCCGCGAGGCTGCCAAGCTTGTCTCTGCGGAGCGCGAACGGGTCCGTCGCCGACCCGATTCCGCGGCGCCCGCCGCTGGCGCCACGAGCGTCGTTCGCCCCGCGCAGCCGATCGAACACGCCCGTCCGCTTCGCAAAGTCGGGGTGAATGAGCATCTCCGGCAGACCGGGCTCTTCGTCACCGCGCTGGCGGCCTGCCAACGCCGGGAAAGCCAGCCTCCCGACGGCCGGCAGCAGCCGCCGTCTGCCGACTCCCTTGTTTGCGCCGAACAGCCTGAGCTCGCGCGACAGCCTCGCCCACTTCATCGTTCGGAGCAGCAGCGCATAGTAGTCCAGCGCCGGTCCCCACGATACCGTGAAGTTGCCCCGCGCGCCGGTCAGCAGCACGCCCGCGCCCTGCCGTCCCGCCTGCTCGTGGATGCCCTTGAGCCAGTACGAGTTCTCGAAAAACTTGTAGGGCGATTCGAGCAGCTCGATCCACTCGTCCACCTCGGAGAGCGGGCTGATGCCCTCGAAGTCCATATACTTCTCCGCGATGTTGCCGACATGCCGGACCGTCGCCGCGATGAACGGGCGCTCGTCGGCCGCCGCGTGCCCCGGCGTCCAGTCGGCAAAATCCTGCGTCGGCACGCTGCTGTAGGCATGTAGCTGCTTGCCCTCCTGCATGAGCGCCCGGGCGGCGAAGCCCGCCACCGCGCCGGAGTCGAGGCCGCCGCTCAGCGTCGCCGCGACCTCGCGATGCGTGCGCAGCCGGCAGCGTACCGCTTCGCCGAACACGTCCCGCATCGCTTCCTCGTATTCGCCGTCCGACTTCAGCCGCAGCGGCGCGTCCGGCTCGATCGTGCCGTAGCTCGCCAGCCGCGCGCGGCCTTCCGCGGCCACGATCGTATGGCCGGGCGGCACCTGGCGGATGTCCGCGTACGGCGTCGACCCGACGTCCGTGGACTCGAACATCTCGGGAATCGCCATAAACTCGGCGAGCCACGCCTCGTTCAATCCGCGTGCGGCGTGAGGCAGCGCCAGCAGCGGCGCCATCGTCGTAGCGAAGGCAAGACTGCCCGCGTCCAGACGATAATAGAGCGAGCGGCTGCCGAACAGATCGCGAGCGCCGAACAGCTCCCGGCGCGCCTCGTCCCAAATCATGAACGCGAAGTCGCCGATCAGGCGTTCAGGCGTCGTCCGTCCCCAGCGGCGGTATGCGAGCAGAATGAGCTCGCCGTCCGTCATCGCCTCGCGGCTGAACGTCGGCACGCCGAGCAGCTCGAACAAATCCCGGCGATTGTCGAGGATGGCATCGGCCACGATCCGCAGCCCTGCCACCGATTCGCCCTCCGGCATTCGCTCGCCGACAGATTCCGGCGTGATCCAGCGAATGCGGCAGCCGAGGAACGCAGGACCGCCGATCCAAGTGCGCTCGTCGTCCGCGACGTAGCCGGACATCGCTTGCATCATCGCCTGGCCGTCCTCGGCGAGAGCCGGACGTCCATCAAAGCGGACGATGCCCGCGAGCGCGCTCACTTTTTGCCTCCACCGGCCATGTAAGCCGAAGCGAACCGCGACAGGCGCTTGCCGAACGGGATCGCCGACTTCAACCAATCTGCCTTCCGCTTCATCGCGCCGAGCTTCGCCCGCAGATACCGCTGCTCCCGGATGCTCGCGTCAAGCCGCATCTCCAGCGCGCGGACGGTCATCCGCAGCTGCTGCACCTGCGGATCCGTCGTCTCACCGGCCGAAGCGAAAGCGCCTTCCGTCTGCTGAAGCGTTAATCCCGGGGATTGGCCGCCATTCGCACCGCTCGTTTCACTCGCCGAAGCCCCGCTTCGCATCGCATACCCCGGCTCCCAGCGGCAGCCCGTCGCTTCAGCGAGCTGCCGCTCGCGCAGCGCGGTCAGCCGCTCGTCCGGCTCCCGGTCGAAGCGGACGCCCGTCTTTCGCTCCGCCGTCTCCAGCTCGTCGCCGTAGCCAAGCGCCTCGAACGTCCCGGCCCCCAGCAGGCGAACATACAGTTCGATTTCCCGCTTCGAGAGCGCGTCCTTCCAGGCATGGACGGATTGCTGATGCGGCGCGGCGTGGTCCGTCACGTTCGGATCGCCGACGCCCATGCTGAAGTACAGCCCGGACTTCGCCGAATCCATCCGTTCGCCGTACCGCTCCATCCCTTCCTCGTACGCCGTGCCGAGAAACCGGCATACGCCGTCGAGCTGGCCGCGCGGATCCGCCACCAACGCCTCATAGCGGAGCCGGTATGCGTAAGGATCCTCCTTGGCGAAGTATCCGCAGTACCGCAGCAGCCCGATCGTGAGATCCGCAGCCTTGATGTCGAACGCCGATCCGCCGAGCAGTTCTTCGAGATCCGACGATCCGCCGCGCGACGCGCCGAGCTTCTTGTAGGAAGCGAGCACCGCCAGCGGATTGCGCGTGAGCCAGATTCGCCGCGACCGGGGGAACAGCGCATCGAGAAACTCGAGCAGATAATAATACCTGGGAGACTTGTCGATGACCATGTCCGCGCCGGCGCCTCCGCGCAGCAAGCCGTTGTAAGCTTGCAGCGCGAACGACCGGCAGGCGTCCACGAACGTGTCCTCGGGCAGGACGCCGTTAAAGAACCGTTCGAGAATGGCCCCGCCGCCATAAGCGCGCCGCTGCGCCGCCTTCAGATCGAGCAGGCTCATCAGGAACCACATTTCCTGCGCAGCGAACAGTCGGCTGTGGTTTTGCAGCATGACCGTGGCCAGGGAGCTGCCGCTTCTTGGCGTGCAGAGCAGGAATACGAGATTGTTGCCTTGCGCATCGATCATCCGGGGCGCCTCCTTTTCGACTGGAATAGGTCTTGATCCGGCTCCGCCGATCCGCAATACTGCGCATGCGGCCGGCCAAAGCAATGAGCCTTCACTTTTTACTGAAATCGAAGAAATACTTGGTTCGCTCGCCGAGCACCACCTTGTAAATCTCGTCATTCGTCCGCTTGGCGGCGGTCACGTATTCCTTGTAGGGGCGATCGGCTACGTTCAAGAGCCCGGAGTTGTAATGCTCTCCCCACACGCCCTGCCAGTATCGGCCGAGGCCCGCCTGGTCGACGTAATTGAACACGTTCGCCCCGACGACGTACGGCAGCGCCGCGACGCCCTCCACGTAGTTCCGGTACCGCATGCCGCGCTGCGTTTGATTCGACGCCGTGTTTTTGATGAGCTGCTCGAGTCCCTGCTCCGCCGTGCCGTAGCCGAACTCGCTCATGAGGATCGGCTTGCCCGACTTGGCGTACAGATCGTCCAGCAGGTCCGTCTCCACCTTGGACGAGTAGTAGTTCAGGCTGATGACGTCGACGTATTTGCCCTCCGCCGAGCCGATCATGCCGCGAAGCTTCCCGTCGCGGAAGGCCGTCACGGTCCAGCGATCGCCGAGCAGCAGGTGGTTCGAATCGTACTTGCGGTACAGCCGCGACACGGTGCCGTAGAACCGGTCGAGATAGTCCGCGAACAACGCGTTCATGTCGGCCCAGGCTTCCTTCGTTTGAAGCGGCAGCTTGGCCTCCTTCAGGCTTTCTAACGAGTCAAAATTCGTTTTCCAAGCCTTGTTGAACGCATTGACCGTGCCGTACTTCGCCTTAAGCCGCTCGACCAGCTTGCCCTTGATCGCCGCCTTGCTCGCCTTCAGGTTGGGAACGACGGCGTAGAACTTGTGAAAATCGTACTCGTTGCCGATGAAGTAGCCGACGAGCATCGGATCGTCCTTGTGCGGGGCGACCGCCTGCGCGAACGCCTGGTCCAGCTTGGCCTCGACGCCCGGCGCATAGATGTCGAAGATCGACAGGCCGTTGATCTTCGACCCGCTAACTCCATCTACCGGCAGCATGCGCGTATAGGGGAACAGCCCTTCTTCGCCGTACTTCTCGGGCGAGAAGCCGCCGATGCCGTTGAAGCCCCATTTTTGCAGCCGCTCGATCGCTTCCATATAAATGTCGTGTTCCGTCGGGAAGACGCCGGTCTTGCGGTATTTGTTGGCCACGAAAAACGAGAAGCTGTTCGTACCGATATAAGCGGGCTTGTATTCGCCGGCGTAGGGCGGCACCGATTCGTACTTCGTCTCCCGCCCTTTGACGAGCGAATACGTCTCGTTGGCCGTGACGCCGTTGACCGCAAGGCTGAAGTACAGGTTGCCCGACGGCGTCGTCATGACCGGCCGTCCCTTCATCCGCTGGATATCGAAAAAGCCGGTCGCCTTCAAGCCGTACTTGTCCTTGCTGCCGTCCAGACCTCCGTATTCGTCCCGGCCCGCCGGCGGCTGCAAGGACCCATAGTACTCGGCGTCCGCCTGAGCGTCGGCCACCAGCTCCGTCTCGGACTTCACCTTGCCGGCGAAGATCGCCTCCTCCATCTGGCCGAACCGATCGAGCTGCACGTCATCGCTGGCATTGACCGAGTAGCTGCGGATCGGACTCGGCTTGAGGCCGTCCTTGACCGCGTAGGCTTCCAGCCGGTTGAAGCCCTGAAGACGAATGGGCCCTGTGTACGGCGCGAAGTCGTCCGCCTGGTTCAACCGATAATAGATGCGGGCGCCTTTGGTGACCGTGGCGAGGGCGGCCTTCATGCCGCCCGACGTCTTGGACGTCGCCATCGACACCGACGCCGTGTTCAGATTGATCGCTACCTCGGACACCTGCGGCGTCCAGGATTTTTCCTTGCCCAGCAGCTCGATCTTGAGATAGCGCGTGCCGACGGGGAGCGACATATTCTCGTAAGCGTAAGGCTGCCAGTTGCTGACGGGATAGCCGGACGGATAAGCGTCGGCGGCGATCTCGCGATACTGCTTGCCGTCGGGCGAGACGTAGAACTTCAGCTTCGTTAGCGGCAAACCCGCAAAGTAATAGCTGCGCACCGCGAAGGACGTCATGTCGTATTCGGCGCGGTAGATGAGCTGCCCGGGCGACAGCGTGGAGCGAGCCGCACGCTTGCCGTCGCCGCCGAAGTAGTTCGGATTGTCGCTAGCCGTGTACACATTGGCACGCGTATCCGTCAGCACGAAGCCGTCCAGCGGATCGTCGACCCCGGAAGGCGGCGCGACGAGGGGATACGGCGTGTATGCGTACGTGGATACCGCTGCCGCCAGGGACGCGACCCCGTCCGCCCGACTCGCCGCCGTCGTCTTCAGCAGCGTCTCGCCTTCGATCGGGATCGGAGCGCCGTACGTCTTGCGCGTCGGCGATGTGCGCGGATCGCTGCCGTCTGTCGTGTAGTAGACCGTACCGCCCTCTTTTTCCGGCTTCAGCATAACCATGCTGCCGTAGAGCACCGGTCCCGACGGCTTGCTGGCCGACCCGACGTCGGCGCCGTTCAGCGCCACTTCGCCGATCTCGGGCGCCGCCGCGCCGCTCGCGAATACGATCTTCAGATACTTCGTGCCGGCCGGGAATCCTCTTGATTCGTACGAGACGGCCGGGGGTTCGCCGGGCTCCTCGTGCACGTCGGGCGTCACGCTCCGGTAGGTCTTGCCGTCCGAAGAGACGAGGAACTTCAGCGGACCAGTCTTGCCGTCCGTCCTTCCGTACGTTCGGACCGCGAACGATCGGAGCGCGCCCTTCGCCCGGTAGACGAGCGCTTGCCTTCGGCTCCGCTGCCCGCGATGCGGGTCGGATCCCGGTCGTCGCCGGCACTCTCCTTGAGAGCGAGAGTGCCCGAATGACCGTACGTACGCCCCCAATCGGCGAGGTCGTCGACCTCGATCTGGTAAGCATCGGGGCTGCCCCCGTGCGAGTGCCCTGGGAGCAGCACGACCAGCATGCCGTAGGCAAGGAGCCAGACCGCTTTTCTTTTCATGATGACGAGCTCCTTCCGGGCCATCCCCTAAAACGGGAGGACCGGCATCTCCTCTCTGACGCCCTGATTCAGGTTCGGACGTCCGATCGAATAATAGACGAACGCCGTGCCCGCCAGATCCGCTTCCTTGAACACGTTGCGCCCGTCGATGAGGATCGGACGGCGCAGCGTCTCCTGCAGCCGGCGCAGATCGATCCGCGCGAATTCCTCCCATTCGGTGAGCAGGCACAGCGCGTCTGCGCCAGCCGCGGCTTCGAACGCTCCGTCGCACCAGACGACGCCGCCGTCGCCGAACAGGCTGCGGAAGGACGGCGTGGCGATCGGATCGTACGCTCTCACCCGCACGCCCGCGTCGACCAGATGCCGCATGATCTCAAGCGCCGGCGATTCGCGGACGTCGTCCGTGTTGGGCTTGAACGCAAGCCCCCACACTGCGACCGTCTTGCCTCTCAGCTCTCCGCCGAAGATCGTCTCCAGCTTGCGGACGATGCGCATGCGCTGATCTTGGTTCACCTCAACGACCGAACGGAGCAGCTTGAACTCGTATTCGACATGGCCGGCGATCTGGATGAGCGCCCGGGTATCCTTCGGGAAGCACGAGCCGCCATAGCCGATGCCCGCGCCGAGGAACGCCGGTCCGATTCTGCGGTCGAAGCCCATGCCTGCGGCGACCTCGGTGACGTCCGCGCCGACCTTCTCGCAGATGTTGGCGATCTCGTTGATAAAGGAGATCTTGGTCGCCAGAAACGCATTGGACGCATACTTCAGCATCTCCGCGCTGCGGATGTCCGTCACCATGATCTTCTCTGTGAGCGGACGGTGCAGCTCGGCGATCCGCGAGGCCGCGGCTGGCGCGTCGGCGCCGATCACGACCCGGTCCGGCTGGAGCGTGTCGCGTACGGCGGAGCCTTCGCGCAGGAATTCGGGCAGCGAGACGCTGTCGAACGGCACTGCGGTCCGCGAGCGGATCAGATCGCGCACCCGCTCGTTCGTGCCGACGGGCACGGTGCTCTTCACAGCGACGATCGCGTAGCCGGCCAGCGCGTCGCCGATCTCGGCGGCCGCGGCGTCGATGTAAGAGAGATCCGCCTGGCCGCTGGGCAGCGGAGGCGTGCCGACCGCGATGATGACCAGATCGGCCCCGCTTACGGCCTCCCGCAGATCGTGCGTATAGCGCAGACGGCCGGCGGCCATCCCTTTCTTCGACAGTTCTTCCAGCCCCGGTTCGTAGATCGGGATGCCTCCGCTCTGCAGGGTGGCGATCTTGTACGGATCTTTGTCGACGCAGACGACCGTATGGCCGAGCTCCGCGTAGCAGACGCCCGATACGAGTCCGACGTAGCCGGTGCCGATTACCGCGATTTTCAACTGAATCCCTCCTAAGTCTGGCAAAGCTCCACGATCTCGTGCCAAGCCGTCTCCAGCCGGACGATGTCTTCCTCGATCAGCAGCGTCCCCGTCTGTACCTCGATGATCTCGAGATCGTTCTCCGCGCGCACGCTGTGCATGCTCTCCTTCGGAATCCGAAGCACGTCCCCGGCGGCGATCGCGGTCATCTTTCCATTCAGCACGAATGTGCCGCTGCCCGCCATGACGGTCCAGACTTCATCCCGCAGGCTGTGGTATTGATAGCTAAGGTTGCGGCCGCCGGCGATGAATATCCGCTTGGTCAGCACCTCGCGTCCGTCCGGATAAACCGCGTAGTCCAGCACGCGATACCGTCCCCAGCGCCGCTCTTCGTACATCGGACGCTGGTCCGTCGACTTAAGCAGATCTTTGACCATCGGGCTAAGCGCCTTGTCCGCCACGAGGATGCCATCCGGGCTCGCCGCCACGATGACGTCCGAGAGGCCGAGCACCGCGACCGGAATGTCGAGCTCGTTAATGACATGCGCGTCCCGCGTATGCGCCGAGATCGTGCCCTTGCCGGTCAGCGGCGTTTCGATCTCTTCGGTGAGCGTGTTCCACGTGCCGAGATCCTTCCAGTCCCCGTCGTATCGGACCGCCGCGATCCGGTTCGCCTTCTCGACGACCTCGTAATCGAAGCTGATCTGGGGCAGCGAGCCGTAGCGTCTCGCCATCTCCTCGTGCTGGATCGGCAGCTCGTGAGCGATCAGGATGTTGATCAGAAAATCGAGCTTGAACGCGAACACGCCGCAGTTCCACAGCGCGCCTTCGGCGATCATCGCCTCGGCTTCTTCCTTCGCCGGCTTCTCGCGGAAGCCGCGGACGGTGAGGTAAGGCCGGCCTTGGTCTCCCTGCCGTTCTTGGTTCTCATCCTCGCGGCCTTCTTGCCCCGCTTCGCCTCCGCCCGATCCCGCGATCCCGTCCGGTCCCGGCACGATATACCCGTACTTCTCCGACGGGTACGTCGGCTGCACGCCGATTAGCGCGAGATCCGCACCCGAAGCGTCGAGCGCTTTCTCAAGCTGCGAGAGTCCGGCGAAGAAGCGGCCGTCGACGTACGGATCGACCGGCATGACGACGATCGTCTCGGAGAGGCTGACGCCCTCCATGGCGTACAGGTACGTCGCCGCAAGCGCGATGGCGGGAAAGGTGTCCCTGCGCGACGGCTCGGCGATCAGCCTGACGTCGCTGCCGAGCTGGCCGTACAAAATCTCGACCTGGGACTTGCCCGTCGCGATGTAGGCATCGTCCTGCAGCCCTGCGTCGCCGAGCTGTCGCCATACCCGCTGAATCATCGACTCGGGCTCGCCGTCGGGACTTTTCAGCACCTTCAGGAACTGCTTCGAGCGCGAATCGTTGGACAGCGGCCACAGCCGCTTGCCCGAGCCGCCCGACAGAAGAACGATCTTCATGCCATCCCTCCGCTCTGTACGTTCGTGGGTTCCGCCGCCAGCTTGGCCGAAGCGATGCTCTGGGTCCAGCAGCGGTAGTAGCGGCCGTTTTTGCCGTATGCATTGTCGTACAGGACGTTCGGCTTGTCCATCAGGCAAGACAGAATATGGCCGTGAAGTCTCGACGTCTGCACGGTGCGATACTGCGCGAACCGTTCGACCGCCTTGCTCACGAGCCGGTCCGAGTACTTGCTCCATAGCACGCCGACAGGCAGCTTGCCTTTGGAGATGCGCAGCACCTTGCCGATCGCGCGGATCGACCGATGCTCCGTACGGCTGTACAGCGTCGACCAATCGAGATCGTCGCCCGCGCCTTCGAAGGTCAGCCCGTCCTGCCCGGCCGTCTTCTCGATATCGGTGCGCATGAAGCGGAGCAGCTCCCGCGCCGGCTCGCCGCCGCCGCGGATCGGCCACAGCTGATGCGCCATATCAGGGGACAGGTAGACGCCGCAGCGCTTGAACTTGTCTTTCGCCATCTCCAGCGACAGCGTGTCCCGCACGAACAGATGCACATCCTTGTGCCGGTTCAGGATATCCGCGGTCCGGTCGAACTCGCGCACGTCCTTGTAGTGAATCGTCTGCGGCAGGATGACGACCCGGTTGTTCGGATAGCCGGCGACGACCCGCTCGCGCAGCTTCTGGTGCACGGGGTACAGGTCGCCGAAGTTGCCGCCGCCCTGCAGCACGAGGATATAGTCCTTCGGCACGGAGAGCCCGTCGGGGAAGTCGAACGCGCTGTAGCGCGCCCGGACCCGGATGCCGTTTTCCTTGAAGAAGGCTTCCGTCCCTTTCATGATCAGCAGGTCTCCGCCGTTCGAATAGACGGGATAATCGATATAGCAAATGTCCGAGCCGGGCGGAATGACGTTCAATATGAGCCGCAGCCGGTCTTTGAGCTCATCCATCGGGTGAGCCGGTAATGTCGCGATTTCCATCCATACGTCTCCTTCGCGCTTGTATCATAAACCCAATGCCGCCCCTTCGCCTCACAGGGACCAGCTGACATTTTCCCGGACGACCCTCGCCGGGACGCCCGCCACGAGCGTGCGCGGAGGCACGTCCTTCGAGACGACCGCGCCGGCAGCGACGACGGCGCCATCGCCGATCGTGACGCCCTTGAGGATCGTCGCCCGGCTGCCGATCCAGACGCGATCCCCGATCGTGACCGGCCGGGTGGTCTCCGTGCCTTCCAGTGCATGGTAATCCGTGTCCGAGATCGTCACGTCCCACGAGATCGCGCAGTGGCTGCCGATTCTGACATGCCGCTTGCACATGACCTCGGTCCGCCGGTTAAGGAACGTATGGTCGCCGATCTCGACGACCGCCTCCGCCGAATCGAGGTAGAACCCGGTATCCCGGTACAAGATGACATGGCTCCCGAGGAGGAGCCGGGCCTTCCTCGTCTTCGATACCGTCACGGGGCCGCATACCCGCAGCAGCCGGCCGCATCCGTCGGTCTTTCGCCGGAACAGCGCGCCGCGGAGCACCCGGTAGCCGTATTTCATATAATCCTTGACGCTTCTGCCGCGAAGCTGCATACGTGCGATGCCATCCTTCCGTTCATCGTTCAGGATTGGGCCGCCCTGGACAAGCGCCCCGCCAGGAAGCGCCAGTCGCCCTTGTCGAACAGCACGCCAGATACCGGCGCTTTGAACACGATCTTCATCGCCGCCACCGAGATGACGATCCGGGTGAAGGCCCCGATCAGCATCGCCAACGCGATGCCGTTCAGCCCGTATGCCGGCGCGAGCACGAAGCACAGGCCTATCGTCAGGACCAAGGCGATCGCCTGCCGCACGACGACGAGTCCGGGGCGTCCCATCGCATTGAAGGAAGAGGCCAGAATCCACGAGCCTCCGCCGACGACGCACTCCAGGGACAGCAGGTAAAAAGCCGTGTCCGCCGCCAGGAACTGCTCACCGTAAAGCAGGCCGAGCAGCCAGCGGCCGACGAGCATGCCCGGGATCAGCGCGGCGAGCATAAGCGGGAAGGAGAGCCGGAACGCCCGGCTGACCTTCGCGACGATCTCGCTTGGCGCAAGCCCCGTTACCTTAGGAAAGACGACGCCGGATATGGCCGTCTGCACGATGTTGAACACGCGGGACAGCGTGTATACGACCGTGTATAAGCCGAACTCCCTCGGCGCCAGCAGCGACAGGATGATGAGCTTGTCGCATTGGCTGTACAGCGTGCCGAGCAATTCGACCCCGTACACCCTGCCGCCGTAGCCGAACAGCGCCTTGATGGGGCCGCGCGCTCCCGATTCGCTGTCTGCGGCTTCCGACTTTTCAGCATCGGCCGCTCTATGCTTGCCGCCGAACCAACCGACCGCGAGCTCCCGCCTTAGCCGGTACAGCGCCCAGCAGACGACGCACAAACTCGTGATCAGGAACATGAGGGCGGACGAAAATTGGCTTAAATACCCGCATGCCCACAGCGCGACCAGTCCGAGTAAATTGCTGAGCGGCACGTACAGCCGGATGCCGTTGTACAGCCCGAAGTTTTCCATGCTCTGCGCGAGCGCCGACAGCAGGTTGACCGCCAGCAGCAGCGGGAGCGTGAGCACGGTATACCACCGGGCGATCGCGACGATTCCGTCGTCGTAGTTGCCGAGCCATGCAGGCAGACAGATCCAGGCGACCGTGCCGGCGATCAGGCAGACGGGCAGTTGGAAGAGGAAGCCCGCCCTGACGTATGCCGGGCCGAGCGCAGGATGCGTCCGCCGGTTGTAGATCAGGGACGTCGGCAGCCCGAAGCTGAGCACGCCTGCCAGCAAGGTTGACCAGAACAGGATCGCCGAGAACTCGCCCTTGCCTGCCACGCCGAACATGCGCGCCGTCACGATCGAAG
>Ga0209566_100197_pt1 | contig 62389 bp, 62 predicted proteins | sample Araplavi_mTSA_r2_2_FD_184287 | JGI IMG/M metagenome (GOLD analysis project Ga0209566, IMG submission 184287) | Arabidopsis root microbial communities from North Carolina, USA - plate scrape CL_Cvi_mTSA_r2 (SPAdes) (version 2) | ecosystem: Host-associated > Plants > Roots > Endosphere | place... | reverse complement strand
TCCTTAGTCACTCTCAACACCGTACACGATACTGCTGCATAGTAACTCCTCCGCCTTAGTCACTCTCTACACCGCTCACGATACTGCTGCATAGTAACTCCTCCGCCTTAGTCACTCTCTACACCGCTCACGATACTGCTGCATAGCAACTCTCCCGCCTTAGACACTCTCAACACCGTACACGATACTGCTGCATAGCAACTCCTCCTCCTTAGTCACTCTCAACACCGTACACGATACTGCTGCATAGTAACTCCTCCGCCTTAGTCACTCTCTACACCGCTCACGATACTGCTGCATAGTAACTCCTCCGCCTTAGTCACTCTCTACACCGCACACGATACTGCTGCATAGCAACTCTCCCGCCTTAGTCACTCTCAACATACACAATACTGCTGCATAGCAACTCCTCCGCTCTAGCCTTAAAAAAACGCGCACCTCACGCCTGCAAAGCGGTATACCCGCTTTACCCAAGGCGCACGTGCGCGCTGCGCTGCGGGATCACTTCCGCCCGCCGCGCCTAAATGCCTTTAAACCGAAACGCATACGCATAGCTGCGATTTGCATACAGCGTAAACTCGGGGTGCACTCGCGCCCCCCAGCTGTCGTCGCCGCCGACGCCCATCTGCTTATAGTTGACACGCACCACAACTTTATCGCTGGCCGGCAGCTTACACGTATGATCGTGCGCCTCCAGCTCCGCCGGCGTATACGGCAGCGCGTTCAGCTCGACCGTCGGCGAGCCGGCGATGCGCAGCCCGCGGCCGCTCGCATCTGTGAGCGTCGCCCAGCGCACGTCCGTCTTGTTGCCGCACTCCTGCGGCCGCAAATACGGCACGAACTGCTCCGCCACCGTGCCGCTGTGCAAGCCAAGCTTGGCACCCACAGCGCGGTCCCAATAGTTCTCGTGCGGCCCACGGCCGTACCACTGGAGCTGCTGGAACGTGCCGTCCATCGTGAACAGCATCCCGATCTCGGGAATTTCGGGCAGCTTCTCCGGCCCCGGTACGAGTTCGAGGCGAACCTCGACCTCGCCATCAGGCACCACCGTGTACACCAGCTCCAGGCTGGACACGACCGGCTCTGTCGGCAGGGCGACCTGCACCCGCACCTCAGCGCCTCCATTGCCCGTCTGCCGCGCGCTCAGCGCCCGCAATGTGCGGCCGCTGCCCGCTTCGCGCCAAGGGGCGCAGCGGATATCATGCTTGTTGCCGCGGTCATTATCCGTATAAGCGCGCCAGAAATTCGGAGCCGGCCCAGTCTTGAACAGCTCCACGCCTTGATAAACATAAGAGACAAGATCCCCGCTCGCCGTATCCAAACTCACCGAGAACTCGCGCCCGCAGAGGCGAATAGCCCCCTCCTGCCGCTCAATCTGCACAGCAGCCGCAGTATCCTGCCCAATCGCCACCGCACCGGCAGCATCCGCATCTGCAACAACAGCAGTCATCGCAACGCCCGGCAGCACAAACTGCTCCCAAGCGATCTCGTGCCCTTGATCCGCCCAATTGCACGCTTCCCGCAGATGAAGGCTGACAGTCAACACGAGCTCATCGCTCGGCAAGCGTAAGCCCGCATCCGCCACCGCTTCTGCGAACGGCAGCTCGATCAGCGCCTTTTGGCCAGGCTGCACCGCATATACGCCGCGTCCGGAAGCTACCACTTCAGTTCCGTTCCGCTCAACTTGCCAAGCCCAATCGAATTCTTCCAGATCGGTGAAAAGATATTGATTGTGCACAAGCACTTGCCCTTGACGCAAGTCTGCAGATTCAATCGCAATGCTCTGATAGCATTTCTTCACCTCATACAGCTTCGGCGATACGGTCCTATCGGCGAAGATCAGCCCGTTGCCGCAGAAGTTGCCGTCGTTCGGCGTATCGCCGAAATCGCCGCCATAGGCCATATACGACGTGCCGTCCGGTGCGGTAGTGCGGATCGACTGGTCGATCCAATCCCAAATAAACCCACCCTGCAAAACCGGATATCGCGAAAACAAATCCCAGTATTTGGATAAGTTTCCGCAGGAATTGCCCATGGCATGGCTGTATTCGCATAAAATGAACGGTTTCTTCGGATTATTTTTCGCGTATTCCTCGACCTTCTCGATCTTGGTATACATCTGGCTTTCGATATCGGATGCCGCCTCAGATGCCCGCCAATAAAACACGCCTTCATAATGAACGATTCTTGTCGGATCAGCCTCCCGCAGGAAATCATGCATGCGAATAAAGTTATCGCCGCCAAACGACTCATTTCCTAAGGACCACATGACGATGGAAGGATAATTCTTATCTCTTTGCAGCATCGAGTTGCAGCGGTCGAGGACGGCTCCGGTCCATTCCGGATTGCTTCCCGGCACCGCTTCCTTATCATCATCCAGCCCATTGGACCACGTCCCGTGAGTCTCCAGGTTCGTCTCATCGATCACATACAGTCCATATTCATCGCAAAGCTCATACCAGCGCGGATGGTTCGGGTAATGGGATGTGCGGACGGCGTTGATATTGTATTTTTTCATCAGCAAAATGTCAGTGAGCATGCTGGCCTCGTCAACGGAACGGCCGCGCTCGCAATCGAATTCGTGACGGTTGACTCCCCTGAACATGATGCGCTGCCCATTGATTTGCATCAGCCCGTCTTTGATCTCAAAACGACGGAAGCCGACTTTGCAGCTTTCCGTTTCCAGCAAGCGCCCGTTCTCATCTTTCAGGCTGAGCACCAGCGTGTACAAATATGGCTTCTCCGCGCTCCACAGCTGCGGACGCTCCACCAGTGACGACAGCTGCGCCTGCACGGAAGCAGCCCCGCTGACGTCCACGGCGGCAACAAGCGGCCCGCTCCAAACCGGCTGCTGATGGCCGTCAACCAGCATTGCCTCCACCGTATGCACGCCAGCGCGAAGCGCATCGTAGTTCGTCACCTTCGCCTGTATGCGCAGCTCGGCGTTCTCAAACGCATCGTCAAGCTCGGTGCGCACGGTGAAATCATAGATATGCGTGTGCGGCGTCGTATACAGATACACATCGCGGAAAATGCCGCTCATCCGCCAGAAATCCTGGTCTTCCAGCCAGCTCGCATCGCTCCAGCGGTACACTTCAACGGCCAGCTTATTCTCGCCCGGCAGCAGATATGGTGTAATATCAAATTCCGCCGGCGTAAACGAATCCTGGCTAAAGCCGACCAAATCGCCGTTTACCCAAACATAAAAGGCGGATTCCACCCCTTGAAAGCTGACATAAACCGGCTGTCCGTTCCACGCGTCAGGAATCGAGAAGCTGCGCACATAGGATCCGACCGGATTGTACTTCACCGGGGCAAAAGGCGGCTTCAGATCCTCGTGACCGACCCACGGATAAATGATATTGGTATACTGCGGGTAATCGTAACCCTGCAGCTGCCAGTGCCCAGGCACCTGAATGTCCGCCCACTGACTGCAATCAAAGTCCTGTTTATAAAAATCTTGGGGACGAGCTTCCGCATTCTCGGCAAAATGAAATTTCCAGCTTCCGTTCAACGAAGCATAGAAGCCCGATTGGCTGCGCTGCCCGGCAAGCGCTTCAGCCACGGTATGATACGGCATCAGTGTAGCATGCGCTTCCATCCGGTTCAGTTCGTAAATGTCAGGGTTGTTGTTCCATTCCGGATAACCGTTTTGCGGCGGGACGTACTGAAATTTAGCACTCATGCAGCAGATCCTCTCTTTGCTAGACGTATTATTTTTCTCAACTATGCTTTCATTGTACAGAAGAGCGAATTCTTTTAAAATATAAGATTAAACGCATAGCATATTAAAAAATGAAAGAGATGAGCAAGCGAAAACATGACCGTTGACTACTATCGCAAATTTTTCGTTATCACAGAAGTTGACCGGAAGCTCCCCCTGATCCTGGAAACCGTTGGCTACGAACACAAGCAGCAGCCCACCCGCAGGGAGGAAGGGTACCCTTGCTTCCATTGGCTGCAGACCACGCTGGGCAGCGGTGATATCGTCACGGACAGCGGCACCTTCAAGCTTGGCGAGCAGCAAGGCATCCTCATGCCGGCGGGCATTCCGCATGCCTACAAAGCTGCCGGAGGCGGCCCCTGGTCCACCTGGTATTTGACCTTCGACGGCGCTCTCGCCGCCTCCATCGTTCATTCGCTCGAGCTGCCGCTGATGACGACTGTCAGTTGGGGAAGTGATGCGCCGCTTGCCGGCATTCACGAAAGCTTTTACGAACAATACCGCTACAGCTACGATTTCACGGGGATGAACGGCTCGCTGGAGGTGTACCGGTTCTTGACGCTGCTCAAGCAGCATGGCTATGTGAACCGGGCAGCCTCGTTCTCGCAAAGTCACGAGCGGCTGCTGCCGCTTTTATTTCGCTTGGAGGAAAGCTTCGCACAGCCGGATGTCGGCCTCGGTTGGATGTCAGATATTTTGGGCGTCAGCCCGCAGCATGTCAACAACCTGTTCCGCAAAGCTTTCGGCATTTCCCCCTACCAATATTTGCTGCAGCTGCGACTGCAAAAGTCCAAAGAGATGCTGATCGCCAGACCTGCGTATACGGTCAAACAAGTCGCAGAAGAGACCGGTTTTCTCGATGCCTCGCACTTTATTTCCACGTTTCGCAAATCAGCGGGTATGACACCGGAAATGTTTAGAAATCAATATAAAAATAAGGACAGCTAGCGGAGTATTTCGCAGAGGAAGCGTGAAACCAATGTATCAAGCGATGAAGCAACTGCGGATGAAGCTTCCGCGATCCGGTTGCCCCGTTTGTCGCAGCTCTGATCATCGGAGTTGGCGTTTTCAAATATGTAAAGTATGTGAAAAAAAGAAAATCTGACCGTGAAAACACCCCGTCATGAGGCGACATCAGTTTGCATTTTTCGACAAAATGGTTTATATTCATATCTTGCGAACTTAAAAACTCGCATATATTTTGGAAATTATTACAAGGAAATACATCCTTAGTTCCGACTCGAAGAGGTGTTTAGCATGACTTTGAAAAAAACTGCAGCAGGCCTCGTCCTGCTTACCATGATGATTACCGGAGCAGCTTGCTCTTCCGCCCCGAAACAGGCAGCGTCGCCTGCACCGACGGCCGCAGCTTCTGCAGCTCCACAGGCTACGACTGAGAGCCAGGATGCCGTGAACCTGAAAGGCTACATTGCAGCGCGCATCGCCGAAGAGAAGGCTGAGTACCTGTTCACAGAAGCGAAGTCCAAAGATGGCGCCTTTATTTTGAACCCTGTCGCTGCGGACAGCAAAGAGAAGGCTGTGAAGTTTCTCTCCAGCTACTATGATGCAGCCATGGCAGACAAAGTGGCGGCACATTACTTGACGGATCAAACCGCGGATGGCGCGATTGTAACGAACAAAACTTCGTTCTTCCCAACCAACCTGCTGGGTTCCAAAAAGGAAGATATCACGTTTGACACCGCAAACACGAAAGATCAAGTCAAATTCACGACGAAAGACGGCGTAACCGTTACGGCGAAAAAAGTGAATGACAAGTTCGTTCTCGCGGATATTGCGAAAAAATAACATAGAGAGCCGTCCGAGTCGTATATCGACTCAGGCGGCCCTTTTTTATTTGATGCTCGTTTCATAGATAAGCATGTCGCCGAAGTCATCGTCCGGTACCGCATAGAGACGCAGTACCTGGTCCTTATATTCCACATAGACCGGATTACGGGTAAGGACATGTCCTTCCACCGAATATACGGCAACAGGCACTTCGTGGATCATTTTCAACGTCTGTGTGTCGAGCAGGGCTAGCCCGCCCAATTCAAACTTCTCGCTGCCAGGATGTCCTGCTGGTGTGGACAATTCGGCGATGCCGCTCAGCAGCATGCGTCCCCCGCCGATGTACTGTCCATCCTGGTAGTCAATGAAGTGACTCGAATTATCCGTCTCTTCCATGACATTTCCTTGCAGCGTCCATCGGTAGAATCGGCGGGAGCCCCAGCTGTGCCCAATCATCGTTCCGCTTTGCAGGTCACAGATGAGACCGCCGATATGATCCTGAACCCGAAAAACCTCTTCGACCTGCAAAGTTTCAAGGTCTACCTTATAAACGATCGTCTGGCTGTGAGGGCGGTACTCGGCTACAGGGATCCAAATATGGCGTCCGTCAGTATCGATGCCGCCGGGGTGGTACATCGTCCCTTCCCCGAGTACAAGATCATGCAGCAGTTGGCCGCACCCATCCATGACATAGAGGTGGCCGACTCCTATGCCCGCAGTCCGGTCGCAGCCGAGTCTGGAATTGCTGCAAGGGGCAGGAGGTTCCAGCAGTTCTACGGAGGATAAATAGAAGAAGTCCCCGACGCGAATCATGCCTTGTGCATGATAATGATGAAACAGGAGGGAGATACGCTCTTTTTGCTCCCACCGGGTATGTCGTGCCAGCGTTCGGAACGCATCGGGAAGATGCCCGTTATCCATCTTATGCAGTCCTTTCCCGGATTTTAGTCAGCATTCGAGAAGTAAATGGGATTAGTAAAAGCGATCATCGTTCTGCATCCGTTGAATACACCATACAGTTCCGCACGCAGCCAAGTGAAATCTTTCACAGCAACCTTGGCCGTAGCCTGATGCTCACCTGCGGGCAGCTGGATCGTCCCGATGACACCGGGATTGCCGACAAGCTTAATCTCCAGCAGCTGTTCCGGCAGCGTCCACTTCGCCTTGCGGCGCTCAAAATCGAGTTGAACGGCAATCTCGACCTCCGTGTTCGGCTCGGCGCCTGCAACCGCTTGGCCGAGTTGATAAACCCGGCCGTCCCCGGCAATTGCCTCCATCTTCAGAAGCGGTCCCATCGAGATGGAGACAGCGCCTTCCGCGATGGCTTGGGCAGGGTTAGTGCCGCTCGTATAGGTGACGGCAATCAGCTCCTGCTCCGCCCCGGACGCATGCCAATCCCGGCCGCAGGTTGCCGTCATGCGGAAGCCTTGGTTCAGCACATCCGTCCACAGCGCATAAGCGCGCTGATTGCTGCTGCTCACGGACGGGAAGGTGCCTGACCACACTTCAATAAAGTTGATATCCCGCCAATCGGAGATCTCATACTCCCAATAACAGCCGGTACACATTGGGCTCCCTACCCGATACGGGTGGGCAAGACCGGCCAAGGCGCCGAGTGCTTTGACTTCACGCAGCCCTTGCACCAAGTCCTGCGGGCCAAGATCACGCCAATCGGCGTATTCTCCCGCTGCAAACCCCAGTACAAGCATATGACCGTAAAATGTCGTCCATTCCAGCCCGTTCATAATCTGAATGCCCGTCTCCTGCTCGACCGCCTCCTTGCCCAGCAAGCCGGAGGTCGTATTATGGTCGGTCAGTGCAATGCAGTCCAGCTCCAGGGCGGCTGCGCTGCGCGCCAGCTCCGGAAGCGTATGGCGACCATCGCTGTGTTGGGTATGCGTATGGAGTTCGCAGGCCAGCCAGCGCTCCCCAGCCCGCTCCTCTTGGTTAAGCCTGCTCATAAAAGTCCCTCCTCGCTGTTGCCCAGAACCAGCAGCTCATATGTGCATAAATCCGTTACGACCGCATGCACGCTAACAGTGATCCGCCAGCGGCCCGCGTGGATCGGCCCCGGCCAAAATCCGGGCGACGCATCGGCGTTACGGAGGCGATGCTCCTGCTCCGGCGTATGCCGGTGAGCCGCCCCCCGATAGCCCCGCGGGTCGTCCATCGACAGTGTCAGCAGATTTTGCAGCGGATATACTTTTTCCCACTGCTCCACATACAGCGCAAGCCGCTCGCCTTCCATATACTTCACCGCAGCAGTTTCGACAAGCTCCCGCGTCCGCGCTTTATCCTCCAGCACTTTGGGCGCATAGCGGAACTTGATATGCAGTTCTTCCAATCCTTCCGGAACCGGAAAGGAATAGCTGATCTGACTGCGGGATGCTGTTTCTGTCACATGCCCCTGCACTTCAAGCAGCGTTCTCATTGCGCACACCATAAGCCTGCAACCGGAGACGCTCCGGTTAAGACAAGCTCCTCTCCCGTTTCTACAGCCATGCCTGGCACATAACTTTCATCCAGCATGAACGCTTTTAACCCGCGGACCTTCACCGTATCGGCTCCGCCTTCCCACAGTTCAACTTCAACGCTTGCAATATCGTTCACCGTTGTCCCTTGGGGCAGCTGCACCGTGGTTGAGAACCATTCGTACGGCCCGTCGTAAGCAGCCTTGAAATCCCCCATTTGCCAATGGCCGAACGAGCTCGAATAGGTGATGTCGCTGCCTTTTAAGCGCACGCGGATATCCACGCATGTACGCTTCTTCAAGCCGGCGTCCTCGATCCATTTGGACGTTTGTACATACAAATAATCGCGAACATCACGGACTTGCCAATGCTCGGAGCCATCCCCTGCAGCGATCAGCTGGGAGAGCTTCCGGTGGCGCATATACTCCCAAGCCATCATCTGGTACGTGAATGGAAAAGCATCCATCACACGCTCCCGCGGTTCAGCCGCAGGGTTCCAGCGATACGCCGGCGTGATTAGGAAGCGATAGCCGGAGGTCGGCACGTCCGTGACCATGCCGTGCGCGCTTGCCGCTTGCAGCACAGGATGGCCGCCAAGCAAAGACCCGCCCAAGTATTCGGTCGTGACGTGATGCAGTCCTTGGTAGGTGGCCTTCACCACTTCGTGATCACGATCCAGCTCGACGCGGAGCGTCCATTCGATATCGGTGAGACGGCCCCATTTGGCCATCAGCATCGGCGCCGGCGTCCCTTCGTCTTCATGGCTGTACAGAACCTGATACTCCAGGATCGTCCCGGTGCTGTCGGACTCCAGCGAATAGAACACGACCATTGGTGTGTCCGTGTATGTGCTCTCCGCAGGATGCCCCAAGTTTCTTCCATATAAGACAGGCGCATACCGGTACACCAAGCCAAGCTCCGAATCCCGGGAAACCCGGTGGACTTCCGCTGCTTTCACTTGTGCTTGTTTCGTTAACGGTGACGACAGCTCATGGAAGCGCAGCTCCACTTCGTAGTCGCCTGCATCCAAATACCCGAGCAAACGCGGATATTCAAGCCACCGCTCGCCATAAAACAATACGACGTCCTGGTTGTACTCCCCGTTCACCCATACTTGGAGCATGACGGACTCCCGCTCCTCGACCTGCCAATCGCCGTCGCAAGACGCGGTCAGCGTAAATTCGGCAAATCCGGGCTCGTTCAACGCGAAAGCGACCTGGACGCTTTGATCTCGATCTATAACCTCAGGAACATCTGATTTATAAGTAAGGACTAGTTCTCTCATCTATGAACGCTCCTCCTGGATCATGCTGCGGATGTAGAAATACCCCATGAACGAACACAATACAAACATGAACACCGCTGTGGCGCTCGTTCGGCCAATCTCTTTATATGCACCAAACATTTGTTCCATGGCGACACCCAATACCTGCGGGGCATTCGGTCCCATTAGGAAAGGTGCAGTAAAGCCGCCGATAATGCCCATAAATACAAACGTCATCGTGACCAGCATCGTCTTGTAGGACAGCGGAATAATGAACCGCCCGAGGATCTGCAATCTGCCGGCCCCGGCGTCTTTGGCGCTTTCCACAATTGAATTCGGAATGCCCGCGAGCGCAGAACTGAGCATCATCGTGGCGAACGGAATGTTAAACCACAAGTTGGCGAGCAGAATGCCCGAGTAGCTGTATATGATTTTAGGAAAATAATCCCCGCCCGCCAGCAGCACAAATCTCGCCAGCCAGCCGTGATTGCTGTACATCGAAATCATGCCGTAAGTGCCGATCACAGAGGGAATGAACATGGGGATAAAATAAAGCCGTTTAATCCAGTCCACAATTTTCCCCTGATTAAATCGTAAATACATCGCCAGCATGTAGCTGACAAGGATGACAATGACCATCGAGACGATGGTCAAACTCAGCGTGAACCCGATATTTTTGCGCATGAATTTATCTGCGAACAGGAACACGTAGTTGCTGAGTGTGAAAGATCCGGAATCATCGTCTTTAAAGCTCTCCTGGATCGCCAGAAGGATCGGAATGACAACGACGAGCAGCAGAATAAGAAAAGAGGGGATAACCATGGCTATCCCCAGAAGGTTACGCTGTTTGTTTATCATCGCTGATATCAGTTGCCTCCAGCAACTTCCCGCTGCCAGCGCTTATTGATTTCATCGCCCAAGGAACCGATCGTGAATGTGCGATAGCCCTTAGCTACACTCTCGAATTTCTTCTGCAAATCTGCCGGCATTTCCGACCATTTGATGCCTGGGTATCCGTACATTTTGTTAATAACTACCGTTTGTGCTTCCGGTGTCAGCGCGTAGTTGATAAATTTCTCAGCCGCTTCTTTTTTCTCCGACATCGCTGGAATGGCAATATAGGAAGGACCGCCTGTAAAAGCAGGCTCGATTTGTGTCAGCTTAATCGTGTCAGGCAGCGTTTTTTTGCTGATTTGCTCCAGACCCATATCCGACCATGCTGGAATCATATCGACTTCACCGCTGGCCAGAATGTCAAGTGTACCTTGGTTTTTCTTCGGATAGACACCTTTTTGATACATGAAAGGACCGAGTTCTTTAAGCAGCGCAAAGCCTTTATCCCACTGTTGCATGACAGACGGATCTGCGTTATGAACCGCATCAGCCGGCAGGAAGTTATAAATCGCCGTTTGCACGAAGGAGGAACCTGCACCGCCGGTAGCCGGATCGTTATAAGCAAACTTGCCAGGATGCTTGTGGATCCAATCGTACAGCTCATCTGCTGTTTTCGGAGGCGTCGGAACATTCTTGCTGTTGTAAGCCAAGACAACGGAGGACGCACGGTAAGGCACAGCCAGCTGATGAACGTCGTTCATATAAGCTGCATCCACCTTGCTCAAGTTAGGGATAATCGTGCTATCCATTTTCATCCATACACCGTCTTTTTCACCTTTAGTCAAATTGCTCAGACCCGTTTCGAAAACGTCGATATCAATGCTCTTTTGACCCGCTTTTTTCGCACCCAATACTTTATCGATCGCTGCACCTTCCGCTTGGCCGTCAGGCAGATGAACCAGTTTCACCTTAATGCCCGGATTTGCTTTTTCGAATTGCGGTGCCAGCGTTTCCCACATTTCTTTTACGTTAGCGGAACCGGAGAAATAGAAGTTCAGTTCAACCGGTTTTGCGTCTTTCTTGTCAGCCTGTGCCGTGCTTGCCGGTTGAGCGCTTGCTGCCCCTGTTGCTGCCTGCTCTGACGCTTTGCCGCAACCGCTCAGAGCAACTGCCATGGCCAGCCCACCAAGCACCAATGTTTTACCTTTGAACACTTTCTTCATCCATCTCTTCACGATAATGCCTCCTCTTATATATTGGGTTATCTATGAAACGCGGTTACCCGCATAAAGCCGATAGGAACGGATTGCCCGTGCTCCAATGTTGCTGCTTGCTCTCTCGGTACGAAAAGCTTGACGGGACCAGCGACGGTATCTGCCGTAACTTCGGCGTAATGACCCAGCACCATCACCTGACGGATTGTCGCCTGGAACGATGGCTGTTCCTTCGCTTCTTCGGCGTCAAGCAGGAAAATATCTTCCGGGCGGATCGCTGCCGTCACATCGTCTTCCACCGGGCGCTCCGCCTTAAAACGGCGGCCTTGAATATCGACCATGCCGCCTTCGCCCCGAGCAGGCAGGAAGTTCATGCGCCCGATAAACTGCGCGACGAACAGCGACTCCGGATGGTCGTAGATACGCTGCGGCGGGTCGAGCTGCTCGATGCGCCCGCTGTTCATGACGACGATCCGGTCGGAGATCGAGAGCGCCTCCTCCTGATCATGCGTCACGAACACCATGGTCAGCCCCGTGCTCGATTGAATCTCGCGCAGCTCCTCGCGCATTTCCAGACGCAGCTTGGCGTCGAGTGCGGAGAACGGCTCGTCGAGAAGCAGCACAGCCGGATCGAGCAGCAAGGCGCGGGCTACGGCGATCCGCTGCTGCTGACCGCCGGACAGCTGGCTCGGCATCTTGTTCTCCGTGCCCGGCAGGCGGACCAGATGCAGCACTTTATCAACCGCTGCGCGAATCTCCTCTTTCTTACGGCCTCTGATTTTCAGGCCGAACGCGAGGTTATCGTAGACCGTCATATGCGGCCAAAGGTTATAACTTTGGAACACCATCGCTGTCGGTCTCTTTTCCGGCGGAACCTTCAGCACGCTGCGTCCTTCAATCCGGATATCGCCGCTGTCCGGTTCCAGGAAACCGCCAACCGCGCGAAGCACGGTCGTTTTGCCGCAGCCGGACGGGCCCAGCAGGGTCACAAGCTCGCCCTTGAAGACGTCCAGGCTTACACCTTTAACGCCGTCTCCGGTCTTAATATTTTTTGAAAGTTGTGGATTGAAAGCTGTGGCTGTCGATTCGTCATCGTCATACAATCCGGTGCCTCCTATTTCATTGTGAATCCGCTCGACATGACGTCCGCGTTGATGAATCGGCGCGCAGCCAGCAGAAGAAGAATCGTCGGAAGCGTCAGGATGATGGAGAAGACGCCGCCAGCGGTGGTTGGGTAATTCTGAACAATCGTGTACATGATGAGCGGCATCGTGCGAAAATCGGGAATGCCCACCATGAAAGTCCCTTGCGCTTCATCCAGCGAAGAAAGGAATGTGAAGATCGAGGCCACCACGATGCCTGGCAGCGCCATCGGCAATGTAATATGCCAGAACACCCGGAACGGCCCTGCGCCAACATCACGTGCTGACTCTTCCTGGGACTGGTGTACGCTCTTGAACGCCGACGCCGGAATCCAGGTCATATACATCAGCGTATTAACCATGTGGATCAACACGACGCCCATGAACGTATTCATCAGGTGAAGCTTGAAGAACAGCACGGCGATGGATACATACAAGCCCATTTTGGGAAAGGCGTGCGTTAATAAAAAGGAGAAAAGGAACATCTTGCTCAACCGGAACCTGATCCGGGCAAAAGCATATGCGGCAGGCAAACAAATCACAATCGATAGCAGGGTGACCACCGTCGCGATCCCGAACGAGAGCGAGATCGATTCGATGACTTCGTTCTGCTGAAACACGTACGCCCACCATGTAAATGACCATTCCTGCGGCAGAATCGCCGGATACTGCCATTTGCCGGAGAAGGCCAGAACGAGTAAGTTAATCAACGGTCCCATAAAAAACAGGATAAAGAGAAGTAGAATCGCCCACTCGATCCACGCTTTGAAAGAGACTTGCTTAAGTTTCCAACTCATAAGCGCTCCTTTCATTTTCTAAGAGGTATAGACATCTCATGAATATGATATTACCTTGTGAACGTTAAAAGATCATCAACTGGACATGTTGATTTTGTAAAGATAACAAAAAACCCCCGATCGGTGAGGATCGGGGGTTTTCCGTTCGTGTCGCTATGTTGTTCGCCGGATATTAAATGTAAACACATCGTTGCGCAAGTAGTCCCTCGAGAACAGGACAGGTCTGTTGGCCTCGTCGTAATGCACTTGCTTTAACATCAGCACCGTCGTCTGCGGATGCAGCAGCAGCCGTTGACAATGGCGGTCGATGTGCAGCGGGACGCAAATTTCCGAGTCTGCGGTGACGATCTTGCGACCGAGCCGCTTCTCAAAAAATTGCAGCAGCTTGCCTTGAAACTCATCGTGATCAAAGGCATCTCCAGCGATCTCTTGCGGGATCGTGTTGATCGAAAAAGCAACAGGCTCCCCGTTCGCAGTATGGACGCGTTCCATAGTAACCACCGGATCGCCCGGCTCAAGGCCCAGCACAGACGCCGCTTCCGGCGAACAGCCCTCTTTGGTAAATTTGATTCGGCTCTCGCCTTGATCCAATTGGGCTGTACGGATCATGGCGCCAATGCTGGAGAGGCGCTCCAGCGAGCTTGGAATCATTGGCAATGGCTGAATCACGAACGTGCCCACGCCATGCTTTACAAGCAGCCTGCCTTCCTGCTCCAGCATCTTGACGGCAGCGCGAAACGTCTCCCGGCTGACGCCGAATTCCTTGGCCATCAGAATCTCGGAAGGCAATCTTTCGCCGACGCGGAGCTGTCCGGAGTCCATCATCGCCTCCAGGCATTGCTTAACCCTTTCATGCTTTACTTCCATGGAAAAAAGAACAACTCCTCTAGACATCTAGTTGTATCTTTATTGTGTAACACGCAGCAATATATTGTCAAGACTCAGGATTGGATCGTATCGCTTACACTTTCTACTTTACCATAACAGCAAATACTGGATTGAGCTTAACCCGGAACATACGTTTTGTGGTCGAGTTATATCTACATTTACTATCAAACGAATTTTCAGCTATGGTCAACGCCTTCTGGAACCACTGCGGCACGGAAGGAGGCCACCTATCCCTTTCTTATTCTATCGGCTCGCAAGGAATTTTTTTTGCCCTCTCTCACCAAAAAAGTACTGAAAAATACCAAATACAGAGCGTCCAATCAAACAACCTAGTGTATTTAAAATAATATCATCCATATCAAAATACCCTACCATGGTTATTAATTGAAAGATCTCTATTCCAAGTATAGTTATAAAACAAACTACAATAGTATTCACAAACGAACCTGCCCTTTTAAATACAAAGGGCAGCAGAAAGCCCAATGGTAAAAAGCAAATCATATTTCCCAATATATTGGTATAGCCAAACGGTTCAGTTATATTCTGAAAATAGTACCCCAAGCTGCGGAACGGAACCAAATTATAATTATAAACACCAGACTCTATGTTTTGCTTTATAGAAGAGATCCGAATCGATAAACCGCTAAACTTTACTACTACAAAAATGAACAACCAGCCTATGTAGAAAATAAATGTAATCTTCATAAAGCGAGTTAGCTTTGCCATATTCCCCACCCTTTATTTTTGAGTCATTTACTAAATCCTTAAGCTTGAACTTTTGATTCAAGCATTGTAGTTCCTCGAAATTTACCCAGAATGCTGGCTCCAGCAAGGAAATTGCTCATTAAATTGTAATTTAGTTTTAAAAAAATAAAGACTGCAGCCCCTATTACGGTTCGTAGCCTTTATTTTTAAATGATTTCTACACTTTCTTAATTTGTCCATTGAATGAATAGGTATTTCCATTTGTATACACTGAGAATACAACATAATACTTAGTTGAGGGAGCTAGGCCAGTAAAGTCAGCATAATCACTGCCTCCTTCTTTAAGACCCGTTAATTGTTTGCTATAGAAAAGACCAGCTGAGGAATATACTGAAATCATTAATTTATCTTTATCACCAGCATAAGAATTTAGGATATGCCAATTTCCCACTATTACTCTCATGTTTGTTGCATTTGTAACCCATTTATCTATGTAGAGCTGTGCGCCAATTTTCTGTATTTGATAGTTATAGGAACTGACAGATAAGTCTTGAGAAGAAGCATTACTACTAGGCGCACTTGTGCCGCGTCTCAACGACTCTTGCAGGACATGAATCTCAGGCTGCATCTCAGGCTCGTCAGCACTAGCCGATGAGGAGAAAATTGACATTGCCACCGTTGCCACAGCCAAAGACAAGTTAAATCTCTTAAATTTTCTCATAATTACCTCCAAATATATTATATTTACAAAATTTATAATATATTGGCAGAGTTTTTTATGTCAATCTATTTATGCAAATATATTCCAATTTCCTCTCAATGCTAAATTCTGAAACTTTCTAATACGTTCTTTTCAGTTACGATCACTCGTTTCCCATTTTAATATAAGAATAGATAACCGGAAGAGTCATGCGGATTATTTCCATTCGCTTGTTTTAAATAGAGGAAGATAGGTGTAAGCCGTCATCGGTTTGCCGCATATCTACATAAAAAAAAGCCCGAAGCCTAAGCCTCAAGCTTATTGAGTTTTTCGATTTCCCAGTACAATGGATGACAGTCGAGCGGACTTCTTCTCTGTATAGGTGCCGAGCTTCCACTGAATCCACACCATCACGAAGTGCAGGAAAAAAACCACCGACAAACAAATAAAAATCGAAGGAATTCCCCAATGGTTGGCCATAAATCCGCCGAACAAAGCGCCGCACACGTTGCCTAGCGAGTTCGAGCTCTGGTTGAAGCCATAAATGCTGCCCCGCGCCCGCTCCGTTGAAAAGTTGCGAAGCAGTGTGCTGACGGCAGGGACGAGCCCGCCTACGCTCAAGCCCAGCACGAACCGATTAGCCAGCAGCAGCCATGGATTCGTAATCCACGCTTGCGGGATATACAGGAGCGATACGGCGAGCAGACAGCCCATCAGGACGAGATGGCTGCCGACCCGGTCGGCGAGCCGGCCGAGCACCGGCGCCGCCACGATCGTGCCCAACGCGCTGGCGGCATAGACCATACCGCCGATCAGGGCGACATGCGACTCGATGTTCATGCTTTTGACATACAGCGTAATAATCGGCTCGATGCTCTGGAAGCTTCCGGCGATGAGGAAGGTGGAAAGAAATAGGGTCAACACCACAGGCGCTTGACGGATTTCGCCGAACAGCCCCCCCTTAGCCCTGGATGGGGGTGCTGCTTGCGCAGGCGCTAGTGTTGGGGCTGGTACAGCTGCCGGCCTATCTGCCATACGGCGCTTCCCGCGATTTTTCAACCAAGCGAACATCTCCAACTTCTCATAGACACGCGTTTCCTTCACCCCAAACACAATCAACAAGGTGGAGAGCAAGAGCAGTGTTCCCGTTATGTAGAAAGCATTGCGAATCCCTACCGTCTCCGCCAGCAATCCGCCGATCAGGGGGCCGAGCAGATTGCCGCTGACATTCCCGGTCTGCAGCACGCCAAGCGCTTTGCCGACATGCTCCTTGGGCGTTTCGATCGCCTGAAAGGTGGAGGAAGATGTAATGAACCCGGCAACAAGCCCCATGGTCATCCTTAAGAGCAACAGCTCCAGTGGCGACCGGACGAAGCCCATCATTATAATCACGACCCCCATTCCGATGCCGGAACGGATCATCATCAGCTTTTGTCCGTATTTGTCCGACAGCCGCCCCCATAGCGGAGAAGACAGCGCGATAAAGAAATGATTGCCTGCAAAAATAAACGCTGCCCACAACGCCGTCTGCTTCACATCCGTAACGCCGAGATCATGCACATAAAAGGGGAGAAACGGAATGATCATATTGATGCCAATAGAGCTCAAAAAAGTGCCTGTCCAAAGCAAAATCAGATTCTTTCGCCAAACCTCCATGCACACTCACTTCCTTTTCTAAGTAAGTTTCATTATAGGCCTGGCAGGGATGATTTACCATTTGTAAAAATGCCAAAATCCCCCTTATTCCTTCTTCCGGCAGGTTGGGGGACGGGACGGCTTTGGTTAACGCACTTTTTAAGCGGTTTCGCTTCGTCTTTGAACGTTTTAGCAGCGAAAAAGACGAAAGCGAAAGCTCCCGTCTTTTCATCTATCCTGTTTATTGAATTTTGAACGACGAAATGACGTTATCATTGCCGGTTGCAGCCAAGTTGCTGTTATCGGCCGTAAACACCCACGATACCACGGCATAATTGTCGTCGGCATACGCTGTCACGGTTCGCCCTGCAGGCACCTAGATCGAAGAAATCTGATCGTTCGGCATGCCTGCGGTGGAACCGCCTTTCAGGGACGCCCCTGCTCCGTAACGATTTGGCGCTCGTGACCGCATCCCGGATGGAGCTCGTGCTCGGGCCGGGCACCTACTGGCGCTTACCGATCCGCTTACCGGGACTCTAAAGCAACTTTAACGCTCTAGAAGCGCCTACCGATGCTCATACTGGCCCCCTAAAGCAACTTTATCGCGCTGGAGACGTCTTCGAGGCCCATAATCGCCTTCTAACGCAACCTTCTTGTGCTTCGCTGCAACACCTTCCGGGCCTCTCGCTCCCCCCTACGCAACTTTTTCGCTTGAGACACTTACCGATCCGCTTGCCGGCACTCTAAAGCAACTTTAACGCTCTAGAAGTGCCTATCGATGCTCATACTGGCCCTCTAGAGCAACTTTCTCGCGCTGGAGACGTCTTCGAGTACCATAATCGCCTTCTAACGCAACTTTCTCGCGCTTCGCTGCAACACCTTCCGGGCCTCTCGCTCCCCCCTACGCAACTTTCTCGCTTGAGGCACTTACCGATCCGCTTACTGGCACTCTAAAGCAACTTTAACGCTCTAGAAGCGCCTACCAATGCTCATACCGGCCCCCTAAAGCAACTTTATCGCGCTGGAGACGTCTTCGAGGCCCATAATCGCCTTCTAACGCAACTTTCTCGCGCTGCACCGCAACACCTTCCGGGCCTCTCGCTCCCCCTAAGCAACTTTCTCGCTTGAGACACTTACCGATCCTCTTACTGGCACTCTAAAGCAACTTTAACGCTCTAGAAGCGCCTACCGAGGCTCATACTGGCCCTCTAAAGCAACTTTATCGCGCTGGAGACGTCTTCGAGGCCCATAATCGCCTTCTAAAGCAACTTTCTCGCGCTTCGCTGCAACACCTTCCGGGCCTCTCGCTCCCCCTACGCAACTTTCTCGCTTGAGACACTTACCGATCCTCTTACTGGCACTCTAAAGCAACTTTATCGCTCTAGAAGCGCCTACCGATGCCCATACTGGCCCCCTAAAGTAACTTTCTCGCGCTGGAGACGTCTACGAGGCCCATAATCGCCTTCTAACGCAACTTTCTCGCGCTGCGCTGCCGTCCGTCCGCCTAGCCGCCCACTTCCCGCCACCGCGGGTTACCCACGCTAGAGCTGTCGCCTCTCGGCCCCGCCACCGAGAGCACCGACACTCCACGTGTTTATTTGCTATCGCTGGGTATAATACCCTTCAGCAGACTTAGATCCGTTAGCGCAGGAGGAACCTATTTTGACGAGTTTACCATCAGCAAACGACACAGATGCCTATTCCTTTGTGATCAACAATGCCACGTCTATTGAGTTAAGAGTGGAAAATGCCAAGGTTAAAGACACCGTTGCCATCATGGATGACCTGGGCTTCAAAGGAAAGAATTCCTGGGCCTCGATGCAATTGCAGGGCTATACGGTGATTGAATTTTGGAAGAAAGACCTCATTAAATCATAGCCCTACATAACAAAGAGGCTGCCTCCAAGCCATCGCTCATGATGACTTCAGGCAGCCTCTTCATTGAAGCCGCAACGCTTTACTTCGCCGAACTCGGGTCAGCAATTGCCGCCGGGTTTCGCCGATGGTGAAGCACGAAATAAATAACCGCTGTAAATGCGACGATCACGGCGGAAATCAGGTACATATGCGCATAACCGGAGCCTTCGGCCAGCAAGCCAAGCACATACGATCCCACACCATAGCCGGAGTCAAATAAGACAAAAAACGTCGCTGTAGCAAGAGCTTGACGATGTACACTGGCTTTTTTGACAGCAATGGTCTGGAAGCATGGAAGCATCGAACCGTATCCAAGTCCGCAAACCGCCCCGGCCAAAAGAAACATGGCAGGCGTATGCGCCATACTGAGCATAATCATCCCAAGTGTAAAGGCGACAATGCAAGGGTATACGATGACATGCTCGCCGTATTTATCCAGAATTTTACCAACTATCGGACGAGGAACCACGATCATAATCCCAAAACATACAAAAAAGTAACCTGCCATCGCGCCGATCGATAAATCGGAGGCATAGACAGAAATGAATGACGTCAATCCGCTGTAGGCAAAAGCCACAACAAATCCAGCTAAACCTACCGGTATAACCGACGGCTCAATAAGATCCTTCCAATGCAGCTTTCCTTTGACGCGACGCGGCGCGGCCTCTGTCTTCGGCAAACGAGTCAACAGGGCAAAAACAAGCGCCAGCAAAGCAAATACGCCGCAACTCACGAACAACGTGCGAAACCCGAAATGCGATGTGACCGTAAGACCGATGAATGGCCCAATGACCATCGCCAGGCTCATGAACAAGCTGAAATAGCTGATACCTTCGCCTTTGCGATTCGCAGGAATCAATCGGAGGGCAACTGCCGTTGTCGACGTGGTTGCAACTGCGAAGCTCCCGCCGTGCACAAAGCGCAGGACAAGCAAAATCCCCAAACTATAAATGTTCAAGTAGTAGGCGGAAGCGATGAAAAACAAGAGCAGTGAAATAAACACCATTTTTCGTTCGCCAAACCTGCTGATCCACGTTCCCGCAAATAACCTTGCCAAAACGGAAGCAATAATGAAGATTGTCATGGTTAGACCAATCTGCTCTTCCGAACCGCTCAACGTCTCCTTCACATAGACAGGAAGTGTCGCTGCCAATATGTAAAAGGTCATAAACACAAAAAAGCTGCTCAAACAAATCCAAATAAAGTTCGAGCTCCAAAGTATTGTTTTATTTTCTCTCATCTTATTTCTCCTATACGGTTTCCCCCGCGGATCTATGGTTACTCTGCCGCCACCCGGCGCCGCTCGATGTTGCGGTTCACTTTTTGCATAAAAGCTTTAAACGCCTCAATCTCCGCCTGCGGAATATCTATAAGAATGTCCTGCACGAATTGCGCCTCGACCGGCATCAGCTCAACGGCAGCCTCTCGCCCCGCTTCGGTGACGAACATACGGAACGACCTGCGGTCTTCAGGATTCGTGACTCGTCTCACCAACCCCTTCCGTTCCAGTTGATCCAGTATACGTGTCACATTAGCAGGGTCTTTCTCCGTGCGTTCGGCCAGCTCTTTTTGGCTGATGCCTTCCTCATTGTGCAGCGAAACGAGCAGTGACCACTGTTCAGATGTCAGATTATGCGTCTGAAACAGCTGCGTTAAGTTTTGTGTTAATTTGCGGCCTGTATTGACAATTAAGTAGCCTGCGGAATCTTGCAGTTTCAGTGTGATCCCCCCAAAATTAATTGATATGACAATTATATTTATAACAATTATTTTCGGAAAAGTAAACAAAATAAAATCTCCATATCCGCATTTTTTACGAACATGGAGATTTTCATTATGATAGATGATAGTAATTAGTTCCAGCCTTTAGCGACGACCGTTTTCTTTTTGTGATGAATCCATTTGGTGAGTAAGCTCCATTCCTTTTTCCGTTTGAGAGTGAGTTTCAGACCTTCCATTAAAAGTGTGGATCTCAACTCGTCACGACGATTGAGTGTGTGCAGCCTCTTTAGGAATTGCTTGTCCATCTTCATCCCTCCCCGACTTGCTTTGCTTTCATTATAAACTTGCCCGGGAAAAATTGTTGTCAGATTGTCGCTGTGCTGAGCACTTGTTTTGTCGAAAAGGTCATGCCGTCTACTAGAATGCCGCCTATTTCATCGTCCAAGAGAAGTTTATTCAACTCATCCATTTTTGCTAGTTTATAGATATTATTATACAATTATAGGAACTAAGCTATGAATGCTTGGGCAAACTATGAAAAGGCGGTAGAGACAACATGAAAAGCTATTCGAACGAAGCTGCTGAACAACATGGCGAAGAATTATGGGAGCACACAGCAGATGCTTCTGCAGCACAAGAAGGACTGAAAGCGCAACCAAGTGAGGGCGTTGAATTAGAAGACCGCGAGATCGAGAAGACACTCGAAGGCTTGCACGCCTTCCATACGGAAGCATTAGTCGATATGCTGTCCCGCGCTGCACAGCACGATGAGGCACAATTTGTGAAAGCGCTGGAAACGATCCTGCTCGGTGTAGCCCCGGACGAAACCAACGCGCTTCGCAGTGCTTTGCAAAAGCTTGTCAGCTCGAGTGACAAAGGTGGAACGCCACCGCTGGATGAAGAGCTTGCTGCCGATTGGCGCGGAGGCCATTATCCCTATCGGCATCGGATGTCCAGACGTAACTATGAAAAAGAAAAGTTTCGCTTGCAAGTCGAATTATTAAAAATGCAAGCGTGGGTCAAAGAGACCGGGCAGCGCGTCATTATCATCTTTGAAGGACGGGACGCCGCAGGGAAAGGCGGAACCATCAAACGATTTATGGAACACCTCAATCCCCGTGGAGCCCGCGTAGTCGCTTTAGAGAAACCAAGCGATAAAGAGCGGGGGCAATGGTACTTCCAGCGTTATATCCAACATTTGCCGACGGCTGGGGAAATCGTACTCTTCGACCGTTCCTGGTATAATCGCGCTGGTGTTGAGCATGTGATGGGATTTTGCACGGATCAGGAGTACCAAGATTTCATGCGACAAGCCCCTGAGTTTGAACGCAATTTAATTAGCAGCGGCATTCATCTGGTGAAATTTTGGTTTTCTGTCAGTCAGGAAGAACAGCGAAGACGCTTTAAGGAGCGCCAGGAGCATCCCTTGAAACAATGGAAGCTCAGTCCCGTTGATTTGGCTTCGCTGGATAAATGGGATGATTACACGGCGGCCAAGGAAAAAATGTTTGCGCACACCGATACCGCCGATGCATCATGGCTAACTATTCGCTCCGATTGCAAGAAACGAGCCCGTTTGAATGCTATGCGCTATGTTCTGCACAAGCTGCCTTACAGCAACAAAGATTTTGAGCGTATAGGGCCAGTTGATCCGCTCATTCTAGGCCGGGCTGGTATTTCTTTCGGCGAGAAATAACCTTTGAAGAACACTGTCGTATATATGCGACAAAAGAGGTTGCGTGGGGCGCGGGTTGGCCCGCAATAGACCGCGACGCCGCGCACGTACGGTGTCCGCCGCTTGCGCGGCCGGCGCTGCCCACGCGGAGCCCGCTAACGCGGCACCCAACCGCCACCCTCACCCCGACACAATCATCAAGTCCCGCAAAAAGTTTGATACCCACAAGATGACGGATCCGGCAGCGCTGCATACTCCACCTGCTCAGCGGTATACGCGTACGGGTCGGCCAACGCCTGCAGGAGCCGCTCCATCACTGTGTAGTCGCCATGTTCCGCCGCGGCTTCCAGCGCTTCCTCCACCCGGTGGTTGCGCGGAATGACCGCAGGATTGCTGCTGCGCATCAGCTGCCGAGAGGCAGCATTGTCCTCCTGCTGACGGCTTAACCGCGCCTGCCACTGCTCCTGCCACTGAGCAAAGTCCGCGTGACTCGACAGCTCGGTCTCCTCCATCCGTTCCAGCGTTAACGCGCGGAACGTATTCGTATAATCCGCCTCTGCCTCCTGCATCATCTTCAGCAGACGCTCAATCAAGGCGCGATCTTCCGGCTCCTCTTGGAATAAACCCAATTTGGCCCGCATGCCTGCCAGCCAGTGTTGCTCATACTTTTTCGAAACAACCGATATCTCATCCTGCGCCAGCTTAAGCGCCTGCGTCTCATCCTCATCCAGCAGCGGAAGCAGCGCTTCTGCCAATCGCGCGAGATTCCACGCGGCAATATAAGGCTGATTGCCATAAGCATAACGGCCGTGAGTGTCAATGGAGCTGAATACGGTAGCCGGATCATAGGCATCCATGAACGCGCAAGGACCGTAATCGATCGTTTCACCGCTGATTGCCATATTGTCCGTGTTCATCACGCCGTGAATAAACCCGACTAGCATCCACTGCGCAATAAGCGCGGTCTGGCGGTCGATCACTTCCCGAAGCAGCGACAAATAACGATTCTCGTCATCTGCCGCTTCCGGGTAATGCCTCTGCACCGTGTAATCAGCCAGCGCCCGCAACTCCTCTGTCGTCCCCCACTGGGCCGCATATTGAAAAGTTCCCACCCGCAAATGGCTGGCCGCCACGCGGGTCAACACAGCGCCAGGCAGCGGCATTTCGCGCCTGATAAACTCACCCGTCGTCGCCACAGCCAGACTGCGGGTCGTTGGAATGCCCAGCGCGTGCATCGCCTCGCTAATGATGTATTCGCGCAGCATCGGCCCCAGCGCTGCCCGGCCATCCCCTCTGCGGGAGTACGGTGTTATACCCGCACCCTTCAACTGAATATCGACCCGTTCCCCGCGGGGCGTGATCTGTTCACCAAGCAGCAGCGCCCGGCCGTCGCCCAGCATCGTGAAGTGGCCGAACTGGTGTCCGGCATACGCTTGTGCCAGCGGCGAAGCCCCCTCGGGAACCCGGCTGCCGGCGAAAATTTCCGCGGCCTCGCCGCTCTGCAGCGCCTCTGCATGGAGCCCCAACGACGCAGCCAGCGGAGCATTCAGCACAACCACCTTCGGCGCTCGCACTGGTGTAGGGTGATGCTTGGCATAAAAAAGCTGCGGCAGTTCCGCATAGCTATTTTCTAAATTCCATCCGATTGCATCTGATGCTTTATGTTCGGTCATTGGATCTCCTTCTTATGAACCTGATCTCATAATTCTCAATTCCCTCATCCTTAGGATATACAGTTTTGGGATTTTTCGCGCTGCCATTGCTCAACTCTTAGTTCGCCATCACATATGTCTCTAAAAATGAATTGCGGAACTTCCCTTGCGGGTCGACCTGCAGCAGCAGTTGGCGGAAGTCTGCAAGCTTCTCATACAGCGGCTGCAGCTGCGCTGGCTGCATCGTAAACAGCTTCGCCCAATGCGGACGGGCCGCAAACGGCGCCAACTGCTGTTCGATCAGCGGCAATACCTGCCTTACGGCTTCCCAATCCGGCTTCCATGTAAAATGAATAGCAACCGATTCCCGCTCGTAATTGGGGCTCATCCACAATTGATCTTTGGCAATCGTGCGGATTTCCGAAATAAACAGCAGCGGCGAAATGCGATCCGATATGCGGTCAAGCGCACATAAGGCTGCATAGGCATCCTGCCGTGAAACAAAATACTCGCTTTGCAGCTCCTCGCCGGCACTCGGGGTAAACTCCATTTTGAAATGGGCCAGCCGTTCGTGCCAAGGCCCCGGAATGCCCATTTGCTCGCTGCAGTTTTCCGCAGTAATGCCATCTACCGGATGTCTTGGAGCTGCTGCTTGTTTGGCACCGAAGAACTCAGATCCCAGCTCCCTACTAGCTGGATCGGACAAGTTGCGCTTCAACCAGACTTGATTAATGTTGCCATTCTTCCAATCCGTAAATAGGCTCACACTATACGCACTCGAGAAAATAGCATCCAAGTGCTCCTCAAGCTGCGCTAACGGCAAGTTCTCATATACATGCTGACTCATCTGAAAACTTGGTACAACATCAAGCGTTAATTTGGTCATAACGCCCAGCCCACCGAGGCCTACCGCCGCTCCTGCGAGCCCATCCTGTCGGGAGTACTCGACGATCTCACCATTCGCCTGCACGACCTCAATGGCATCGAGCACGGTGGCCAGATTGCCGTTGCGATCGCCGGAACCGTGCGAAGCCGTCGCGCATGCGCCGGCAACGGTAATGTGCGGCAGGGATGCCAAATTGTGAAGGGCATAGCCTTCGTTATACAGGTAGCTCGCCAGTTCACCATACCGGATGCCGCCTTCGACGGTTACTTTCCGGCGCTCATGATCCAAGGCGATCACGCGGTTCAGCTTCTGCAGTGATATCTGGCTTTCGGTGCAATCGGCAATACTGTTAAACGAATGGCGCGTACCCAGCACTTTGATTTGCTTGCTGCGGGCTACAAGCTCTTGCACTTGCTCGACATGTTCAGGGATATGAAGTTCAGCGGCGCTATATGTATAATTACCAGCCCAGTTTTTATTATTTTCCACAATTTTACACTCCTTAATAAGAGATGCATGCTTCATTAATAGTTCGATCTAAGCATATGGAAATCCTTGTCTTTGCCTGTTTGCGGCTCACGATATGAAGCCTGCCAGGCAACAACCTATTTTGTTCAGTAATAATATCTTAAATATTGAAGGTATGTATCTGGTGTGGTACAGTAAAAATAAATAGTAACCCACAAGGCGACCAACCTATGCGTGGGTTACTTTCGTTTGTCGATGTATGTCAGCAACGCCAGTATGAACATACCGGACGTAAGCAGACCTATTATACCAACTTTTTCGTAGAGTCGCCACGCGGCTATTTATAGAATGAAAAGAACGCCTGCCTCAGTGCATCTCAGGAGGAATTGCATAATGAAGTCAACGGAAACGGCCCGCCGGCAAAAAGGGAAAGCGACAAAGAAAAGAATATTTGCCGTAGCCAAGGAGCTCATTCTGGCAAAAGGCTACAACAACGTCACAGTGGATGAAATTTGCGAGGCATGCAGCCTCTCTAAAGGCGCTTTTTATATTCACTATAAATCCAAAGAAGACATCGTCCGAAAATTGTACCTCGACGATATTTCCGAGTATTTGGATGAGAACTTTAAGAAGTTTTTGGATGACAATCAAGACGCTTCTCCCGTAGACAAGCTTAAAACTTTTATAAGACTTTCCTTACGTTTTCCATCTGTCGTTGGAGAAGAGTTGACGAAGCTTGCTTTTGTGGTCAGCCTGTCACACAAATCGCCGGAAAACACCTCATTTTTATCAGAATGTATTGGACCCGAGCGGCTTCAGGAAATGATTGAAGAAGGAAAATCACAGTCCTTATTCAAAAGCGTTTTATCCACGGAAGAATGCGTAAATTATATTTACTCTTTTGTGGCAGGGGCTTACATCTCTTGGTGTCTTTCTGACGCTGCCTACGATATCGAACAAGCAAATGAGAAATTCGTCGATCTTCTAATGAAAAGTCTGCAATAAAAAAACTCGACTGCCGCCTCGTAGCGCGCAATCGAGTTTTCTTTATTGAAGCTTCAGTTACCAAGGAAGCTCATTATCACCAAAGAAAAATTTTCCACTTGGACCGTCAGCCTCCAAAGTGGCGAGCTTCACACTCGTTTTGCTGCTGTCTGCGATATCCATATCAGCGTATTTGCCGCCCAATTTAGTTTTGACCCAGCCTGGGTGAGCCGAATTGACCTTGATCGGCGTATCTTTGAGCGCATCGGCAAGATGGATCGTGAACATGTTCACAGCCGACTTGGAGGCGTTGTAAGCCAGCAACTTCACGCTGTACACGGGAGATTTCGGATTCGCATGCAAAGTCTGCGATCCCAGAACGCTCGACAGATTGACGATCCGTCCAGCAGGTGATTTGCGGATCAGCGGTAGAAGCTTCTGCGTGATGGCAACCAGGCTGAAGAAGTTCGCATCAAACGTTTCGCGGAGCACCAATGGGGTTATCGAAGAAGCATTATTCATCGGCGACAAATCTTCAATTTCAATCTGAATGCCCGCGTTATTCACGAGAATGTCCAGCTTGCCGTAATTTTTTTCTATATAATCATAAACCGCATCATGATCCTCCGCTACATTCACATCCAATTGAATACTTTCCGCTTGAATATTTTCAGATCGCAATGTTTCAACCGCCGCGTTACCTTTCTCGGCATTGCGTGCAGTGATGAGAACCTTCGCTCCCAATTTGCCCAAATCGCGAGCGGTTTGCAAACCGATACCGCCAGTGCCGCCAGTAATCAAAGCTACTTTACCTTCCAAGATCATTGTTGTCATTTATCATATCTCCTTTATCATTCAATTTTAGTTTAGAATTTTACGCATGTACTCTCGTTAGAATTAGGACAATGTGGCTAAAGAATCAGGGAATACGAACGGAATCATTTCGTCTTTTTGGCCATTACGCAATTTCGTTACCCAAGCCGGATCCGCCAGCAAAGCGCGGCCGACCCCAATGAGATCGAATTCCTCATTATCGATTTTCCGAGCAAGCTTATCCAAGTTAGCATCGACTGAATCCTCAACGCTAGCCGCGGTCAAATCATTCACCAAGCCTACTGAACCGATAGATATAGTCGGTTTTTCTGTTAACTTTTTAATCCAACCAGCAAGATTCAGGTCAGATCCAGCAAATTCAGGCTTATGGAACCGGTACGTGGAAGCATGGAAAATATCTACGCCAGCCTCAACCAAGGGCTGCAGGAACATCGCCAGCTCTTCCGGGCTGTTCACCAGGTTCGAGCGGCTTTCACCGTATTTCCACTGCGACAAGCGGAAAATGATTGGAAAATCAGGTCCAACGGCTTGGCGAACCGCCTCAATAACTTCAACGGCAAAACGGGTTCTTTGCACGAAATCACCGCCGTATTTGTCCGTGCGCTTGTTCGTCTTCTCCCAGAAGAACTGATCGATCAGATAGGAATGCGCACCATGAATTTCAACACCATCGAAGCCAAGGCGTTTGGCCTCAGAAGCTGCTTGAGCGAAAGCCGCGATAATCGCTTGAATTTTATCAATCGTAAGCGTTTCTCCTACCTGCTCCAACGTGTACACTTCGATGCCCGAAGGTCCCACAGCAGGCACGCCTGGATTCGGAAGGTCATCCGGCTTCGCTGTCCAAATATCGTTTGCTACTCGGGTCATCCCTACATGCCAGAGCTGCGGAACGATTTTGCCGCCTGCCTCATGGACTTCTTTGACCACTTCAGCCCAGCCCTTCAAGGCATCATCCCCATAAAATCTCGGGTTGTTCGGATGCGCTGAAGACGCGGGATCATTGATGACTGTCCCTTCCGTTATGATCAGCCCTACTTCATGCTCAGCACGGCGGCGGTAATATTGGGCAACATCATCCCCCGGCACACCGTTCATTGAAAATGCGCGGGTCATCGCTGGCATCACGAAGCGATTTTTGAGTGTCAGCTTTTCTGTGACAAAAGGTGTAAAGAGCGGATCGAATGTTTTGTTCATCGTATATCCTCCAAAATTCATGTGATTTATTTGTTTGTTTCGAACATGTGACTATCATAGCGGATTTCAAAGTAAATTTCAAGACGACCGGTCGTTTTTTTTGGTAAATGCTTCAGCTTCTTGGGCAATAAAAAAAGCCGATACCGTTAAGGATCAGCTTCAGCTCACAACTTTTACATGGAAAGTTCGTTTTCTACGAACGAAGTTAGATGATTGAGTACATAACTTGCAGGTAAGGTATTCTTGCGCAGCTTACTCAGCAGAAGTCCGCCTTCAATCGTTGAAATAAGGATCGTTGCTGCTCGATTGGCGTCAGCATCTTTGCGAAATTCACCTTCTGCCTTACCGGTTTCAATGATGTCAACAAGTAAGCCAATCACATATTTCATCCCGTCTCCAGCTTGTTCCTGCAAGCGGTCGGATAAACCGTCGTAGATTTCAACGGTGACATTCATAATCGGACATCCGCCCGGCAGCGTTTCCTCGTCAAAATTACAGTAGGTCTCAATAAAAGCCAGGAGACGCCCTTTAGACGTTGTCTGCTTCGCAAGTGCCTCTTCAAGAAGTTGATTAAATACATACAGGCAATGGCCAAAGGCCAATGAAACCAATTCTTCTTTATCTTTAAAATGATTATATAAACTGCCCTTTTTCATGCCTGTTACAGACATAATCTCAGATAGTGAAGTCGACATGTAGCCTTGCTTGTTAAGCAAAAAAGCGGACTGCTCAATAATGTGCTGTTTCGTTTTCTCCCCTTTACTGATCGGAAACACCTTCATTCTTATAAAAAATAAAGTTAATAGTCACATTATTGCTTCTTCCATCCATTATGTCAATGCAGTGAGAAAAAAGCCGCAATCATGCGGCTTTCGTAAGATCTTGGCGATATTCTTATTCGCTGACGGGTTCAAAAGTTTTCACGACTTCATACATGCCTGGGTCGAACTTGGCAATCTTCAAAGCTTCCTGAAAATAAGGAAGAGGTCTCGGATCATCGCGCATCGCTTGATAATCTTCCTCACTTCGCCATTGCGCATACATGGTAACTTTCGTGCCATCCAAGCTGCGGTGCAGGCTGCAAGAAATGAATCCTGGAGCGTACCTCACAGATACTTCCGTTGCACTGGTAAGCAGTTCAACAACACGATCCTGATTTTCCGGTTCAACTGTAAATACATTAATAAAAGTTAAAATACTCCGGTTCATGGATATTTGTGTCATAACGTCAGCTCCTTCATGATTTTGATTCCGAACGGGTATGGTCTTTCTATAATTTCGCTTATCTTTAGCAACATGTCACAATTCATGCATGCATGCTCGAAAATAAATTTGCTTCGAACTCGTCTACATCCGCGATCCGGGTGCATCCAGCACTCCTTTCTAAAAACCTTTGTTGCCTATTTGGAATACTTATTCCAAAGTTAGTATAGCGAATGAGAAGTTCAAAGTCAATGAATAACGGAATATTTATTCCAAATAAATGTTTCCAATCGATTTTAAACAGGAAATCATGCGAAATTCCGAGATATTCATGGAATATATATTCCAATACAAACACAAAGACACCCTTTCGAGAACATACCTCAAAAGGGCAGTTTTTATACGAGTATAGCCTTCCAAGAAGCTTCAAGCACTTGTTGAGTCTGAATTTCGTTCAACGGATACTTCTGCACGTAGTACCCTTTCAGAATGGAAGACATGATCCCATGGATGAGCTGGTGGCACAAATGAGAATCCATCTCTTTGAAGACCCCCTGCTTCTGACCTTCGATGATCAAAGAAACGATCACTTCCCGGGACTTGTGTTCATCGTCCCTATTACGCAGTTCAGGCGATATATAAGGGGAAAAAGAAAAGCTGTCGATAAACAAAAACTCCTTGGGGTGATGCATCCCGAATTGCAGCCTGTTCAATTGCAGACATTTAAAGCGCTCATACAGGCTTGCTTCAGGGTCATATCCCTTCAGCAAATACGCTCCCATCAGCAACCGTGCCTCACGGTATACCGCATTCACTAACTCCTCTTTATTCGCAAAATAATTATAAATCGTGCCTGACCCAACGTTAGCTTTCTTGAATATTTTGGAGAACGTAACGGACTGCAGCCCCTCTTCATCAATCAAGTCGAGTGTCGCCGCCAAAATGTCCTGTTTCTTGCTCATCGATCCCACCTCTTGATGCTAAATTCGGCTACTTCAATCGCTGCCGCGAGGCCTCGAACAGCAGCACCGTCGCAGCCATCGCCACGTTCAGCGACTCCGCCTTGCCCTGCATCGGGATGATCACCTGCACGTCCGACTGCGCGGCCACCGCAGGCGACACGCCCTTCGCTTCGTTGCCGAGGATCAGCCACGTCGGCTGGCGCAGGTCCGTGTCGTAGCACGAGCGCTGCGCCTGCAGGCTCGTGGTCACAAGCCGCACGCCGCGCTCACGTGCACGCGGCAGCAGCTCCAGCAAATCTGCCTCCACGATCGGCAGATGATACATCGATCCCATCGTCGATCGGATCGTCTTGGGATTGTACAGGTCGACTGTGCCCCGACCGAGCACAACGGCACTGGCACCAACCGCATCCGCACTGCGGATAATGGTGCCCAGATTGCCCGGGTCCTGGACGCCGTCCAGCACGACCGCCAGCTCCAGCGCACTCGTCAAGAGCTCGTCCGGGTCCAGGCCCGGCTTCGCCACGACGGCGAAGATGCCCTGCGGCGTCTGCGTATCGGAGCACTTATCCAGCACTGCCTGACTGACGCCGACCCACTCCACGTGATCTTCGGCCCATTCAGTGAGCTCCTCCGGGCTCCCTTTGTCTACGCTGAAGACGATCGTTTCGACAGGGGCGCCCGCGCGCAGCGCTTCCTCGACCAAATGATAGCCCTCGATCAGATACTTGCCCTGCTTATCTCTCCCGCGGCGCTCCAAAAGCTGCGCCCATTCTTTCACTCTGTTATTCTGGACGGACATAATTTCCGTATATGTACTTGGCATCAATCATCTACTCCGCAAACGTCACTTCAAAAGATTGAAGATCGTGATTTTTTCCTACTACAACTAAAATATCCTGGCTCCCCATCGGCCTATCCGCACTTGGCGCGATATCCATCTTGTCATCCCGTTTAATCGCGATGACATTGCATCCGTATTTGGCGCGGATATCAAGCTCCTTTAAGCTTTGGCCGATCATATGTCCAGTGACTTGCACCTCTACAATGCTGCAATCTGCAGACAATTCAATATGGTCCACAATATTGGAGGAAATCAAATGATGCGCGAGCCGCTGCCCCATATCCCTTTCGGGATGGATGACCTTGTCCGCGCCGATCCGTTTGAGCACTTTGCCGTGCAGATCATTCACCGCTTTGACGACAATCTTCTGCACACCCATCTCTTTCAAAATTAAGGTCGTGAGGATGCTTGCCTGAATATCTTCGCCGATCGCTACGACCACAACGTCAAAATTACGAATGCCCAACGCCTTGAGCGCATCCTCATCCGTAGAATCCGCCTGCACGGCGTGGGTGACGATCGTGGAAATATCCTGCACAATCTCCTCCGACGAATCGATGGCCAGTACTTCGAAATCGAACTGTGATAACGTTTTTGCCACACTGGAGCCAAATCGGCCCATGCCGATAATCGCGAACTGCTTTCTCATTCGTAGCTGCCTCCCAGCCCTGTCACTATCTCACCATTATAGCATATCGGACTTAGCTTCTCACAATTCATGCCAGAGCATGAAGCATCCCCAACTTGCGCATATTAGGAGGGATAACGTTAGGGAAGCGAGGAGCGCATATTGCTAAACATTAATCTTAGACAGGCCGTCATTCAGCGCGTTCAAAACAAGTCCAACGAGGAGCTTCAGGAAATCATTGAAGACTCAATCGGCGGGGTCGAGCAAGTTCTTCCGGGGCTTGGCGTACTGTTTGAAATCATTTGGCAGCACAGCGATGAGAACATACAATCGGAGCTGGTGGAGACGCTCAAAGGCCATCTGGAATAATCATCAGGATCATCATCAAGATCATGCCACAAAAACAGCTAGGCCCGGTTTGCTGACCCCAAGCCCGGCCAAGCTTTTTTTACATAAACAGACATCCTCCTCTGATGCGTAGAGGAGGATGCCATAAATGTCACGATTGTTATAACATACTATGAATCGGCAGCGCCGCCGGTTTCTCACAGCTGCTTTGCATGATGTAATGCTGGCCTGAATCGGAAGCATCATGGAAACCGTGCATCGCTTCAAGCACGTGATAAGCCAGCTCTCCGTTCGCCCGATGCTGCGACTTATTGCCGTCGATGAGCGCCTGCGCCATCGCGGCGACGCCAAGACCGCGGGAATTTTCCGTGTAGCCGTGCGTCAGCGGGATCGGCTCCCAATCGCCGCCGGCGCGGCGGATATAGACAGGGCCGCCGAACGTATTCGGATCAGGCACACGCAAGGTGCCGTGACTGCCGTAAATCTCGATATTCGGCAGCTGCGTGCTGCCTTTAATATCGAAGCTTGTGATCAGCGTAGCAATAGCCCCGCTGTGGAAGTCAAGCACACCCGCGATATGCGTCGGTGTTTCTACGGTAATCTTTTGCCCGTACTTCTTCTCGCTGCTAATCGTCCGCTCCGGGAAGCTGATGTTCGTGGAACCGGTAACCCGGCGAATCGGACCGAGCAAAGCTACCAAAGCCGTCAAATAGTACGGTCCCATATCGAACATCGGACCGCCGCCTTGCTGATAGTAAAACTCCGGATCCGGATGCCAATGCTCATGCCCGCGGCCCATCATGAAGGCTGTAGCCGCCACTGGCGTGCCGATCCAACCGTCTTGAATCAGCTTCAGGCAAGTTTGAATGCCGCCGCCGAGGAACGTGTCGGGAGCGCTGCCGACCAGCAAGCCTTTGCTGCGAGCAAGCTCCACAATGCGCAAACCGTCCTCGCGAGTGACCGCAAGCGGCTTCTCGACATACACATGTTTGCCCGCTTTCAACACCTGCAAGCATACCGACGCATGCGCCGCAGGAATCGTCAGATTGATCACAATATCAATCTCACTGTCTGCCAGCAGTTGTTCAACGGTATACGCGTTAGCAATGCCGAATTCCTCCGCTCTCGCCTGCGCCCGGCTCAGGTCGAGATCCGCGCAAGCGACCAGCTCCAGATGAGCGAACTTCGGGATATTTTTCATATAAATCGCACTGATATTACCGCATCCAATAATGCCTACTTTTTTTCTACTCATTGATTCAGTCCTCCTTATCTGGTTGCCCACAGCATGCCGCGGCGCATCAATTCAAGGGTTTGCGGCATCCGCACAATGTTCGCCTGATGACCCAGCGAATTGTAGTATACGTTGCCTTTGCCATATGTTTTTGTCCAAACCACAGGCATTTCCACATCGCCAAAATCGGTAACGGCATGAACTTGAATCGCAGGGTCAACATGCATGTAGTATTTCTCGGAGACAACGACGAAATCTTCAATGCCCGCAGTCAGCGGCTGTTCCTGATTTTTGATCCGAACCGTATACGTCACCCCGTCATTGCCAGGATGCGCCACCCATTGGCCGCCTACCATATATTGGTACTCGACCTCGTTACGGAAGGAATCCGCCATCCCGCCGTGGCAGCCGGCAATCCCTGTGCCGCCTTCTTTCACCGCAGCGAGCAAAGGCGCCAATTGCTCCTTCTCGATCTTGCCCATCGTCCACACCGGAACAATCAGATCCACGCCAGCCAGACGTTCTGCATCCTTAAAGCTGTCCAGCGTATTGGAAATTTCAACTTGAAAACCCTCTTCACGCAGCACGCCGCCCAAAATACCCGCTACTTCCTCCGGCTGATGACCGTCCCATCCACCCCATACGATTAACGCTTGTTTGCTCATGCTCTTTCGTCTCCTCTCCTATGTAAAAGCTCATTGAAACGCCGAAGCTGCCAACACGTTTATACTTCGCTTAAGCTTACCCAACGGCGCTCCGCGATCGACCGGTCAACGGCTTCCAGCACCTCTTGACATTTCACGCCGTCCACGAAGTTCGGAACCGGCTGCCGGTCCTCCGCGACCGCATTCATCAGCTCGACAACCTCGTGGACAAAAGTATGCTCATAGCCAATCGTGTGCCCCGCCGGCCACCAGGCGTCCATATAGGCGTGGGAAGCATCTGTTGCCAATACGCGACGGAAGCCTTGGACATCCTCAGCATCATCGGTGAAATACACCTGCAATTCATTCATCCGCTCAAAATCAAACTTCACACTGCCCTTGCTGCCGTTAATCTCAAAGGCGTTCGTGCAGCGGTGGCCTGGCGCGAAGCGCGTCGCCTCAAAGCTGCCGAGTGCCCCGCCGGCGAAGCGCGCCATGAACAACGTCGCATCATCGACGGTTACAGGTCCGCGTGGCGCATCTGCGCTGCCTTTGGCGCTGAGGCCTGTCATCGCCGTCGGCAGCGGGCGCTCCTTGATGAACGTCTCGCTCATGCCGATGACTTCGGTCATGTCGCCGATCAGGTAGTGCGCAAGGTCGATCAGATGCGCACCAAGGTCGCCGTGCGAGCCTGAGCCGGCCACTTCTTTTTGCAAGCGCCAGACGAGCGGGAAGGAGGGATCGACGATCCAATCCTGCAGGAACCAGGCGCGGAAGTGATAGATCTGGCCGAGGCGTCCGTCGGCCACGAGCTTCTTCGCCAGCTGCACCGCTGGCGCAAAGCGATAGTTGAAGCCGACCATGTGCTTCACCCCGGCTTCGTCAGCCGCTGCAAGCATCTCCCTGGCATCCTCCAGGGTCAACGCCAGCGGCTTCTCGCAGAACAGATGCTTGCCGGCCTTGGCCGCTGCAAGCGCAATTTCCTTGTGCGCATCGCTGGGCGCATTGATATCGACGATGTCGATCTCCGGATGCGAGACCAGCTCGCGCCAATCCGTCACATACCCTTCCCAGCCGAATTGCTGCGCAGCCGTTTTGACACCGCTTTCATCTCGACCGCAGATCAGCTTCATCTGCGGTACCGCTGTCTGCGGGAAGAACATATGCAAGTCCCGGTAAGCATGGCTGTGCGCCTTGCCCATAAATTTATAGCCGACCATACCGATATTGTAAGATTTCATGAATAAATGCCTCCTTTTATTCCTGATTTCTAAGTGAAGACTGCCTGACCACCAGCTGTGTCGGCAGTTTAACCTGAAACGCTTTGCCGCCTTCTCCCTCCAGCACTTGTTCTAGCAGGCGGCGAGCGGCCGCCTTGCCCATCTCGTAGAAGGGCACGCTTACGCTCGTCAGCGGCGGATCGCTCAGCTTGGCGGCATCCGAGTCGTCATAGCCGACGACGGCGAAATCGCGCCCCGCCGTCCAGCCCCGCTCGCGCAGCCCCTGCATCAGCCCGATGGCCATGCGGTCGTTCGCCGCAAACACGGCTTCCACCTCGTGCCGCTGGTCCCAAAGCTTCGCCGCCGCCTCGTAGCCGCTCTTGCGGCTGTAATTGCCTTCGAACAGCAGCTGCGGACTGACCTCCAGCCCGGCATCGTTCACCGCCTGGCAGTAGCCCTGCAGCCGATCCATGCTGTTCGAATACTCCGGCGAGCCGTTGAGGAAGGCGATGCGCTGATAGCCGGCTTCCTGCAGGTGCCGAACCGCCATGAAGCTGCCTTGCACGTGATCGGCGTCGACCTCGCTCAGCTCCACCCCCGTGAAGTGCTGGTTCACCAAGCAGAACGGCAGCTTCTCTTCCCGCAGCCGCTGCAAGGACTCGCGCTGCTCCGGGGTGTCTCTCGCGCCGAGGATGACGCAGGCATCCACCTTCTGTGAGCGGAACAAGCGGATATAGTCCGCGCTATCTTCAGGTGTCAGCAGAGTCAAGAGCATATCATAGCCCTGCTCTCTGACTTGCTCGCCGATGCCGCTTAGAATCTCCGCGAAGTAATACGTAGAAAAGAGGCGTACCTTCGGCATATAAGGCAGAACGACACCCAGATTGCCGCTGCGCCTGCGGGCGAAGCTCTGCGCAATCGCATTCGGGTGATAGTTCAGCTGCTTGGCCGCCTGCAGCACACGTTCTTTGGTCGTAGGCTTCATCGGACCGAGCCCGTTGAACACTCGGGATACCGTCGCTTCCGACACGCCGGCCAAATCAGCTACCTCTCTTCTTGTTACCATGTTAACGCCTCCAGTAAATCGTATGACTGATGATTACGAACTAAATGTACACGCGTACATTTTCTCACCGAATGGCACATCTTGTCAATAAAAAATTCAGCAAAAAACCGGTTATGTGCTCATAACCGGCTGTAAGATCTTTCATATCTCCGCATCTTCGCAAAGATCCGCTTATCCTTCAGTCTGCGGAAAATAAATGGATCCGGACTTGTATTGACTTCGAGAATCCAAGGATTCAATTCTTTATCCAGCGCCACATCCACGCCGATTTCCTTAACCCCTCTGTACTTGGCATGAATCGCTCTCGCCACCTGCGTGCCCAGCGCGCGCAGCTTGACGATGTAACGCCGCTGTTCCTCACCTGTCACATAGCTTGCCAGCAGCGTCTCCACGGGCTTCAACGTCCCCCCGCTGTGGAAATTGGTCACAATTTTGCTCGGATGCGCTACCCGCCCGATAATGCCCGTCGTCTCCCAGCTGCGCTTCGGCGTTTGCTGCACCATCACCCGCAAGTCAAAGCGGTTGCCTTTGTATTTAAGCAGGTGAATCCCTTTTTGCGCCAAATAGTGACGTTTATTCGTTACTTTCAGGATGGAAGCATACATTTCATCGAACGTATCGAAGCGGCTTTCTTTCACGCCAAGCTGATAGGAAAACGCTTTATCCTTAGTCTCTTCCCATTCCACACGGATTACCCCGTTGCCAAACATGCCCACATTCGGCTTGACATACACCATTTTATAGTCCCTCAGCATCTGCAGAAGGGTGCCGTGTGTCATGCGCCTGGTCAGCGGAACATGCTTGCGCAGTGCTGCAAAGGCTTCAACGGCTCTCGTTTTTCCGATTTTACTGTGCACGTATCTGGCTCTGCTGCGACTGACCTTTCTCTTGGGCCTTTTCTTCATTTCCTTGCCTCCAGCTTCAATTTATCGAGGTCAGCCGACGGTTGAACTGCTGCCTGCCAGCTGAATTGGTTAACGGAACTTTATATATTGAACCCGTACCTATTGTATGAAGCAACCTGCCTGTTGGCGACTGAAAAAGAAAAGAGGCTAAGCAGATTTAATCGCTGCTTAGCCTCTAATTCATTATGGAGCGCTAGTCAAAAACTGCGCGGTTGGATTCTTATCAATGGCAGAGCGCAAAGCGTACTCGCTCTCGAACAAGCCGACATAGTTGCCTTTCTTGTCCTTCACCAGCTGGGAGTTGATGCGGAACTTGCCCGGATCGATCTTCTCATCGACGATCCAGCGGGCAAACTGGTAGTTCTGACGCTGCAGGAGAATGTCCACGCCATACTCGGACTTCATCCGATGCTCCAGCACCTCGAACTGCAGTTGACCGACGACGCCGAGGATCATGTCTTCGAAGCCGATCGTCGTGAACACCTGAATCATGCCTTCCTCTGTCAACTGGTCAATACCTTTGAGGAATTGCTTCTGCTTCAGCGCGTTTTTGATCGACACCTTGCTGAACAGCTCCGGCGAGAACGTCGGCAGCTCGTCAAAAACAACCTCTTCGCCCTGGCTCAAAGAATCGCCAATCCGGAAAATCCCCGGGTCGAACAAACCGATAATATCGCCAGGGAACGCCTCTTCCACGATATCGCGATCTTGCGCTAGGAACTGCTGCGGCTGGGCCAGCTTAATGTCCTTGCCTGCGCGATTATGCTTCACGATCATGCCGCGCTCGAACTTACCGGACACGATCCGCAGGAAGGCGATGCGGTCGCGGTGAGCCGGATTCATGTTCGCTTGAATTTTGAACACATAGCCGCTGAACTTCTCCTTCGTCGGCTCAATGACACCGGCAGAGCTGGTGCGAGGCTCTGGTGCCGGGGCCAATTGCAGGAAGTTTTCCAGGAACGTTTGCACCCCGAAGTTGTTGACGGCACTTCCAAAAAATACCGGTGTCAGCTCGCCTTTCAGCACTTTCTCCATATCAAAAGGATCTCCGGCCACGTCCAGCAGCTCGATATCCTGACTTAATTGCTTATGCAGAAATTCACCGGCGATTTCCTTCACGAGCGCATCGTCCACACCGCTTACCTTGCGGACTTCGATTTGCTTGTGATCGTCGCCTTGGAATAGCTCCAACTGTGTTTTCTCACGGTCATAGACACCGCAGAACTGCTTGCCGGAACCGATGGGCCAGTTCATCGGATAGGAGCGGATGCCGAGCACTTCTTCGAGCTCCTCAAGCAGCTCGAACGGATCGCGGCCTTCGCGGTCCAATTTGTTAATGAACGTGAAAATCGGAATCCCGCGCATGCGGCACACTTGGAACAGCTTCTTCGTCTGGGCCTCGACCCCTTTGGCCACGTCGATCAACATCACGGCGCTGTCTGCAGCCGTCAGTGTCCGGTAAGTGTCTTCACTGAAGTCTTGGTGACCTGGTGTATCCAGAATGTTGATGCGATGTCCTTCATAATCGAATTGCATCACGGAAGACGTTACCGAGATACCACGCTGCTTCTCGATTTCCATCCAGTCCGAAGTCGCGTGTTTGCTGGCTTTACGCCCTTTTACCGTACCGGCCAAGCGAATGGCGCCTCCGAATAAGAGCAGCTTCTCCGTCAATGTTGTTTTCCCCGCATCCGGGTGGGAAATAATCGCAAACGTGCGGCGTTTGGCGACTTCCTCTTCAATTTGTTTGCTTAATTGCGTCGTCATCAGTTTAGTCCCTTCGTTCTAACTCGAATTATGCTTGCTGCAGATCAATGCTCCAGTCCGCTTCCGCGATAAACGTGCGGTTGCTGAACTCTCTTCCGCGAACTACGACTTTATTGGCATACACTTGCACGTAGATGCCCTGCGCTTTATTTTTGGCTTCCTGCTGGTAAGCCCGATTCAGCGTTCTTCCGACGGAAGAGTTATGGAAAAAGTGGAACGTCTCCTGCACATAGTGCGGAGTACCGTTTTGGAAATCCTGGTGGCGGTGTCCACAGAATACAAACACATTTTTGTAAGGTTTCAAAATTTCTCTGAATTGAATGGCGGGAATCAATTGATGTGATCCTCCATCCGTTCCGACCGGCGGCAGCGGCTGGTGCGTCATCACAAACAACGGTCTGCCCGGTTTGTAGAGCGCTTTGACCCGCTCCTTAAACCAAGCCATTTGCTCGCTTGAATACCAAGCGCCTTCCCCGACTTCCGGCTTCTCCTGCACATAGGCTTCTTGGGAGAGCAGCAGAATGGAATGCCCTTTGGTCGTATATTCATTATAAATCTTCTCATAGCCAAAAAACTTCTTAAACTGCTCCCTGGACATCGCGTCCGTCTTGCCGTTCGGCATAGCAGCCTGATCCCAGCTGTTCGCTTTGTTGATCCAGATCGTATAGTAATCGTGGTTGCCCATATTCGCATACACCGGAGGAAGTTTATAGTCATTTACAATGGTCCGCAGCTCCTTGTAATCACGTTCCGTACCGGTATCGGTCAGATCCCCTGTCAGCATGACAGCGTCGACCGGTCCGGCGAAATGCATAACATCATCCAAAGCCTGCCTAAGCTTCTTGATCGTTTGCGGGTCTCCGGCCGTCACATGAAGATCGCTTAATATAAAATACGACATAAGTGGTTCCGTTGACAATGATTCTATCGGTGGCTCAGGTGCCGCGCTCGCATCAGGCGTCCCGGCACTTACTAAAGCTTCCTCGGACAGGAACTTCTTCTTCACCAATTGGCTGAACAGTGCACTTAATCCGACAAGAGCCGCCCCAATCATCAATAAATATCGAATAAAAGCTCTTCGCGTCATGCTGCACCTCAAGTCGTCGTTATGAGCGTTACGGCATCTATTATAGCATGAAAAAAAACCAACGGACAGAATTGCCCGTTGGCAGATATCGCTTAATTTTACGTCAACACCGAAGCTTTCGGCACTACCGTTTCCCAATCGACTTCGCCTTCGTTCTGACCGTTGATCGGCCACCACTTGAAGCCCTCTCTGGCCAGCAGCTCAGAGGCCTCATCCGGTCCCCAGGATCCTGCCGGATACGTCTTCAGATCCGCTGAGCTTTCTGCCCATGCGGCAGCGATCCGGTCGACATACGTCCAAGCCAGCGCCACTTCATCCCAACGTGTGAAATACGTGGAGTCGCCGCGCGCCGCGTCATGCAGCAGACGCTCGTAGGCTTCCGGCGTATTGATGCCAATCTGGCAGCTTTGACAGAAGTCCATCGCTACCGGCACAATGACACCTTCCGAGCCCGGCTGCTTGGCGTTCATTTTGAAATAGATGCCCTCCATCGGATTGACGCGGAACACCAGTAAGTTTGGCTGCAGATCGTGCTTTTTCGCCAAGTAGACGTTGTTCGGGATATTTTTGAACTCCACCACAACCTCGGTCGTTTTGAGCGGCAGTCGCTTGCCTGTACGGATATAGAAAGGTACGCCTGCCCAGCGGAAATTATCGACATGCACGCGAGCGGCAAAATAAGTTTCCGTTGTCGACTGCGGATTCACGGAATCCTCATCGCGGTAAGCAGGCAGCACTTTGCCTTTGGCTGTACCGTCCTTGTATTGACCACGGACGACGTTGGTGCGCACGTCCTCGCTGTTCTCGAACAGCCGGAGCGAGCGCAGCACCTTCACTTTCTCATCGCGGATATCCTCGGGATGCAAGCGGCTTGGCGGCTCCATCGCCATCATCATGAGCATTTGCAGCATGTGGTTCTGCCCCATATCGCGCAAGGCACCGGAGTGGTCGTAATAACCGCCGCGCTCTTCCACACCGACCGTTTCGCTCAGTGTAATTTGGATATTCGCTATGTACTTATTGTTCCACAGCGGCTCGAAGAAGGCATTGGCGAAGCGGACGAACTCGATGTTCTGTACCATCTCTTTGCCCAAGTAGTGGTCGATACGGTAAATGTCCTGCTCTTCAAAAACCTGACGCAATTGACCGTTCAAACGCTCTGCCGAAGGCAAATCATAACCGAAGGGCTTCTCGATAACGAGGCGGTGCCAGCCCTTCGTCTCCAGCAACCCGCCTTCACGCAAGTTGTAGGAAACATTGCCGAACAGCTCCGGCGCCAGAGCGAGGTAGAACAACCGGTTGCCCCCCGTTTGGAATTGCTGGTCGAGCTTGGCTGTCAGCGTGTTCAGCTCATGGAAGCCGGCGACATTGTTAATATCGAGCGACATATACTCAAAATGCTTGGCAAATTCCTGCCATTCCCCGTCGTCTGCAATTTTGTAACGGGCAAAATCGTTAATTGACCGCTGAACATCCTCGCGGAATTGCTCATTTGTACGCGGTCTGCGCGCAAGACCGACAACCGCAAAATTATGGCCTAATTTGCCTTCGCGGTACAAGCTATAGAACGCTGGAAACAGCTTTCTTTTGGCCAAATCCCCTGTTGCTCCGAAAATATAAAACACAGCTCCGCTCATCTATGCATCATTCTTTCTTTTTGGATTAGGTAATATGCTTAGCATACCGAAAATAAGAAACGGATTCAACTTTTTGCGCGAGTTATCAGATAACTTTTTCTTATAAGAAAATAGACATTCGTCTATACCGATACGCCCGGCGCCGAATAGGCTAATATCGAGTCACAAATTCGGAGGTGTACATTTAACATGCAGCGCATAGATCCTATTAATGAACAAACTTGTGCGGCGTTATACGGCAAGCCGGTCCTCATGTATCTGCAGCACGGTGCAGAAGTTTTTGGAACGTTAAGCCGGATTGAGGACGGCAAACTTATTATCAATGATCAGTCTGCCCAAGTTGCCGCAAGTTCCAAGAAAAAAGCGAAAGCCAAATTCAAGAAAACGGTAAAAAAAGTGAAGGTCAGCCAGGAAGAAGCCGTGGAAACGCCGGCACCGGCATTCGCCGCGCCATTCGGCTTCCCTTATGGCATTGCTCCATACGGCACTCCGCAAGTGGGCACGCTCGGATTCGGCTACGATGCCGCACTGAGCGTCGAGATCGCTGCTCTTGCCGCCTTATTCGCGCTTTAGGTATTAGGCCGACAACATAGAAACAGGGCTGCGGATACGGAATCCGCGGCCCTGTTTCTTTTAATGAATTTCTTTTGTCATCAAATAACAGCCAACGTCCGGTATATATTGTTTGACCGAATACCCTCTACCCACATAGAAGTGGTAGGCATTCTCATTAATATCGTCAACCAGCAGCTCGACGCTGCGACACCGCTCGGCCTTGCCGTAGTTTTCGGCAGTTTCCATGAGCTTACGTCCCCAACCCCGGCCTTGCTCCCTTGGATCAACAGCCAGCATATCAACATATAGGACCCGCGATTTGCGCAAAAAAGTGATGAATCCACATGCACGCCGAGTACCTTTGGCGGCTACATAAGTGATATTACGGTTCAATCGTTTGCGAATCTCCGTAAACGTTGCGGTAACCCCGCTTTCAGCGGTTCTGGAGAAAGGCACGAGCTGTTCCAAGATCAAGCGATGAATAACCGGATCGTCAACGGGAGCCAATCGTTTGCGAATCATTCGGCACCGCCTCCAATGCAGAGAGCAATAATGTTATCTTATGACGGCGGTCTGCCTCTTGACTCCGCAAGTAGCAGCAACATGAAGAATTATTCATTTTAGGTACCAATTTACCCCAATTGCTGCGAATGCTATAATATTATTGAAAGGAAGCGAAAATGAGGTGATATACGCATGATCTACGCCTATCCAATCACAGCCATTACCAGCTACCAGACGCATAAAGATTATTACCGCATTAACGCAATCCGCAGCATAACAGGCGGTAAGACGAGCACATCCCGCCAGCCCTTAGACCGGCGCTACGATCAGTCGGCCTATAAACAATACGCACAGCAAGCGGCGCAGGAGCTTGCGGATCTGACGCAGTCGGCGCAAACGGTGAAACAATCGGCCTACAGCCTAGCCCAGTCCTCCAGTGACTCTTTGCCCGGGTCGATGCGTAACTATGTCCAAGCTTTTAATCAACTTAGAACGCAATTACGCAGTGCATCCGATTCCTTGAACAGCCCTGAGCTCGATCAACTGGAGCAGGCCGCGAGTCCATTTCCATTGGATGACACCGGCATCGCTGAGCTTGAAGACGGCACGCTGGAACTCAAGAGCCCGGAGCAATTACATACAGCTACGCCCGCATGGTCCCGCTTCGTCCAATCCATCAAGAATAATATAGGCCGGATCGATCAGGCCTCTTCCGCAGATTTGCTGCAGCTCAGCCAGTCACCGCTAAGCCCTTATCGCAAATACCGTTTGCCGCTGCAGGCTTACTTGCCCGTCCCGGTAAGCGGGATGCTGCTAGATCGGTACATGTAAGGTTATAAAGAAAAAGCAGATCCCTGCTCATCCACGATGGGCTGGAGATCTGCTTTTTTAATTAGAACACCTTTTTCCCGAGCACATGGTCAAGCGGAATATATCCGATGACCCGGCTATCCATGCTGTTGTTGCGGTTATCGCCCATGACGAACACGTGGTCCTCCGGCACTTTCCATCTCATATCGGCCGAATCGCGCATCTGTTCGTTAATGTAGGGCTCATCTAACAGGACGCCATTGCGATACATTTTATGATCTTTAAGCTCCAGCTCGTCGCCCGCTTTGCCGATCACCCGCTTGATCCAGACATGCTTGTCATCCTTTTGGGTAAGCAAGCTAAGCAAAGGGCTGTCCAGCAGATCGTTCTTGAACGTCCGCTTCAAGTCTACGCGACTGTCAATGATGACAATGTCGCCATAATCAGGGTTGCTCCCCAATGTATGCGACAGTTTGGATACATACACCCGCTGCTGGTCATGCAAGGTGGGGTCCATCGAATGGCCCATGACCTTGGTCGATTGAAAAACAAAAACGCCTAAAAATATGACAAGTATAAATGAAATGGCTATGGAACCGACCCAGCTCCATATTTGCTTCAACACTTGCATGATCCTCGCTCCTTCTCAGCTGTTATTCGCCCAATCCGTGCTTGAACGCGTAGATGGCTGCCTGTGTCCGATCCTCAACCCCCAGCTTCGCAAGTACATTCGTGACATGGAACTTGACGGTTTTCACACCGATGAACAGCTCGTCGGCCAGCTCCTGATTGGATTTGCCCTTCGCAATGAGGCGAAGAACCTCCATTTCCCGCTCTGTCAATTCTTCATGCGGAGCAGCTTCCGCTTTGGGCTGACGAAAGCGATTCATGATCTTCGAAGCAACCTGCGATTCGAGAATAGATTGGCCTTTCGCCGCGGCTCTGATCGCTTGGGCAATTTCCGAAGCTCGTGACGTTTTGAGCAAATAACTGAAAGCCCCAGCTTCGATCACCGGATACATTTTTTCATCATCCAAAAAACTGGTCAATACGATAACTTTGCAATCGGGATATAGCTGCAGCAGCTTGCGCGTCGTCTCAATTCCATCCATGCCTTCCATGACAAGATCCATCAGCACAACATCAGGGCGGTACTCCTGAGCCAAGCGAATGCCGTCCTGCCCGTTACTCGCTTCCCCTACAACTTCAATACCGTCTTCCGTGCCAAGAACAGCCGCGAGACCGATCCGCACCATCTCATGATCGTCGACCAAAAGCACCTTAATATTCGAGTCCAATGGTATCTCCTCCTGAGCTTTGCTGACTTAGAATCGGCACTCGAATCTCAATACGCGTTCCCCGATCCGGCGCCGTTATAATATGTAAAGAACCGCCAATTTCATTTACCCGCTCTTTCATCGAAACAATGCCATACGAGGCATGCTTCTTCGCATCCAGTTCAAAGCCGACACCGTCGTCGCGGATGGCCAGCCGCACGCCGTCTGGCCGATGCTGCAGCTTAACCTCCAGCTTGTTCGCCTTCGAATGCCGGAGCGCATTGGACAGCGCCTCCTGTACGATGCGGAACAGGTGGTCCTCTATGCCCTTAGGCAGTCGAATCTCCTCATCCATTTCCCAGCTAATCGCAATGGGCACTTTCGCCGCCAGTTCCTTCAGCAGCTCGACAAGTCCTTCGGAGAGGCGTTTGCCTTCCAGATGAACCGGCCGCAAATGCAGCAGCAGCGCGCGCATCTCCGACTGGGCCACCGAGGCCATCTCCTCAATCAGAAAGATTTGCCGCTGCGCTTTCTCAAAATCCTTGTCCAACGTACGGCCAACCGCCGTCGCCGTCATCGAGATCGCGAACAGCTGCTGACTCACCGCATCATGCAGCTCACGCGCCAAGCGCTGGCGTTCTTCGATCACAGCGGAGAACCGGGCCTTCTCCGCCAATTCGGCGTTATTGTTGGACAAGCGCTGCAGGGAGGTCACCTGCTCCTCCCACTTCTTCATAATTCGTCCGAGCTGCTCGCCCAGCCGCCCGATCTCGTCCTCTTCATACGGGAGCGGACTGCGGGTGAACGTCCCCTTCTCCAGCAGGATCATCGTCTCCATAAGCGGTTCCAGCCTGCGTGTCACCCGGCTGCTGCTCAAGAAGCCGTAGATGGCGCCTAATCCGACGACAGCCCCAAGCGTGATGAGAGAGAACTTCACGCCCTCCTGCCAGCTTGTGAAAGCGCCCAGCAAGCCCCGTGAATTCAAAAAATAGATGATGACGGCCAGCACAATTAAACTAAAGAGGATCGATTCGCCCATGCTGCGCCATATCATATTCGTTAGTCTTCGTTTATAGCCATCCAATGTGCGCTGACCCTCCCGACATCTATCGTTACAGTACCTTGATGTTGATATCTCCTACGATGTAAGAAACTATAAGTTTCACCCGGTGATCGCTATGATCATAATTGGCCGACTGCCATGTCAATTTGTTCATGACGCCGCTCTCCCGCTCTGTTGCAATCTGAATTTGACCCATGGTCACGGAAGACGTTACCGAGACGCCGATATCGTCCGGCACCTTAATATCGATATCGCCAACGACACCTTGCAGGATCACTGTTGTATCTCTTTGCTCTAGAATCGCCATGGACAGGTCCATATAAGTTTCTCCAATAATATACCAAGTACTGCAGTTGCGTAAAATCCAAGGCTCCCTGCCCAGCCTCACACTATCCATAAGCTTCTGCTTCTGAATATAGGTGTCGTCCCGGTGCACCTGCTTGGAGCGAATAAAAAACAGCCCCAATGAGATCAAGATGACGGATATGATAATCGTCAAATGATCGCCGAATAATATGACCGCCCCCACGCCGATCAGAACGTAGCCCTTGCGGTCTCTGCGCGAGCGAAGGCGATGTATGCCCAGCAGAATCAGAACAGCCGCGAGAATGGGGAAAAAGCCGATCGTATGATCCAGAAGCAAAAAAAGGCCGGCTCCAATAAGCACCAGCGCTGTATTGCGGTTGCGGTTATTTTTGGATTCTTCTCCCATAGCTGCACCTCCTCTGGCTGCCGAATAGCGGATCTATGCGTCAATTGTGAACCTCTACATCCTTAAAAAAGCCTACATCCTAGCATATCATAAGTATGGACAGCCTCCAAGCAGCATTTGCCAGCGCAACACGGCCTTGGCGGACCTGCGCGGCTGCTTTTCGCCGCGCGAATCCGCATCGTCCTCCGGTTATGCGCTACTTCCTGCCGCGCGGATCGTCGCGGCGATGCTGCCGCTCCTGCTGCATGCTGCGCTGCAGCGCCTGCCACTCCTGCTGAAGGTTGCCACCGGCCTCCTTCAGCGTCTCGCGCGACAGGCGGCCTGCTTCGCGCAGCGCCTGCAGGGCTTCCCGGCCGAGCTCGCGGCCGGCCACTTCCAGCTCGCGCAGCGTGTCGCGAGCCTCTTGCCGCGGCGCCTGCTCGCCGCCGCGCTCTTCCCCGGCTGCGCGCTCAGCCCGCAGCCGGCGCAGCTCCTCCGCGAGCGCAAGGACTTCGTCCTGGCAGCTCGCGTACTGCGTGCGGTACAACTCGCACGCCTCAAGCTGGTGATGGCGCTCCTGCAAGGCGATGCGGGCCAGCTCTTCTTCGCCTGCGCGCATCGCCAGCTCCGCCTGCTCGGCGCGCAGCTGTGCAAGCTCCTCTGCGTCCAGGCGCAGCTGACGCAGCCGGAAAGCCCGCTGCAGCGCTTCATCATAGCGCTGCTCCAGATCCTCCAGTGCGGCCTCCTGCCCTTGGACGCAGCCATCGATGTGCTGCTTCGCGTCATGCCAAGCAGCCTCCGCCATCTTTCCGATTCGATTCAGCATGTTCAATGTGACCGCTCCTCACGTTAATCTTCATGCTCTAATCGTAAGACATACGGCCCTTTGCTTAAACGGACCCGCGACTGTTTTTCAACCTAGACCTAAGTCCAGTATCTCGCTCCGTCCGTGGGTTTACCACTATTTGGCGGTTGTTTCTGCTCCATAGACAGTGCTACAATCATTGAAGCCGAATCCGGTGCACCGACAAAGTGCCGGTACGGGGGACGATTTACTTGGGGTGAATATTTGCTGATTCTTGAAGCAGACTAGGGAGAACCTTCTTCCCGAACCCGTCAACTAACCTCGTAGGCTCATGAAGGAGGAATACGAATTGAATAGACTTACAAAGGGCCTATCTTGCTTGGCTATATTTGCCACAGTCATGGTGGGAAGCTTTGTCACGCCGTTCTCTGCGCATGCAGCGGAAATGGATGTGAAGATTCAAATTAACGATGATCTTATTCATTTTCCGGACGCACAGCCTTACCTGGATGACAGTCAATCGACACAAGTTCCGATCCGTTTTGTAACGGAGAAGCTTGGATATTCGCTGGATTGGAAAAAGGAAGGCGATCAGGTGCAAGTTACACTTAACAATGACCAACATACGATTACACTGACATCCGGTCAAAATGAAGCCCAAATTGACAATCAAGAAGTACAAATGGACACGCACGCAGAATATCAGAACGGCCGTGTTTATGTGCCTTTGCGTTTTATTACAGAGGCCTCCAACATTCCCGTTCACTGGGATCCAGGCAGCAAGCTTGCCATCCTGAACAAAGACGGGAACTATCATTCCCCGGACTATCAACAGTTCCAAGCAACCGTGTACTCTTCCGACCCTTCCGAGAACGGCGGTTTCGGTGCTTATGACTACTTGGGCAACCCGCTCAAACTTGGCACCGTCGCCGTAGATCCGAGCGTCATTCCACTGGGTTCCAAGCTCTACATTGAAGGCTATGATTTCAACGGCCTGCCAACCGGCGGCATGTATGTTTATGCTACGGATACAGGTGGCTCCGTCAAAGGGAACCACGTCGATATCTACATGCCTGGCTCCCAGTCAACCTTGAAGAAATTCGGCGTTCAAACGATCAAAGTGTACCGATTGACAAATGAATAATAATAAAGCAGGCATGGGAGTCAGCTCCCGTGCCTGCTTTTTGTTATCATAGCAGAACTGTTGTTCCGTTAATCCTCCTGTGCCGTAGCAAAAATGCCAATAGGGGAAATGGTTTATCCCTATCCCCACTGCTAGCTCCCTTATGCGCCATTATTAGCTTGCTTAGCAGAACTGTTGTTCCGCTGAGCATACTGCGCAGCTTCGAGGAACCGCATTACCGGAACTGGCCTTCCGCTTTTGAACATAAATGACCTCATCTGTCTGTATGTCAGCCCCGCGTTTCCAGCCGTACTTATAGCTACCTAAAAAAAGTCCGCCAAATAAGTGACCCGCTCCGGAATAGCTGCTTCCAGCCTGGCGATCTCCTCCGGCGAGCCCTGCAAGCGCTCGATCCGTGCCAAGAAGCCCGCCTTCTGATAGCCGATCAGCAGCGCCGACAATGCTTGAATCGAGCAGCTGACAACGCTTGCTGTAATTGGAACTTCTTCCTCAGCCATCTTGACCGCGTGCGCAGATTCTCCGCTGCCGTTAAAGTCCAAACGAAATACACCTTGATTCCATTTCGCATGCGAATCGGACACTTTCAAATAGATCGACTCCGCCCCGGCTCTTGCTGCAAACGGATACGCATTCACAAATGCCTCCACGTCTACAATTCTCGCTGAGAAATAAGGAACCACCTCCTGCTTGAATCGCGGGTCCGGAACCAGGAACGCAAGCGCATCGTCCGCAGGCGCGTTCAACTCAACCTTATTGATCATGGAATCATGATCCGCCAAGAATTTCCACAAACCGCGTCTGGCTTCCTCGTCCAAAAACACCAGCTCATGAATTGTCATCACGCGTTCTTTCACTTGATAGAACACGTAGCCTTTCGGCTCGCCTTGAGCATCACGATACATAGCAGTGATGCCTTTCTTAAACTTGAAGCAGCGCTGATTCCACCACTTCTCATCCCGCACCAGCATCCCATTGTAGCGCTGCGCATGCACCTCATACAGCGGATTCAACAGCTCCCAGTTTTTCTCGACGCGTCGGACACTGCTGCCTTCCGGCGCTTGGAATCGGGGAAGCTTCTCCACAGGAATTTCATATTTTAAATAATCGACATACGTCTCCCAGCCATACTTTCGATAGAATTCAAACTTAAACGGATGCAGGAACGACACTGTCTGCCCCGCTTCCTTCATCATCCGAAGGGTCTCCCCCAGCAGCTGGCCAACCATTCCGTTGCGGCGGTATTCAGGCCAAGTTGCGACGCCAGCAATGCCACCCATAGCAAACTTTCGGCCATTCAACCAGGTGGATAAGGGGATGATGATCAGTTTGGCGGCCAGGCTGCCGTCGATAAAGTATCCCAAGAGCTGATTATTATGGCTCCCTTCCAGCCGCTCCTCCCGCTCTTCCACGGATAACTCATATTGAAAAGCAAACTCGGACAGGATCGTGCTTTCATAGAATTCTTCCTTCACTAAAGTACGAATTTCATGCATCCAACGATTCACTTCTTTCTGTCAAAGATTACTTGCATGGTTCACAGTGTAAGTCAGGCCCCCTGATTATTCAATATAAAATTTGATTTTATTGATTTACGGCTTTGCAGGATCAACGATCCTCCGCTAACCGGCACACGGAGCGCGCCAGGGGCAACAGGGCCATCGTCCAATCAACGAATGACCGGGGGGCATATGATGGATTAGATCGTTTGGAAGGAGGGACGTCACATGAGTGGAGCGGTTGGTTACGGCACATCTGCAGGTGCCATTCTTGTTCTCTTCATCTTATTGGTGATTATCACAGGCGGCATTTTCTTCGTTTAAGATAGCGTTCAAAGATGAAATCACAGCTAAGGGAGGAAATACAATGTCTTACGCAGCAGATTGCGGTTGTGGTACACCTGTAGCCGGGCCTTGGAACTCGGCTGGTGTTGTTCTGGTTCTGTTTGTCCTGCTTGTCATCATTCTTCGCACGTTCACAATCTAATCCTAGACTCTCGTCAACCTGTCGTGAGCCTGTTTCTTAAGAAGCAGGCCTCGACAGTTTTTTTGCATAAAAAAAAAAGACCCCCGCCATAGAAGCGGAAAGTCACGAATGGATGAGATCAATCTTGACAAGTTCGCCACGCTGGAAGCCCTGCCCGCCTGCGGGCAGCCTGATTAAGCAATCCGCATCCTTGATAGAAACCATGATGCTCGATTTATCGATCCCTGCCGGCTTGACCCAGAGCTTCCCTTCATCCATGCGCACTGTACCTCTCACGTAGCGCGGATAAGCTGAAGCTTTGCTATAATCGGCATCGAGATAGGCAAACGCCGTCTGCGCACAGGGCTCGGCAATTCCGAGCATTGCTCTCAGCAGCGGCTTGGCAAACAGCTCGAATCCGACGTAAGACGCGCCAGGATTGCCGGACAAGGCCAGCAGCAGCTTATCCTGCCAAAGCGCTGCGCTGGTAGGCGTTCCAGGCCGCATGGCCACCTTGTTGAACAGCAGGCGGCCGTCCCACCGGCCGAACACCTCCACGAGCACGTCGTAATCCCCGACGGATACGCCTCCGGAGGTGATCACCAGGTCCGCTGCCGCCAAGGTCTGTTTCAGCGCTGCCTGCACTTGACCGGCATCATCCGGAAGCACCGGCCAAATGTGCGGCACACCGCCCGCAGCCTCCACTTGGGCTGCCAGCATGTAGCTGTTGCTGTTGCGGATGCGACCGGGCGACAGCGCGTCTGTAACATTCAGCAGCTCGGAGCCCGTGGAGAAAATGGCTACGTTCGGCTTTCGGCTCACTGGAACCTCACCATGGCCGAAAGTTGCCAAGATCGCCGCCTCGCCAGGTCCAATCAAGCTGCCCCGCGACAGCAGCAGCTCGCCGTCTGCGATTTCTCCGGCAATCGGGGTGATGTTGCTGCCGGCTGGCAGGCTTTTTTTAATGCTGACATAAGATCTGGCATCAGAACCCGCACCCGGGCCTAATCCCGCATCCTGCAGATAATCCGTCATCTCCAGCATAACTACGCAATCAGCACCATCCGGCACCGGCGCCCCGGTCATGATTCGCGCAGCTTGCCCAGCCTCAACTGTCAGTTTTGGCATCGTACCGCTCGGAATCCGCTCAATGACTTCCATCACTATGGGGCATTCTGGCGCAGCTTGCCCGATAGCCGCCGAGCGAACGGCATAGCCGTCTACGCCCGACCTCCGGAAATGCGGCACAGGATGGTCCGCATAAACATCTATGCCGAGCCTGCGGCCGAACGCTTCGGTTAACGCCACATATTCAAATGCCATCTTGGCGGCGTGCGGATAAAGCTTTGCACGGGCTTCTTCAACCGAGATCACGTCGCGGCCGAACTTCAATTTGCTTTCACTGCTCACTGGGTTCCAATGCCTCCTGCCGATTAACCGCCGATCTGCGACATGCGCCGCACCGTTGGGGTATGGGACTGCTCTTGATTCATCAGTGCTTCCGCCATTTCATGATTTTGCGGCTTAATGTCCAGCGCCCGGAAGAACAGATCTTCCACCGCAGCATCATCGCCAATATATTTCCGAACATTAAATTCATCCGACCAATACAGACAAGGCTTCACGTTACCATCAGCCGTAATCCGCAGCCTATTGCACGTTTCACAGAAATGGTCGCTGATCGGGTGAATCAAGCCGAAGGAACCCAAAGCGCCTTCAATTCGAAAATTTTGTGATGGCCCGTTGCCGTAAACAGATTCAGATGGAGCTGCCATCCAGCCCTTCTCTGCGCATCGTTCCAGCACCGTAGACAACGGCAAGTAAAGATTTTTCCAGAGTTCGTCTTGGTGACCGATCGGCATGTATTCAATAAATCGGACTTGAACCGGCCGATCTATCGTCATCTGCAAGAAATCTGCGATTTCATCGTCGTTAATGCCTTTCATGAGCACGACATTCAATTTGATCGGTGACAGCCCGACGCGGTGAGCCGCTTCAATGCTATCGAGTACACGGCGAATATCGCCGCCTCGCGTGATAAGCGAGAATCGATCCGCTTTTAAAGAATCCAAGCTTATATTTACACGGGTCAATCCGGCAGCACGCAGCTTCTCAGCCCGCGAAGCGAAATAGATGCCGTTAGTGGTCAGCGCAATATCTTCTATCCCTGGAATTTGTGAAAGCATGCCGATCAGCTGCTCCAAATTTTTGCGTACCAAGGGCTCCCCGCCGGTCAATCGCAGCTTTCGCACGCCAAGCCCTGCCAAAACGCGGACAACCTCGGTAATTTCCTCAAACGTCAGCAGCCTTTCCTCAGGCTCAAATTCCATACCTTCTTCCGGCATGCAATATACACAGCGCAGATTGCAACGATCCGTTACAGAAATGCGCAAATAATCATGCATACGTCCAAAACGATCAATTAACAATTTTGGCATCGGAGTTCACCTCTTTCACCAACATTATGTCATATTTCCTGACAAAAACCTAGCAATTCCATATATTCTTCCGGCGTATTGATGTTCGCGGTGAAGTTTGTGCGTATCCCTTGCTGTCCAAAAAATGACGCGTCCAGCTCCAACCACGCCAACTGATCAAGCAAACCCATCAGCCGGTACTGTCCGCCGGCTAGCAGCGTCTCCGCCTTTGAACCGATCTGGCGGGTATAAAGGCCGTGCAGCGGGTGCAGGCGCCCCTCCACAGCAGGTATCACTGCTTCACAGTTTCTCTCTCCGTGAATTCGCTCCATCGCGATTGCTGCCGCTGAGGAAATATACGGCATATCACAGCCAACCACCCACATCAGCGGCTCTGCAGCCTCGTGTGCTGCGGCGTGAATGCCGCCAAGCGGTCCCGTTCCGGCAAACTGGTCATGGATGCAGCGCACATTCGCAGCTTGCACGCTTGCCAGATGAGGCTGCAGCACGTCTTGTGCGTTGGTGACGACAAGAATCTCCAGGCAGCAGATCGCCATTTCTTCAAGCTGCCTGACAATCAGCGGCTTGCCCTGTACAGGAAGCAGCGCCTTCATCTTGCCTCCCATTCGCCGATTCATGCCGCCTGCCAATATGACACCTGTCATCATACAGTCAATTCGCCCAAACGTTTCTCGAACGATTCCCGCCAGCTTGCCGACAGCGCATCGACAGCCAATATCCGTTTGATCGCCGATACGTCCGATTTATCCTGATACTTCACACGATTCGCTTCCGCGAGCGTAACGCCTAATTCATGCTTTTGAATTCGCTCTACATGCGGGTGAACCGGAATGACGCCTTCCTGCAGCACTCTAAAATAAAATCCGGTATATCCGGTATCCTGCACCTGAACGGCCAAATCCGCCACATCGTGGCGCTTCGCCAGCTTGTAGCATGGCTGCCGGGGCTGTGATACCTGCACGACGGCTTCACCGATGGCATAAACATCGCCGATACATACCTCATCCTCAAGCATACCGCTAACGGTCAAATTTTCCCCGAACGCTCCGAAGCCCAGCTGCTTGTTTAACTGCTTCTCCCAATGCGGATAATGCTCAGAAGCATACACACATACTGCTTTGTCTTCGCCTCCGTGATATACGAGATCCGCTTGACCGTCGCCCTCTAATTGCGTCTTGGATAAAAACAAAGAAGAGCTGACCGGCGATTTATGAATCCCCGTTACCAGCTCTCTTCCCTGATAGATCATCGATTGCGGCAAACCTACGTTGACCGATTTAATTTCCACCGAAATCCCTCTTTCCGAAGCATGGTTATTCTTCTACTATACCAAACTCATTCGGGAAAGTCAGTGATTTCGAAACGATTATACGCCTTCCTGCGGCACCCATACCCACGCATCATTATCGTAGCCGCGCTGCTCCCAGTAACCGATATGTTCCTTATCAATCAGCTCAATGGCCTGAAGCCATTTCACGGATTTGTAAGCGAACATTTTCGGCACAATCAAGCGGACAGGACCGCCGAGCTGCTGCGGAATCGGCTTGCCGTCCAGCATCACTGCAACCATCACATCATCATAATCCGCTTGGTCCAGGGACAGAGCGTCCGTGTACACTTTATCGCCGGAGTAAAATTTAACATATTTGGCGGAGGGCTTCACGCCGGCCGCAGCTAACATCTGCTTCAACGGAATGCCTTCCCACGTGCATTTATTCACCGACCAGCCGGTCACACAATGAAAATCGCTTACTTGAACGGTTCGCTTCAAAGCCAGGAACTGCTCCCAGTTCCATACGTTAGGCTTATCCACCAGACCGGATATGGCGAACTGCCACGTATCCGAAGAAAATGCGGGAATGTCCGTCACGGTGTACACCCGGAAATTCCCCTGTGCTCCGCCGCCAATGACAGCGGCGGAGTCGGGAAAAGGCGTCGGCGGCGGAATCATCCGGTTGCCGTCCTGTGCGGCCACCTCGGCGATGTCGTTGCCGCCGGTGTCAAACGCGCCTTTGATCCAGCGGTAAAAGGCGGGGCCCACCGCGATCACGAGCAGCAGCCCTGCGGCTAAGCGCAGGAACGAGGCGCGCGTGATCGGCGATTTCTTCAGCGCGTCGATGACCGCCTGCGCTGCTGTTCGTTCTGCCGCGGCGTCCGCTGCGCTCGCGGCAGCAGGGGCATCAGCCGCCTGCGCGGCAGCGGGCGGCTTTGCCGAAGCAGCGGCTGCAGCCTGGTCGAGCCGCTGCTGACGTTTCAGCCATCTGCTGCGCGAGATGGCATGATACACGGCATAGGGCACTCCGACCCAGGTCAGCAGGTCGTGGATGAGCAATGCCGTGTTATTCCAAGCCGGTGGCAGGTGGCGGAACTGCCACAGCACAACCCCCGACGCGCTCCAGCCTAGCAGGAGCGCGAGCACGAACACCAAATTCGCACGACGGCTCGGCTGGGTGCGAATTTGGCGCCAGTGTTTGCGCAGCATAGGCGCATACAGCACTATCAACAGCATAGAAGCGACGCCCAAATAAATATGCAGCTCCTTCAGTGTAACCCGGAATCCGCCCAGATCGCCGCGGATCGCCCCGATGCTCAAGACAATACCAGTAATCGTCAATAAAAGTAGAATCCATGCGTTCCAGCTATGTATAGTATTTAACCGCTTACCAAAAGATTGCTTCAGCCAGCTTCGTTTGGCGTCCATCCTGCCACATCCTTTTTTCACGTATGCCCTCTCTTTATCATAACGCAAAAACCTTCGAAGCGGTTTTCTGAAAAATAAAATCGATGAGCAGCCGAGCGGCTAATTCTATCCTATGCACAAAGCTCCCCCAGTATGGAGGAGCTTCTCTTTTACATCGCCAGCTCAGCTAACGGCTTATCTTTCTTGTGCTGCAGCTTTCGAATATACAGGGCCTGGGCAATGCCCGAGAGGATGATGATCCCGCTTAACACAGCGAACATAAACTCGCCCCCATAATGGCTGAAAAGCAGCCCTCCCAGCATCGGGCCAATAGCCCTTGATATTTGCCAATTCATGCCGTATACGGAGAAATACCAGCCTCTCTGCGATTCAGGCGCGATGACGGAAATTACCTTCTGCATGTGCGGCCCGAACAACATTTCACCAACGGTAAATAAAAACTCGATCATCAACAAAACGCCAAGCAGTGGGACGAATCCGTAACCGAGTGCGACAATTCCGAACAGCAGATACGATGCGGTGATGACGAGGAAAGCCGATACATGCTCCGTTCGCTTGGCAATCCATAGCTGCAGCGCAATAACCACACAGCCATTAAACGTAATGATCGTGGCGAAAACAGCCTTAGAGTTTTCAAAATGCGTCTGCAGATGCAGCGGGAATGTAGTCTCCGTTTGCGCATACAGCAAATTTACCGGTACAGCCAAAAGTGTAATCCATAAGAGTTCCTTATGATCCATCCACCTGATTTTCATCTTCGGCCGTTCTGTTGTTCCTTCCCCTCCGGCTTGCTCAGGAAGCGTCTCCGGTACTTTCCACATCACCAAGCCGGCATAGCCTAATAGGGCAAGTGAGCACAACAGGAAGATTACTGTCGGATTCCATGTAAACAGCATTAGCCCCAGTAATGGCCCGAATGCAGATCCGACATTCAAGGCCGTATGCAGCAGTGCGAACACCTCCGCCCTCTTCTCCGGCGTCACGACATCAGAAATTTGCGCATTCGCTGCGGGCATAAATATGGCGTTACCGATTCCGTTCACGATCGATATTAGTGCAAATGCCCATACATGTTCCGCGAACATGTAGCCGCCAATGGCCACCGCCTGTATGACTAGCGAAGCCAGCATCATCGGTTTGCGTCCTAACCTGTCGCTCAACCCGCCTGCGTACAGATTCACGAAGATGCCGACAAGCGGCTGCAGGCCGACGATTAGCATGGATAAAAGGACGGAGCCGTTCAGTTGATCGTACAAATAATACACCAGATAAGGCCGCATCATGAAACCGGTTAATGAGGTCAGAATCGTCCCGATCACCCTCACCCAGATCGCGGTATCATATTTTCGAACGAAAGCAAAGAATGGTATTTCCTTCATAGAGCCTCCTCTTGCTGGTTATGATTTACTCATTGTAGAGCCAGCCAGAGAAAAGAAAAAGGTAAAATCTTATTATAGAAGATTTCACCTTTTTCTTAGGGTAAGCAGCGATTAACCGCCGATTCGGATTTTACGGTAGGTGTCGATAAAGGATAGCACATCCACTTGTTTCCCCCTTTTTTTCGCGATTCTAGCCATCTTCACTAATGTAGTCCAGAATTCATCCAAGATAGGGGATTCAAAATCGGATTCTTTATCCGACTGTGTGGTCAAGTTACCTTTATATGATTCTCCTTGATCGGAGATTAGATATTGGATTTGCCGTTTCTTCCACTGATCGCCGGTTACATAGCTGACGCCGATTTCCCTCATTTTCTTACGCACGGAGGTTACAGGGCGTGATAACTCTTTGGCGATGATAACGGGTGGACATTCGGAGGAAAGTCGGATCAACTTGTCGATTTCTTGTGTAGACCAAGGTTTTTTTGTCATCGAGGCAACCTCATTTCTATGTTGTCTTTGGAATAAATTAAGCATAACAAACGAATGTTAGATAAGTATGTGTTAACCATAATGAAATTGTTACGACAATATTTTTTTTATTAAACTTCGCTTGCATAACCCCGAAATTTGGTAAATAGATGCGAAATCATGTACGATGGAATCAAACGATGCATAAAGGAGAGACGTTGCTGATGAAAAAAACAGTGAACCATACGCAAGTCTACGTTGAGGAAAAAGGGCAGGGAACGCCTGTGATCCTGCTGCATGGTTTTCCGCTGGATCATCAAATGTGGCGCCCTCAAATGGAGGCTTTAGCGCCTTCCTGCCGGATCATTGCGCCCGACTTGAGAGGTATGGGGCAGTCTGATGTGCCTGCGATAAACGTATCACTAGAGGATTACGCTGACGATATTCTGGCCTTGATGGATGATATGAACGTCAAAAAAGCCGCACTTGGCGGCTTCTCCATGGGCGGCTATATTGCTTTTGCTCTTCTTCGCAAAGCGCCTGAGCGCTTCTCGGCGCTCATCCTTGCGAACACACGGCCTGAGGCGGATAGCCCGGAAGGTCGCAAAAATCGGATGAATATGGCGGCATCCCTCTATGAGAAAGGCGCTGCAGCCGCGAGAGATGCGATGCTGCCTAAGCTGCTGACGGAGCAGACGCGGCAGAACCAGCCGCAGCTGGTTGAAGAGCTGAACACGGTCATGGGCAGCATGCCGCCGGAAGGGCTTGTCCACGCCAGCTTGGCAATGGCCTTCCGCCAGGATTCCGTCGACCTGCTCGCATCCATCCAAATTCCGACGCTCGTCATCGCCGGAGAACAGGATGCGATCGCACCGCCGGACGTGATGAAGAAGATGGCGGATCAAATCCCGCAGGCGAGCTTTCATGTCATTCCAGCCGCTTCACATTTGGCTCCGCTCGAGCAGCCTGAAGCCTTCAATGCCCTGCTAAGCGATTTCCTCGGGCGCATTACTGTTTAACCAGCTGGTTCATTACCATAACGGCCGCACCGATAGCGAGTGCCTCCTCACCTAGCTGGCCTTTGCTGAACACGACCTGGTACGCAGGGTAGTAATACGTTTTTCGGATCGCCACCTGTGTAGCCGTTTGGAAAAACAATTCATTTCCCGCGATAAGCGGCCCCCCGAGAATCACTTTCTCAGGATGCAACATATTTAATAAATTAGCCAGACCTATACCGAAATACGTCGCGGCTTCTGTCATGATCTCCACTACAAGGGGATCATTTTTTTTGAGTGCTTCCAGAACATGCGTATAGGTTAACAGCTCCGGATCGTCAATATATTGCGCCAACAGTGTGGAGCGTCCTTGCTTTAGCGCGGAACGGGCTGCTTTCTCAATCGCATACAAAGAAGCATACGACTCCAATGCGCCGTAATTTCCCCCTGGATCCCGATGGACAATGCCGTCGGTTTGGATCACCATCTGCCCGACCGCACCCTCCATATCGACGGCTCCGTAGATCAGCTTCCCTTCGGAGATCATCGATGAGCGAATCCCGATCCCTGCGTGAACATAAAGCAAATGCTTGAAACTTTTGGCGCGATGTGCCCAAGATTCCCCTAAAATCGCCGTATTCGCTCCGTTATCGAGCATAGCCGGCAGATTGAGCCGCTCACTCAGCATTCGGCATATTTCTACGTTTCTCCAACCTTGCGCTGGAAAATAGGCCGGCTCCAGGATGGCTCCCGACAACCGATCCACTGGACCAACCGCACCGATGCCGATTCCCAGCATCTTCGATGAATCCAAGCTGTTCGCTGCAAGCATGCGCTCCGCTTCCTCAGCAATAAGCTGAACAAGCGCATCCGGTGTCATATCGGCTGTCATCGGCCAATGCCGTGCGTCCTTCATATTCATCTCCAGATCGACTAACACAAGCTTCGATCGCGTTCTCGATATCTCCAAGCCAAAAATATAGGCATACTGCGGATTCTTCTCGTAAAGAATCGGCCTGCGGCCTCCTGTTGAAGCACCGAATCCCGATTCCAGGATCAGACCCTGACTCGTCAACTCATCTAAAAGCCGAGTCAAGGTGCTGACCGTCATTCCGCTCTGTTCGAGAAGCTCTGTTTTGGAGACTGTTGTTTGCCGACAGATCAGCTCGTATATTTCTTTTGCCTTCCGGTTCGGAATGCGTTCTGTAAGTGTTGCTAGGTCCACAAGATGCAGCCTCCAATGATAATCTTTCTCAACTATTTCGCCAGAGGGAGGCAAACTCCTGCTGCATCGATCATTCCTTTACAGCCATCATCAGCGTATACCCTAAATAGCGGTGGTATTTATTGACGAGCTGATCGTACTGGGCGGATACTTTCCAAATTTCCGGATCCAGGAATGATTGTTTATCCGACAGATGCACGGGATCGGGATGCTGAACCTGATCTTCAAACATCGTGCGCGGAAAAGGATGCGCGCCTGAGAATTCAACCCGGCTAAACTTGCAGCTCTCCAGCATCTCCTGCCACTCTTTCATACTGAACAGCTGCGCTACACCGTAAAAGCTGCACAACGCTTTATGAATGTCCGACGTCATTTCCTTAATGCGAATGACTTCGCGGTCAAATAGCTTGCCTCCTGGCTTCAACACCCGATAGTATTCAGACATTGCTTTCTCGGCAATCGCAAAATTCGTAACGGATTCAACCATGATGACATCAAAAGTGTTCTCCTCAAACGGCATCTGACATGCATCGCCAACGACAAATTCGACCTGAACATTTGTTTTCTCAGCCCGCACCTTCGCTTTGGCAATCATCTCTGGACGTATGTCGATTGCTGTTACTTGAATTCCTTGCTCCGCCATGTAGCAAGCCGTCCTGCCTGTTCCGCATCCAACCTCCAGCACGCGCGATCCTTTCTCAATGGGATACTTGCGCAGCTGCTCAAGCGTTTCCCCGAATCCGCCGGGATGGGCATTGCCTACCCCAAGCTTCGCCAGCATATCTAAGTATTCGATAGCCCCTGCACCTCCATTAGGCAAATCAACCTCATTTTCTACCATATGGAAGGCTGAACGCACTTGTTCGGCAATTTAGCCCTTTTTATGAAAAAAGGCGATAGCCCAAACCTTATAATTTCCGTTGCTAGTGGGCTATTTTCCACGACATGTTGCAAATACGGAGATGGGGGTGTTAGCGATGGGTGCTGGTGTTGGTGTTGGATATAATTCCGCTGCCGCTATTCTCGTACTTTTCATTCTGCTTGTTATCATTACTACAGTTTACGCTTGGTAATGATAAAACAAAAAGCTCTAAGGGATGATCCCTTAGAGCTTTTCTTTCGTCTGTATACCGGCGAGAGGACTCGAACCTCCACGGTTTCCCACTCGATTTTGAGTCGAGCGCGTCTGCCATTCCGCCACGCCGGCATAAAATCTTTGTTAAAACAAAAGTGCCGAAGACCAGACTTGAACTGGTACGGTAGTCACCTACCGCAGGATTTTAAGTCCTGTGCGTCTGCCGATTCCGCCACTCCGGCTAATTGGAGGCGCCACCCAGACTCGAACTGGGGGTAAAGCTTTTGCAGAGCTCTGCCTTACCACTTGGCTATGGCGCCTTAAAAAGTATGGAGCGGAAGACGGGATTCGAACCCGCGACCCTCGCCTTGGCAAGGCGATGCTCTACCCCTGAGCCACTTCCGCATATAAAATTAAAACTGGGGATCAAGGATTCGAACCTTGGCATGACGGAGTCAAAGTCCGTTGCCTTACCGCTTGGCTAATCCCCAATAGTGAAAATGGGGCGATCGATGGGACTTGAACCCACGAATGCTGGAGCCACAGACCAGTGCGTTAACCCCTTCGCCACGACCGCCACAGTTATTCAATTGGCAGGGGCAGCAGGAATCGAACCCACACCAAAGGTTTTGGAGACCTTTGTTCTACCTTTAAACTATGCCCCTATGGAAATGGTGGAGGCTGATGGATTCGAACCACCGAACTCGGAGAGAGCAGATTTACAGTCTGCCGTGTTTAGCCACTTCACTAAGCCTCCATACTACAGTGCCGTCGAGAGGACTTGAACCCCCAACCTACTGATTACAAGTCAGTTGCTCTACCAGTTGAGCTACAACGGCACATAAAACATACATGGTGGCTCGGGACGGAATCGAACCGCCGACACGAGGATTTTCAGTCCTCTGCTCTACCGACTGAGCTACCGAGCCTTACAAGGTATTGATTTAAAATGGCGGAGCCGACGGGATTCGAACCCGCGGTCTCCTGCGTGACAGGCAGGCATGTTAGGCCTCTACACCACGGCTCCACACAAGGTAAATTGGTTGCGGGGGCAGGATTTGAACCTGCGGCCTTCGGGTTATGAGCCCGACGAGCTACCGGGCTGCTCCACCCCGCGACGTATATATGGTGGAGGCTGACGGGATCGAACCGCCGACCCTCTGCTTGTAAGGCAGATGCTCTCCCAGCTGAGCTAAGCCTCCATGGGATATTGATGGTGACCCGTAGGGGATTCGAACCCCTGTTACCTCCG
>Ga0209566_100196_pt1 | contig 62620 bp, 63 predicted proteins | sample Araplavi_mTSA_r2_2_FD_184287 | JGI IMG/M metagenome (GOLD analysis project Ga0209566, IMG submission 184287) | Arabidopsis root microbial communities from North Carolina, USA - plate scrape CL_Cvi_mTSA_r2 (SPAdes) (version 2) | ecosystem: Host-associated > Plants > Roots > Endosphere | place... | reverse complement strand
GAACTGCTCATATCTTTTGACGAGGTATTGCTACCTCATTCACAAACGTTGCTCGTTGTTCAGTTTTCAAAGAACAATCTTCAATCCAGCGCTTCGGCTTATTGCCTCTTTCGCTTTCGTTCACCGCGTCTCTCAGCGGCGACTCATATAATATATCACGCCCACCAATAGTATGCAACAGGTAAAAAATTACTATTTCAATTTTATACAATCTCTCCTATTGAACTGTGCATAAAACCGCTCTACAAAAGGCTTTTTCGTGATTCATATTTCAATTGGCCTTACTTATAACTACCCCATTCCCCCCTGTTTTACACAGCTGAAGGCTATATTCATGATTGTACACAATAATAGCAGCAGCTATCTGCATGCCGCACTAGACCACAAGTAACATCCATCCTATCATCTTCATTCATCCGTGCATACATGTTCTTTCATTTTCCTACATCCAGTACAAACACCCGACTTCTTCAGTGTAGTCCCATGACACTTCTACATATTTCATCGCTATACCTGATGATTCAACCGCATACGATCACCGTAATTGAAATGAAACTAGTTATTCATTACATCTTTACCTTCTTTCTAATGGAATAGTAGCTATCTCCGAACGAATTAAAAAAGGATCGAACCCAGGCCTAAACCTAGGAGCGATCCTTACTAATGTACATTTATCTTAGTTGCTACGCTCACGCATGTGAGGGAACAACAGTACGTCACGAATAGACGGCGCATTCGTAAGCAGCATAACGAGGCGATCTACACCGATACCAAGTCCACCTGTTGGCGGCATGCCGTATTCCAATGCACGAATGAAGTCATCGTCCATTTCATGTGCTTCATCGTTACCATGCTCACGCTCTTCCAATTGCGCCTCAAAGCGTTGACGCTGATCGATTGGATCATTAAGCTCTGAGAATGCATTTGCATGTTCACGCGCAACGATGAACAACTCGAAGCGATCTGTGAAGCGTGGATCCTTGTCGTTCTTCTTCGCAAGCGGAGAAATTTCAACCGGATGGCCCGTAACGAATGTTGGCTGAATCAACGTTTCTTCTACGAATTCTTCGAAGAATGCATTCAGAATATGACCGAATGTATGGTGCGGCTCTACCTTCACATTATGTTCCTTCGCAACACGATGCGCCTCTTCGTCTGTCATCTGTGCGGAGAAATCAACACCTGTCACTTCTTTAACTGCATCCACCATCGTTACACGGCGCCATTGCGGCGTCAGATCAACTTCGTGGTTCTGATACTGAATCTTCGTTGTCCCCAACACTTCTTGCGCAATATGCGCAACCAGATTTTCCGTCAGGTCCATGATATCGTTGTAATCTGCATATGCCTCATACAATTCAATCATTGTGAATTCCGGATTGTGACGTGTTGAAATCCCTTCGTTGCGATATACGCGGCCTATTTCGTACACTTTCTCCAATCCGCCCACGATCAAGCGCTTCAAGTGGAGCTCAATCGCAATACGCATGTAGAGTGTCATGTCGAGTGCATTATGATGCGTGATGAACGGACGTGCTGCCGCACCACCAGCGATTGCATGGAGTGTTGGTGTCTCCACTTCCAAGTATCCATGGGAATCCAAATAGCGACGCATCGATTGAATAATACGCGAGCGAGTGACGAACGTCTGCTGAACATCCGGGTTCATAATCAAGTCAACATAGCGCTGACGGTAACGCATTTCTACGTCCTTCAGGCCATGGTATTTCTCTGGAAGCGGCAAGAGCGACTTCGACAAAATCTCAAGCTCCAGCACTTTAATGGACAATTCACCTGTCTTCGTCTTGAATACCGTACCACGAACACCAATGATGTCACCTAGGTCAAGCAGGCTGTAAGCTTCAAATTTTTTCTCATCGATTGTATCTTGACGAACATAAATTTGAATACGGCCGGACAAGTCCTGGATGTGCGCGAAGCTAGCTTTACCCATGCCGCGCTTAGCCATGATACGTCCTGCAAGGCTAACCTCTACACCTGCTTCTTGGAGCTCATCCTTCTCCATCCCGTCATACTTATCGAGCACTTCTTTTGCAGTTGCTGTACGCTCATATTTTGTTCCGAACGGATCTACGCCCAGCTTGCGAAGCTCGTCCAATTTGTTGCGGCGAATTTGCAGCAATTCACTTAATTCCGTTTCTTGATTGACGACGTCCGTCATTACACTCCACTCCTTGTATAATTAAATCGAAATATTCCATGATGTATGATAAATGCTTGGGAACGGCACTTATTCTTTCACGTTCTTTCATTTCTTTTCATGAAAAAAAGGGGACAATGTCCTCACACCGCCGATTGGTGAAAAAAGCTTCCATGTATGGAAGCTTTCATCCCAACTTCTCATGCTTGACGCCACAAGCTGCTTAGCCGCAGCCCAATTAGCGCTTAATCTCGAGAATTTTGTATTGAATCACGCCTGCAGGAACGTTCACGTCCACAGTTGTGCCCTTTTGCTTGCCCAAAATTGCCTTGCCTACCGGGCTTTCATTCGAAATCCGGTTCTTCAATGGATCGGATTCAGCAGTACCGACAATTGTATATTCCATCTTGTCGCCGAATTCCAAATCCTCAACGATTACCGTCGAACCAATGCTTACAAGATCTGTGTCAATGTCATCGTTGTTAATGATCCGTGCGTTGCGAAGCATTTTTTCCAATGTAATGATACGACCTTCAATGAATGCTTGTTCATTCTTCGCATCTTCATATTCGGAGTTCTCGCTGATGTCGCCGTAGCCGATCGCTACTTTAATCCGCTCTGCCACTTCACGACGTTTAACGGATTTGAGGTTTTCAAGCTCATCCTCCAGCTTCTTCAGACCGTCCTGGGTCAGAATGACTTCTTTATCGCTCATCTTACCGATTCTCCTGTCATGATATATTTCGCATCCAGCCTCAGGGCTGCTAACAACGATCGATGCGAATGCAGCCGATGCGAATGCTATAGTTCATCATATGGCTTGATTGCCACATCATGACTCCACAACTTGGTCGTTCTTTGTCATACATAGTCGTGTAATATACACCAAGCCCGAGGCCAATTTTCTATTGTTGAATTATATGGGATGGATTTGCAAAAGTCAATGAGACCGCACATGCTCTTGAAAACGCTTCGATCCCCTGAACATGCGCCCGTAACAGCTTCTATTGCAGCAATTACTGAACCGTTGATTCAGCCTCTTGCTTCTCATTCACTTGACGTACATACTCCTCCAGCATGCGGGCAACCTCATCACGGCGTGTCTCTTCCATGATGGCATCCTTCACACGCGCGGCAGAAGGCAATCCCTTCAAGTACCATGCCAGATGCTTACGCATCTCCTTCACCGCAACCTGCTCCCCCTTAAGTGCAATGAGGCGATCCATATGAACAAGCGCAATACGAACTTTCTCTTCTGCCGACGGATCTGGGAGCAGCTCTCCTGTCGTCAAATATTCAATCGTGCGATACAGCATCCACGGATTGCCGAGTGCACCGCGTCCAATCATGACGCCGTCGCATCCCGTCTCTTCCAGCATACGCTTCGCGTCTTCCGGAGTGAACACATCCCCGTTGCCGATAACCGGAATCGAGACATTTTCCTTAACTTGGCGAATATAGCTCCAGTCCGCTTGACCCGTATACAGCTGCTCGCGTGTGCGCCCATGTACACTGACCGCTTGACCACCAGCACGCTCAACAGCTTTGGCATTCTCCACTACATAAATGTGATCGTGATCCCAGCCGATTCGCATCTTCACCGTAACCGGTTTATCTACAGCATCAACAACGGCCGACACCATCTCATAGATCTTCTCCGGGTTAAGGAGCCAGCGAGCGCCTGCATCGCATTTTGTTACCTTCGGTACAGGGCAACCCATATTGATATCAATAATATCGGCATTTGAATCTTTATCGACAATTTTGGCAGCTTCAACGAGGGATTTGCGATCCCCGCCAAAAATCTGCAGACTAAGCGGCTTCTCCCGATCGTCTACATACAGCATCTCACGAGTACGCTCATTGCCGTGAACAAGCGCCTTGTCACTAACCATTTCTGCGCATACGAGTCCGCATCCGAATTCCTTCGCAATGAGGCGGAAGGCAGGGTTGCACACCCCAGCCATGGGCGCAAGCACGACTTGGTTTTTCATTTCTATATTTGCAATTTTCAGCATTGCTCGCACTCCTTTCAACTCTATCCCTATCCATATGGCTGATATGCCACACGGTTATCTATACAAAACAGGATTACCAATGTTCCATTTTACCGAAAGGAACCTGGTGATGCCAGTTCATCTTGTGAAATATTTAATTGCTTGCATATTTCTTTCATTATCTGATCATCAATCTGCCGATTTCCCCGCTCGATTTCACCAAGCACGGATACTGAGATGCGCACGCGTTCAGACAGCTGCTGCTGCGTCAATCCTCGAAGCTTGCGGAAAGCCCGGATTCGCTTGGCCACTTGCAAGGACTCCACTTCCGAATACCTTCCTTCCCATCCAGTGTTCCCAAGGCATGATGAACGAATGCGTGCAATTCGACAGCCGACTCCGGAACAATATCAGCAAGCGGCACGAGTACGAACAGCCGCTCTCCCATACGAGGATGCGGCAATGTAAGTAGGTCTGTATTCCATGAAGTATCGCCCATCCATAGCAAGTCCAAATCAATGACGCGCGGGCCCCAGCGGATATCCCGCACTCGCCCCATTTGCTTCTCAATCGCAAGCATCGCCATCAGCAGTTCATCAGGCTGCAACGTTGTCCGAACACAAGCTGTCATGTTTAGAAAGGCAGGCTGATCCTCATATCCAACCGGATCTGTCTCGTAAATCGCAGAACATCGCACAACTTGAATCTGCTCCTGAGCTTGAAGATGTGTCAACGCATCATACAAGGCCCGCTCCCGCTCACCAATATTTGCACCTAGTGCAATATAAGCAGTCTGCTCTCCAGTATGTGTCACTGGATTGTAATCCATTCCTGCTTTCTCAAGCTCGCTACCGGAGAAATCCGTCTTCATTCCATCCATCTGCTATGCCCCGCTCCCGCTTGAACTCGATTCCGCCCGTACTCTCGTCATCTCAATCGTTAGGCCTTGGAAATGTATATCGAACGGAGGGTTCGGCTTCGTTACGCGTACTGTTGCTTCTGCAATCAATGCATATTGCTCCAATAGGACTGCTGCAATGCGTTCTGTCAATGCTTCGACAAGCTGATAGGACTCTTCTTCAACAATCTGCTTCACTGTATTATAGATTTCGGCATAATTGATCGAATGCTCAAGCTGATCAGATTCGCCAGCCGTGCGCAGATCTATTTGCAAGTCAAGATCGACAATCCAGCGCTGACCCAATCTCCGTTCCTCTTCGAATACACCATGCCGCCCGAACAATTCAATCCGATGCAACTGCATACGGTCAGGTTTCGATACTTTCGTATTCACCATGAATATACTCCCCTTCTATGCCAAAATAGGGTAATGTCACACCATTACTTCTCTGCGGCTCCATTTCGTTCTCTTGGATATAGCATAGCATCACACATCCGAACGGTCTGAACGATTTCCGATACATCGTGTACCCGCACAATTTGGCAGCCTTGGGCTACTCCCAACACAACCGTAGCTGCCGTCCCTTGAATAAGAGCATCCACAGGAAGCTGCAGTGTCTCACGGATGAACCGCTTGCGTGAAGTTCCCAGCAATACTGGGTACCCAAGCTCAACAAGCTCATCCAAATGATGCATGAGTTCCAAGTTATCCTCGTAGTCCTTGGCAAAACCAATCCCCGGATCCAGCCAAATATTTCGTTCTTCGACACCCGCTGCCTTGGCAATCGCCACACTCTCCAGCAAATCCCGCTTCACATCATCCACATACTGCTCATAATTCCGTACAGGACGGTTATGCATTAGAATGATGGGACAGTCATAGGAAGCTGCGACGCGTGCCATCTCTGGCTCCCGCTTGCAGCCCCAAATATCATTCAAAATATGAGCTCCCGCTTCTAACGCTTGTCTACCGACTTCCGCCTTGTACGTATCGATGGACAATGGGATATGAGGCATTGCCTCATGAAGCGCCTCTATAACGGGAATAACGCGGCGCAGCTCCTCTGCTTCTCCGACCGGTTCATGGCCAGGGCGCGTTGACTCTCCGCCTATATCGATAATGTCTACTCCTTGCGCGACCATTTCCTTGGCATGCTCGATTGCACGATCAATCCGATCATAACATCCTCCGTCGGAGAAGGAGTCCGGCGTAACATTCAATATCCCTTGCACCAAGGTACGGTTGCCCAGTATTAATTCTGCTTGATTCCATTTATACGTGTGCTTCCAAAATGTTGGCTGCAACATATACGATCCCCCTCCCTGCCATCGTAGCCGATCCAACTTAAAATTCCTTATACCGTCATCACCTGGCATAACGGAACTTACTATTCGCAAGTTTCATGCACTCTCTAAATCAATCTCGTTAACCTACATCCTGTGAACTGTAGAGGTGCGATACAGATTCAACAGCTCGCGCGTACAAGCACCTATCCGTCCGTTGCCCACCTGTCTCTTCTCACCTTCTGCATCGACAAGAGTCGTCACCGGTACAAGTTCCTGAATGGAGGTTGTCAGGAATACTTCATCTGCCTTCCATAGCTGTCCCCAACCATACTTACCTTCCTCCACATGCATACCTGCCTGGCCCGCCAGCTCCATGACCCACTGCCTTGTAATACCAGGCAGAATGCCGGTCGATACATCTGGTGTGTACAGACGACCATCCTGAACAAAAAACACATTGCTCACGATGCCTTCGGATACATGTCCATTGCAATCCAACATGAGCCCCTCAGCTCCTAATGCGGATGAATCCATTTGTGATAACTCCCGCTTAGCGACGATATTATTCATGTATTGTCCCGACTTAAAGCGCACGTCTGTCTCGGGCCCGCTCCGCCGTGTACGAAGCAGCTGCAATGGCTTGCCGCATTCATACAGTTCTTCCTGCAAGGCAGGCAGCGACTTCACAAGCACTAACACATTCGGATGCGTATACGCTTCCTGTGGCAGGCCGAATCCATTCTCGCCCGCACCTACGGTGTAACGAATATATGCCTCCATCAGGCCGTTCGCATCCATCACTTCTCGAATATGACGTTCAACCTGCCCCATATCCACTACATAGTCGATACCAAGCACTCTGCAAGCCGATGTCAACCGCTCCATATGCCGCTCCAACAAGAAGGGCTTCCCTCCGTAGGTGCGCATCGTTTCAAACAAGGTCATGCCGTATAAAAAGCCGTGGTCCATGACAGAAACCGCGGCTTGATCAACAGGTACTACCTTCCCATTCCAACCGATAACATCCATTATACGCTCGCCTTCGACTTTAAAAAGTTGCGCAGCATCTGATGCCCGTGATCCGTAATGATCGACTCAGGGTGGAATTGGACACCTTCAATCGGATATTCTCTATGCCGAAGCCCCATAATTTCGCCTTCTTCCGTAGAAGCCGTAATCTCGAGACATTCTGGCAGCGACTCCCGCTCCACCAATAAGGAATGATAGCGAGTTGCTGTAAACGGGCTTGGCAGCTCTTCAAACACCGACTGTCCCTCATGATAGATTGGGGATGTCTTCCCGTGCATCAATCGCTGTGCACGGACAACCTTCCCGCCGAATGCCTGTCCAATTGCTTGATGACCTAAGCATACACCGAAGATAGGGATCTTGCCCTTGAAATGTGCAATGACATCAAGTGTTATTCCTGCTTCGTTCGGGGTGCACGGTCCAGGCGACAGCAGCAGATGATCCGGTTGCAGCTTCTCAATACCTTCAATGTCGATTTCGTCATTCCGGTATACTTCCACCTGCTCCCCAAGCTCCCCTAAATATTGAACCAAGTTATACGTAAAAGAATCATAATTGTCGATAACAAGTATCATGCTAAGCTCATCCTCTCTCGGCCATGCCGGCGGCATGCCTTACCTAATCTCCCCGCTCCATCATGTCGCGTTCGCTCAACTGTACTGCCTTCCACAAAGCCTTCGCCTTGTTCCAGCTCTCCTTATATTCACGCGCTGGATCGGAATCAATAACAATGCCCGCTCCCGCCTGAATATGACCTGCACCATCCTTCACGGTCATGGTGCGGATAATTATATTAAATTCCATGTCGCCATTATAGTCAATCCAGCCGAATGATCCCGTATATGGCCCTCTTCGTACTGGCTCCAATTCTTCGATGATTTCCATCGTTCTCACTTTCGGAGCTCCTGTAATCGTCCCTCCAGGGAATGTCGCTCGCAGCACGTCGAAGGCGTCTTTGCCGGCCGCCAGCTTCCCTTTCACCTCAGAAACCAAATGCATAACATGCGAGTAATATTCAATTGTCATTAACTCATCCACCCGCACGGAGCCGTATTCCGATATGCGTCCAACATCATTGCGCTCTAGATCAACGAGCATAATATGCTCGGCCCGCTCCTTCTCATTCGTACGCAGCTCTTCTGCCATGCGGGCATCCTCTTCCGGGGTATGCCCTCTCCGTCTCGTGCCTGCAATCGGACGAGTGCTCACTTCCCCATCCTTCAGGCCAACCAGAAGCTCGGGGGAACAAGAAACAAGCTGGAAGTCAGGGAAACGAAGCAGTCCCATGTATGGAGATGGGTTAAGCACCCTCAACCATTCATAGAGCCGTTCCGGAGTTTCACGCAGCGCACGCATCTGTCTCATGGACAGGTTTACTTGAAAGACATCACCTTGACCAATATATTGCTGAATCTGCCGTACAGCCTCCTCAAAATCCTCCTTCGGAAATGCCGTCTGTACACCTTCCAGCACATCCACATCGAGAAGATTGCCTTCCTCCAGACAGCGGCGACGAAGCTCAGCGGCCTGCTTCGCCTCATCTGTACGGCAAGATTCCCACCAGACATCCCAGCGCTTCTTCAACTTATCTGCACGCTGGTGAGCAAGCTCATAGTGGTTAGATACCCATTCCTCATATATGGATTCAGCGGTCTGACTGGAGGACTCATCCTCCTTCATTTGGCGCTTGTACGCCGGTGATGCGCATGGATCAACCTCCGTCATGACCGCACAGTATAGCGCTTGTTCCTCATGATCGACAATCCATAGCTCATTCATTTGCATAAACACATAATCGGGAAGATCCAAATCATCCGCCGCCAATTCGGGGAGCCGCTCAATGGATCTAGCAATGTCATAGCTTATATAGCCGACACATCCCCCAGTGAACTTCGGAAGCCCCTCTATGCGCGGCCCACGGTAAGGTGACATCCATTCCTTCACCATATCTAACGGAGCTCCCTTGCGTACCTGTTCATTTCCGTCTGACAGGACGATGTGTGCAGAATACCCCTTCCCTCTAATCATAGATACGGGGTCTAACCCCACAATCGTATAGCGTCCACCCTTCCCGCTCTCCAGTACGAAGGTGCTCTGCCCTGCATCTGCCCATGCCGATTCCCAAGAAGGAATGTGCGTACTTCCTTCCTGCAATTCATACTTAACCACGTACGGAAGGATCGTGTATTGATTATCGATATAACAGCGCCATTGCTCTTGTGCGATAAGCGCCTGTCCCCTTGCTACTGTTGATTGAACCATATGACCACCTCTCCACCCTAGTCCATCATCCCTGCTTATCGATCCCAACTCTCCTTGGATGATAATCATTATCGGATTACTGATTAGTATAAACAATGAGACTACGGATGAAAAGATGAACCACTTACATTTTCTGCATTTCCCTCCATATAAAAATCCCCTCATCTCAGCTATCGTACAGAAGCATTATGCTTCCAAGTACACAGTTGGATGAGGGGATGTATTCATTCCTTAATCTTCAAAATTAAATAACGGTGTGCTTAAATAACGTTCGCCGTTGCTTGGTACAACTGCAACAATACGCTTTCCGGCTCCCAATTCCTTCGCAAGCTGCAATGCAGCATAGATCGCTGCCCCCGAGGAGATGCCGACTAAGATGCCTTCTTCCTTCGCAACACGGCGCGCTATCTCAAATGCGTCTTCATTCTCAACCGTAATAATTCGATCATAAATCTCACGGTTCAATATATCAGGCACGAAGTTTGCCCCGATCCCTTGGATTTTGTGCGGGCCCGGCTTGCCTCCAGACAATAATGGAGATGAGGCTGGCTCCACCGCTGCAATTTGAATACCGGGGAAGTTCTCCTTTAGCACTTCACCAGCACCAGAGATTGTTCCCCCTGTGCCAATGCCAGCGATAAACGCATCCAGCTTGCCATCGAGCGATTGAATCGCTTCGACAATTTCTGGACCTGTCGTCTCCCGATGAATCTTGACGTTCGCTTGATTCTTGAATTGTTGCGGAATGAAATAAGTAGGGTTCTCTTGTGCCAGCTCTTCAGCCTTGCGAACCGCACCATTCATTCCTTCTGCCCCCGGAGTAAGCACAAGCTCAGCCCCATATGCGCGCAGGAGATTGCGGCGCTCAATGCTCATCGTCTCAGGCATAACCAATATGGCCTTATATCCCTTCGCAGCAGCTACCATTGCAAGTCCAATGCCCGTATTGCCGCTCGTCGGCTCTACAATGGTATCTCCCGGCTTCAATATGCCTTCCTGCTCGGCTACCTCAATCATACTTATTGCGATCCGGTCTTTGACACTGGAGCCCGGATTCTGATATTCCAGCTTCACATAAATTTCGGCGCTGTCTTCCGGTACAATTCGATTCAGGCGTACAAGTGGAGTATCCCCGATTAGTTCGGTCACGCTATTGACGATTCTTGGCATAGAGAGCCCTCCCACAGGTTAATAGGAATTGAAATATTTCCGACTAATTCACTAGGTTTTAACTTATATTAGCAAGCCAATAGTCGAATGTCAATAGACCTACTCAAAAATATTCCAAGATTTCTCGTTCTCTGTCTGAAAAATAACAAAAAGCCCGTCCGAATAAATCATCTTATTCGGACGGACTACTATTCATGTCAACACTTACTGTGATGAAAAGGCTGCATCTGCAATTGACGCGCCGTATTTCTCTCGGAGCGCTTTTCTCCATTGTACTAATGGAGGAGACTTCTCCAGCGCGATTTCTTTGCGAATACGCTCACGCATCTCATCATGTTGTTCAGGCCTTACTTCCTTCTTGCCAGTAAGCTGGATAATCGCATATCCATCCTTAATCTTAACCGGCTTCGAAGTATCGCCTACTTCCATCAAGGACACTTGGTTCAGTTCCGCGTGATCGATGAATGGATCATCCTCATCAATCCACCCTATTCTCCCACCCTGCTGTGAAGAGAAGGAGTCAAGAGAGAACTCACCTGCAAGGAAACCGAAAGATTCGCCTTGCTTAATGCGGCCAATAATTGCTTCCGCGTCAGCGACGTTCGATACTTTGATATGTGCCATTTGATAGGAGTTGATTGGCTCGTATTCACCCTTATGTTCACGCATGTACTCGTCAATATCAGCATCACCGATATCAATGCCGTACGTTGCGATTTTTTCCAATAGAAGTTGATTGCGCATGTCTTGGCTTAATTGTTCCGGACTCATTCCTAGTTGTTCTTTCATCGCTTGGTAATAAGCCTCTTCACTTTCATAACCCTTCATTTGACGCTTAATCTCTCGGGTGACTTCTTCAGAAGTCACCTCAACCCCGAGTGACTTCGCTTCCTGCTCAGCAGCTCGGTTCGTCAGCATCTGCTCCAGTACTAACCCACCGTACTGCTGCTCCAATTCTCTGTTCCACTCTGCACGCGTAATCTTATGCGACCCAACTGACGCAACGACTGATGAGGAATCGGATGAAGCAGGCTCGGGGGGCCCGACCGGAACATCGAGCCGTGAAATAAGTATGCCTGCAAGCACGATCACACAGGCAAACAATACAATAATACAGCCCCATAAGCTCTTGACTTCTCTCGGCATATCGCTTGCTTCCCTTACCTCATATTTCCTTGTAGCACGCCTGTGCTTACACTTACTTTACGATTTCGTCTTCTTCGTCACTGCCGCAGCAGCCAGCTTCTCAAGATCATCACGGTTGAAGGCATACGCCTCGTTGCAGAAATGACATACAACTTCAGCTTTATGATCCTCATTTATAATCGCTCGCAGCTCTTCCTGTCCCAAGCTAATAAGCGTGCTTTCCACGCGTTCTCTTGAGCATTGGCATTGGAACACAAGCGGCATCCGATCCATGATATGAACATCCTTCACGATCCATGTTACCAGCTCTTCAAGCTCCATGCCTTGATCAAGCAAGGCTGTTACCGGAGGCAATGTGCTTAACGATTGCTCAATCTCCGTTATCTCTTCATCAGACAAGCCTGGCAGCAATTGAATAATAAATCCACCTGCATGTAGTACAGAATTGTCAGTGTCTACGAGTACGCCAAGCCCGACTGCGGATGGCGTCTGCTCCGATGTTGCAAAGTAATACGTAAAGTCCTCACCCAGTTCCCCCGAAATAATCGGAGAGCTTCCACGGTAAGGCTCCTTCAAGCCTAGATCCTTCGTAATGTGAATGAAGCCGCTGCGGCCTACTGCTCCCGCAACATCCAGCTTACCTTCTGAGTTGCTTGCCAAATGAACTTGGGGATGTGTCACATAGCCGCGAACCTCTCCACGCGCGTTGGCATCCGCGACGACCTGACCAATGGGGCCATCACCCTTCACCTGTACCGTAAGCTTCTCTTCGCCCTTCAGCATCGCACCCATCATTGCAGCAGCCGTTACTGTACGCCCTAATGCAGCTGTTGCTGTTGGGTATGTACCGTGGCGACGTTGCAGCTCATTAACCAAGTTAGTCGTGCGCGCAGCAAAAATCCGTACCTTTCCACCTAATCCAGTCCCACGGATAAGCATATCCTGCACGGTATCTTGAGTGATGTTCTGTTGTTGCTTGCTCTCTTCCATGAGTGCCTCCTGTTGCCTTACATATTTTAAATACGAATGACAGTTTACAACGATTTCTCTATATTATTGGTTACGATTGTAAATGAGACGAAGTCCTTCAAGGGTAAGCAAGGGATTCGTCGTATCAATTGTACGCGATTCGCTTGCAATGAGCTCCGCCAAGCCACCCGTTGCAACGACCTTAGGTTGTGCGCCTAGTTCTTGGCTTATGCGATCCACGATCCCATCAACTTGTCCGGCGTATCCGAATATGATGCCTGCCTGCATGGAATGAACCGTATTGCGGCCAATAACGGACTTCGGCTTCGTCAGTTCAATACGAGGGAGCTTCGCTGCACGCTGATAGAGCGCCTCAGTTGAGATGCCAATCCCCGGAACGATTGCCCCGCCCAAGTAATTCCCTTGCACATCAATCACATCAAAAGTTGTCGCTGTACCGAAATCGACAACTACAAGCGGCATCTCACCACCGTATTGGTCGATGGCAGCAACCGCGTTCACGATGCGGTCTGCACCAACCTCACGCGGGTTTTCATATCGGATATTCAACCCTGTCTTCACGCCTGGCCCTACGATAAGCGGAGTCTTGTACAAGTACGTCTCACACAAGAGTTCCATCGTAGACATAATCGGAGGAACGACAGACGAGATAATAACTCCGTCGATATCCTTAACCGAAAGCCCTGCCAGTGAGAATAAGTTGTGGATCATGACACCATATTCATCTGCTGTCGCTTGACGATTCGTAGACAGCCTCCAAAAATGCTGCAGCGTCTCCTGCTGATATACACCTAGAACAATATTTGTATTTCCTACATCGATAACGAGAATCACAGTTCTATCCCTCTTTCTTCGCATTCAAGTCAAGATTGATGTCGACCGTTATAACCATGGAAACGCTTATACGGAATTGACATCGACACCGATCAACGCTTTGCCGCGAACGGTAGAGCGTGAACTCGCCCGTTGCTTCAATCTTGATGTATTCTTTACGCAACTAGCAGGAAAGTAGAACACCTGCATGACGCATCATCAACGGTGGCAACGTTGTACGATGACAGGCTATAGTACCACTCGTACCAACAGAACTTCCATCATTCCATCAGACACGAGCTCCAACACCCAAGTGAAAAATCTATCATGCAGTACGGCACGAAAACCGTCATTATGATCTGCACGTATGGACTCCCACTTATTGTAGTCATTAACACTTAATTTACACAACGCCTATGGCTGTGTCAATTCACAATCGAGACTGCGCTAATATTTCAATAAGCATAAAAAAAGAGTGCACGCTATGGTGCACTCTTTACAATCGCCGAATCGGCGAATGAGGGCTATTCTATTGGTTGTTGTTCTTGTTGTCATCCGGATTGCCTGTGGCATCCGTATTCGTCTCTGACTGCTCGGAAGGAGCATCTGGACGTTCAACCGCCTGTGGCTCATTGCTTCGGAAGTCCTCTGGAGAGGTTCCGTTCGGAATGTCGCCTTCCGGCTTAGCATCAGCTGGGGAATCCCACTGCGTAGGGCCAAGCTTCTCTGGCTTGCCAACAAGGTTCACCTTCACATCGCCAGTTGTCTCAATAATTGGCGTACTGGAAGATGTGCCGCCTGTCACCGATGTGCTGGCAGACTCATCTCCTTCCGACTTCTTATCGGAGATGTGGCCATTCTCGATCAATTGCTTGATTTGATCAAGTTCGAGTGTCTCCAACTCAAGCAATGTATTGGCGATGAGGTTCATTTCGCGAGTATGCTTCGTCAGCAATGCCTTCGCACGCTCGTAGCAATCGTTCATGATACGCTGCATCTCCTGATCGATTTCGTAAGCAATCGCATCAGAATAGTTCTGTTCATGACCAAGGTCACGACCAAGGAATACTTCTCCTTGACGGTTGCCGAACTGCATTGGGCCGAGCTTCTCGCTCATGCCGTACTCCATAATCATGCTGCGCACAATACGTGTTGCTTGCTGGAAGTCACTATAAGCGCCTGTGCCGATTTCGCCGATGAACAATTCCTCAGCAACCCTACCACCAAGCAAACCTGTAACTCTGTCCAGAAGCTCTTGCTTTGTTGTAAGCATACGATCTTCCTTCGGCAGCATGATGACGTATCCGCCAGCACGTCCGCGAGGAATAATCGTAACCTTGTGCACCATATCTGCATGTTCCAAGAAGTATCCGATAATGGTATGACCGGCTTCATGGAACGCGACAATACGTTTTTCTCGATCGCTGATCATGCGGCTGCGCTTCTCTGTCCCTACGATAACGCGGTCGATTGCTTCGTCCACATCTGTCATCGTAATGTCTTTATGGTTTTTGCGCGCTGCAAGCAATGCTGCTTCGTTCAGCAAGTTCTCCAAGTCGGCACCCGTAAATCCAGTTGTACGCTTGGCAATTGTATTCAACTTCACGTCCTTGTTCAGCGGCTTGTTGCGCGCGTGAACCTTCAATACAGCTTCCCGGCCCTTCAAGTCAGGACGATCCACTGTGATTTGACGGTCGAAACGACCTGGACGGAGCAATGCTGGATCAAGAATATCTGGTCGGTTCGTTGCTGCGACAATGATAATTCCTTCATTGGCGCCGAAGCCGTCCATCTCGACGAGCAATTGGTTAAGCGTCTGCTCCCGCTCGTCATGACCGCCGCCAAGACCGGCGCCGCGCTGACGACCAACAGCATCGATTTCATCAATAAAGATAATACAAGGTGCATTTTTCTTCGCATTTTCGAACAGGTCACGCACACGGGATGCACCGACACCGACGAACATTTCAACGAAGTCAGAACCTGAAATGCTGAAGAAAGGAACTCCTGCTTCGCCTGCAACAGCACGTGCAAGCAATGTCTTACCTGTACCTGGAGGACCGTTCAGAAGAACGCCCTTCGGTATGCGTGCGCCGAGTGCTGCGAACTTGCGCGGATCCTTAAGGAATTCGACGACCTCGACCAATTCCTGCTTCTCTTCATCCGCCCCTGCAACATCCTCGAAGGTAACACGCTTCTTCTCTTCATTATACAAGCGAGCACGGCTCTTGCCGAAATTCATGACCTTGCCGCCGCCACCCTGAGCTTGATTAAAGAAGACGAAGAACAGGATGAACATGATCACAAATGGAATGAAGGAAGTCAGGACCGTCAGCCATAAGCTTTGCTCCTCCATCTTCTTCCACGTAAGCTTGAGGGATTGCTGTGCCGTATCGGCCTTCATAATCTCCTCAATAGCTGGTGAGCTATCTGGAATATACGTTACGAACTGCTGAGATTTCTGTCCATCTGGAATTTTCTTATATTTACCGATGACCAAATATGCCCGACCTTCATATTGAATCGTCATTTCGTCTATATTGTTGGCCGCTAACTCTTTGCGAAACTGGTCATATCTCGGGGTTTCCGTGGCTTCTCCGCCGTTGCCAATGAATTGGACAATGCCGACCACGACTAGAAAAAGAATCAGATAAAAACCAGAGTTCTTAAAAAAGCGATTCATCCCCAACCTCCTCTCAAAGACACGAAATTATTGTATCATAGCACGTATTGCCATCACAACTTGACCATCTAAGCGATGAGAATGAATGATTCTACACCTCGTCGGAATAAATCTCACGCTTCAATACGCCAATGTATGGAAGGTTACGATACTTCTCTGCAAAATCAAGTCCGTATCCAACGATGAACTCATCCGGCAGAACGAAGCCTTTGTAGTCTGCTTCCATATTAGTGGTGCGACGCGCCGGCTTATCGAACAGAGTAACTACACGGATCGAGATCGCCTTGCGACCCTGAAGCACCTCAATTAAGTAACTGAGGGTCAGCCCTGTATCAATAATGTCCTCCACAATGAGAACGTCGCGGCCTTCAACCGATACATCCAAATCCTTCATAATACGCACAACGCCCGAAGACTTCGTCGATGCGCCATAGCTGGATACCGCCATGAAGTCCAATTCCAACGGTACTGTAACATTCTTAACCAAATCGGCCATAAAAATGAACGCGCCCTTGAGCACGCAAATAACGAGTGGACATTTACCAGCGTAATCGCGGCTAATCTGTTCACCCAATTCCTGTACTTTTGCTTGAAGCTGTTCCTCGCTAAATACTACCTTCTCAATGTCGTTATGCAATGATGGGCCCTCCTATTGTGAATACTCAATCTTATGTGAACGATGTGAACGTTAATCGTTCCATGCGGCAAGCCAATGACCGGCTATGTCTTCGTTACCTCATGGATGGACAGATCGCTCATGGGCTCCGCCCTCCAGTGCAAAATGAACGACCGCTTGTGTCGAAGGCTTCACATATGCCGCATTAGAACGCCGCACTCCAGGTATCCACACAATGTGTCCGTTCGCGTCCGCAACAAGAGGAATCGTGTCACGCAATGACGGCGCGATTTTCAAGTCAACGAACATATCTTGCACTTTTTTGCTGCCATTTAGTCCTTGCACCCGCATCCGATCTCCCGGCTGCCGAGTACGAACAACAAGCGGCCAGCACAGCTGTTCAGCATCGAATGAAGCTTCCCAAGCCTGTCCGTGATGATGTTGACCCGCTGAAAAGCTCTCGCTCCTTCCGGCATCGCTGCCAGCCTTCACTTCTGCTACAGCCGTCCACCGCAGTGTGCTGTTGTTATTCGGTAATGACAATTGCCCCATTGCATCGGTTCTATGTATCGTAAAGCCAGTCTTGCAGTCTGCACCTTCTGTAGAATCATGGTGTATCCGAAGCCATAGCAAACGCTCATATTCACGCGCAAATACAATGTCTTGAGCAACATCCACCCTCCACGTAGTCGAACACTCGCCTGCTGCTCTCACTCTTGCTGAGTCAACGGCTTCAAAATCAATCTGATCCGAACCTCGTGTAAGATAATTTAATATTAGTTTAATCAACCTGCGTTGTAAAGCAACATGTAATCCTAGAAAGGTGTTCCGATCAAGAATATATCCCGCCTGCACATGCGGAATAAATAATGCGGCATTGCTGTCACCAGACCTACCATCGTTTACCGCCTTTACGTGACGTTGAAACAACCTGCGGGTCTCCGCTTCCATATAATCATCTTCATCACGCAGTGAGTCCGCCATCCTGCAGAGCGCTTCAACTAGTCTTGGATTCTCCTCCTCAAGCTGAGGGATAATATCCAGCCGCATCCGATTTCGAAAATAACTGCGCTTGGTGTTGCTGCTGTCGTTCACATATGGAATGTCCCGCACTGAGCACCAATGGAGCACCTCCATCTTACGCAGCATTAGCAATGGCCGAACAAAGAGCAGCCCTTCTTCTTCGCGGCTCCACGCCATACCAGCTAACCCAGTGCTGCCTGATCCTCTTATTAAGCGCATAAGTACGGTCTCGGCTTGGTCATCCGCATGATGGGCCAGTGCAACATGAGTAGCTCCATAATGACTGGCAGTACGGATGAGGAACTCATAACGAAGCTGCCTTGCTGCCGCCTGAGGATTAAGTCCTTCCCGCTTCGCTAAGCCAGGAGCATCAACCCGGATCATCTCAAATGGAAGCCCCAATCTTGCCGCTTCCTGCTCGACGAATCTGGCCTCTTCATCTGATTCTTGCCCGCGAAATCCGTGATGAACATGGGCAACAATGAGCCTGCCCGGCTTGCAGTCACTTCGTTCGTTCAATGCAGCCAATGCATGTAGAAGCAGCATTGAATCCGGACCGCCTGATACAGCTACTACCATTACAGCACCTGCACCCCAGAGACCTCTCTTACACCAATCGGCTTCCAATTGTTCTATCCATTTGTCCCAAGCATTGAATTGCTCACCGTCCGCTGACTGTCTTGCTGTCATTATTCATCCCCGATTCCCGCATTCATTCAAGCACCTGCATGCTTCCGCAGTAAAGCTCCACTCACGTGCAGGTTTTTGTCCCTTCTATGTATGAAGCATACCAAATTGATGAAACACGTTCAAAATCTGCGTGCTACCAATCGAGCCCGTGAAGCCTGCATTGCATCCATCGGAAGTCGATTGAGTTCACCCGCTACCATTCCGAACATCTTCTTAATAAGTATGTATGTATAACTACGTTGTTCCTACGGATAAGATGCATATGATTGTTACCAATATACCACAATTTAGGCTATAAAATTAATAGGGGATTCCTGTCCACCATACGATACTAATTGCAAACAAAATAACAGATACAGCAAAAAACCACTTCATCCATAGCGGAGTTGGCCGATATGGCCGCATCCCCGATCGATGCAAGCGGCGACTTAATTCATCCCACATTCGGCATGCTTCTTCCGAATTTGAAAATGTCCCCTTTAACGCATGGACTAGCCATGACTCATAATGCCGCAGGACAGGATGGGTATGAACAAGTTCCAGTACTTCCTTTACTTCCCGCGTTTGGGGCAATGCCCGTTTCATGCGCTCACGGAGCTCCTTTCCCCCGAGCACCTGAATCGTCAGTATGGCAAATGAGAACAGATCATATCCATCATCTGCGGTACGCGAGCCCGCATGCCAATACCCCCGATCATACATTTCAGTGAATTGCTTTACGCTCTTCCCTCTGCTCGTTAATCCTCCATAATCAACAAGCTCAACCTCTCCGCCATTACCTACAATGACATTTTCCGCCTTAAGATCGCCGAATACCCATCCATGCCGATGTACATTATGCAGCTTCGCCAGCAGTTTGCTCCCCACTATACCGTACCACCTGGGGCCCTTCTTCCGGATGTAAGCTTTAATACTTTCACCTGGAACATAGCGCATTACATAAAAGGATATACGCTCCCCATTCATATCTGCATCATCTACATCAACAAGGAAGGGGCGATTGTCTTGGTGAGCTGATGATCGGGAGGATGTTCGCCGCTGCTTCTCCAGACTGCCAAGGGCATTCACTTCCGATTGGAGATCAACGGCGTTGGCGCTTATTTTCAACGCAAAGGTGCCTATCGCTCCCCCACGTCCATCATTAGGGGCCGACAGCAGCGTCACCAGATAGACTACCCCATTGGCGCCACTTCCAAGAAGACGCTCAATCCGATAGGCACGGTGATTCCATACCCCATGCAGCACCATGCCTGCCCGCAACTGGTGGTGGGAGTCTCCCTTTTGGGATTTTTGGGATGCTCTATTGAGTTGTCGCCTTTCCTTAAACGATGTAGTCACTCCATACCCCGTCCATTTCCATTCTTTCATGATGATTAATAAGCACCACTTCTGCTTCCTTGTTCACAGTACGAGGTGCCGCACGATAATAATCTATGACTTGCAGCAAAGCCGGGCCAGTCGGTGTTGTCCCACGCATATTCAGTCGCTGGAACAACTTCTTCGCACGCGTGATCTCATCCGTCCACTCCAAGTCCTGTACTGCTTCCTCTCCCCCATATGGGCCAGGAAAATGAAATACACACAGCTCACTCTTGCCGCTTCGAGCTTGCAGGCTAAGCATTAAATCTCGTATCGCTTCCTCGACTGCGGCCAGCTTCGGCTTCATGCTTGCACTAGCATCAATAAGCAGCGCCACCTTGAGCGCTGACTGTTCCGTCATATCGTCCATGACACGAACCACTTCAGAACGCTTCTCCAGTGGAAGTGCTTGCACGCCATCAGTTGCAGCATCACCCAGAATTAGCTTCAATTCCTTATTCACAGCCTGCTGTATCGTCTGCACTACTGTCTTACGTGTCATCATCTGAATCGTCTGTGACAGCTCATGCGATTGCACGATGCGGCTTACACCACCGCCTGCACTAGCAATCTCCTCAATCTCGCAAGCACCCAATTGTCCAATTGTACCATAATCAACAATGCCGACTACATTGACCGTTATTCCGTTCTCCCTTGCCTCCGCGGCGGCAATGGCGGGCTGAATGCCTACATTGGAGCATCCATCCGTAATGAGAAGAATTTGCTTCATCATCCTTCATTCATCTCCCTATGGTCACTATGAATCTAGTTCTAGTGTGCCCATAATAGGAGAGTTTAACCATAGTGTGAGTCCTCCCCTCTCGGGAGAAGTCTTAGAAGCAAATGAGGAATAATCGTTCATTGTCTGTTTATGGTTAATCAACTGACAGGCATCGGCCGTTCGATTCGATCACCCCCACTCCAGTGCAAAGTCGCCCATTGTGGTCGATGTCTCGTTACACGCGTGACAACAATGGTCATATCATCATCAATACGTCCGCCCGAATGCCGGATGACAGTCTCTAGCAGGAGATCAGCAATTTCCTGCGGGTCGTCCGTCTCGAGCTCCTGGATGAGCCGCTTCATCCATAATTCCTTATTAACGGCCGACCCAGGCGCATCAAATACCCCGTCTGTCATCATTACCACGATATCACCCGGTGATAGAGAGGCGTCAACCAGTTCAATTTCAATATCCTGTAATATACCTATCGGCAAATTGTTCGAGGAAACTAAATGAACCTCTTCGCCTCGCTTAATGAAGCTTGGCGTTGAACCACTCTTAATCAACATCGTCTTGGCAGAGAATAAATCAATAATTGCTAAATCTAGTGTAGCGTACACTTCATCAGGAGATCGAAGGGTCAGCACCGAATTGACGGACTTGATCGCCAACTGCTCCTCAATTCCTGCCTGAAGCAGCTGAGCAAGCAAGTGAAGTGCCGTGCTGCTCTCCAAACGCGCCCTCTCTCCATTCCCCATTCCGTCACTTAAGGCAACAGCGAACTTGCCGCTGCCCAGCTCGAGCGCACTAAAGCTATCTCCCGACAGCATTCCACCTCCCTTGGCAGTACCCGCCATCCCTGTATCAACCTCGAAGGCCTTCGCTGTTACGAAGGAGACCACCCCCTGCCCTTCCGCTCTGGTAATGGATTCGTCCCGTACGGCAATATGCTCGCCCAATATATCTGACAGCAGCGGAGCGATCAGCTTGCGGCATTCATCATATCCTTCCGTGAAGGAATGCACCATTTCAATCTCCACACGCCCAGGATCCAGTGACATGATATCTACACGGTGAACCGACAATCCTAGATCTTCTACGGCCTGACGGATCTGCTCCTCCTGCATGAACAGTTCTCTGCCCTCGCGCTGAATTTCATTCGCTAAGTCGTCCATGACCTGTGAAACCCCTGATAACTGCTCAGCTACAAACTGGCGACTGTCCTGCAGCTGCCTGCGCCAATGTTCCTCATGTATGTGTCGAATATGCTGATCTCGCAGCACCGTAAGCATCTGATGCGCCCGCAGACAATGTGTCTTCCAAGAGTGTGGGAGCGGCTTGTCCTTCCATGCGAACTCCGGGTTCCCCTCCACCTTCACGAGCATTTGCTTCATCATCGTCATCGTCTGTATCGACTTGCGGCCCCAACATGCCTGCCTTCGCGGGCATGCCCCGCATGTAACCACAGATGCAGCCTCAATAACTCCATCCTGTAGCTCTTCCTCACTTACCTGCGCAGGTGCATCACCAGCTGTCGTAGGTGCAGCCTGCTTGAAGCTGTGTGACAGCTGATCGAATACCTTGGAGAACTGCTGGACACGCTCTGCCGTCATGTCGCGCATGCGCTTCGCATATTCATGCTGTGAATTCGTATGCTCACTCGTCCCTGGGACATACTTAGCCAATGTGCGGCATATGGATTTGGGAGTAAGCAGAAATAGGGCGGCTGCGGCTATTGTCTCCCATGTCGATACCATGACCTGCTCAGGCGGACCAATATAGACCGATAAGATTGCAGTACCTAGCAGCATACCGAAGGCAACTGCCCAGCGCTTCCCTTCCCGCAGCAGTCCTGCAAGCAGACCAGAGAAGGCTAGTACGCTCATTTGCGATAGTGAGCTCGGCTCTGCAAGACCAAGGATTAGTCCAAGCACAACGCCTACTGATGCGCCTAACGGCGCTCCGCCAACTAGGGCAAACAGAAGAACGAAATAGCGTGATAAAATATGATCCAGCTGCATGCCCTGTACACTCCAGCCGACAGCACCTGTCATCATAGAAGCAAGCAGAATCATTAGGCAAATCATTTCATCCACACGAAGCGTATAATTGCGTTTACTCATCGTCAGTACGGGTAGGGCTTGAACAAATACGAGCGTTAAGACGAAGCCAAGCGCCGCATCTGTGACATCCATTGCTAGGGCATACCAAGTAAAAGAGTGTGATAGAAAAGTGACGAACAGCTTCACAATAAGACTAGCCGTAAACACCATCAATGGTGCGATGTTCATATCTGAACGTCTATCATAAGCCTTCCATCCACGATACATGAGGACAATGAGCAGCAGCTGCATCCCCATCATTATTGTAATTTGCTCTGGAGCGAACAAGCTTCCGGCTAACAATGCAGTTCCCACCCACGTAGCCAGCTCCCGGCGCGAGAAATATACAACCGCAAAAAAGGCAGCCGCAAACGGGAATAATTCATTCAAGATCATGGCACGACCAAGAAGGAAGCCGATCAGGACGAACATAATCGTCCATTTGCGCGTACCTAGCATACGTTGGAATCCGTCCAGACGCCATTTGCTAGGAGCATTCATCCATCCGGTTCCTTCTTCCTTGATATCCTGCCAGCCTCTTTTTGGAAATGGAATGATCTTTGTCTTACTCATCATTTGGCACCACCTATTCTATGAATTGTGTGCCTCTCATTATAGAAAAGGTGATAGAAATAGTTTGTCATAAAAAGGAAAGGGGTCAAAAAAACTTTCCGACAAGCGTCGCGAGCGCTTTCCAGTGCAAAATATGTGCGGCGTATCAAGGGTTTGGGCAATTTCCATTTAAGCAGCTTTGAAGAGAAGATGTCATATTTTTGTCGTCCATCCGCTAGGGTCGACCGCCATTTGACAATAAAGCATACGGAAAGGCGTAAGAACCTGTCGTACAGGCAGGCCGACACGACAAAAAAAGTTTTGCCAGCAATTTTGCAGCAAGGAAACGGCGATCCCGTCAGATTGTGGCGTCCAAATGTCTACATGTTTTGCTTATATGCACACGCAAAAAAACCGCAAAACCGGTTGCCCGGCTTGCGGCTTTATTTACGTTGTCGTCCTGGACGATTACATGCGGCGTGCTCCACGGCCTCCACGCTTGGATTCCGTATTCTTCTTCAAAGAAGAAATGCGTTCTTCACTATCCTTAAGGAAGCGCGACATCTTATCCTCAAAAGAAGCGAAACTAGGCGACTTGCGTCCCCCTCGATCCCGGTTCCCGTGTCCATACCTGCTATTGCCCCCGTCTCTTCCTGGAGGACGGTCCGGACGAGGTCCTCTTGGAGGTCTCTGTTCCGTTACAGGTTTATCGACTGCTTGCTTAATAGACAAGCCGATCTTGCCGTCCTTGTCGACGTTAATAACTTTGACCGTGACTGTATCGTCAATCTTCAAATGGTCATTCACGTCCTTGACATAGTTATCGGCAATTTCAGAGATGTGAACCAGTCCCGTGACACCTCCCGACAGATCAACGAACGCTCCAAAATGCGTAATCCCTGTCACCTTGCCTTCTAACTTGGTGCCCACTTCAATTGTCATAGAATAAAATGTTCCTCCCTTAAAATGTTAAACGGAACATTGCTCAAAAGCAAAAAAGCAATGCTTATGTCGTGATTATACTGTAATGGCGCAACATTGGTCAACCGACGGTTGTCCTGATTTTACGCTCTATTCGTCGTGTTTGCGGATGAGGAGTTCGTCCGGAAGCACCATACCTCGGCTTCGCGCCAATTGCAGTATGTATTCCGTTGTATTGAGTCGATCGACCTCTTGACGCAGATCGTTGCGAACCTGTTCGACTTCGCCCTTCTCTTTCTCACGCGCCTTCAAATCTGAGCGAAGCTCTTCCATCGTGTTCAATTGACTGAAGTACGTATACGTGCCCCACCCTATAAACAACGCCATGAAGATCAGCCACATGCGCAATCTGCGCTTGGCTCCCGCTATTTTGTTATCTTGGTTGCGGCTTGGAGTATGTCTTCGGGATTTAGACACCGACATACGTGCACCCCCTTGTATCAGTAGCTCACGATACACCTTACCCGCTAGCGCTTGCGTTTAAACAGGTCAAGGAACCGCCTCATCTGGCGACGTACACCAATGAGCCACGCGGAAATGCGCTTGCCGGCTGATATCAACCCTTGCCATATGCCCTTGCACCGTTCCGTCATTCTGAATCGGTTCCATAGCGGCATGACAAGCGGCTTGAACAACCATGCGATGAGCAGCCAGAGCGGTCGTAAACATTGTAGCACAATTTTGAGGAGGAACATAGCAGACGATATGAAAAATAATGTAAGTGCTTTTATTCCTGCCCATATCCCTTTGAACGGCAGTACAATAAGCACATACACACACCGCATTGCGAAGTGCCATATGGCCTTTATGGCGGCAACTACCCATTTCACAATCATAACGGTTATTCTGCTAAGGAAGACAGCATACAGCCATGCGCCTGCTGCTAGACCAAGCAGCACATAAAATCTTAATTCTCCCTGATTGCCCTTCACGAGCATTTGGAACACGAATAGCGTCGCTGCCAGCCAATAGAGCAGATCAAATACAGGCAGCGTCCACCGTGGAAACTTGAATTGGCCTGCGACGACACGGTAGCTGTCGAACACCAGACCAAGCGCAAGTCCGCTCATCATCATGAGCATCACGGTCATCCATTGAGTGTGGAGGTTCACTTGAATAACTTACCGAAAAAGCCCTTCGACTTATCCTGCGCATTCGCATCCAAATAGGTCAGGGAGTTGACCGTACCTTCGATGGCAACCAAGCCTTGTTCCAGGCTCAAATTTTTAATATGCAAATTGTGGCCGCGTATCGTCAAGAAGCCGCATTCTGTATCAAGCAGGAACTCCTCACTGTCGAAGCTCTCTACCTTGCTCACTCCGCTAATCTCGAGGAGCTTGCGGTTCATCATCTTCACTTCTTGACGCTTGGCCGCTGGCTTATTGAAATCAACCATGGCATGTACCCCTCCTTCTCAACACTAGCTTATGAAGGAGATTGAAGATTAGAACTGCGACTATAGCAAAGAGAGAGGATTATGCTATGAACATATACTCTCTCTTTGCTTGCTCTATTTGTAATGATTGCTCAGTCGCTTACCAGCATTCATATATTTAGCGATTGTCTACCTTCTCTGGATACATATCATGGTTCATCAGTCGATGAGCAGCCATGTCTTCAAACTTCGTACCCGGCTGGCCATAGTTGCAGTAAGGGTCAATCGAGATGCCGCCACGCGGGGTAAATTTGCCCCATACCTCGATATATCTCGGATCAAGCAGCTTAATCAGATCATTCATAATGATGTTCACGCAATCCTCATGGAAGTCGCCATGGTTGCGGAAACTGAACAAATACAGCTTGAGTGACTTGCTCTCCACACATTTCACACCCGGGATATAGCTGATGTAAATGGTCGCAAAGTCTGGCTGTCCCGTAATCGGACATAGACTTGTAAATTCCGGACAATTGAATTTGACGAAATAATCCCGGTTAGGATGTTTGTTGTCGAATGACTCCAAAATGTCTGGTGCATAGTCTGACGGGTACTCCGTCTTTAATCCAAGCTGCTTCAAATGCAATTCTGCTTCATTTCTTCCTGCCATCGTCATTGAATCTCCTTCGGTATCATTATTCGTAGGATAACCTGTAGTAATCCTGCATGAGTTGTACGAGCCATACTTGTATCTAGAACTCCATTCCATCTGTGTAGGCAGAAGATAGACATCGCGCTATACGCCACGCTTGTTGCCCCACACCAATGTGTGCAGCTGGGGCAGCACGCGTATCTGGTTCAAGCGCGGTTCTGAGGCAACCTTATCGATCAACCATTCATATTGTCGAAGCAGCTTCTGTACCAACTCCTCGTCATCTCCGCTATGGACATCCTCATTCCCCGTCTGCATGATGAATGGAATCTCAGGGTAGCGTTCATGGACTTCTATCGCATACCGCATATCATCTTCATTGAACACAACGACCTTCAGGCATAGTCCCTTGCGTGCAGACCGATTCCATAGCTTGCCTACGATCTCATCCAAGCGTGTGAAGTTCGTACCCATCCCAGAGCTTGGCGGCTTCGGAGACAGCGTGACGTCATCAATATCCAAAAGCCAGTCTTGCCAGCGTGATCCCTGTGTCTCTACAGCCGTGCGAACCCCGCGTTCGCAGAGACGTTGAACCAACTCGCCCATACCTTCCAGCAAGGCAGGATTGCCGCCAGAGATCGTAACATGCCCATAGCGCCCCTTTGCCAGATGATCCAGCTCTTCAATAACATCATCTGCCGTCAACTGACGAATGTCATCTTTGGCAGAACCATCCCATGTGAAGGCAGAATCGCACCAAGAGCAGCGGTAATCACAGCCGGCTGTACGGACGAACATCGTCTTCTGGCCGACTAGAAGCCCTTCTCCCTGCACAGTAGGGCCAAATATTTCGAGAACAGGAATCGTCATTGCTCCATCCACTCCCGTCGTGCTTCCGCATAGCTGGTCGGAGTCTCATAGAGCCGAACAAATTCTACTCTTCCCCCTTTGCATCGCTCTGCGTAAGGTTCAGTTTGCAATGCAACTTGCATTTGTTCATACAACCACACGACCATGTTCTCTGCCGTTGTATTCATCGGTGGGAGTGTTTCATTCAAGTAACGATGATCGAGATAAGGCTCGATTCTATCCTTCCAAATCTCCTTTATATCTCCAAAATCGAGCGCCAGCCCGATTTCATTTACAAATCCGCTTAACCCAAAAACAACCTTGTACGTATGCCCATGAAGGTTTTTACATTTGCCTTCATAAGCATGTAAATGGTGGGCAGCATCGAAGGTGAACTCTTTACTCACAAGTACCCGGTGGCGGTGATAACGCAGCGAATCCTGTAAAATGTCGGCTCCCAGCACTTGCAGCTTATCGACGATACGGAATGGCCCAGGAGTACTCATCGGCTTGCCCCCTCCTCTTGCTTACGTTCCATCAGGTAACGTTCAAGTCCTGCCTTGCGCAGCTTGCAGGACGGGCATTCTCCGCATCCATCTCCCGGAAGTCCGTTGTAGCAAGTTACTGTCTCGGTACGAACGAAGTCGAAGGCACCAAGTTCGTCAGCGAGACGCCACGTATCTGCCTTATCCAGCCACATCAGCGGGGTATGCAGTACGAATCCATAATCCATCGCCAGATTCAGCGTAACATTGAGTGATTTGACGAATACGTCGCGGCAGTCTGGATAACCACTGAAGTCCGTCTCACATACACCTGTAACAATATGACGTGCTCCAATCTGCTTCGCATAGACAGCGGCGAAGGAAAAGAACAATAGGTTCCGTCCTTCCACAAAGGTACTCGGAAGTTCGCCTTCTTCCTGTTCAATTGCGATGTCGTCTCGCGTCAACGCATTGGGAGCCAGTTGATTGAGCAAGGACATATCGAGGATCCGGTGCGGTACACCCAACTTGCCGGCAATCGCCTTCGCATGCTCTAGCTCTGACTTATGGCGTTGTCCATAGTCAAATGTGATCGTTTCGACTTCCTCAAATCGCTGCAGTGCCCAAAACAGACAGGTTGTGCTGTCTTGCCCGCCACTAAAGACGACGACAGCCTTGCCTTGCTTCCGTCCTGCATGCGCTTGGCTATGGGAATCTGCATTCCAAGCTGCTTCGCCGGCTGAGGAAACGTGGTTGTTGCATAGTTGTTCATTTACTTGCTTCATGTGTTCTTCATCCTTTCCTGTCCCCTCACAACCCTATAAAGGGTCTCCTAAGACAGAAGGCCTGTGCTTGCTCAGGTTGGCTGTTCGTTGGCTTTAGCCGATATACAGCTCCTGTAAGCACAAAAAAAGACAGCACTAAGGAAAGATAGCCCTGTAGGATGCTGTCAGCCTTAGTTTTTTATAGAGGGAGATTGCGAACCTCTCCCGTGCTGAAGCACGGAATGTTATGATGTTGAATCCCACCTCAGCGGGATTGCTTATTCCATTATAGCGCGTATGTCCTCCACATGACAGCACCGTGACTGAATACCCATAATTCCCATATCAAGGAGAGACCTATATACAACTGATCAATACCACTGAATGTTTCCTCGCAAATCAAAAGAAGCGGTACCGTCTTCTTAGACGGATAACCGCTTCCTTGCTCGTTGGAATATGCATTTCTATTGCAATGGACTGGCTGTTACCAGTTCAATCCGTTGTCTCTTGGAATTGCTTCTTCCTTCAGCAGCGTATACATGCCCGCTGCCTCTTCCTTCTTCGTCGTCTCTTGGAGACGTTCTACCCGGACGGTGACGAGCTTCTGCCCGAATTGTACCGTAATCTCGTCGCCGACCTTCACTGTCGTGCTCGGCTTCGCTTCACGGCCATTCAGTTCAACACGCCCCTGCTCGGACACATCCTTCGCGACAGTACGCCGCTTGATGAGCCGCGATACTTTCAGGAACTTGTCTAGGCGCATTATTTTACAGCTTCTTTAAGCTTGTTGCCCGCTTTGAATGCAGGAACTGTAGATTCAGGAATCTCGATTGTGTTACCTGTTTGCGGGTTGCGACCTGTGCGGCCAGCGCGCTTGCGTGTTTCGAATGTGCCGAAGCCGATCAATTGAACTTTGTCGCCGCTAGCCAAAGCGTCTGTTACTTCACCGAAGAAGCCGTTCAGTACGGATTCAACGTCCTTCTTAGTCAAACCGCTTTTTGTGGAAATGTTGTTGATCAAATCTGTTTTGTTCATGTGTATTGTCCTCCCAATTCCTCTTTTTCATAGTTGAAATGAATAATGGTCTACAGGCGCTTGCCCGAGCCTTGGAATGTTGATGCTTGTATGTATTCTTGCTTCATCACCAAATTCCTTCCCGGGTGCGGCATTTTTTCATATTTTGACGAAAAATAGAGAGCAGTAGTCCGCTGCACCCCAAGCATTATGGCTCTAAGCGCTTCGCTTCCTGCCACCATTGCTCCATTTCTAGTAAATCAGTTTGGTCAAAAGATTTACCCTTTATACGAAGTTGTTCTTCGATGTATTGAAATCGGCGTACAAATTTACGGTTCGTATATGTTAACGACTCTTCTGGATCGGCGTCAATGAACCGAGATACATTCACGACAGCGAATAATAGATCGCCGAGTTCCTCGCGCGCATGATCCAGCTCTTCATCCTTCACGGCATCGTCTTGATCCGATCCCGCATCTCGTATCGCCTCTCGCAATTCTTGCAATTCTTCGGCCACTTTGTCAAGTACATCCTTGGCATTGTCCCAGTCAAATCCGACTTTAGCCGCCTTTTTCTGCAGCTTATAGGCCTTCATGAGCGCAGGCAAATCACGCGGAACACCGTCCAGTACGGAAGGTCTCGTGTCCGCAATTCCCTTGATCTGCTGCTCCTCTGCCTTCATCTGTTCCCATGTCCCAAGCGCGGATTCGACATCTTCTGCATGCTGATTACCAAATACATGCGGGTGGCGGAAAATAAGCTTCTCATTCAATGATTGGATGACATCGTATACACTGAATGTCCCCACTTCTTCCTCCATTTGGGAATGCAGCATAATTTGCAACAGCAAATCGCCGAGCTCCTCCTGCATCGCAGTTGGATCATCGTCATCAATCGTTTCGAGTACTTCATACGTCTCCTCGATCAGATTTTTGCGAATCGATTCATGTGTCTGCTCTTGATCCCATGGACATCCTCCAGGGCTTCGCAAGATCGATACAATCTCATGCAGGCGACCGAATGTGCGCTTGCGCACCTCATCACTGTCGGTGCGTGGAACCCAAATTAAGGATAGGTTGCCGTAGCCTTCAATGCGATCCAGCTCATACAACGGAATACGCTGCATATGCTCCATGCCTTCTACGCCAAGCGCATGGCCTACTACGACTTCATAGTCTTCCGGATATACTTCCATCAGTCCCAGCTTCACATCAGACGCTGTAAACGTATCATACACTTGTCCAATCACGGTGTGCAACCTTGGGTTCAAGCCATCAGCCTGCAGCCCAGCCGCATCAAGCAGTTGGAACCCTTCAATCGGATCGAATCCGAAACGTAGGAACGCCTGATCCAGGAAGCTCTCTCCCCCGATAATTCGCAGCTCAATGCCCTGTTCCGAGCATTGATCCCGCAGCAAGCGAACCGTTGACTCTGCGACCATCGGATGCCCAGGAACCGCGTATACAATCGGATTTTCGGGACTGACAGCAGCAGCTGCCATCAATTGGCGAACAATTTCTTTGTACACCGATGGGAAATCGTCTTGCATTTCATATACGGAATCGAATGAGCGAAATGCGACATCATTCTGTTGCAAATATGCGATTACCGGATGATCAGCCGTGCGTACGTACAATTGCTTTGCCTCGCGCAGCAAGTTCCATACGGCTAACGTCAATTGGCTTTCATCGCCGGAGCCGAGCCCGACGACAGTAATGGTTCCAGGCATGAATGAATCTCCCTTCGATTGTTGCATCACTGTATATTATTCCCCACACTTCTGCCCACAGAATCACATGCGGGGCGAGAATCGCGCAGCGAATGAAGCAAGCTTCGGTCCGATGCGCGGCAGCTCGGCCAGTTCCTGCGGCCGAACTGCACCGAGTGCGATGGCTAGCAGGGCGAATATAGCCGCGCCAAGCGGCACGCCTACGGCTACGGCGAGCACGGCTGCTAAGCGGCCAGAAGCGCCAAGCCATGCCGGAACGGCCGCGGCCAGGCTGACGCCAGCAGCCATGCCGCCAAGCGCCAGCGCAAGGCGCGCGCTGCGAGCGCCCCAGGCGGCGAAGTGCACGCCGCTTGCGACGGCGAGCGCATGCGCGTTCAATGCTGCGGCCAGACCAAGCGAGGCCGCTGCGGAGATGGCTGCCCCGGCAATGCCGTAGGCCGGGATCAGCCATACATTCAGCGCCGCCTTCACGATTGCGGCGCATACAAGATGCACGGCTGGCGCACGCACCGCGCCCATGCCCTGCAGCAGCGCGGCTGACACGGCGTGGAATACGCCGCTTACAGCCGTGGATGCCACCAGCACGAACGTCAGCGTTCCCGCGCTATCCGTGTACAATGCCACATTGAGCGGCTCCGCCAAGGCGACGAGCCCGACGGTGGCAGCAAGACCAAGCATCCACGACCATCGAAGTGCTGTCTTAATGGTCGGTGCAAGGCCGACAGTACCCTCTCTGCGCATGAGCAACGCCACCATCGGAACGATCCCCACAGCAAGTGAGCTCGCCACCATTGTGACAAGTTGCACAAGTGGATACGCCCGGCTGTACACGCCGAACTGTGCGAGTGCCTCTGCCTCACTCCACCCTTGCTGCAGCAGAAACCGAGGCACCGTAAATACATCCACTACATTTACCGCTGGCAGCACAATTGCACCTAAACAAATTGGCAGGGCAGTCCATGTCAGCTTCCGAATCCAGCTCCAGATGGCGCCTGCCTGCTGCCTCATCCCTAATTGTGGTTTTTTCCGCAGTCGACTGTGGCTTCTACGCTTCTCCCTCCAGCGGAAGATCATCATAGTTAGCAAACCGCATAGACCACCCGCAAATGATCCAAACGTAGCTCCTGCAGCGATTGTCTCATCCGCTGCGCCCAGATGACTATAGTACAGCAGAAGCCCAATCATGACCGCTACGCGTCCTGTCTGCTCGATAACTTGCGATACAGCTGTTGACGTCATCCGTCCACTGCCCTGATCGTAGCCTCGGAGAGCAGCGGCAAGCGGCATTACAAGCAGCGCATAGGCAGCACTCTGGATAGCGGCCACCGTATGTTGATTGCCAATCCAACTGGCTATCTGTTCTGCGCCAGCCAGCATAGCGAAGAACCCGGCAATCCCAGTAACCGTCATGAGCAGACTGGATGCTAGAAGCACCTGTTCAGAGCCTACCTCATCCCCAGCTGCCTCGCATTCTGCCACGAGCCGTGCTACCGCAACTGGAATACCCGCACTAGCTATCGCTACTAGCAGCACATAGAATGGGTATACCGCGTTATATATGCCGAATACACCGTCTCCCCCGATATTTTGCAGCGGGATTTTCTGCAGTGTTCCGATTACCTTCGACACTATCGTCGCCATGCCTAGCAATAAAGCGCCGGACATAACTTGCCCCGCAACTCGGGGGGTTCGTTTGTTCAACCGTCATCCCCGCCCATCTCTAACATTCGTAACGTATTATAGCATATCAAGACAGGCCAATTCCTCCTTGCCTGGGCAAGCTCCATGCATAGAAGCTGCAGCACCGTCTATGATGTCTGCAATCTCGTATTTTCAGCGCTCCTGCCCAACAAGAAAAAAATGCGGCTAATCAATATGCCTCTGCAACGGCGTAGGGATAACTGGATATTAGAGCTCAGAGCACAAAAAAAGCCCCTGCATCGCTCAAGCTGCGTATACACGCATCCTGTATGTGCAGGGACTTTCGTTAGCAAATTTCGGATTACTGCTCCATTTGCTTACCAAGGAAGCCAGCAGCCGTTTCCGACATTTTCACTTCCATTTGGCTCATTTTCACGCTGTCGTCTTTGTTAAGCATAACAACTGTACCGATAGGATCTCCACCAGCAACGATTGGAGCAACAACGAAAGAAGAGAAAGCTTCTTGGCTGTCTTTTACGATTTCATAATTGCCTGCGTTCGTTTCGATCATTGTCTTGCGGTTTTCCATACAGTTCTCAAGCAACATCCCGATTTGCTTGTCCATGTATTCTTTCTTCGATCCGCCAGCAACTGCGATTACAGTATCACGGTCAGAGATCATTGTGATATGTCCTGTGCTCTCATACAAGGATTCCGCATATTCCTTAGCGAAGTCGCCCAATTCACCAATTGGGGAATATTTCTTAAGGATAACCTCTCCATCACGATCAACGAAAATTTCAAGAGGATCTCCCTCGCGAATGCGCAAAGTGCGACGAATTTCTTTAGGGATTACAACACGTCCGAGGTCATCGATACGACGTACAATTCCAGTAGCTTTCATTATGAGTTGCCCCGCTTTCAGTAAGTATTTTCGATTTACTGTATTATTGTTAATTAGGAGGGATGCGGAATGGTTTGTAATACTGACCATAGTATTCATCTGCTCCCAAGTTCTTATACATACACATCATACGTAGGTAATGCCATCCAAGTTGCAAAAAAAATCACATTTTTCGACACTAACCGACATTTTTTTAGAACGAATTCTTAAAATTTTCACATTTTACATCAATATAGCGGAATTTTTTAGTGTTTTCCTCTGATTTTGTCGAAACAAAGCTTATCTTTTTCGACATCAATGCGAAATGTTGGATTTGCTTTAGTATCAAACTTCATTATCGTACTTTTGGCATTTTACTTCTGTGTACACAGTGAAAAGATCACACCATCCAAATTACGACCGGTAGTAATTTGAATAGCCACTAACATAGTATGTCTAATTTTCCCCAAGCCATGACAAATGTAAATAAACGTATTTTTAGAGGATGAAACCGGAAATGAAAACTTTTTATTGTTTTTATGAATATTTCATTCCGTTTCCATACCTTCCGCGAAAAATAGCCCCTTCCCCTTGAGGGGAAAGGGCTACGGCACGAGATGATGACATATCATCTCGCGGCATGCCTTTACTTGCCTGATTCTGCTTTTGTATCTTTAGGAGCTTCTGTATTCTGATCTTTTTTCTCGTCCTTCTTCTCTTCCGGCTTTGTCTCCGTCTTAGGAAGGTCGATTTTCTTGATCAGCTTATCCAGATCCTTCTGCATGAAGTTGTTCATCAGCTCAGAAGCTGCACGCGTACGCAATGCTTCCTTCTCTTCTTCTGTCAACTTGCTGTATTCCTTCTCTTTACGATCTTCCACGCGCATAACGTGGTAGCCGTAGTCTGTCTCAACTGGATCGCTCACTTGGTTAAGCGGCAATGTCAAGGCAGCTTCCTTGAATTGCGGTACCCATTGACTTACAGAAGCGTCCTTGTACAGACCACCAGTCTTAGCGGAACCTGGATCATCAGACGTTGTCTCAGCCAACTTCGCGAAGTCTTCACCCTTCTTCAGACGAGCTTGTACATCCTTAGCCATCTTCAGAGCATCTTCTTTTTTGCGCTCTTTGCCTTCTTTGTCCTTGAATCCAATGAGAATATGACGAACGGAAGCAGTTGTCATATCCTTCTTATTCTTCTCGAACTCAGCCTTGAGCTGATCTTCCGTTACCTTGCCGTTGTAATCCTGTACAACTGTCAAGATGCGCGCCATATACTCCGTAATTTCCTCTTCCGTGAGTTTGCGCTTGTCCAGCATTTCTTTGAACTGCTTGTCTCCGACTTGCTTCTTCATCAAGCCAATTTGTTCTTTGGCTTTATCTTTACCGGTTTGCTTTGCTTTCTCCGGTGCTTTGCCATCCAAATAGCGATACGCGATTTGCTGCTTCACGAAGTAGTCGCGGAATTGATCCATGCTAATAATCTGCTCGTATTCCGGATAGAAGAACAGCATGTTCGAGATTTCTTTGTCGAAATCATTCTGTGTAATCTGTCCTCCCTCATACGTAGCAACGACTTTACTGTTGTCGGTTGCCTTGCCCGCTGACTTCTCGTCTTTGTTGCCGCATCCGGCTAATACGGATATTGCGAGTACCGCAGACAATGCCAGCAACAACCACTTCTTGGAACGCGTCTTGTTATTTTGCAACATTCTGCAATTCTCCCTTCGATTTGATGGCACCCTTAGCTTCCTGCATGAATTGCTCTAGTATCATTAACAGCTGCAGCGCATCAACGCCTCGTGCATTGAACTTCACAGCACCGCAAGCCTCTTGATCGACATTAATCCGTCTGTCGAGTTTAGATGCAACAGCAGCCATCTTCTTGCGGTCTAACCACGGATCCGCCGAAGAATGGACCTTGATCGTGACCACATCTCCACGCTGTACAATTGACTCCCATCCATACTGCTTCGCATGAAGCTTCAGCCTAGCGACAGCGAGTAATTGAAGGACAGCAAGAGGTGGTTCACCAAAGCGGTCGATGAGTTCATCCCGCAGTTCTTCGACTTCATCCAATGTAGCAAGTCCCGCTACCTTTTTATAAATCTCAATCTTCTGAATACTATCATAAATATAATTCGGCGGCAAATACGCATCTACGTTCAGGTCGATGAGGGTTGTAAGCTCCTGCTGATCCTCAATAGCGACACCATCGATCTCCGCCTTGCGCTTGTTCACCTCATCTGCAAGCATCTGCGAGTATAGATCAAATCCAACAGATGCAATAAATCCATGCTGCTCCGCACCTAACAGATTACCCGCCCCTCGGATGGATAAGTCGCGCATCGCAATTTTGAATCCGGAACCAAGCTCGGTGAATTCCTTAATCGCCTGAAGCCGCTTCTCTGCCACCTCGTTCAGTACCTTGTCGCGCTGATAAGTGAAGTAAGCATAAGCAATCCGGTTCGAGCGGCCCACTCGTCCACGCAACTGATACAGCTGCGACAGACCCATCTTGTCCGCATCATGAACGATGAGCGTGTTCACGTTCGGAATGTCTACGCCTGTCTCGATAATACTGGTGCTGACGAGCACATCGTATTCCCCATCCAAGAAGTCGAGAATTGTCTTCTCCAGCTCTGTCTCGGACATTTGTCCATGGCTTACCGTCACACGGGCATCCGGCACGAGCATTTTAATATGGTCGGCCATCTGATGAATCCCCTGCACTCGGTTGAACAGGAAGTAGACCTGCCCGCCTCTTGCCAGCTCTCGTTCTATTGCCTCACGAACTAAATTATCGCTGTATTCAAGCACGTAGGTCTGAACAGGGAATCGATTTTCTGGCGGTGTCTCGATAACCGACAAATCCCGGACGCCGAGCATGGACATATGCAGGGTACGCGGAATAGGTGTTGCCGTCAGTGTCAGCACGTCGACATTCATCTTCAGCTTTTTCAACTTCTCCTTGTGCGTTACGCCAAAACGTTGCTCTTCATCGACAATCAGCAATCCTAAATCTTTGAAAACAACATCCTGAGAGAGCAGGCGGTGAGTGCCGATAATGACGTCGACAACACCCGACTTTAGCCCTTTCATGGATTCGTTCTGTTCCTTGCGGGAACGGAATCGGCTAAGAACCTGAATATTAAATGGATAGTCGGCAAATCGCTCACGGAACGTCTCATAGTGCTGCTGTGCCAAGATGGTTGTTGGTACGAGTATCGCCACCTGCTTGCCTTCGATTGCAGCCTTAAAGGCAGCTCGAACCGCAACTTCCGTCTTGCCATACCCTACGTCACCGCACAATAGACGATCCATCGGACTCGCCTTCTCCATATCCTGCTTAATTTCTTCGATGGCACGCAGTTGATCTCGCGTCTCATCATATGGGAACATATCCTCGAATTCCCGCTGCTCTGGTGTGTCCTTCTCGAAGGCATAACCGCTAGATGCTTGTCTTGCTGCGTACAGCTTGATCAAGTCGTCAGCAATGTCCTTCACGGAGGAACGAACTTTACTCTTAACCTTCGTCCACTCGGTGCCACCCAGCTTATAGATCTTCGGCTCCTTCTCTTCCGAGCTCACATAACGCTGGATGAGATGAAGCTGATCCACTGGGACAGATAGTTTATCCCCACCCGCATACAAAATATGCAGATAGTCCTTATGGATACCGTTAATCTCCAGCGTCCCAATTCCGATATACTTACCAATGCCATGATTCTGATGGACGACATAATCGCCGACCTTCAGTTCCGTATAGCTGCGAATCCGTTCCGCATTGTCCACCTTCGCGTTCAGTTCCGTGCGGCGTGTCTTCCGCTGCTTGCCGGAGAACATCTCACCCTCAGTAATAACTACAAGGTGAATGGACGGGAGCTCAAAGCCTGTCTGCAGGTTGCCCTTTAAAATCGTAGGCTCTGGTATTGCGTAATCCTGAAGCACACGACGCATCCGTTCAATTCGTTCATCACCGTTCGCCAACATAATGACGTTGGCGCCTGACTTCTTCCACCGTTCCATTTCTGCTTTCATGACATTCATTTGTCCATGGAAGTTCTGCATGGAGCGGCACATAACGTTCACGATATTTTGCGGCTGCGTATGAGGAACCTGTCTGAGGAACAGCGCCATAAATACGGTCTGGAATGGGCGCTTGCCCATTGCGACGTCAGATGTCACTCCTAGAGGAAGCGCTGGCAATGTCTTGCCATTCGACAACAAGTGTGTGCTCCACTCCAATTCATCTCGTTCAAGCTGTTTGGCTGTCTCCATGACTCTAGCAGGCTCATCTACGACAAGCAGCGTGTCCTTCGGCATATAATCATATAATGTGTGCTTCTCTGGATAGAGCAGCGCCACATATTTATAGAGCTCTGTAAAATAAACAGAACCTCTCATTCGTTCGATATCATGCCCGATTTCCCGCTCAAGCTTCTCCTTTACTTGGCGATCGGACATCTTGCCCAGCTGTTCTTCGAGACGTGCAAAAGTCGCCTCAGCCGCAGCGGCGAAGCGTGTCTCGTCTGCAATTAAGTCTTTGCAAGGCAGTATTGTCAATTGCTTCAACTTATCGATAGAACGTTGATCCTGGGTGTCGAATGAGCGAATGGAGTCAATTTCATCATCGAACCATTCAATTCGATACGGATAAGGAGCGGTGATTGGATAAATATCTACAATCCCACCACGGACGCTCATCTCTCCCTTGGCCTCGACCCGTTCTGTACGCTCATAGCCGCACGCAACCATCTCTGCCAGGAAGGTTTCCAGTGGAAGCTCATCGCCTAGCGACAGTGATATGCCAGCCTCAGCCATCATCTCACGGGCAGGCAAAAAGCGCCGCAATCCCGCATACGGCGTTACGATTATCCCACGGAATCCACGTGCACACCGGGTAAGCACCTCGATGCGCTGCGCAATCACTTCTGGACTTGATATCGCTGCTTCTGCAGCTACCAACTCATTGGCCGGGTATAAGAGCACTTGATCCGCCGACAAACATTCTTGCAGGTCATCAGCTACTTTTTGTGCAGAGAACATGTTGTGTGTGACGACGAGTACTGGACGATCCAACTGCATCTGAAGTGTCGCCATCATCACCTGACGAGCTGAACCGGACAAGCCGGATACCAATTGCTCCTTCATTCCTGCACGGACACCCGCAGCAATCGATTCAATATCACGTTCTTCTGATAAAGCTTGCATGAGTGCATTCAACAAAAGATAGGCACCTCTTTCTCACCCACAATAAATACTACAAGGTATAACTAGTAAGGTTATATACGTTACCCTCATCCAAAATAAGCCTCGGCTGACAAGCCAAGGCTGACGCTAACTCCCATTGCCCATCCAACCTCATTGCAAGGGAGAGGAAAGCAAAGACAACTCGGGATGCATCTGAATCGCTTCTGTACAATATTCACATGTCATCCGCACGGTTACATCTCCATTGGAATGAACGACAATATATTGTTGGCGCTCGTCTGGGGTAAGACGGTGGAAGCCGAGGCGTTCCTCATCAATCCCGTTCCCGTCGATGCGCCCAATCATTGTATGACAATGTTTGCACACGTAATTCACAGACATGTATATGCCTCCCATTCTTGGATTATACCGTTCAGTATGTCCAAAAGAAAGGCACATTAGCCCAGTATCGGTTATTGATTACGAAGTTTCTCATGGAGTAATTCGACGGCGAATCTTGCACTCACTCTCGAACAGCGTATGCTTCCGAAGTATGTTTCCTGCAGAAACATTTCAGCTGCTCATGTAGTCCCGCCTACACTCCGTTGCTCCTTACAAGTTTTGCGGAGCAAAACTCGCTACGAAAGCATGTGCTTCGAGTTCACGCAACCTTCTTGGTGCTGAAAACCGATATTTTTTTGATCAGATCATTTATCCATTGAATTTCGCCATCGTCTGCTCGAACGAATGCTTAAGCGAGAATTCGACAGCGTCGCAAGTGCGCTCAACTGTCTGCTTCAAGTCTTCCATACCCGCTTTAGGGAACGTAGACAGCACGTAATCTACAATAGACCGACCAGGTTCCGGACGAGATATCCCCATCCGAACTCGATTGAAGGATTGCGTTCCTAGATGCTGGATGAGCGATTTAATCCCGTTGTGACCACCCGCACTCCCTTGATAGCGCAAGCGAATCTTCCCAAGCTCTGTATCCATATCATCATATAGAACGATAAAATCCTCAATATCCGCCTTATAGTAATCCATATATGCGCGAACAGCCTCTCCAGACAGATTCATATACGTCATGGGTTTGATAAGAACAACCTTCTCTGTTCCAACGCGTCCCTCTCCGATTAACGCCTTGCATTTGCTCTCACGTACCTGAATGCCGAAGCGATCCGCAAGAGAGTCAATTGCCATAAAGCCGATATTGTGGCGGGTTGCGGCATATTCGGTTCCCGGGTTACCTAATCCTACAATCCACTTCAAGAGCGCTACATCCTTCCTTATTGATCATCGATATGATGATTGAACTGCTTTTGGCATGCATCCACACCTGACTCACAGACACATTCAAATGCCGATAAGGGTTACTTCTCCGGTCAAGACCGAAGACGTAACCCTTCCGTAATGTGCAGCTCAGGTCACTCGACCCACGCTTTATTCAATCTCAAACAATTTACTGATAGACAATTCTTCGTGAACACGAATAATCGCTTCACCCATTAACGGTGCAACCGACAGTACGTGTAACTTGCTAGATGGGTTTTCATGTGTAATCGGAATTGTATCCGTTACAACAACCTCTTTAAATGGCGATTTCTCCAAACGATCCATCGCAGGTCCGGACAGTACTGGATGCGTGCAGCAAGCGTAGACTTCCTTCACCCCTGCTTCAACCAATGCGTTCGCACCAAGCACAATCGTACCAGCCGTGTCGATAATGTCATCGATAATAATCGCTGTCTTGCCTTTAATATCCCCGATAATATTCATAACTTCACTAACGTTCGGCTCTGGACGACGCTTGTCGATAATGGCAAGCGGTGCATTCAGGAAGTCAGCCAATTTGCGCGCACGTACCACACCACCATGGTCAGGCGATACGACAACAACGTTTTCGAGTTGCTTCGAGCGGAAATATTGTGCCAAAATTGGAACACCCAGCATATGATCCACAGGAATATCAAAGAATCCTTGAATTTGTGTGGCATGCAAGTCCATCGTAATAACACGATGAGCTCCTGCTGTCTCGATCAAATTCGCTACAAGCTTCGCCGTAATCGGATCGCGCGAACGCGCTTTACGGTCTTGGCGAGCGTAGCCATAGTAAGGGATAACTACGTTAATGCTCTTTGCCGATGCACGCTTCAATGCGTCCACCATTACAAGCAACTCCATCAAATTGTCATTGACCGGGTCGCATGTCGATTGAACGACGTAAACGTCACAACCGCGTACACTTTCAGACAACTTAACTTGGATTTCTCCATCACTAAAGCTCTTCGTTTCTGCATCTCCCATCGGAATTCCGATGTATTCTGCAATCTTGTTCGCCAAATTAGGATTGGAGTTGCAAGTGAAAATTTTCAACTTGGAATCACAATACGTCATGATATTAAAAACCCTCCGTGCCGGTTCTTGTTCATCGTTGTTTTATACTGTCCGTTAATGGTGCTGCTTAGTCTATCCCTACATGGTCTCAACTAAAAAGGCTCTCAATACCATGCTAAACGATATTGAATGAAAAGTGCAACCTTATCGATCACTTTTCTCGTTCTTTTTTTGCTTTTGCACGGGCACGAATCTTCTCCGCATACCCCGGCTTGTTTACTTGACGCTCACGAGCGATGGCCAAGTCATTATCTGGTACAGGATGTGTAATCGTTGATCCGGCAACGACGTAAGCGCCAGTGCCCACTTGGATAGGTGCAATCAAGTTGACATTGCTGCCAATGAACGCGTCATCGCCAATTTGAGTGAGCGACTTATTGAAGCCGTCATAGTTGACCGTAATCGCGCCACATCCAATATTTACATTCTTCCCTACTTCGGCATCGCCAATATAACTGAGGTGCGATACTTTCGTTTGATCATCAAGCGACGCATTTTTAATTTCCACGAAGTCGCCGACTTTCACCTGCTTGCCAAGACGTGCGCCTGGACGCAAATAAGCGAATGGACCAACTGAACTCTCGTCGCCTACAATCGCTTCACAGAGTACAGATTGCTTAATATGCACTTGATCGCCGATTGTTGAATCAACAATCTCGCTGTTCGGCCCAATAACGCATTCGCCGCCAACCGTCGTGTTGCCACGCAGGCTTGTCCCTGGTTCAATGATCGTATCCGCTCCGATGACAACACCAGACTCAATATACGTATTGGCAGGATCAATAATCGTTACACCATTCAGCATATGGCGTTTGTTGATACGCTCACGCATGAAGCGTTCCGCTTCAGACAACACCAAGCGATCATTAACGCCGATTGCCTCACTGTTATCCGGCGTACAATATGCTTGCACCGTATCTCCTTGTGCCTTCATGATGCCGATTACGTCAGTCAAATAATACTCTTGCTGGGCATTATCATTTCTGATCTGCTCCAGCGCCGCGAACAACTTCACATTGTCGAAGCAATACGTGCCCGTATTGATCTCCTTCACGAGCTGTTCTTCGGTCGTACAATCCTTTTGTTCGACAATTTTCAAGACCGAACCGTCTTCTGCGCGAATGACGCGACCGTAACCTGTCGGATCATTCAGTTCAGCCGTCAAAATCGTCGCTGACGCCTGAGCGCGGTTATGCAGTTCCATCAACTGAGCCAACGTTTCTGGTGTCACTAGCGGTGTATCGCCGCAAATGACAAGTGTCGTTCCTTCCTCACCATCAAGAAGCGCCTTCGCTTGCTTAACCGCATGTCCTGTACCAAGCTGTTCCGCTTGCAAGGCGTACTCGGCACGGTTCCCCAGGAATTGCTGTACTGCTTCTGCTCCATGCCCTACAATGACGACGGTGCGCTCACAATCCACACTTTCGACAGCATCAAGAACATGCCCTACCATTGGTTTCCCGCATACGGGATGAAGCACTTTGTACAATTTTGACTTCATGCGTTTGCCTTGTCCGGCAGCAAGCACAATGGCCATTCTTTTCAAAGCGTCCGACCTCCTGCTCTACCTTTACTCCATAGAAGAATATATCTCATTATGGAGAAAAAGAAAAGAGAGCCCCTATGATTGGCTCTCTTTCTTTGCAACCCCAATTATAAAATCATAAAACTACGCGCCCTCTTCGATAACTTCCTCTTCCGTAGCAGCGCGTTCGTATTCAGCCAATACAGCAGCTTGAATCTTCTCGCGAGTCGCCGAAGAAATCGGATGAGCAATATCGCGGAATTCGCCATCTGGAGTCCGCTTGCTCGGCATCGCTACAAACATGCCATTGTTGCCGTCGATTACACGAATGTCATGAACGACAAACTCGTTATCGATCGTAATCGATGCGATTGCCTTCATTCTCCCCTCTGTGTTGACGCGGCGGAGTCTTACATCAGTAATTTGCACGTGTGTTCACCACCTTTTTCCATCGAGACTTGGTGTATAATTCCACACGCGCATGAAAAATCCTTCTTAAATTTGCCAATAATCTAACTTTTTTTAAAAATTTATGCCTGTCTTTAACGGATTCGACAAGCTTCGATTTATATCGCTGCGATCAGTTCAATTTCGACAAGTACGTCCTTCGGGAGTCTCGCTACCTCTACACAGGAGCGTGCAGGCTTGTGATTACCGAAGTACGATTCATAGATAGCATTGATTTGAGCAAATTGATTCATGTCCTTGATAAAAACAGTAGCCTTAATTACCTTATCGAAAGAAGTACCTGCTTCTGCAAGCACAGCCCTCAAGTTAGAGAACACTTGGTGTGTCTGCTCCTCAATTCCGCCTTCCACGAGCACACCTTGTGCAGTCAACGGAATTTGACCCGAAGTGAACAAGAGGTTGCCCAGCTTCATTGCTTGTGAGTATGGGCCAATGGCCGCAGGCGCTTGATTCGTTGCAATTGCTTCTAATTCATGAGACATTTGAATACCCTCCCGAATCAATGTTGTTCTCTATCGCTTATTCCTTATCGAAGTAGTTCCCCGGCTTCACCATAATATGACGAGTCCGTGCATCTACAGTCCCAACGCGAATGAGGGACACATAATCTGTCAACAGCCGTTCTTCGTTCGATACATCCTCCGATTCTACCAATACACCAACACCCGCTACTGTGGCATCGAATTCCTTCAGCAGGTCCATCATGCCGTGAATCGTTCCACCAGCACGCATGAAGTCGTCCACGATTAATACGCGTGAGCGCTCCTTCAAGGCACGCCGTGCGAGTGTCATCGTATGGATGCTCTTCTGCGATCCTGATACATAGTTAATGCTAACGGCCGATCCCTCTGTCACAACATGGTCGCGACGTACTAGCACCACTGGCAGGTTCAGATGAGCAGCAGTCGCATAGGCAATTGGAATCCCCTTCGTCTCTACCGTCATCACGACGTCAATATTGCAGCCTGCAAAGGCAGATGCGAACATTCGACCTACATCGTTCATCAAGGCTGGTTGACCTAAAATATCAGTAATATAGAAATATCCCCCAGGAAGCACCCGGTCTGGATGCCCCATTGATGCGCATAAAGACTCAATGACAGGAAGTGCGATATCAGGCGTGCATTTCGGAATAAACTTCACTCCGCCTGCAGCACCAGCCAGCGTCAGTAAATCTCCCGTCCCTTCGCTCTCGAACACCTCTTTAATAATAGCCAAATCCTCGCTAATGGAAGACTTGGCTGCACCGTAACGTTCTGCAAATGTCGTGAGCGGTATGAGCGTATGCGGCTTAGACATCAGATATTGGGTCATCTCAACCAGACGGGCGCTTCGCTTCAATTTTTTCATGATTACTCCTCGCTCAAAACCGAATATTATATTGTAGATATTACATGAATGTACGCTAGTTAGCAAGATGATGGCCGCTTGTCAAGTCAAACATTCCTTGAATTGTAACCATTTCGCCTTCTTGATACACGTTAATCTATTTAAGCCTGTTATCCCAACAAGCGTACCGCGTACACTTCCTTGCAAAAACCGCGCAGTCCATTATAGATCCTTGCGATCTTAGATTCTTTAGACACAAGGCCGAATACCGTCGGACCGCTGCCCGACATCAGCACTCCTTCAGCCCCGAGCCGAAGCATAGCATCCTTCAACTGCTGCACCTCCGGATGGAGCGGCAGCGTGACATCCTCCAGCACATTGCCAAGCGATTCACACACCCCTTGGAAGCTTTGGGCCTGTATCGCTCTGCGCATTTGATCCAGCGATGGATGCTCCGTAATCTGACTCGCTCTAAGGCGCCCATAGACATCAGCCGTCGATACATTAATCGGCGGCTTGGCAAGCACAACCCAGCATTGAGGTGGCTGCTCAATCATCTCAAGTGCCTCTCCGCGGCCGCGAGCTATTGCAGTCCCTCCCGTCACGCAGAACGGGACGTCTGACCCAAGTTCCGCACCAAGCACCTGCAGCTCCTCATCAGGAATCCCTAACTTCCATAATCGATTCAAGCCTCGCAGTGTAGCAGCAGCATCGCTGCTTCCGCCGGCTAGTCCGGCAGCTACTGGTATTTTTTTATCTAAATGAATATATACGCCTTGCTTCACTTCATAACGTTCTTTAATTAGTTTTGCCGCTTGGAACGCCAAGTTCTTCTCATCTAACGGTATGTAACCTGCTTGGCTGGAGATGATAATCGTATCTCGAGGAAGTTCCTCCATCTCGAGACGGTCCGCTAAGTCTACCATCGTCATGACCATTTCGACGTCATGATACCCATCCTCGCGCTTACGCAGCACATCCAACAGCAAATTTATTTTGGCAGGCGCCTTCTCGTACACTTTCACTCGCGTTCACCCTTCTTTATCCTACGGATCGCTTACGTTATTATAACAGACTCTATGGTGCAAGTCATATGTGTACGTACAGGCAATGAACATGATTTCGTTAATAAAAAAAGCGAACAGAGCGGAATAGATCCGATGCTCGCTGGATAGAAGGTTCATGACTCGTTATTTTTTCGAGGCTGCCTCTTCGGCAAGTTGAATGGCCCGCTTGACCATATCGCCAGCATCCTTCGCACGGATAGCACCCCATCCGTATTTGGACACCGTATCGTAGAAGCCAAGATCTTTAGCCAATTCCACCTTCAGATCTTCAGACATGAAGCTGCGCTTTCTTCGGCTCATCACTGCACCTCCCACGCTTACCTTAAAGTTCATATCATCAGCAAGCACGACATAATCATCGGCCTACCGTTAATGTAAGTAGAAGCCACCTCCATTATACGTTCACTCCTGTTCCGATTTATGGGGGAGCATCTGGGAGAACCATGACCGTGCGTGCTCATGTCATTCCTTCAAAACAAACAAAAGGCAGCCCTCACAGGCTGCCGTCATGTCGCTTAACCGCGAACATATTCAATCTTCAACTCGCCGTTATCGGCGCATACGGTCACTTGGACCGATTCTGTTAATATATCTGCATAGCTATAGGATACCCGCTTAAACGCGTTCTGATCCTGGTCCAACTTAACAATAAATACAGAAGGGTAGGTTTCTTCCAACACGCCCGTACGCTCAATCGTTTTCCGACGACCGCCATTGGCGCGGAGCAGAATCTTCTGACCGACATGTGCTTCAAGACAACGACGAATTTCAAACAGCGCGTTTTTCGCCATTACAGCTACCACCTCTTTCCTTGTCCATTATAACCAATTCAAGAGGTGTTGTCAAATAAAAGAATAATTATAACAATAACACCGTTTTCGTGTCAATGTGTTTTTTTGCCCAAATTTATTAAAATGGTTCTTTTTTCTGTATTTTATACATAGGCCGCTTATATTACGGTTGGTGTAACGTTCAATGTCGATAAATCCTTCAACTTCGGCATGCCCACGCGATAACTTCCCTTTGTCTCAATGCCTCCCACCCCGTCAATGCCACTGACCATATGAGTCGCAATATCCCCAATCTGTACGGTATCACGAATTGAGGTATATGAGGCCTTAACCGCTACGTAAGCTGGATCAAGGGCATGAATCATAATTCGGCCCGGTGAACTTGCAAAGTTGGCTCCTGCTTGCAGAAGCGCCTCGAAGTGAGATTGGCATGCCCCGGCAATTACAGTCAATAAATCAAGATGGCGCTCATACTGCCTTGCCGTCTGTACTGCATTAACGAAGTTCTGGGAGTTCTTATAATTCTGCAAATTTAACAGATCACGGTACCTGCCGTTCTTCAATACACCATCATGTCCCGTAATGACGATTATATTCGGCTTCACTCGCGGCAGCAGCCGATACAACGTATCTGCCATATTGCGTTCATTCACATAATGGCCTTCTGCCGGCACGTTGAGCTGATTATATATCGCCATGCTTTTCTGTAAATATCCGGGATCCCCATCCAGATGGAGTACCGTTCCCGGCATATCAAAGGTTGAAATGGAATTCGGCATCTCTGCAAATGGAAGCTCCGTCCGCCTGCGCTCATGCAGCTGCCTACGCTGCTGTTCAAGCACCTCGACAGACTCCAACATCTTGATATGAGCCTGTTCCGTGCGGCGCGCAATCGTTGCCTTCGGTACACTAACTAAATCTTCAACATGGGAATCCGCCAGTAAGCGGTAATCCGTCCCCTTAATAATCGCCGTCTGTCGGAAGATCTCCTCCACACGGAATGTGATATCGCCACCGTACGACTTGCGTACGACCAAATCTCCTTGCTTCACTGGTTCGTTCATAGGATCAATCACCTCTCCGACTATCCTATGGGCAAACGCATAAATTGGTGATGCCTAAGCCTTAAAATTATGTTATTCCGCTTGATCCTCTTCTTCTGCACGTGCAATGGCTTGACCGATCGCGTCGGACAGAGCAGCGAACTCCTCAATCGAGAGTGTTTCCCCTCGGCGATTCGGTTCAATTTGTGCTAAAGCGAGCGCTTCTGTCAGCCTGTCTGTCCCGCATTTGCCGGCATAGCGAGCCTTCAGGTTATTCCAAATCGTCTTGCGACGCTGAGCGAACGAAGCCTGTACAACATCGAATAACAACGACTCATCCTTCACCTGCACAGGTGGAGTCTGTCTCACACGTAGACGGATTACTGCAGACTCTACATTTGGCTGCGGGATGAACACCGTATGCGGTACGGTGCATACAAGCTCCGGCTCTGCAAAATATTGAACAGCCACACTTAAGCTGCCGTAATCCTTGCCTCCCGGCTTCGCTGCCATTCGCTCTGCAACTTCCTTCTGAATCATGACGACGATGTTCTTGAGCGGCAGACGCTCCTCCAGAAGCTTCATCATAATCGGGGTCGTCACATAATACGGCAAGTTAGCCACAACACTTACCCGCTCGACATCTTGGAACTGTTCGCGGAACAATTCATGCAAATCCACCTTCAATACATCCCCATGTACAACATGGACATGCTCATAGGGCTCCAGCACTTCCCCTAATATCGGAAGCAAGCGCTGGTCGATCTCGACTGCTGTTACACGACGAGCGCGCTTAGCGAGCTGCTCCGTAAGCGCACCGATCCCAGGCCCAATCTCCAGGGCACCTGTCACATCATCCAGCTCTGCAGCATCCACAATACGGCGCAAAATGTTCATATCAATTAGAAAGTTCTGTCCTAAGCTTTTCTTAAATGAAAACCCATGCTTGCGTATAATGTCTTTCGTGCGATTCGGTGTTGCAATATCTATTCTCGTCTGCGTCATTCCATCTATTCTCCTTCTGCACATTGTTCCTGCTCGAATTGGTTCAGCTTCCGCAAGGCGTTCTCAAATTCCTCTCGTCCGATCTGAAACACACCGCAGCGCTTGAGCATCTGCTTCGCGTTGCAGTATCCAATGCCCAATATTTCACCTAACTGCCGTCTGCGTTCTGCAGAGCCTGCATGCGTCGTTAATCCCGCTTCGACGAGATCCGTCCACGTCAGCTCTGACGTCATGCTTGGCATCTCCGAGCGAACCTGCTCTAAGGCACGGCGAATCGCTTCTGGCTTTGCATTCTCCACACCAAGATCCCCTTTGGCTATCGCCTCATGTCTAGGCAGGAAAGCGTGTTTGCACCCAGGTACACGTTCTGCTATCGTCTTCCGAATTTTCTCTCCCGCATGATCTGGGTCCGTGAAAATAATAACCCCTCGGCGCTCTTGGGCCAATGCGATGCGTTTTATCGTTGTATCATTAATCGCCGATCCACCTGTCTCAATTGTATCCGCCTCAACGGCACGGTGAATGGCAACGGTATCATCTTTGCCTTCTACAACTATCACTTCGCGTATCAATATGCTTGCTCCTCTCACCACAAGGCTGCTTCCTAATTCCGCATCCTTCTCTTGCTCTCCATTCATAAATAAACAACAAAAGAAGAGGGTGTCCCCTCTTCTTAGCATGACATAAATCATTATTCATTACTATATCCTAATTACACATGGCTGCATACCTTGTGCGTTAGTTCGATTCCGGCTTGACTGGGCCAACCACGTATACGGTGTACCCCTTCTTGCGTCCGAATTTGCTGACCGCCTTCTTGCTGTCGAAGTATACATCGATAATTTTCCCCTTGACCGCGCCACCTGTATCTTCAGCACGTCTGAATCCAATCCCTTCGATATATACCCACCAGCCGAGCGGAATGACCTTCGGATCAACCGCGATAGTACGACCTTCTGATACTATTGCGCCAGATGCCGTCTTCGCACCAGCCGATCCCTCAGATTCCGTATACGCCGTCAGTTGAACGTTCTTCAGCACTTTTTTATAGTTAAAATCTTTGTCGCCACTGGAACCATTGTCAGAATCGTCTTCCTGCGCGTTCACTGACAGAACAGCAACTTCCGGTTCCTTCTTCGTTCCATAGGCTATCACTTGATTCACTTGTTTTGTATGAACGGATTTGTCGACCATCTGCGCATATACGAGCTTACCATCCTCGTACGTTTTCTGTACTTTCTGGACAACCAAGCCTTCTTTTCCATCTTGAACCGTCTTGGTCTTCCCCTTAAGGAGAGTAGCATCTGCCTGCTTCACCACTTGATAAGGAACCTTCACTTTACGCTCTTCCATCTTCTTGCTGACACGGACGATACGAATATCCATGTTCTTCGAAATAGAGGCACGCTTAGAAGGGAATACCTTATCTTCAGGGTTCACTTGGATTTGCAGCGAACTCAGTGCATCATGCACCGACTTCTTCGTCGTAAATTGTGTTTCTTTCTTCCCATCCGCTGTAATTTGGATAGGCAAAGCGCGTTCAATAATAACTCGATCTCCATCAGCAATTTCTGCATCAAGCGGCTTCGATACTACATCGTATGCCCCAAGCGCTATCGCATGCTCATCCAAAACATTGCGAAGCGTATCTAGGCGAGTTTCGACTGAACGCTCTTGTCCATCAACGAGCACAGCCACTGTCTTCTTCGTTACATTATACCAAGTCAAGACTGCTATTAATGTGATCACGATTGCTACAGCTGCAATAACGGTGATAACACGCACATTTTCATGCTTCCATCGCAATGCGAGTGACATGCTGGATGATCGGGGTTCATGGGTTTCGTTGTTCACGATCTGTCCCATTTCTCGGTCCTCCTTACATAGTCCCGCCGTCGAGTGCTCTGCATGATTCCATCTGACGCGACTATTTCAAGAATGTTTACGAGAGACTTCACTTGCCATAAACGAGCATGTAATCGTTCAAGACAATGCCGAAATCTCCGTACCAACGTTTCAGTATTGGCTGCTCCCACCTCCTATTTCTTACACCCTATGACGTCTTTATTCTCATTATTCAAAAAAAGAATGTTTGAGAGTAAACAAAAGAAGCCCTTCGTAAGAGGAGACTCTTTCGCGGCTTCCGTAATAGAAACCCAAACGTCAACAGTGCAGGACGCGAGGAACCCTCTCTCGGTACGCTGACGAGGTTAGCTGTCGGGTTCGGGCTTGAGAGTCGCCCTATCGGAACCAACCGGCTCATGGCTCGGTCGTCCCTAATTCACCCCAAGGAATTAATCCGTGTGATTGAACATGTACTCATGTCATGTCGTTCACACTCTGGTTCCCCCGCTCTCCACTTCATGGAGATTAAGCGATACTGAATTAGTTGGAACAATATTGAATTGTGTAATAACATCTGTGAGAAATCATATCGTGTTTGCAATCTTCTTGTAAAGACAGTAGCAATTCCGTTTTTCGCGAAAAATGGTTAAAAAAATGTAACTTAATCCGTTTTTCATAATGAAATCCACTTATTTTATGGCCGATGTCTTTTTTTCACTTGTTTTTGGCCCGTTTTCACGCGATGTCAAAACATGTCATTGCATTTTGGGTCGTCATTCTGCAAAATTCTTCAAATTCCATACCTTTCAGCTCTGCTGCAACCTCTGCAACAAGACGAACATATGCGGACTCATTGCGCTTGCCTCGGAACGGATGAGGAGTCAAATAGGGGGAATCCGTCTCCACAAGCAATCGATCATTCGGAACCTTAACAAGTACTTCTTTCGGCTGTTTTGCATTTTTGAAAGTAACAGGTCCTCCAAATGAAAGGTAGAAGCCCATATCCAGGCACATCTTCGCTGTTTCCCAGCTACCTGAGAAGGAGTGCATGATGCCCCCTACTTCGTGAGCCTTCTCCTCGCGCAAGATGCGGATTACATCTTCGTGCGCTTCACGATTATGAATAATGATCGGCATCTTCAATTCTCGCGCCAACCCAATTTGCTCGCGGAATACACGGTGCTGAACATCCTTCGGAGAGGTATCCCAGTGATAGTCCAGTCCGATCTCGCCAATCGCCACAACCTTTTCATGCTCCGTTAGCTTGGCGATCCAGTCTATATCCTCCGGCTTCATCGTTATCGCATCTACCGGATGCCAGCCCACGGCTGCATAGATAAAATCATATTTCTCTGCCAACGCCATCGTCGTCGGGATCGTCCCTCGATTGAACCCGATGTTAACCATACGGGTCACCCCTTGTTCAACGGCCCGTGCGATAACCTGATCGCGATCCTCGTCAAAATTGCTGCTGTCTAAATGCGTATGTGTATCAAATAACACGTTTATGCGCTCCTTTTTCTTTCTTGTAAATCGATCTAATGATTGCGGCGTATAAACATACGCCTTGTATCTTCCGTAAGGTGATTCGAGACTTCCAGAAGCTTGTCCGTTGGGAAATAGATATAGTGTTTTCCACGGCGAATGCCGCTAATGGAACGTACAATATCCGATTTCTTGGACAGCTCTACAATTTGCTGATCCCGCCCCCATAGCATAATATGTTGCTGTGAACGGGCATCTCCCTTTCGATATACATCATAGGGCTTGTCGAAGGGAGAATCGAACATAAGTTCATAGTCCGGATCAAGCCCAATCTGCGACCACTCTGCCCGCAATCGTTCCTGTAAATCTTCATCCATCTGTTCGACTTCAATATATTTATATAGTTTACGCTCCATGAATCGTTGGCACAAGTCAACGAGACGCTCATCCTTTTCCCTTGTCCACTGCATAAATGCGGTCTGTACAAATGCCTCATCCATTTGGATATATTGTTCCGTCGTAATCGTTCCTTCAAATAAAGCATCTAGAGGAGAGAGGAAATATTGAAAAGTGTATCCACCCAAATATAATTCTTTGGCTCGTTTGAAAATCAGGCGAAGTAACATCTCCGAGCTTCGGGTTACCGGATGGAAGTAAACTTGCCAGTACATCTCATATCGAGCTAGCAAGTAATGCTCTACTGCGTGCATGCCGCTCTCTTTGACTACAATCCGATCCTTAAGCGGTCGCAGCACCCTTAGAATACGATCAATATCGAATGTACCGTAATTAACACCGGTAAAATATGCATCCCGCAGCAAATAGTCCATACGATCCGCATCAAGGGAGCCGGATACCAAATTCACGACAATCGGCCGCTCATATGTCCTGCGAATCACTGATGCCACCTTGGTTGGGAGCTGGGGGTCTACTTGTCTCAGCACGCGATTGATATCGGTATCTTCTATTATAATGCGGTATGTCCAATCTTCATGAAACATATCGAAGGCCTCTTCAATGGAATGAGAGAATGGTCCATGGCCCACATCATGAAGCAGTGCAGCACATAAGGCAACCAGCCTCTCTTCTTGCGGCCAGTCCTCGTATTGGTTTCGTTCAAATTGGGAAATAATCCGCCGAGTAATCTCGTATACGCCCAGAGAATGAGAAAAGCGGCTATGCTCTGCCCCATGGAATGTTAAATAGGAAGTTCCTAATTGGCGAATGCGGCGGAGCCGCTGGAATTCCCTTGTGTTAATCAAATCCCAAATTGTTCGATCTTGAACATGCACATAATTGTGAACCGGATCCTTGAACACTTTTTCCTCTAATAACATTGAAAATCACTCCTTTCGATTCGAACCTTTTCGACATAGTCTGCCTTATTGTCGAAAAGATTTGGTTTATTCTTGTTTCTGTTTATTTTTGCATAAAAAATCCCATACGAGTGTAAAAGTGTACGCTACGTCGTTAAAAACAGCTTAATATAAGCTAAAAAAAACCTAAAATCCATAAATTAGCACGCCAAGTATACATTTTTTAGGTTGACTAATTTGGGAATGGTTGGTACGATAAGAATCAGCCAAAAAGAATTTTGTCGAAATATGACATTTCATGCTAAAGCAAAGAGGAGAGCGTTGAACTATGATGAAGTCCACTGGTATCGTCCGTAAAGTAGATGAACTAGGTCGTGTCGTCATTCCGATCGAGCTTCGCCGCACCCTTGGTATCGGTGAAAAGGATGCGCTAGAAATTTACGTTGACGGAGAGCGCATCATGCTTAAGAAATATGAGCCAGCATGCATCTTCTGCGGCAATGCAGAGAACGTTACATACTTTAAAGGAAAAATTGTTTGTCACGAATGTATATCAGAAATACCACAACCTGTGACAAAATAAAAAAAATAGGTTATAATAGCTCTAATCACATATGTTAATTCTAACCTTTTTATATCTTCCTTGATGCCTCCATGGTTTTGAACCCAACCATGGAGGTCTTTTTTTTGTTTTACAGCAAGGGTTTTCCCTCTATATTCTGCATGTTTCGCTTATGATCCATTGTATCCATTCTTGTTCTATAACAATGCCTGATAGATATCCCGTTTGGATACACCACGATCCTTGGCTGCCAGTTTCATTGCATCCTTGCGTGATACTCCCTGTTCACGTTCATAATGCGCAACATGCTCTTCTTCCGTCAGTTCCTGCCACCATGCTTGTCCCGCATCTTGAGAAGTTCCATTCTCATCAGCGCCCTCGACGACGATACAACATTCTCCTAATGGAGGATGCTCGCTTACAAAGGCAATGCATTCACCAACCGTACCCCGGATGAAGTGTTCGTAACGCTTCGTCAGTTCGCGGGCAATCGTAATCCGGCGGCTGTCTCCGTATGCGGAAGCAAGTCGATCGAGCGTCTTTGCAATACGATGTGGTGACTCATAGAATAACAGCGTTCCCGCTTCCATTCGGAGTGAGGCAAGCACCGCATCTGCATGCTTCTTCTCCCGCGGAAGGAAACCTACGAATGTGAAACGATTCGTTGGCAGCCCAGACGCAATTAAGGCAGATAAAGCCGCATTTGGTCCAGGAATCGGAATAACAGGAATGCCCGCTTCTACAGCCAGTTGAACAAGATCTGCACCCGGATCTGATATCGCGGGTAACCCGGCGTCGCTCACAAGGGCGATACGCTTGCCTTCTTCCATGATACGCACAAGTTCAGGTCCGCTTGCCTGCTTGTTATGCTCATGATAGCTGTACAGCGTCTTCCCTGTAATTTCGAAATGACTCAACAGCTTCCTTGTCTCACGTGTATCTTCCGCCGCAATAATATCAGCTTCCCGCAGTATGCGTACAGCCCGGAATGTCATATCTTCCAGATTTCCAATCGGCGTCCCTACAAGATATAATGTCCCTACATTTTCCTTGTTTTGTTGCTGGTAGCTATATTGTTCCGTCAATTGCATATTACCCATCCTTCAGCTGCGAGGCTTTCCCATAATAGATATCCATTAATTCCTCACGATATTCATTTCCATCATTATATACGATAAGCGGCGGCAATAGCCGTACATCCGGCTTGCCGTCTCGCGCGGCCTCAATCAGTACCATATTGGCCTCTACTTCCTCGCGTGGATGAACGAAGCGAATGCGCTTCGGCTCCAATCGATATGTCCGCATAAGCGCTATGATATCCGTCAATCGGCTAGGACGGTGAACCATGGCAAGCTTCCCGCCCGTTCGCAGCAGCTTAGCACTCGTGCGAATCACATCCTCCAGTGTGCAGGCGACCTCACTGCGAGCTAGTGCATAATGCTCGTTCTCTTTCACATCACCCGCCGTCAACGGCATATAGGGAGGATTTACTGTAATCATTTCGTAAAAGGGACGCTCTGCATCTGGTGTAAATGCCTTCAAATCCCCTTCGATAATGCGTATTCGCTCTTCCAAGCCATTTAGCCGAACGCTGCGGCTGGCCATATCCGCAAGTCTTGGCTGTATTTCCAATCCATCGATTTGCGCATTAGTCCGTGTGGACAGCAGCAGTGGGATTACCCCATTGCCTGTACACAGATCCATAATCCGGCCACGCGTTGGCACGGAAGCGAATCGAGCCAGCAGGACAGCATCCATTGAGAAGCTGAACACCTCTGAGCTCTGTATGATTCGTAATTGATGAGTGAGCAAATCGTCGAGCCTCTCAGATGGATGCAGCCCGATCACATCGTTTCTATTCTCCATAACGCCCCTGCCTTTATCATCTTCATTTAAGTACTACTTACCCCTATATCTTTAACTTTTCATAAGGGACTTCCTCATCAGCTATGCTGTAAATTGCCCCTAATATGATGAAAAGCCGTAGGTGGGGAACCCTCTTATCGGTTCCCACTGACCTACGGCCGCGGTTATTTATTGAGGAAGGACAGACAGAACAAACAGTCACCTTCCGTCCGCAAATGTCCATAATACACGTTGCAAATGTGAAACCCTTCATGATACAGCCGCGCCAAATTATCATACCCTTCGCCAACCACGTTCTCTTTGGAATCTCCATTTGGATCAGGATTTACTGCGGGTGCCGAGTCTCCCTCCACCTCAGGTTCAACTTCCAAGTGCTCGTGATGCTCGTGGTGCAGTACTTTGCGCAGCTGCTGATTCTCCATCCACAAGCGTTGATTCTCTTCCAGCAGCTCTTTGACGACGAGTTTCAGCGCACCAAGCTCTTGATGAAGGTCTCCCATATGCGTTTCCAATTCATGAATCTGCGCAAAAATGTCTTTCTTCTCCAAGTTCCCACCCCAGAGCGTGAAAATGTCCGCTATTTATTTTACGACAACGTCGTCGAAAGCAAAATCTTTCACCTTGCCGATATCCGCTAATTGGACGTGCACTTTACGTTCACCGGCATTAATACCGACGACCTTGCCCTCTCCTATCGAGGTAACAACCCACTTGCCGACTGTAGGAAGCTCTTCTTTCACGCTTTCATAATTGTCATGCTCGTATTTCAGGCAGCACATCAAGCGACCGCACAAACCGGATATTTTCGTAGGATTCAGCGATAAGTTCTGGTCTTTTGCCATTTTAATAGATACCGGTTCAAAATCACCTAACCATGAGGAACAGCATAACACGCGCCCGCAAGGCCCAATGCCGCCAAGCATCTTCGCCTCGTCCCGTACACCAATCTGCCGGAGCTCAATCCGTGTCCGGAATACGCTGGCCAAGTCTTTCACCAGCTCGCGGAAGTCCACGCGCCCTTCTGCCGTAAAGTAAAAGATGATTTTGTTCCGATCAAACGTATATTCAACATCTACAAGTTTCATCTTCAATTGATGCGCCTTAATCTTGTCCATACAGGTTGCGAACGCATCCTTCGCAGCTTGCCGGTTCGCATCCACCAATGTAGCGTCCGCTTCATTAGCGATGCGAATGACTTTCTTCAAGGGAAGCACCACATCGTTCTCACCGACGGTCTTCGGACCAATCACGACTTTGCCGTACTCAATGCCGCGCGCCGTTTCGACGATCACATGCTGGTCCCTCTGGACCGGCCATTCGACCGGGTCGAAATAGTATATTTTGCCCGCTCTCTTAAAACGGACGCCGACTACATTATACAATCAAGTACCTCCTTGGATTCCAACCAGAAACTGCTCGCAAGCAAGTTGCGGGCTTACATTGGCGCGCACCCGCTTCTGCGCCTCCGTCGCCGCATCCATGCACCGAATCCATCCTTCAGCCGACTTCGTCCAGGCCAGCTTGCTGATTGTATCAAGCTGATCGATAAAGACGAGACTCTCCTGCCGGTTGTATTGGTAATTCAACATATCTCGAAACCAGAGATGGAACAAACGGAACAACATGTCCGTATGTTCAGCAAGCTCGGTCTTAAACAACTTCTGCTGTGCGGTTAGAAGTGCGGAAGGAAGTCTTGCTTCGCACTCCTTTCCTAATTGTAACATTACGTTTCTCACTTCTGCAAACCAATTCTGTCCACATAGCTCACGCCCAGCTTCTAGGCCGTTTACAAGATAGACAGCTGCACGAGCTAATATAGCAGGACTACCCTCTGCTACTAACGTTTGACAGATAAGGTTCGGATCCTGCGGTGTAAATGGCACCATCTGTGAACGGGATTGAATGGTTGGCAGCATCGCTTGTCCATTCTCTGTAATCAGAATAGCCACTGCAGGACTTGTTGGCTCCTCCAAAAATTTAAGCAGGCTGTTGGCCGCTTGCACGGTCATCTTCTCCGCCTGCTCCATAATGTACACTTTCCGGCCTGTAGCTTGGGTTCGGTAGGAAAATTCGCGCTGCAGCTCGCGAATTTGATCGATCTTAATCGACTGTCCCTCTGGTACAATAATATGCACATCAGGATGGTTGCCGTGCTCAATTTTCCGACAAGAAAGACATTCCCCACAAGCATCATCTGTCATGCGTTCACAGAATAACGCCTTGGTGAAGGTTAGCGCAGCAGCCATCCGGCCCGTACCCTTCGGTCCACTGAATAAGTAGGCATGGGATACCTTGTCTGTGCGCAGACCATTTTGCAATATTTTCTTAGCTCGATCCTGTCCGAGAATTTGTTCAAACGACATGTTATGCGTATTCCTTCCATATATATAACCAGAATGCGATACGGAGCAAGAAGCTCTGCTCTAGTCATGGGATATGGGGAAATTCCCCTAGCTTGACTAGAAGCACAGGTTAATCAGCATCCCGCGAATTTCCCCTACTTTATGAAGCAGATCAATTTTACCTTGCTCCGTCTCCAGCAGATGATCCGCTAATTCAATGAGAGCACTGTCAATCTCATCGACAATCTGATATCGCTTGCTTCTGCCGCGTCGATCCCATCCACGCGTTTCCCGAATTTTCAGGTTCCGCCGTACTGTATCCTCCAAAAAACGCTTCACCATCATTCGGTACATGCGAAGCTCACGAATCGTCATGGACTTCGACAGTCGTTCCCCTTGCTGATAAATATCCTGCAGCCTCTGCTGCAGCTCATCATTGCTCGCTTGATCATGACGATTGTTCATCATGTCCGCAAAAGACTTGTGCTGGACAGGCTTGGTTACAGATTCACCCATACGCACATCCGTGCCGAAGGGGCGAAATCCAGGGTTAATTTTCACTCCATATCACCTGCAATCGTTCGCTTCATAGTATGATTCGATTGAAATCCATCCATCTGCGGATTACTTCTATTATATCGTAATATTACGGACGAAATGTTAAAAATGCTCGAACCGCTCTACTGGGAGCACAAACACGGTCGCTCCCCCTACCTGTACTTCAACAGGCAGCGGCATATAAGAATCCGAAGTACCACTGAGCGGAGTCACTGGGGTGACAAGCTGATCTCTCACCTTACAGTTGCTGCGGATGACATTCAGGACGGTGCTCACTTGATCATCCTCCACACCTATCATGAACGTCGTATTGCCTGCACGCAAAAATCCACCCGTACTCGCCAGCTTGGTCGCTCTAAAATTCGCCTTTACTAATGCACCGGAAAGCCGATTGCTGTCTTTGTCTTGTACAATGGCCACAACCATCTTCATGCCTGGTCATCCTCCTTAAAATAAAGTTCTTGGCATCCCTATTTGGAATGATGTTACTTATTTATACATCCGACCTGCAAAATCCTGCGTTCGCTCACATAAAAAGTCGAACATTTGCCCACTTATTTGCGTTAGCGACTGTGTAGCATCCAATCTCACAATCCGTTCCGGCTGCTGCTTAGCAATTCGTTCGTACCCTTCGCGCACTGCTTCGTGGAATGCAAGCTTCTCTTTATCGAGTCGGTTCACTTCACGAGCCTGATTGGCAGCAATTCGATCCAATCCAGCCTGTGGATCAATATCTAACCAGAATGTAATATCCGGCATTGTATCGTGAATCGCGAATCGATTGATTTCCCATACATCTTCTATCCCGAGTCCTCGTGCGTAGCCTTGGTAGGCAAGCGAGCTGTCAACAAATCGGTCACATAAGACGATTGCTCCCTGCTCTAAGGCTGGAATAACAACTTCCACAAGATGCTGTCTGCGGGCAGCTGCGTAAAGCAATGCTTCTGTTCGAGCATCCATCTCCGTATGCTCAGGATCGAGGATAATGCTGCGAATCTTCTCGGCAATGCGGACTCCTCCTGGCTCCCGAGTGACTACGACATTCACTCCTTGCTGCCGCAGCTTATCCGTCAGCAGTTCAATCGCGGATGACTTGCCTGCTCCTTCTCCACCTTCCAGTGTAATGAACCACCCGGGACGTTCTGCTCGTTGCTGCTTACTCATATCTATTCCTCAATTCCCTTCTCTTCTTCAGTATCCACAATACGAATCGTTCGCAAGGATTCATCCTCTGCGTCATGGCACTTAGCTCCGGCATGTGCAAGCATGATCAGCTGTTGTGCTACATCCTCTGTAATAATCTCACCCGGATAAAGTAATGGAATGCCCGGCGGATAAGGAATCACCGACTCTGCTGCCTTGTGCCCAATTGCCTCCTGCACAAGTACTTGCTTCGTTCGTACAGGCTCTTGTTCATATATCGAGAAGGATACAGGCTCAGAGAACAATCGATGCCCGTCAGCCATCACAATCGGATGTGCAGACGCATCAGTAATCTCCATATAGGTACCCGCCTGTATCTTAGTATATGGAGTGTTGTTGTCCAACGTCACAGCAACCGCTTGCAATGCCCTAATTAATCGCTTCGCATCCTCTAATGTGCTGCCTAGACTGAATACGAGCACCGTATGACGCAAATCGGCCATCTCGGCAATACACCCATGCAGAGCAAGCTGATCTAACAGCTTATAACCGCTGCACAGTCTCTCCCTGCATCGAATCGTCACCTTGAAGGGATCAAGACTGCAATAGGCGGACTGTGAATGAGTGCTTTGTATCTCTATAACCTCAAATGCGTCCAGGTTAGCCATTGCAGCTCGTACGAGCTGCACCGCCTTCAGACCCTCCTCAAACGCCTCTTGCCCGTTTCGCGCTATATAATAGCGGCTGATATCAAGCGATGCCATTAAAGGATAGGAAGGGCTAGAACTCTGCAGCATCGTAAGCAGTTTCTTCAGCCTTGCTCGATTAAGCATAGCTCCTTGAACGTGAAGCATCGCACTCATCGTCATGCCGCCAAGCATTTTATGTGTTGACTGTACAACACCGTCCGCACCTGCCTGCAGAGCGGATTCTGGAAATGCGGGATGGAGCCCATAATGTGCTCCGTGTGCCTCATCCACCAGCAGTGGGATATTATAACGATGAGTAATAGCCACAAGTTGACGGAGATCAATCCCCATTCCATAATAATTCGGATTCGTCACGAATACAGCCTTCGCTTCTGGGTATGCCTGAAGTGCCTGCTCTACCGCATCACTGGTCGGTGCAGTAGCAAGACCGCTTGCAGCATCCATCTGTGGTGTAAGGAATACAGCTCTTGCACCTGCCATCGTAAGCCCGTGTAATACAGACTTATGCACGTTGCGCTGTACGAGCACAATATCGTTCGGCTGAATACAGCAGCTCATAAGGAGTGCAATATTGCCAACCGTACTGCCCCCTACAAGAAAGTGAGTCTCTTCAGAACCGAACAACTTCGCAGCTAGCTGCTGTGCCTCTGCAATCGCTCCTGTCGGATGATGCAAATCATCTGTACCTTCTACTTCCGTCACATCAATCGATAACAGCTGTGACATCCTCTGAAGCAGCACACTCCATTCTCCCTGCTCAGATAAGGAAAGCCCCACTTGCTCATACCAATGTCCATCCTTATGACCTGGTACATGGAAAGATGCGTGCCGGTTTCTATTATATTGAAGTAAAGCTTCCACAAGTGGCGCCCGCAGTTGCTCTTGTACATCAAACGCCAAGTGAGAAGTCACCTTACGTATATTCATCAAGGTTGCCCCTTTATTATTGCTTCATTTATTGTAACGTAAATTGTGCGCTTCTTCATCTGTTGTTCAATAAAAAGCAAAAAGAGCCCACTGAATCGGGCCCTAACGAGTAAGCAAATCGAGGGGAGCTATCTTACACATTCGTGTGCAGCCATAATCGCTTTAGCTTATGAATGAAAAATGAATATTTCAGATCCTGCACATCGGTCTTAACCATTTCTTGCTCACATGCTGTACAAATAAACTGATTGACGACCATTATGCCGTCATTCGTCGCTTCACCGCACACAATGCAGTGTGTATCCTGACGTTCCATGTCAATCCCACCTTTAGCGGTTATATGATAAGTATGCCCGTAACTCTATGGATATATACCAGTTTCATAGCCGGTTTCAAATGTTTTTATATATGTATGATGGATTGATGGTATTGGTGTTTGTACGGTTTGAACCCTTTTTCAACATTTTTGATCTTCATTAGATTCTTCTTCAATTTCTATCCCTTCTACATTTTCATAGAATAAATACCGATATATAAATTATTGTTCAACTTGAAAAGGAGGGTTCGCTCAATGTCAACCATACGCAATGAACAAATGGAGCGAACATTTTATCATTATCAGCTGCTGAAGAGAGTTCGTCTAGCGAAGCCTTTCATCATTGCCTTTTCCACGTTAGCTGCACTGTGTATCGCAGTCGCACTGTACCAACATAGCCTCCTCGGTATCGGCTATGTCGCTGCTTCTTGTGTACTCATTGCATGGCTCCATTATGTAATAGGCCGATCCATCTTCATCGTAGATCGGTACACATATAAAGGGAGATGGGCTTGGCGGTGGCGTATGCCATGGATTGGTTACTTGCCACTCCCACAGCAATTCATCAGCCTAAGATATCTCACAAAAATTATGCTGCATACGACATCCATTACGTTTTTAGTCATTCTTATTTTATGCCCATGGCTTCCATTGGAGCTCACTTTGTTGAATGTGTTCTGGCACTTATGGCTGCTGTCTCCACGCTGGTATTGCCTATTGACGATGCGTGCTGTCGACTCAAGTGGACTCGTTAAAGTCAACGAAATGGACATATGCCTGTACAAGGCGTAAGCATATAAGAAAAAAAGCCGATTGCTGTTAAACCTAAATTAGGCGCAAGCATTCGGCTTTTTTA
>Ga0209566_100193_pt1 | contig 63336 bp, 71 predicted proteins | sample Araplavi_mTSA_r2_2_FD_184287 | JGI IMG/M metagenome (GOLD analysis project Ga0209566, IMG submission 184287) | Arabidopsis root microbial communities from North Carolina, USA - plate scrape CL_Cvi_mTSA_r2 (SPAdes) (version 2) | ecosystem: Host-associated > Plants > Roots > Endosphere | place... | reverse complement strand
CGGAAGCGGAAATAGCGACGAAGAACACGCTAAACCACGCCCCTCCGCCGCAAGCACAAAAAAAGCCCACAGCGGAAGTACTTCCTCCGCTATGGGCCACTGCTGCCCCCGTCAGGATCAGCGGAGGGCGCTTCTTATCGTCCGCCAATTTCGACGGGCCATGTGTTGGACTTGCCGATGATATCGTCCTTGGAGTCTTTCACGTTCATCTGGATGTCCCAGATGCCTGATTTCAGGCGGTCGCCTGCTACGACGGCTGTTGCGGTATGCTCATCGACCCATGTGGTCGGGAGCTGCTCGCCGTTCAGCGTTGCATAAGCAAGCGGCGGCAGGTTCTCGCCGGTAATTTGCAGCGTCACGCTGCTGCGGCCGGATAAATCCTGTGTATCGGGCTTAACGCCGGCAATTGCAATCGGCCCATAGCCAAGCCGGTAACGAGGATCGATAATCGGCGTTGTATAATCCTTGTATGCGTGCCGATCGCCGAACAAGATATCGTATTGCAGCGTCTCATAATCCTTGAGATCGTCAGCTTTAATGTGCATCTCCGCAAAATGATCCTGAGGTGGAATGACCGGGACCTTTTTCGATAACTGTTCTAAATAATCGGTGTAATAGCTGCCGTGCTGTCTGGACAAATCGATCAAATAAGGCCCTAAGAACGATGGGCTAATGTTCAGCTTGTCTTTATGCGATGTGTCAAAATTGTTCCAAACCACAAGCGGGACGCTGTACATCTTTTTCAGAAAGTCCGGATCATCCTTGCCGCTAATATATTTGGTATCGATATAAGTGGCATAATCATCGCCAAGCGCCGGTAGGTGGTCGCCCCAGAACGCGATAATCGTCGGCTCACCGCTTTTTTCATAATGCTCGACCAGTTCCTTCAGCATATTATCCGCGGCGCTGATCCCCTGTGCCAACGTCTCCAGCATACCGATGGACGAAGGGGCTACATTGCCCGTCACGTCGATCGTATTTTTCGGGAACTTGCCCGGGTAGAAGTGGAAATGATTTTCCATCGTATTGGCGAAAACAAAATCAGGTCCATCGCTCTGGCTCGTCGACTTGATAATATTGGCGGCCACTTCGCTGTCAGCGATATAAGGGCCTTCGTAATTCGGCTTGAAATATTCAATTGGAATATATTTGGAAAATCCGAAATCTTCATACACCTTTTTACTGTTAAAATACCAGTTGTAAAAAGGGCTGATCGCGGTAGACGTATACCCCTGTCTGGCATAAATGCTGGCCAAGGAGTCGACCTCGCCGTTAATGTACTGATTGTACGCGACGGACCCCTGCGGCAGGAAACGCATGGAATTTCCCGTCAACACTTCGAATTCCACATTCGCTGTGCCCCCGCCATATTGCGGCGACAGCATCCATCCGCCTGTTCCTTCCTTCTGCAGCTTGTGAAAGAAAGGAATCGGATCGCGGCTGAACTGCACGCTCTGGATCAAGGTAGGATCCCAGAAAGCTTCACTCAGGATCACAATGACGTTGGGCTTGACATCGCCGGGCGCTGCGCCGGCTTTATCCGGTTTCGGCGTTTGGCTGACGATCGTCTCGATCGCTTTATCGTCGTAACCGGGGTGCCCCCCGCCAAACATGGATTTCGTGTTCAAGAACGTAGCGAGTGCAAAGCCGTTGGATTGTGTGTTCTCCGCCTGATTCCAGATCATGGCTTGAATATGCGCCCACCGCTGCACTGGCAGCGGTTTATCTGTATAAACAGCAGCTAGCAAAATGATCCCGACAGCGGCCATGAGGATGCGCTCTTTTTTGGCGAATCGCTTGGCAATCCAAGTGGTCCGGTAGAAGAGAGCATAGCTGGCGCCGATAAACAACAGCAAGGCAACCAAAGTGCGGACGTTTAAAATATTGGTGACATATTTGACCATGTCCGTGCCTTCGCCGGCGACCATCAGGTCCCACGGTGTCAAAGGAACGCCTAAAATTTTCAGCTTAACGCCGCTAATGAGAGCAAAAATAATAAAAATGGCAGCGATGACCCCGTATGCAATCCGGGTCCGGCCGATCGCCGCTATCAACAGCAGCAGGAAGCCAAGGAGGATGAAGCCGTTAAACGCGAGCTCCAGCACATGGCTTACACTCCAGGACAGCGTCTCCAAATAACGGCCGCGGCTCAAAATTTCCATAATGAGCAAAGGAATTAAAACAGCCAGCAAGAGCGGCGACCATTGACGGCAAAACCGCCAGATGGAAATGAGTTTATTTCTCATAGTGTCTCCATAAATAAATAATATTTAGTTTTTGTAAAAGATATCAGACATTATATCACGCCAAACGATTTTATTCGATGGTTTGAGATCTCTCTTCTTACATTTTTTATGCGGATAAAGGCGGTTTTGTCGCATATATTTTTGATACGGGCAGATCTGTGAAGCAAAGCAGGAAAATACCGCCTGAAACACGAAGAAAAGTTAGGAAATATTTTCGCGTAAGCGAAAAGGAGGAGATGATTGATGGCCAATCCACAAACAAAGTTTCAACGCAGAGGCGTATTCCGAACGCAGCATAAAAAGATGACAAAAAGCGCCTTGCTAAGGCGAAGCGTATTTTTATTTTTGGGTGCGGCGCTGATGTCCGTTGGGCTGGAAATTTTTTTGGTGCCGAACAAAATTATTGACGGCGGCATTACGGGGATTTCGATTATTTTGTCATATATCACAGATAGCCAATTGGGCATTTGGCTGACGCTGCTCAACCTTCCGTTCCTGTATATCGGCTATAAAATGATCGGTAAAACATTCGCCTTCTCCACGTTATTCGCCATTCTCGTCTTGTCGGTAGGCACGGCACTGCTGCATCCGGTACCCCCGATTACGATCGATCCGCTGCTCGCGGCGGTATTCGGCGGGATTATTCTCGGCGTAGGCGTGGGGATCGTCATCCGCTCCGGAGGCTCGCTGGACGGGACGGAGATCGTTGCCATCCTTACGGCCAAGAAGCTGCCTTTTTCCGTAGGCGAAATCATTATGTTCTTCAACGTGTTTATTCTGGGCAGTGCCGGATTTGTGTACACCTGGGATCGTGCGATGTATTCGCTGATTGCCTATTTTATCGCTTACAAAATGATTGATGTGACGATCGAAGGCTTTGATGAATCCAAATCGGTTTGGATCATCAGCGACAGGTTCCGCCCTATTGGTGAGGCCATTCTGGATCGTTTAGGACGTGGTGTCACGTATTTGGAAGGAGAGGGCGGGTTTTCCGGTGATGCGAAGAAAGTGATCTTCTGCGTCATTACCCGCTTGGAGGAAGCGAAGCTGAAGTCCATCGTGGAAGAGCTTGATCCTGCGGCATTCCTGGCAGTGGGCAACATCCACGACGTGAAGGGTGGAAGATTCAGCAAACGAGATATTCACTAATCCTTGTCAGTAGGCGTGCCGTCCCCCCGCTCCTGTTCGAACAGGCCGAGGTCCCTGACTTTTTTCGCCGCGTCTTTACTATTTGAACTACCCAGCTTCTTCAAAATATGACCTACATGTATTTTGACTGTGCGCAGTGAAATAAAGAACTTACTTGCAATCTCCGATTGCGTATGCCCCTGATCGATCATCTCCAGCACCTGCAGCTCCGTAGGCGTGATCAATTCTTTAACTTCTTTGACTTTAAAAGCGTGTTCCAGCTTCTTCAAACGGCGGAATTCCTCGCGCATTTGCTCGGCGACCGCAGCGTTAATAGACGACTTGCGCGCATGCGCCGCCCGGATGACAACCGGCAGCACTTCATATTGCGATTTGATTTGATAATCAATCGCCCCGGCTTGAAAGGATTGAAAAATCAATTCCTTTTCCTCCATGGATGTCAGCATGATCACTTTGACACCCCATGAAAGCAAAGCTTGCTCGGCCAAATGAATGCCTGCCGGTTTGTCATCGAGCATAATGTCCATGAGTACAACATCCGAGAGCGGTTCTCCGCCAAAGAGCTCCATCGCCTCTTCGGCTGTTGATGCAGTCGCGCTAATCTGAAAGTCGGTCTGCCGGCTCAAATAGGAAGTCAGGCCGCGCAGCCAATCAAGGTCATCTTCAACGATGACAATTCGAATCGGATCCATCTATGCTGTTCCCCCTAACGGTTGCAATCGATCGCTTGGAAAAGTTAAGTAGACGCTTGTCCCTTGACCCGGACTACTAGTCAACTCCAGCATGCCCCCGTGTTTTTTCATGACGCTGTAACAATAGGGGAGGCCAAGGCCAAAGTTGCTGCGGCTTCCGCTTTTGGTCGTATAGAACGGTTCCAGCGCTAATTTCAACGTCGCTTTGTCCATACCCCCGCCGGTATCTCGAACTTCCAGAACGATATTTTTCTTATTCATAAAAGATTTCACGGTTAACTCACCGCCTTGCGGCATCGCTTCCACCGCATTCATCAGCACGTTCGTCAACGTTTCGGCAATTTGAATCCGGTCGATATTCAGCACCAATTCCGGAACGTTCATGTCCAGACGGATGTCACGAAGATAGGGTTCAAGAGCCGGAATGACTTCCTGGAGCAGCTCGTTCAGAGGGACAGGCGCAGCTTGGATAGGCAGCTCCTGTGTCTGCTCATGCACCCGGCCAATCATGTCGCGGATATGCGACGACGCTTTCATCACGACACCGAGATCCTGGAGCAGCTCCGGCTGATTCGTATCGATGGCGTGCTGCTGCATCTTTTCCAGAAAAAGCCGCATCTTGCCGACATCATTCTTAATGGCATGGTTGAGAATCGCCGTCCCTGACGTGATGACGCGCAGCGTGGAGTCCAGCTTGCGGCGCTCAATCATAAGTCGTATGCCGAGGAACCCGTAGGTGAACAGGGTGTACATGAAAAAAGGAATCACAATAGCGAGAATCCAGGTGTGGTATACCCACATGCGATAATAGCCAAGGCTAGGCATGACGTAGTTTAAAACGGCAAAGCATATAATCGGCGGCAGCAGCGACAGGCAAGTGAACAGGTGCGTCCGTCTTAAGGCCGGCAGCCTCTCTTTTTTGATTGCGATCAAGATAGCTCCCCCGAAAATATAAGGCACAGCCCAACTGGTAACGACGGGGAACGTAATCGGAGTCGTTTCATTGTAGCCTGGCGTGAACAAGATGCAGGCAAGCGCGGGCAGCAGCAAAATGACCGGCAAGTAAAAGCGGGTTGAATCGTTCGTCCAAGCGGTGTTGTAGCGCAAGGCGAGCATGGCGAACGCATAAGGCAACCCATAATAAGACAACAGGGAGCAGGCTGCCTGGATGTGATAGAGAATGTTGGTGAGCGCAGGATTCGGCGCGGCGTCTTGCAAATAAGGAATGACATCGTTCGATAATACGGCGGCCAGCGCGCCGAGGGCTCCGGCAAACGCGACCCCGCTCATCCAGCGCATCGTGCCCGATTTGGAATCGATTAGAAAGAGCATTAATCCGATAAGTGTCAATGCAAATAAAACGAACAGCATGGCGTCGAACGCCTCCGTAGCAGCATTTTTATTCCATTGTGTCATGGCGCGGAGTTTTGCACAAGAGTGTCGTGCGCGATTTGGCTGGAAATCGCTTGGAAATAGGCAGGAAACAGGGGTCTTTGCGCGAATAATGTGAAGGAGGGAGAGGAGGCGAATCGTATCGCAGGACGCAAAAAGACGCTGGTATCCATTTTGGCCATAGTAGGGAAATTCATCCTGTGTATGCTGATGATCGTTATAATTACGATTATACTTTCTATCGCAGCGGCTGTGATTGCTATTTTGCGGGAACCATCCTTGAAGCTGGGCATCCAGGCTGTGGCGAGCGATCCTTTTTTTGTGAAAGCGGCGCTGTGGGCGCAAATGATAGGCTTTATCGCTGGGGTGTGGATCGCATTCGGCATTTTTGAAAGAAAAAAAGGCTGGTCCATGGGCTTCCGTGATCGCCGGATCGCGCGGCATATTGCTGAAGGCATAATCGCAGGAACGCTGCTCATTACGCTAAGCTGTGCGATCATTTGGGGGCTTGGTGGCGTCAAGCTGTCGGTTGTGCCGTTCAATGCGACAATTGCCCAGGAAATGATCTGGGGCTTCTTGCTCTTCATCGCTGTAGCTGTCAACGAAGAGATGTTTGCCCGCGGCTATTTGCAGGGGCTGATCCGAGCCAGGTTTGGGACTGTAGCAGGGGTTACGGTGTCTACGATTTTCTTCGCTTTCTTGCATAGTTTTAATCCGGGGATGTGGACGACGCCTCTGCCGATTATGAACCTGTTGTTTGCCGGATTGCTGTTCGGCGTAAGCAGAGAGCTTTCCGGCAGCCTTTGGATGCCGATCGGTATGCATCTGTCATGGAACTTCCTGCAGGGCCATGTGTACGGCTTTGACGTTTCGGGCACGAAGGTCACTTCGCTGCTGAGCATCGAACAGACGGGACATGCTGTTCTGTCAGGCGGATCGTTCGGCGCGGAGGGTAGTCTCATCACGACGATCGTTCTGCTGCTGGGAGTTGGCATGATCATCATGTATCATATAAAATATCCGCAAAAGGAAAGGAATGTGCTGACATGAGTACATATGAAATTTTGGCAAGTGAATGGGACGGGACGCCGACGATTCGACTGATTGACCATGCGCATGAAGCGACGGCGGAAATCATCCCGTCCGTCGGCTTCCATTTGTTCCGCTTCGACGTGCATGGCTCCGGCTACATCGCGAAGCCGGACAGCCTGGCCACGCTGCGGGAACAGTCGTCGCGCTACGGCGTGCCGATTCTGTTCCCGCCGGGGCGCGTCAAGCATGCGGCCTTCACGTTCGAAGGCCGCGAGTACCGGCTCCCGATGAACCGGGAGCCGCACCATGCCCACGGCGAGCTGCGCGAGCGGCCGTGGAAGGTCGTCGCCAGCGGCGCGGATGCCGCCGGCGGTGCATTTGTCTCCGCGGAGATCGACTTCGCGGAGCATCCGGACATGCTGGCGTACTATCCGCACGCCGCCAGCTTCCGCTTCACGTACCGGCTGCAGGACGGTACGCTGTCTTTGAGCGGCGAGGTGCTCAACCGCAGCTCGCAGACGATGCCGTTCGCGCTGGGCTTCCATCCTTACTTCGCCTTCGCGAAGGAGGAAGCGGACCGCGTACGGGTCGTGATTCCGGCAGCAGCGGAGTGGCCGCTGACGGCGGAAGGCTTTGCGGCGGCCGGACCTGGGCCGTCGCCGCTGCTCGCGGCGCTGAAGCAGGGCGCGCCGGTGACGGAGCTGCCGGAGTACCCGGGAGGCTCGCAGCTGCTGTCAATTGAACCAGGACCGCAAACGTGTGAGTTGCGGTATGAGGCGAGAGGCACGAAGCTGGTCTATGACATGGGAAGCCAGTTCCCTATTCATGTCCTCTTCACCGCGCCGTGGTCGAATGCTGTTTCGCTGGAGCCATACACAGCGATTATGAACGTCTTTAATGAAGCTTATCCGGCCAAGCAGTCGGGGGCGCAAGGGATTGCGCCGGGCGAATCGTTCACGTTCGCATGGTCGATCCGCGTGGATAAGCTGTAATTTAGAAAGAGTCAAGGCGGCAGGTGATGACACCTGCAGTCTTGACTCTTTTTGTGGTTTGCGTGGCGCAAAGCTGCCTCCCTAGTTTGACTGGGGCTTGCGGCGGCAATAGCGGAACTGGTGTTCCGCTATTGTGCTGTTTAGCGCCATCCGGAGTCGGATAGCGGAAGTTGAGTTCCGTTACCGCGGTCAGGGAAGCGGTAAAGGCGGGCTAGCGGCGGCAATAGCGGAACTGGTGTTCCGCTATTGTGCAGTTTAGCGCCGTCCGGAGTCGAATAGCGGAAGTCGAGTTCCGTTACCGCGGTCAGGGAAGCGGTAAAGGCGAGGCTAGCGGCGGCAATAGCGAAACTGGTGTTCCGCTATTGCACGGTTTAGCGCCGTCCGGGAATCGAATAGCGGAAGTTGAGTTCCGTTACCGCGGTCAGGGTAGCAGCAAAGGCGGGGCTAGCGGCGGCAATAGCGGAACTGGTGTTCCGCTATTGTGTAGTTTAGCGCCGTCCGGAGTGGAATAGCGGAAGTCGAGTTCCGTTACCGCGGTCAGGGAAGCGGTAAAGGCGGGCTTGCGGCGGCAATGGAGGAACTGGTGTTCCGCTATTGCGCTGTTTAGCGCCGTCCGGAGTCGGATAGCGGAAGTTGAGTTCCGTTACCGCGGTAAGGGAAGCGGTAAAGGCGGGCTTGCGGCGGCAATAGCGGAACTGGTGTTCCGCTATTGTGCAGTTTAGCGCCATCCGGAGTTGAATAGCGGAAGTTGAGTTCCGTTACCGCGGTAAGGGAAGCGGTAAAGGCGGGCTTGCGGTGGAAATAGCGGAACTGGTGTTCCGCTATTGTGCAGTTTAGCGCCGTCCGGAGTCGAATAGCGGAAGTTGAGTTCCGTTACCGCGGTCAGGGAAGCGGTAAAGGCGGGCTAGCGGCGGCAATAGCGGAACTGGTGTTCCGCTATTGCACGGTTTAGCGCCGTCCGGAGTTGAATAGCGGAAGTCGAGTTCCGTTACCGCGGTCAGGGAAGCGGTAAAGGCGGGCTAGCGAAGGTAATAGCGGAACTGGTGTTCCGCTATTGTGTAGTTTAGCGCCATCCGGAGTTGAATAGCGGAAGTCGAGTTCCGTTACCGCGGTCAGGGAAGCGGTAAAGGCGAGGCTAGCGGCGGCGATAACGGAACTGGTGTTCCGCTATTGCGTTGTTTTGCGCCAGACGGAGTGGAATAGCGGAAGTTGAGTTCCGTTACCGCGGTCAGGGAAGCGGTAAAGGCGGGCTAGCGGCGGCAATAGTGGAACTGGTGTTCCGCTATTGCGCGGTTTAGCGCCGTCCGGAGTGGAATAGCGGAAGTCGAGTTCCGCTATCAGAGCCAGCGAAGCCGGAAATGTGGGGTTTGGCAAGCAATAGAAGAACTGGCGTTCCGCAATTATGCTACTTTGCCCCTTTGTCACTCCCGCTCATAGCCAAATCCGACCGTGGAATAGCCGGAGTAAGCGTGCTGGTGCCACTCACGGATTAATCCTTCCTTGGTAGCCGAGACCACTAAGTTCTTACCCCTGGATGTGTTATATGCGTTTAGCTCGACCACACCTTCCAGAAGATGGATGTGGCCCCCATTGGCAAGCGGGATCGCAGGACCGGTTACGCCGTAATAACTATGATAATGGCCGTAAACAATCCCTGTAATGCCTTGGTATTGATGCACGTGGCCGTCATAAGCGGTTCCATTCGTATTGAACGTATACAGCCTGATCATATGATGATGTGTTAACGTTTCGCTAGTCACGGTTTTAAAAAAATGAACATGCGCCGGAGGTACTGGCAGCACCGGCTGAGCCGGCGGAAGCAGGCAGAACATAGACAACCCCCTCAACGAAGGAATCTGGTTTCATCCTATTCGCTAGGGGGCTTGGGTCATGCCTATGGAAGCGGGTAGAGGTTCGACTGGCCGATTTTCATTTTCTTATCGTCGTAGATGCGCACTTCGACTTGATGCGCCGGCTTCGATGTCAAATCGAGGCCATCCGGAAGATCGGCATACAGGGTATTCCCACCGTCAAAGCTGGATTTCAGCTCCGCGCCGTCGACGTACACACTGCAGGAAGAGAAGAAGTTGGACCCTTCGATGCGCAGCTTTTTCTCCTGAACACTGACATTTTTGATTGCAGGGTCACCGTAGCCTAAGGTGTACGAAGGCTGGACAATGCTATCCTTGAATCCCTTGGCCGTGTATCCGTAACGCCCGCCGAACAGGTTGTCATACTGCAGCAGCTCATAGTCATGCAGATCGGACTCTTTGATCTTATATTGCTCCCACATGTTCTGTGGTGGGATGACAGGAATTTTTTGCGATAGCCCATACAAATAGTCTGTATAATAGCTGCCTTGCACACCTGCCATATGCAGCAGTTTGGGGCCGAGGAAAGAAGGATCGATCTTCAAATCCGGTTTCTCCTGATCAGCCGGCAGGAAATTGTTCCAGATCACAAACGGCGTATAGTGCGTCTTGGTGTACAAGTCCGGATCGTTTGGCAGGACATATTTCGCGTCGCGGTACACCTTGTAATCGTCCTCGAAAAACGGCAGATGATCGCCGAAAAATAAAATGATCGTCGGCTCATTTTGCTTGGAATAGTACTCGACCAGGGTGCGCAAACAGAGATCAGCATCTTTGATGCCCTGCGCATACGTTTCCAAAATCCCTTTGGATTGCGTGGAGATGTCACCGGTCACTTCGACGGTATTTTTGCTGAATTTTCCAGGTGTGTAAGGATGATGGTTTTCCATCGTATTGGCAAAAACGAAATCCGGTCCCGGACTCTTCTCGGTTTCCTCGATAATTTTTTTGGCGACCGCACGATCCGCATAATTCGGCCCCTCAAAATCATTCGGGAAAAATTCGCTTGAAATAAACCGCGAGAACCCGAAATGTTTATAGACCTTCCTGCTGTCAAAAAACCAGCTGAAAAAAGGGTTGATCGCCGTCGCCTGGTAGCCTTGTCTGGTGGTGATGCTGGCCAGCGAATCGACGCCATGGTTCATATATTCGATGTAGGGCAATATTTTGTCTGGCGACTGTCCGAAGAAACGCATGGAGTTGCTGGACAGCACCTCAAACTCGACATTGGCCGTGCTGCCTCCGAACTGTGGAGAGAGCATCCAGCCGCTTGTATACGTTTTTTGCAGGTTGTGCAGGAACGGGATCGGGTCCTCGCTGAAATGGATGTTTTTCATAATCGTCGGATCCCAGAAAGATTCGCTCAGCATGACGATGATATTCGGCTTCTTCTTTTCTGCCGCTGCCGCAGGCTGCTGCGGGATTTGATTCATTACACCCGCCACAGCTTGCTTACTGTAGCCGTCAGGTTTGGCTACTTTCAGGAAGCCGAGCATTTGTACGGATGAGAACAAATATCCGTTTTCGTCATATGTAATGGTTTGATCCCAAGGCACCGTGTACAGGCCGTACATGTTCATGAAGGGAATCGGCTTGTCCATATAAAGGCTGCACATGAGCACGATGGCGATGATGCCATAAAGTCCGCGTTCTACAGGGTGGAAGCGGGCTGGGCGCTTGCGCATGATGACATAAAACAATACCGCGACAACAAGCAGACAAACTGCAAGGATGCCGATGATGCGCAAGTTTAGGTAAGCGCTTAAAAAACGGCGGTACTCGACGAGCTGATTGTTGAAGTAAAGATCCCACGGATAATAAGGGGCTCCAATCGCTTTAAGTTTGCTCCCGCTAATCGCGCCAAGAGGCAGCAGCAGCATACAGAGCAGCCAGAAAGAAAGCCGGCTTCGCCCAGTCACAGCGATGAGGAACAGATACAGAGCGCCGACGACGAAGTAGGCGAGCACCATGGAAAGAGGGTGATGGAGCACCCAGGTGTGCAAATCCTGCACATTGCCCCGCTCCAGGAATTCGACCATCGCCATTAGCAGCAAGGGCAGGATCAAGATCATCACACGGGATGGCAAGCGTTTGAGAATGAGAATAAATGTCTGCATCGAAATGCTCCTGTTCAGTAAGATCGGATTTCATTGTCCATTATCTTATAAATAGGTGAAAGAAGGAAGAGGTGTTTGATCGAACTGGATGGAAAAAAGACGGTGCCTACTCATACGTGGGTCCGAGTAGAAATCGTCTTTTTCGTGAATGGCCGCCATGCTTTATAATCAAGCTTTTTGATCATAGAACCAACCGCTGCCTTCCCGCCGAATCAAATCTTGGATCCACCCGCTTTAGCCGCTGCCATACTGCTTGCTTTGCCCTTCAAAGAAAAGAGCTAAGTTGATAAGAACGGATTAGCTCTTTTTTGAATTACCTCTTTGATAATTATTCCGCATCGTCCTGCTCGGCACTGATTTGCTCCAGCGATTGCAGGAATGTTGCCGGAGGCTGGGCGCCGCTCAGGGCATACTTGCGATTAATGACAAAGAACGGGACACCGCTCACGCCGGCCGCACGGGCGAACTCGAAATCGTTCTCGACCTGCTCCAGGCCTTCTTTGGCGTGCAGGCTGGCAGCTGTCATAGCGCGGTCCATCCCTTGCAGTGCGGCGATATCGAGTAGGACTTCCTCGTTGCCGACATCGAGACCGTCTTCAAAATACGCTTTGAACAGTGCATCGACCAATGGTTGTTTGCTTGTCTCCGGAGCAATCGCGATCAATTGATGGGCACGCAGCGTGTTCGGCATGTACTCGACTTTGGAGAAGTCGAAGTGTAAGCCTGCCGCTTGGCCCGCTTGTGTAACCTGTCCGAACATGCCGCTTAACTGTTCGTCGCTCGCATGCATTTTGGAGCGCATCATCTCACGGAACGGAAGACCTTCCACCGGTGTGGAAGCATCCAACTGGAAAGCGCGATAGTGGACTTCAACCGGCTCATCTGTGAACTGGGCCAGCGCAGCCGTTAAGTTGGCTTTGCCAATCCGGCACCACGGACAAACGACGTCCTGAAAAATTTCGATCATCATATAGAAAGTAAGCTCCTTTTTTTAAAAAAGTTGGATCAACTGCATTATAAACGATTGCAGCCCTTTTGCGGAAATGAATATTGAATAATAATAAATAATAAAATATAATTGAAAACAATAAAAAATAATAAAAAAGTTTGAATGGAGCTGTGATCAATCTTTGAGCAAGATAGGATTATTTAGTGAAGAGCGCCGCAATGAAATTATCGCCATGCTGGCGAGAGATGGCCGCGTTGAGGTCAAGCAATTAGCCCTCTATTTTGAGGTGACAGAGGATTCGATCCGCAAGGATTTGCGCTCCTTGGAGCAGCGTGGCCTGCTGCAAAGAGCTCACGGCGGCGCTGTGCCGAGAGGCCGCGTTTCCGGCTTTGTGCCTTACCAGGATCGCGGGGAACCGGAGCGGAAGAGGCCGCTTGCACGTGCGGCGGTCGCGTTGATTCAACCAGGAGATACCGTTTTTATTGAATCGTCCAGCTACACGCATTTCATGTTTGAAGAGTTGGGCCATCTGCCGGACGTTACCGTGGTGACGAACAGTATTCACGGCCTGCCTGTTCTTGTGCACAGAGTGAATCTGATTCAGCTGGGGGGCAGCGTCCATAAGCAGGATGAAGCTTGTTACGGCCCGTTTACGATTCAGATGCTGCAGCAGATGAATTATGACAAATGCTTCCTTAAACCTGCCGGTGTGGCGGACGACGGCAAACTGACGACTGGATTGCAGGAGAGCTTGGCGATCAAGCAGGCGGCGATGCAGCAAGCGGAGCGGACGATTATTCTGGTGGATGAAAAAGACTGGGGCAAACGTGACATGTACAATGTGAGCCGGATCGACGCCGTGCATACGGTCGTGACGAACGGAATCCCGGACACGCTGGCAAACAAGTGGACGAAGAAAGGGATCTTTTTTGTGAAGGCCTGACAAAAGAAATGGAGGAGCAGATAGATGAAATTCGTATGCAGTGAATGCGGCTCACAGCTGCCTGAGGGAACATTTGTGTATCAATGTGCGTGCGACGGGTTATTGGAGGTGGTCCATGATTTTGCTCAAGTGGACGCGGAGAAGCTGAAGCGGGTGTTTGCCGCCAGGCTGGCTGAACGTATGAGCATCTACGCATCGGGTGTATGGCGGTACAAGGAGCTTATCGCTCCCGAACTCGTGGAGTCAGCAATATGCACCAAATACGAGGGCAATACTGGGCTTTATGCCGCCTCTGAAGCGGCACAGCAGTTTGGCGGCCTGCGGGGGCTGTGGTTTAAGGCGCAGAGCGAGAATCCGAGCGGCTCCTTCAAAGATAACGGAATGACCGTAGCGGTCTCCCACGGCCGCTCCCTTGGTTACACCCAATTTGCTTGTACCTCGACAGGCAATACGTCCGCTTCGCTGGCGATGTATGCGGCATTCGCAGGGGATACGTCGTGTGTTTTTGTGCCGGATAAAGATATTTCATTGAATAAGGTGCTGCAAACTTTATCGTACGGCTCCAAGGTAATCCGTTTTGAGGGAACGTATGATGACGGAATCGTCTTTTTGGAAAATCATGCGGAAGCGCTGGGGCTTTACGTTTGCAACTCGATCAATCCGCTGCGGATTGAAGGGCAGAAAAGCATCGTTTACGAGATTGCGCAATCGTTTAATTGGCAGCTGCCGGACTGGATCGTGCTGCCCGGCGGTGCGCTGAGCAATGCGACAGCGCTGGGTAAAGGGCTCCGCGACCTGAAGTCGCTCGGTTTCATCGAGCGGTTGCCGCGCGTCGCGGTCGTTCAGGCGGAAGGGGCGAGTCCCTTCCACCGGATGATGGCAGAGGGAGCGGAGGCGCTCACGCCGGAGCGTGCGCCGTATACCCGGGCCTCTGCCCTGAACATCGGCAACCCGCCAAGCTGGCGCAAAGCGCGGCGGGTGCTGGAAGAGACCGGCGGCGTAACGCTGAGTGTCAGCGACGCCGAGATTCTTGATGCCAAGGCGGTTATCGACCGCAGCGGCATCGGCTGTGAGCCGGCGTCGGCGGCAGCGCTCGCCGGGCTGCGTCAGCTCGTCCGCGACGGGATCGCGGACCGCGAGGAGACGGCCGTATGCATCCTCACCGGCCATCTGCTCAAAGACACCGATGCGCTGCGGGAATACCACCTGGATGGCAAGTGGCCGGATGCCGCGCATCGCAATGCCTTACTGACGTCTTCGCTGACACGCGAAGACGTGGGGGCTCACCTGCGCAGCTTCGCCCAGACTCAGGTGTGATTCCCGCCGGGCGGGTCGGAACGGCAGCGGGTTTGACGGATAGCGGCAGGCCGCGCGCCCGAATCTTATCATGCCCCAAATGCAGGATAGCGCCCTGTAACGGAGCCGATCTGCCGCTCCAGCTCCGCCGCGCAGCTTGCTCCGATGCAGCTTCACAAGCTCTCCGCCCATACGCGTCCAGCCATGCTTTGCGCCTTCGGCAGCCGGTTTGATGCAGATGCAGGTAGTGCCGTGCCGCCCTTATGCTTCAAACGTTCTGATGACCGTGTTTTTCAAGCTGCCCCAGCCAAGTTGACGCTGTATACTTTTTCAGGCATGATGAAAGCAGATTATTAGAAAGAAAGGGCCGCGGACGATGAAGCTTAGCAAAACGCTGCAAGTACCGATTCATTTTTATCGGAAATTTATTTCGCCCTTGAAGCCGCCGACGTGCCGGTTTTACCCGTCTTGCTCGCAGTATGCGCTGGAAGCGCTAGAGCTTCATGGTCCTGTCAAAGGCTCGTGGCTCACGGTGAAAAGGCTTTGCAAATGCCATCCCTTTCATCCGGGCGGGATCGATCATGTGCCGCAACCAGCCGGATCGCCCAAATCGGACCGCCTTGCTTGACATGGCGCTTCCTTTTTCGCTATATTTTTCTTATAGTATTGTCAATATGAATTCGATGAACGGATAAGTACAAGCGGAGGCCTATGAACAGAGAGCCGGGTCAGGTGAAAGCCGGTATAGGAGCAGGTTTGGAAGATGGTCCCGGAGAATAAGCCTTCGAGCTGCCCATTCAGCCGCCTATAGCGGGCATGGGAGTAAGCTGGCTTCGTGTCCCAGCGTTAATGGGCAAGTCGCAACGACTTACTGAGCCCCGTTTCTTGTGAAAGGCGGGGGAACCTGGGTGGTACCGCGTGAGTTCAGCTCTCGTCCCAAGATGGATGAGGGCTTTTTGTGTTTTTATAAACCTAACAGGAGGAATTAAAATGTCCACTCAATCGAAAACATTTTACATCACCACGCCGATCTATTATCCCAGCGATAAGCTGCACATCGGCCATGCTTACTCAACGGTAGCCGGCGACGTGATGTCCCGTTACAAAAGGCTGCGCGGCTTCGATGTGATGTACTTGACCGGAACCGATGAGCATGGGCAAAAGATCGAGCGCAAAGCTCAGGAAAAAGGGACGACACCACAGCAGTTCGTCGACGGCATTGTGGCCGGCATTAAGGAGCTTTGGGCGAAGCTGGATATCAGCTACGACGATTTCATCCGCACAACAGAAGATCGTCACAAGAATTCGGTGCAAAAGATTTTTCAGCGTCTGCTGGATCAAGGCGACATCTATTTAGGTGAATATGAAGGCTGGTACTGCGTGCCGGACGAAGCCTTTTTCCCGGAAAGCAAGCTGGTTGATGGCAAATGTCCGGATTGCGGACGGCCTGTGGAGAAGATGAAGGAAGAGACGTATTTCTTCCGGATGAGCAAATATGTAGACCGTCTGGTTCAGTATTACGAGGAAAACCCGGCGTTCATTCAGCCGGAATCCCGCAAAAATGAAATGCTGAACAATTTCATCAAGCCAGGCCTGGAAGATTTGGCGGTTTCCCGCACGACGTTCGATTGGGGGATCAAAGTTCCCGGCGACGCTAAACATGTCATCTATGTATGGATCGATGCGCTTTCCAATTATATTACGGCGCTTGGCTACGGCTCGGACGATGAGAGCACGTTCCGCAAATACTGGCCTGCTGATGTGCATTTGATGAGTAAAGAGATCGTTCGTTTCCATACGATTTATTGGCCGATTATGCTTATGGCGCTGGATCTGCCACTCCCGAAGAAAGTATTCGCGCACGGCTGGCTGCTCATGAAGGACGGCAAAATGTCGAAATCCAAAGGCAATGTCGTCGATCCGGTAACGTTGATCGACCGCTACGGACTTGACGCGCTGCGCTACTACTTGATGCGCGAAGTGCCGTTCGGCGCTGATGGCACGTTCACGCCGGAAAGCTTTGTCGAGCGGGTCAATCATGACCTCGCCAATGACCTCGGGAATTTGCTGAACCGGACGATCGTGATGATCGATAAGTACTTTGCAGGCAGCATTCCCGCTTATGTGCCGGGCGCTACCGAATTCGACGATAGTCTCTTGGAGACGATCCGGGCAGCGGTAGCGAAATACGAGGAAGCGATGGAGAAGATGGAATTCTCCATCGCCCTCTCGGCCGTGTGGCAGCTGATCAGCCGCACGAACAAATACATCGACGAGACGCAGCCGTGGTCGATGGTGAAAGATGAAGCCAAGCGCGAAACCCTTGGCTCCGTGATGTATGTGCTGGCGGAGTCCCAGCGCATCTCGTCCGTACTGCTGCGTCCGTTCCTGACGAAGACGCCGCAATTGGTCTGGCAGCAGCTGGGCCTCGCTGCGGAAGATCTGCCGCGCCTGACCGATTGGTCCAGCGTGCAGGACTTCGGTCTGCTCCCTGCGGGGACGAAGGTCCAGAAGGGAGAGCCGATGTTCCCTCGTCTGGACGTGGCGGCGGAAGTCGCCTATATCGTCCAGGCGATGGGCGGCGGCGAAGCCGCCCCAAGCGCAGCAGCACCTGCTGAAGCTGCTGCATCGGTGCCCGCGCCGGAGCCGAAAGACGAAATCGGCATCGACGATTTCGTTAAGGTGGAGCTGCGCGTGGCGCAAGTGCTCGCAGCCGAGCCTGTGAAGGGCGCGGATAAGCTGTTGAAGCTGCAGCTCGACCTCGGCTACGAGCAGCGTCAAGTCGTCTCGGGCATCGCCAAGTTCTACTCGCCCGAGGAACTTAAAGGACGCAAAGTCATTTGCGTCACGAACTTGAAGCCCGCCAAGCTGCGCGGCGAGCTGTCGCAAGGCATGATCCTGGCCGCTTCGCACGGCGATCAATTGACGCTGGCGACGGTGCCGGACAGCATGCCGAATGGCGCCATCGTGAAATAATTGTAGACACCCCGATCCTGCAAGAGATCGGGGTTTTTGCTTTGAAGAAGTTGGATCGGCGTTTTTTCGTGGAGTTGGGCAATCTATGGTCAAAGAACTTAACGGGGTGAAGCGCATGAGACTCATAGTGTTCTTTAGATGTATGGGCATCGCCGGACTAATCGTTCTTCTCACCGCCTGCAGCATGTTCGGTGGGGGCCAATCCAACAAAACGAAAGGTGCCGACCAGAAGCAACAAAAAGCCCAGAGTACGGCAAAGCCAAGTATTATCGATCAGGAACTGCACAAACAGTACAATATTTATAAGGAAATCATTCAATATCAAATCGAGCAGGATAAGAAGGCAATCAAACAAACCGAAGAGCGCAATAAGAAGATGAAGGCGCAAAGCGATAAGCAGTCCTCGTCCTCTTCGGCTTCACCGTCACCGTCACCATCGCCCAAAGAAAGCGGCAAGCCTTCCACCAAAAAGCAAAGCGGAGGCAAATCGCAAGGTTAATCTGCCAATCGTCATACGACAATAATGACATCCTGCCAATTGGCAGGGTCATTTTCTTTTTTAAGGCCTTTCTGATCTGTTGACATTTTGGAAGATTAGCTCGTATAATCAAGGTCGTTAATAAAAAAAATTACGATTTAGAATGTGATGGTGAAAGTGAAATGTTAAATAAAGGATTCATTTATATAGGTTTTCTAGCCATTTTTCTATTCGTCATAACGGGCTGCGGAAGTGCTTCGGGTTCGAAGGCGGGGCTTGTCCAAGGAAAAGTGAACGTCGTCACTAGCTTTTATCCGCTTTACGATTTTACCCGCAACATTGGCGGCGATTATGTAAACGTGATTAACTTGGTGCCGGCCGGCGTGGAGCCGCATGATTGGTCGCCGAAAAGCCGTGACATCAAGAATATGACCAATGCCCAAGTGTTTGTCTACCAAGGTGCTGGCTTCGAGGGTTGGGTCGGCGACTTTCTGCAAACCATTCCGAAAGATTCATCGCTTAAGGTTGTGGAAGCTAGCCAAGGCAGTGAGCTAATCAAGACTTCGGATACCAAAGAGGCGTATGATCCGCATGCTTGGCTAAGTCCGTTAAACGCTGTGAAAATGGCTAATAATATTAAGAATGCTTTGGTAGCGGCGGATCCTGTGCACAAAGATGCCTATGAGCAAAACTATCAGACGTATGCGGCCAAATTGAAGGATTTGGATGCGCGTTACCGCACGGAGCTGGCGAAGACGACGAAAAAAGAAATCGCCGTTTCCCATCAAGCTTTCGCCTATATGTGCCGCGATTACGGGCTTACGCAATTAGCGATCATGGGGCTGTCTCCGGAAGCCGAACCGACCGCGCAAGATTTGAAAAATATGAATCAGTACATTAAAGATCATCAATTGAAATATATTTTCTTTGAAGAGCTGGTGTCCGATAAACTGGCCAAGACGCTGGCTAAAGATGCCAATGTCGATACGATGGTGTTGAACCCGTTGGAAGGCTTGACCGCTGAACAGGAAAAGGCCGGAAAAGATTACATTTCAATTATGGACGATAATTTGAAAAATCTTGTGAAAGCTTTACAATAACAATAACAAGACTTTCCAAGTGTCGAGTCCGAGTGATTTTATTCAAAATAGTTAGGAGTTTCGTAGATGGAGAATAGCAGCTTGCAATCTTGCCATCGCAGCATTGTTTCGATAGATAACGTTTCTTTTTCCTATGAGCATAAAAAAGTGATCGAAAACCTGCGTTTTGCTGTGCTGGAGCGCGATTTTGTCGGTGTCATCGGCTCCAATGGGGCAGGCAAAACGACGCTGCTCAAAATGCTCGTCGGTCTGCTCAAGCCGACCGGTGGTGAAATCCGGCTGTTCGAACAGCCGCTCAGCCAGTTCCAGGATTGGGAACGGATCGGCTACGTTCCGCAGAAAAATGCGTTTAACCCGTTATTCCCGGCAACGGTGCGGGAGATTGTGCAGTCGGGGATGTACAGCAAGAAGCGCGTTTACCGTCGGCTGTCCAAAACCGATCTGCAAAAAGCGGAGGATGCGATGATGGCGATGCGCATTGAGGATCTGGCGGAGCGCAAGATCGGCCAGCTGTCCGGCGGTCAGCAGCAGCGGGCATTCCTCGCGCGGGCGATCGTCAACAATCCGGAATTGCTCATTCTGGATGAGCCAACCGTCGGCATTGATGCCGAAACGCAAGCCGGCTTTTTCCGCATGATCCGTCATATGCATCAGCACCATCACATGACGTTCATAATGGTGTCGCACGATATGGATATGATGAAATCCTATCTCGGCTCGGAGCCACAGCAGCAAAGCGGCGGCATTAAATTTCATGTCAAGCATACCCACGATCCCGAAGATTGCCGCGAGACGAATTTGTCACATTCGCTGGACCAGATTCGGGAGATGATCGGCGTTCAGTAGGAGGACACATTGGATATTTTCTTGGAACATTTCTTTCAACGGGCTTTGATCGGCGGCTTGCTCATCGGATTTACAGCGCCTTTAATGGGCGTTTTTCTTGTCCTTCGGCGGTTGTCAATGATCGGAGATACACTCGCTCATATTTCTATCGCCGGCGTTGCGCTCGGTTTTTTAATTAATGTGTACCCGCTCGGGGTAGGGCTCGTCTTTGCTCTGTTGGCGTCGTTTGCCATTGAGAAGCTGCGCAAAGCCTATAAGACTTATGCCGAGCTGTCCATTGCCATTATTATGTCTGGTGGTGTCGCGCTGGCGACCTTGCTGTTTACACTCGGCAAAGGGTTCAATATGAACGTCATGAGCTATTTGTTCGGCAGCATTTATACGCTGGATTCGACGGATTTATGGGTCGTTTTCGGGGTCAGCGTGCTGGTCATTGGCGTCATCGCCTTGCATTTCAAGGAATTTTTTCTCATGTTTTTTGATGAGGATGCGGCGAGCGTAAGCGGCCTGCCGCTGCGTTATTACAACATGATGATTACGATGCTGACAGCGTTGGTCATCTCCGTTGCGATCAAGATCGTTGGTGCGCTGCTTGTTTCCTCGCTGTTGACGATCCCGGTGGCCTGCAGTCTGCTGATTGCCCGCAGTTTTAAACATTCGGTGTTTCTGGCCGTGCTTTTCTCGGAAATTGCCGTGATTATTGGCCTTATTTTGGCAGGTGTATGGGATTTGGCGCCGGGAGGAACGGTTGTTCTTACGCTGATTGCGCTGCTTATTGGAATTATTATGAAAAGAGGTCTGAGAATCTGATATGGAAATCGGCTCCGTCAACTTATGGATCGCACTGTGGGCGGGAATTGCGTCATTTATTTCCCCCTGCTGTTTGCCTTTATATCCGTCCTATCTCTCTTACATAACGGGCATTTCCGTCAGTGAGTTAAAATCCGGACAATCGTCCGCTGATGTCCGCCGCCGGACGATGCTGCATACATTAAGCTTTATCGTAGGTTTTTCGATTATTTTTTATGCACTTGGTTTAACAGCTGGTTTCGTCGGCAATATGTTCGTTGTATACCGCGATTTGCTGCGTCAGATCGCCGCACTTTTAATATTTATTATGGGCTTGTTCTTGCTTGGCATTTTTCAACCGCAGTGGCTGATGAAAGAGAGAAAGCTGCAGCTGAAGTTCAGACCTGCAGGTTACGTAGGGTCAGTCCTGATCGGTATGGGCTTTGCAGCAGGCTGGTCGCCGTGCATCGGGCCGATTTTATCGGCGATTTTGGCGCTGGCTACGACAGAGCCGGGCACTTGGTTCCAGCTGACTAGCGCATATTCGTTAGGATTTGCGATCCCATTTTTTGTTCTCTCCTTTTTTATTGGCTCCACGCGATGGATTTTGCGATATTCGAATGTTTTGATGAAAATAGGCGGGGGGCTCATGGTGCTGATCGCGATTCTGCTGTACACTGGAAAAATGACGCAGATTACGCTCTGGCTAAACACGATTACCCCCGATTGGTTAAAATTCTAATCCTTACGTAAAATATTCAATCTTCGCATTAGGGAATTTATCAAAGATTTGTTCGGAGATAAATTCCCTTAATGCGTTCGCCTGCTCGTCCGGGTACACGTATTTGCCCTGCCCCCAACGTCCCCATTTATACTTGCGTTTTTCTTCGTCCATTTCCAGTTTGGTCCTCGGATACCGCTTCTGGATGACATTCTTGGCCGTTTTGGTGAAACGGTGCTGAATCATTTCAAACGTCAAGTCTTGTACCGCCTCTTGCGGCAGCTGTTCATGCAGCTTTTCCAGCAGCTTGGCATAGCCGTCTTCCCAGCCTTCATGCCAAATGATAGGGGCAATGATGAATCCAAGCGGATAACCGGCCCGTGCTACTTTGCCTGCGGCTTCAATCCGCTCGTGGAAACGCGAGGTGCCCGGCTCGAAGTTTTTGATTACATAATCCGCATTGACGCTGAAGCGGAAGCGGGTATGCTTGTTATGTTTGGCGTCGAGCAGCGAATCCACGTGGTGAAACTTCGTGACGAACCGCAGCCTGCCCAGCGGCTGTTGGCCCATGAATTCAATCACCTGCTTCAAGGAGCCGGATATATGCTCCAACCCGACGGGATCGGACGTACACGCGGCCTCGAAACGGGTGATTTCCGGGGCACGTTCATCGATATATTTTTGCGCTGCTTCCAAGATATCATCCATATTGACATAGACGCGGATGTAAGGCTTTGCGCCTAGCGTCGTTTGCAAATAGCAGTAATGGCAATGACCCATACATCCAGTGGCGATGGGAATGGCATACTCCGCTGAAGGCTTGGAGGTATCGAACTTCAACGTTTTGCGCAGCCCGACGACGAGCGTTTGCTTGGCGATGCGGTATTTCTCCAGCTCGGTGTCTCCGGGGAGATCGCGGATCTGGTTATGCGAGGTTGTCATTTGGATTTCCAGCCCTTGCCGCTTAGCCCATTCGTAAATCTGCTTACCTTTGGGATAATTCATGGCGTCCGGTTCAAAATATACAAGCTCCGGGACAAAAACCGCCGTATTCGGCACTGGCCGTGTAAGCAATTCCGTAGTCATGGCAATCTCCTTTTAACCTTGATGTAATGGCTTCATCTCAATAACATTTAGTGTGCCAAGCCGACTTCACTTGAATCATGGGAGATTTGACCGCGTCTATGTTCATGCATTATGATAGTTTAAGCTATGGATCGGAAAACAATGATAAGCAGGGGGAAACATCGCAATGGCCACACCAAGCATGGAAGACTATCTGGAGAGAATTTACAAACTCATTGACGAGAAAGGCTACGCTCGTGTCTCCGACATTGCCGAAGGGCTTGAGGTGCATCCCTCATCAGTTACGAAAATGATCCAAAAGCTGGATAAAGACAATTATCTGGTTTATGAAAAATACCGCGGCTTGATGCTGACTTCCAAAGGGAAAAAGATGGGCAAGCGTCTGGTTGACCGCCATCAGCTTCTCGAGGAGTTTCTTACTTTGATCGGCGTTCATGAAGACAACATATATAAGGATGTTGAAGGAATTGAGCATCACCTGAGCTGGGATTCCATCACTTGTATTGAAACGTTAGTGGAATATTTTCGCCGCGAGCCGGGGCGCATGGAAGATCTTGCGCAGGTGCGGAAGGAATTGGAAGCAGATAGCTAGAGGAAAGGCTGTCCCTATGGGGGCAGCTTTTTTCTTGCACTATGAGTGGGTAGGCACAAGCTGAATGCAGCAAGATTGCAAGCACGGTGAGACACCAAATCAGTTGGGTGAACCGGACTACAGCATCACCGCCAACTCAACCGCGCTCCAACCGCCACCTTAGGCGTAACCGTGCCCACTGGCACTTCGCGTTCCACGCCTCACGTTCGCGTTCCACGCCTCACGTTCGCGCTCCACGCCCGCCAGTTCCGTTTGATTTCCTGTCATACGTACAACCACCTCACGCATATAGAAAAGTGGAGCCTGCTGCCATGGCAAACGGTTTTTCGAAGGAGGGGGTTCGATGATGGAAATCAATGGCGTGTTCGAAGGCGGAGGAGTGAAAGGTATTGCTTTGGTCGGGGGCGTGAGCGCGGCAATGAAGCGGGGGTACACATTCCACCAGGTCGCCGGTACAAGCTCCGGTTCCATTGTTGCCGCACTTCTCGCGGCGGGATACACAGGGGACGAGATGAAGGATTTAATCATCCGGATGCCGTTCAAATCGTTTTTGAAGCGCTCGCCGATCTTCAATGCGAAAGTCATCGGGCCCGCGGTGCGGCTGCTGATCAAAAAAGGGATGTATTCCGGCGAAGCACTGGAGCAATGGATCTACGGCCATCTGCTGGCCAAGGGCATCCGCACCTTTGGCGACCTTAGGCCGAATCAGCTCCGCATCATCGCCTCAGATATCACGCAAGGGAAGCTGCTGGTGCTGCCGGACGATATCGCACAATACGGCATCGATCCCAGCCGGTTTTCGGTAGCAAAGGCCGTGCGGATGAGCACAAGCATCCCATACTTTTTTGACCCGGTGATGATCCGGCAAAAAATAAAAAGCTCTGCTAGTGCAGAGCCTTTTGCCAAACAATTTTATTATATTGTCGATGGAGGGCTGTTAAGCAACTTTCCGCTTTGGGTATTCGATCGCGATGACGATTCGCAGCGAATTCCGGTTATCGGCTTTCAGCTGGTAGGAAAGAGCGATCATCAGATGCACCGGATTTACGGCCCTTTCTCCATGCTGGAAGCCTTATTCGGAACGATGCTGGACGCTCATGACGAGCGCTACATCGAACAGCATAACCGTTTCCGTACGGTGAAGATTCCAACGCTAGGGGTCAAGAACATTCAATTTGACCTGTCCAAAGACGACAGCATCGACTTGTTCAATTCAGGGTACCAAGCCACAGACCATTACTTCCATAAATGGACGATGGAGACGTATGAGCAAAACTACGAGAAGTATGTGCTCAGGCGCCACAAAGATCAAAATGGCTAGTCTTAATGATATTTCGGCATATCATCGGAATCCGATGAATTCGACCCGCCACCGTCAATGACACGGAACTTGGCGGTTTTTGTTTTCCCTTTTCCCGTCTTGCGGCTCGGCCGCGCATTCCATTTCCAGCGGTTCGGCGGAAATTTATATAACAGAAAGATAATACCCAGCACAAGGATCGGGATGAATAAAGTTCGCAAGCTCACGAGTAAACCAATCGCAATCAACACGCCAATAACGATTTCGACTCCTGAAAAACGTCTTCTCATGCCTGTCCCTCCATAATTCTTTTTTCCGCTTCGCGCATACGGTTGAAAGAGGCGATGGAGACCTCAACTTGGCTATCCTCCGGTTCCTTCGTTGTCAGCAGCTGCAGCCAAAGTCCCGGGTAACCGAGCACTCTCAGCACCGGTGTATCACGCAGCGAATTCGTAAAGCGCAGCACTTCATAGGAAACGCCAATCACGACAGGGAGCAGCAGCAGACGCTGCACAATGCGCTCCACATATCCGTCATAATGCAGGAACGAGTAGATGACGACACCGACAATGACGGTAAAAACAATGAAACTGCTGCCGCAGCGGTAGTGAAGCGTGTTGAACTTCTGCACATTGCTGACAGTGAGCTCCACGCCGGCTTCATAGGCGCTGATGACTTTGTGCTCGGCTCCATGGTACTGGAACAAGCGTTTGATCATTGGGGTCAAGGAAATAAAATAAATATATCCGACCAGCAGAATGATTTTGATAACACCTTCTACAAGATTATGAAGAATCTGATTGCTAAATACGCTGCCGAATAAAAATTGCTCTATAATCGCAGGCACCAGCGTAAAGACGAACTTCCCGAACAGGAAGGAAATGACGCCGACCACGGCAACGCCCAGAATCATTGAGATGTTGTTGAAAAGGCCAGGTTTTTCTTCTTTGCGCGGAGCGTTCTGCTCCTCACCTTCCTGCTCGGCAAATGCCTCTGCTGAAAAATTCAAGTGCTGCGCACCTTTAGCGCTGGATTCGATAATGCCGACGATGCCCCGGATAAAAGGAATTTTTTTGAGCGTTTGGACCCAAGGAATGACTTTTTTCGGCACCTCTAGATATTCTATGGAGCCGTCTTTTTTGCGCACGGCGGTAACGTGCACATTCTTTCCTGCGAACATGACGCCTTCGATGACGGCTTGTCCGCCGTATATACTGTTTTGTTCTGCCATAGGTCCACCTTCTTTAATCTATACTTGTTTAGGTACTATCATCTTATTGTAACGGATTCGCGGTTTGAATGCTACAGATGAAGGTAGAACATACTATTCCTGTTCAGGAAATGACGGACAGTGCATACAGAGAAAGGAATGGTGAGATATGAGCGACAAACAGGGAAGCGTCATGAAAACGAACCGCTGGTTATATGCGATTTATATTGGTTTTTTTGCCGGGTTTATTTGGGGGGCTCTGAAAATTGTCGAGCAATACTTTAAATTCACTAAAATTACGATCGGATTTTTAGTTGAGCCGTTTTTTCGGCACGATTTTCTGCTTACTTGGCAGGGCATGCTGATTGGATGGGGCTTTTTTGCACTATTCTCGATTGTGGCGGCATTTCTTTATATGGTTACGCTATGGAAGCAAGACGGACCTTGGTGGGGGATTGCGTACGGGTTCGTCTGGTGGTGTGTGCTGTATTTGCTGATCGGACCGACCACAGGGATGGTGTATTGGATGAAGGATCAGGATTTGAATTCCATCTTGAGTGATTTTTGCCTTTTTCTAGTATGGGGTCTATTCATCGGCTATTCCATTACGGTTGAATATAATGATGAAAGAGAACGAGAGCCTATACACAAGACATGAAAGTTATGGTAAAATACTTAAGTTCAAAAGCTTAAACCATTTGCTAACCTAGGAGGGCTCTCTTGAAAAAGGTCCTAGTTATTAATGGTCCGAACTTAAATATGCTCGGCGTAAGGGAGCCAGGCATTTATGGAAAGGACTCACTTCCTGCCATTCTCGAAGGTCTTGAACAGCTTGCCGCAGAACTGTCGATTGAGCTCGATGCTTATCAATCCAATCATGAGGGCGATATCATCGACAAAATTCATGAAGCTTACGGTACCAAAGACGGCATCCTGATTAACCCCGGCGCCTTCACGCATTACAGCTATGCGATTCGCGATGCGCTGGCGACCGTACAGCTGCCCGCAGTGGAGGTACATCTGTCGAATATTCACAAGCGAGAAGAGTTCCGTCATACTTCAGTTACCGCCCCTGTCGTCATAGGGCAAATATGCGGGTTCGGATCCGCAGGCTATGGGCTCGGTTTAAGAGCGCTACTACCCCACATGTAAGAAAGATTGGTGATAATGGATGCAGGAGAAACGCATTGAACGTCTAAGAACAGTCATGCAGCAGCAAGATCTGCCGGCACTGCTCATCACGAATGCTTATAACCGTACATATGTATCAGGCTTCACAGGATCATCCGGCTATATTCTTATCACATTGGATCGGGCTTTGCTGCTGACCGACTTCCGGTATATGACGCAAGCGCCGCAGCAGGCGAAATTGTTCGAAGTTGTGGAACATAAGCCGAAGGCGATTGAAACGGTCAAAGATTTGCTGCAGCAGCAAGGGATTAAGAAAGTCGGCTTCGAACAGGCAGATGTCAATTACGGTGACTATCTGAACTATCAAGCCGGTCTTGAAAGCATCGAGCTGGTGCCGACCAGCCGTATTGTCGAGCAGATCCGGATCGTCAAGGACGAGGCCGAGCTGCAAGTGATGCAGGAAGCGGCCGATCTGGCGGATCAAACGTTCTCGCACATTCTGTCTTTCCTGAAGCCAGGTGCTGTTGAGAAAGAGATCGCGCTGGAAATCGAGATGTTCATCCGTAAGAACGGCGGAACGTCGACCAGCTTCGAGACGATCGTCGCTTCCGGCGAGCGCTCCGCACTGCCGCATGGCAAAGCCAGCGATCGTGTATTGCAAGGCAACGAATTTGTCAAACTAGACTTTGGAGCGTATTATAAAGGATATTGCTCTGACATCACGCGTACGGTTATGCTAGGCAAGCCAACGGACAAGCATAGAGAAATCTATGATATTGTGCTAGAAGCGCAATTGAACTGCTTGGCGAACCTGAAGCCGGGGATCACAGGCCGTGAAGGCGACGCGTTCGCGCGCGACGTCATCATCAAGCACGGCTATGGCGATTTCTTCGGTCATGGTACGGGTCACGGATTGGGCATGGAGGTTCATGAATCGCCGCGGTTGTCCAAGACGGAGGATATGATTTTAACTCCCGGTATGGTCGTTACCGTTGAGCCTGGCATCTATCTCCCTGGTTTCGGGGGAGTGCGGATCGAGGACGATGTCGTGATGACGGAGACCGGCATTAAAATACTTACACATTCAACGAAAGATTTTCTCATTATTGATTAGCGGAGGGCTCTACGCATGATTTCAGTTAACGATTTTAAAACAGGTCTTACTATTGAAGTAGATGGCGATTTGTTCACAGTGCAGGATTTCCAACACGTGAAGCCAGGTAAAGGCGCGGCATTCGTTCGCTCCAAACTGAAAAACCTGCGTAACGGTAACACCGTTGAGCGCACATTCCGTGCAGGCGAGAACGTCGGCCGCGCGCACATCGACAACCGTGAAATGCAGTACCTGTATGCCAGTGGCAGCGAACATACGTTCATGGATACAGAAACCTTTGATCAAATCAGCTTGGAGCAGGATCAATTGAAATGGGAATTGAACTTCCTGATTGAGAACATGATGATCAAAATCATGAGCTACCAAGGTGAAATTCTCGGTATTAACATGCCGAAGAGCGTGGAACTGAAAGTTGCTGAAACAGAGCCAGGTATCAAAGGTAACACGGCGCAAGGCGCTACGAAGAGCGCCAAGCTCGAAACAGGCCTTAACGTGCAAGTGCCTTTGTTCATCAACGAAGGCGATGTGCTGTTGATCGATACCGATGACGGCAAATACATCTCCCGTGCTTAATAGCACCTGGGCGTGAATCGCAAACAGACCTAAACTGATCTTTCAGTTTGGGTCTGTTTTTTGTTACTTACGCATATTCCGATGAATAAGCGAGGTTTTTGCGAAATCGTTCGTAATTATCTACACAATTCGTTGATTTATGCTATAATACGGAAATGTTAAGCAATAGTATGCGTTAGGAGTGAGTCAGCTATGTCTCTAATCGTCATGAAATTTGGCGGCAGCTCTGTCGGTGATGCGGAGCGAATGAAACGTGTAGCAAGAAGGATCGTGGAACGAAAGCAAGCCGGGCATAGCTGCGTGGTAGTCGTTTCGGCGATGGGGGATACAACCGATGAATTGATTGACCTGTCCAAGCAAATTTACGATGGAGCCCCTCCGGCTCGCGAGATGGATATGCTGTTAACGACAGGAGAGCAAGTATCTGTTGCCCTCTTATCGATGGCGATACATAGTTTAGGGGAACAAGCGGTGTCTTACACCGGCTGGCAAAGCGGTATTTTCACCGAGGAGCTGCACGGGAAAGCGAGAATTACAGATATACAGCCGCACCGTGTGCTGAATGCGATTGAGCGAGGCAATGTAGTCATTGTTGCCGGTTTCCAAGGGATGACGGAGTCCGGAGAGATTACGACATTGGGCCGCGGCGGTTCCGATACGACGGCGGTTGCCTTGGCGGCCGCGATTAAAGCGGATCTTTGCGAGATCTACACGGATGTCGACGGCGTTTATTCGACGGACCCGCGGATCGTGAAAGTCGCACGTAAGCTGGATGAAATTTCCTATGATGAAATGCTGGAATTGGCGAATCTCGGAGCAGCCGTCCTGCATCCAAGAGCGGTGGAATATGCCAAGAACTATAACGTAACCCTCGTGGTTCGTTCCAGTTTTACGAATAATGAAGGTACCAATGTGAAGGAGGAAGCAGTCATGGAGCAAGGAATCGTCGTTCGCGGCATCGCTTATGATAAAAATGTGGCAAGAATCAGTATTCTAGGTGTTCCTGAGAAACCGGGACAGCTGGCAAAAGTGTTTACTTCCCTCGCCGATGTGCAAATCGACGTGGATATTATCGTACAGAGCGGTGTGACGAACGGATCGGCTGATTTCTCCTTCACGACGACATTGGAAGATAAAGCCAAAGCGCTGGATGTGCTGGAGCAGCTGCGCGGCGAAATCGGATTCCGCGAAGTCACTTCGGAAGTGAACCTCGTGAAAGTATCCATCGTCGGTGCCGGCATGGTCAGCACGCCAGGCGTTGCGGCTACGATGTTTAAAGTGATTTCCGACCTGGGCATTACCATTTCCATGGTCAGCACTTCGGAGATCAAGGTCTCCTGTGTCATTGACGGCACCCACTTGCAGGATGTTATTCGCGCCCTGCATACGGCGTATGGCTTGGACACAGCGAGCCAGGTGTTCGTCGGCGGACCGCAAGACCGCAGATAAGCTATTTGAGCTTATCCGCCAGGAAGTAAGCGATTTTCAAGAGAAATGCCGTTATTCCCGCAGCCATTAACGGGCCGACAGGAATGCCGCGCATGAAGATTATGCCGAATATGGAACCAAGAACTAGACCCACAATTAATTGTGGGTCTATTTTTAATAGTTCAAGCCCTTTGCCATTCATGTAAGTCGCGATAGCTCCGCCGATCAAGGCGATTATGCCCGGCCAGGTCGTGAAGACGCTGACGATGTCTTTATATGAAATGCGCTCACTTGCGAACGGCACGAGCACGCCCATCGTCAAGAAGAGCAGACCCAGCTCCAAGCCTCTTCGCTCAACGGTCGGCAAGTAGCGGTCCAAACCGATTAACTTGAAAACAAGCAAAACACAAGCCGCCGTCGTAATGATCGGCGAACGGCCTACAAGACCGATAATAATGAGAATCACTAATAGAATATCCCCGTTCATGCCAAAACCCCTTGTCTCATATGTCGTCAATCTTAGTTTATGAGGGGGGCTTGTTTTTAGAACGGAAGCAGCACCATCTGCTCCCGGTCCAGTACAGGCACATAAGGGAGGATATTCACCTTGGCGCAGTAGACCAAATCTTCTTGAAAACCAAGCTTGCTAAGCCTCTTCCCATTCGCGCAGCCCAGCAGCGTCTCCGGCATCGTATCTTTCGCTTGCAGATAACAATTCCACAACGCCAATCCCAAATCATTGACCGCCACTTGCTTGCTGCCGATGAAGCCGGCAATCTCACTGGTAATGAGCCCCGCGCAGATCCCATCCTCTAAAGAAAAAACATCCTGCGTACCCGCACATAAAATGATGACGTCCCGCTTGAAATCAATCGCTGCCTTGGCGCAGGCGCTGCCGTTAATTAACGCGCCGGCCAGCACTTTATCGCCTTTAACAGCCTTCTGTATCCCACGCGTGCCGTTGGTCGTCGTCAAGATGACCCGCTTGCCCTGCACCGCGCTTGGCGAGTATTCCAGCGGCGAATTGCCCAAATCAAAGCCGGGGATTTTCCTGCAGAACCGTTCGCCGCCCAGCAAGTCACCGGGCTTCTGCATATCCTTGGCTTGCAGCACGGTCTCGACCGGGACGACCGAGGTGCAGCCGTTCCCAAGCGCGGCGATCATCGTGCTGGTGGCGCGAAATACATCGATGACGATAACGGTTTTGTGAAGAAACTCATCCGTCCGGGCTTCGCCGATATTGGGAATTACATCGATTTGCATAGCTCTATTCCTCTCTGGTACCAAAGAATAGCGTGTCGGAGCGGAGACCTCTGCGCAAAGCTTCCAAAGAAATGATATCGTGTGTGGAAATATTGCCGAGGTGAACGTCCGAACCCAGTGTCTGGAGCAGATGGACCTGCTGGTTTTTCAGCGGTGCTTCCCACAGCAGCAGCTGTTGACTAGGAATAGCGCTTAACACTTGCTGGAGCTCTTCATCTTTGCAATTTCCCTGCGCATCGAAGATACCGACGCCCATCCCGGATTCCCGGGCTTCAATCGTGACAAGCTCAGCCCCGAACTGGGCATCCAAGGTGACAGTCTCGATCAGCTCTTCCAGCTCGATGGACGATCCCCACCCTTTTTTGCCATATTCTGTAATGACATTTAATCCTTCTTCCACGCCCCGCAGAATGAGCTCGTTCCGCAATTTCCGATTGACCTCAATTGTGCCGTCCGATACTTCAAGCCCTGTATAGCCAAGCGCCAAAATCATCTCGAAAAAAGATGGAATCGCCCGTTTTGCAATCGCCACTTCCAGAAACGTTCCGCCAGGGTAGACGCATATGCCTTTGGCTTTCGCCATCTCAATCTTGGCGCTCAGGAGCTCAAGCGGATACAGCGGTGAGGTGCCAAAGCCCATTTTAATCATATCCAAATGGTCTCCGGATGTCGCCAGCAAATCTTCAAAGGCGTGCAGGCCCAAACCTTTATCGATTACCATCGTTTTGCCGAGTGTTCTTGGTTTGCTCTGCCTTCGCCCCGTGGGATCGGCCAGAATCGGGTTCCATTTCAGATGAGAGGTCACTTCCATCGGTAAATCTCCTCACTATCCCTCTAAGGTTTAATTTCTGTGTCATCATATGCACTTGGAATTGGGGAGGTGCCCATCTTGGCGGCAAAAACGCAACAACGTGCCTAAATGGAGACGAGCTCGCATAAGGTAGGTAAAAAGGATTGACCTGCGTTTGAGTCCGCTTTACCTGCTGCAGTCGAGAGCTGTGAGAATTGAAATTGACCTGCGGATCTGTTGTAAAGCTGTTCCTCATATATCATCGGCCTACGGTTGGTTGGAACAACTTTACAAAAGTAAGCCTCCAGTCCAATTTCAATCCCCTCCGCTGAGCAACGTCGGCGAACTTCGAAAAAGTTCTATCCATTTTAAGGAGGGAAGAAGTAAACATGATCAACAAAATCGTGCTGAGCATGGCCTCGCTCCGCATGCTATCTGGAAGCATCGAGATTATCGCGGCTATTATGATGCTGCGGCTGGCGACGATAGAGAAGGCGCTGCTAGTGAACACGACGCTCGCTCTAGTAGGACCTCTAGTACTTCTAACGACGACCACGATCGGTCTAGTAGGCATCGCGGAGAAACTATCATTTGGCAAAATGCTATGGATATTGGCAGGGGTGAGCTGTATTTTTATCGGCATCTTAAGAAAGTAATTGGTCATATTTCTTTCTATCAGGCATACAAATGGAATATAGAAGACTGGACAATCTGGAGGCATATCAGCTCATGCTCGACTCTATTATGAACCTGCTCCCCCATTCTCTCAGATTCATACTCGCGCACTTGCCAGAAGACGTACAAGCCAGCATTGAGGAGATCAGGCTGCGGGAATCGCGGCCGCTGGAGATCAGCTACCAAGACCGCTACGCCTTTCTGGACGAAAGCGGACAGATTGTACAGCATGAATCGCAAGCGTACAAGCCGACAGGGAAGGATTTCCAATATGTGCTGGAGCAGCTGACGAATCACTCGCTGTACACCTACGAAGAAGAGCTGCGCAGAGGGTATATTACGATTCCAGGCGGCCATCGTGTCGGACTAGCCGGGCGTACCTTACTGGACCAAGGGCAGGTCAAGCAGATTCGCGATGTCAGCTCCTTCAACATTCGTGTAGCCAGGGATTTGCTGGGGGTTGGCAAGACGATCGTGCCCTACCTGTATGATCCGGCAGCGCGAAGCGTCCATCACACCTTGGTCATATCGCCCCCGCAGCAAGGGAAAACGACGCTCGTTCGCGACTTGGCCAGGCTGGTCAGCCGGGGCGAGTGGGGAACGGCTGCTGCCGGAGCTTTGGCTGGCCGCAAGGTGGGCGTCGTCGACGAGCGCTCGGAGCTGGCCGCCTGTGTGAAGGGCGTGCCGCGATTCGACCTCGGACCGCGCACCGACATCATGGACGGATGCCCGAAGGCGGAAGGCATGATGATGATGATCCGGTCCTTGTCGCCGGAAGTGCTGGTCGTCGATGAGATCGGCCGGCCTGAAGACGCCAGAGCGATTCATGAAGCGCTCCATGCCGGTATCAGGGTGATTGCAACCGCACACGGCGCCGATTACGAAGATGCGCGCCAGCGGCCGGTGCTCAAGGAGCTGCTGAACGAGGGCGTGTTTGCCAGATATGTCATTCTGGATCGCCGAAAAGGCAAAGCGGCGCCGTTTCGGGTGCTGGACCGCCAAGGCAGGCAGCTTGAACCGCAGAGATGAGGGTAGAGGATGATGACTCATGCTTAAGTTTATCGGAGCAGTGCTTATTATCGGTGCCGCCGCATTAATCGGATTCATCCAGGCTGCCCATTACGCAAGGCGTCCCAAACAAATTCGTCTGTTGATCAGCGCTTTACAGCGCATGGAAACGGAGATCATCTACGCGCTAACTCCGCTTCCGGAAGCTTTCGCCCTGCTGGGCAAGCAGCTCGCGGAACCGCTGGCCTCCTTGTTTCGCCTCACGTCTGAACGTCTTCTGAAGAGTCATGGAGCGCCATTGCGCGAGATTTGGCAGCAGACGGTGCAGGAGGTATGGAAGCGTTCCTCGATGAAGCAGGCGGAGCAAGAGGTGGTTCTGCAGCTTGGCAGCGTGCTCGGGCTGACGGATCGGGGTGACCAGGTCAAGCATCTGCGGCTGGCTGTCAGCCAACTGCAAGCGGAGGAAGCGGAATCCAGAGACGAGCAGCGGCGCTACGAGAAAATGTGGAAAAGCCTAGGCGTACTGATCGGCGCACTAGTCGTGATATTGATGTATTAGGTTGCTTAAGTGAGGTGCCTGGAATGAACGTAGATGTAAACGCCATTTTCCAGATCGCCGGCATTGGCATCATCATCGCGATGATCCATTCGGTGCTCAAGCAGATGGGTAAAGAGGATATGGCGCATTGGGTCACGGTCATCGGTTTTGTGGTCGTGCTCTTCATGGTCGTCAGTATGCTGGACAATTTGTTCAAAGAAATCAAAACGATTTTCCTCTTCCAATGAGGTGATCAAGATGGAAATCATTCAGATTGTCGGGCTAGGGCTCATTGTGACCATATTGACGCTGATTATCAAAGAGCAGAAGCCGATGTTCGCATTCCTGCTGGCCGCGTTTACCGGTGTCATGATCTTCTTGTTCCTGATCGGTAAAATTTCCTCCGTCATTCAGGTGCTGGAAGACTTGGCTCAAAAGTCGAACATCAACATGGTATTTCTCAAAACCATTCTCAAAATCATCGGGGTGGCATACATCGCCGAATTCGGGGCGCAGGTCGTCAGAGACGCCGGTCAGGAATCCATTGCTTCGAAGATCGAGCTGTCCGGCAAGATACTGATTATGGTCATGGCCATTCCCATCATTTCTGTCATCATTGAAACCGTTGTAAAGCTGCTGCCGGCTTGAAGCTCGCCTGCCGGAATCTTCGCTTAGGAGCTGACTCCCATGATCACACCCTATTCGCGCCAGGTGCTGGACAACCGTTGGATGCTGGTTCTCATATTGACGCTGGGCCTGTGGCTCGGATGGATGGGCGGGACGGCGGCGGAATCGCCGACGGATGCCATCATCAAAGAGCAGGCAAGCCACCTGCAGACCGAGCAGGTTGAACAGTACTGGGATAAGCTGATGAAGGACTATGGCGGCTACTTCCCGGAAAGCAAGACGCCGAGTTTCATGGATTTGCTGCTTGGCACTAAGGCGATCAGCATCAAGAGCATTTTTAAAGGGCTGCTGAGCTATGTGTTTCACGAAGTCATTGTCAACGGCAAGCTGCTGGCCTCGATCGTAGTCTTGACCGTGTTCAGTATGCTGCTGGAAACGCTGCAAAGCTCGTTTGAGAAAAATACCGTGAGCAAGCTGGGCTACTCCATTGCCTACATGGTGTTGATCATCATCGCCATTAACAGCTTCAGCGTCTCGATCGGCTACGCCAAGTCGGCAATCACGTCGATGATCCAATTCATGGTGGCCATCGTACCGCTGCTGCTGACCTTGCTGGCTTCGATGGGTAATGTGACATCCGTCGCCATCCTGCATCCGCTTATCGTCTTCATGATCCACTCGGTCGGGACAGCCATCTATGTGTTTGTCTTCCCGCTGCTGTTTTTCTCGGCGGTGCTGCATATCGTCAGCGCGATCAGCGACAAGTACAAAGTAACGCAGCTGGCGAACTTGCTCCGCACGATCAGCCTCAGCATCATGGGGATCTTCGTGACCGTGTTCCTAGCGGTCATCTCCGTGCAAGGGACAGCGGGCGCCGTAAGGGACGGGGTCACGATTCGAACCGCCAAGTACGTCGCAGGCAACTTCGTGCCGGTCGTCGGCAGGCTGTTCTCCGATGCCACCGAAACGGTGATCGGCGCGTCCGTGCTGGTCAAGAATGCCGTCGGCCTCGTCGGCGTCGTCATCTTGATTCTGCTCTGCGCGTTCCCTGCCATCAAAATCTTGACGCTCGCCTTTATCTATAACCTGTCCGCAGCGATCATGCAGCCGCTTGGCGATAATCCCATGATCTCGTGCCTGCAGACCATCGGCAAAAGTCTCGTTTATGTATTTGCCGCCTTAGCGGCTGTGGGGCTCATGTTCTTCCTGGCCATCACAATAATGATTGCCGTCAGCAACGTCTCGGTGATGATGCGGTGAAGGAGGCGAAGACATGGAATGGTTAGGCGGATGGCTGAAAGCCGTCATCATGATCATCCTGCTGGCCACATTCGTGGATCTGCTGCTGCCCAGCAACAAGATGCAGCGCTATGTCAAAACGGTAATGAGCCTGTTCGTACTGCTCACCCTGCTGTCGCCGGTCGTGAAGCTCTTCCAGAAAGACTGGAATCTCGATGCGCTGCTCAGCTCGGCGGAACAAAAGCAGAACGAAACATCCATGCTGGCATCCGCCGGAGGCAACAGCTACATGAAATCGCTGGATGCTATAACCAAAGAAGGGCAAAAGCTGCAGGCCGAAGGGCAGAAGCAGTCGCTGCTCATGGTGCAAACCCAGCTGGCGGCACTGGTAAAAGAAGATTTGCAAAAGCAAACGGATTACACGGTGGAAGACGTTCAAGTGCTGGCCCAATTCGACAATAACGGGAAACCTGACATTACGAAGCTCAAGGTGACCCTTCATGATATAGAGCCAAAATCGAAACCAGCGGGCGGTTCAGGCTCGCACAGCATCGCAGCGATGGAACCGGTCAAGCCCGTTGATCCAATTCGGATCGAACCGGGGCTTTCGGTGAAAACAAATGCGGAAGCCGAGACTGGGCGAACCCCGGCGCAAGAACAGGAACGCAAGCGGCTGGCCCAGGGGATCGAGCGCGACTGGCAGGTGGAACCCGCACAGATTGACATCCGGTTTGAACAATCGAATGGAGCGATAGCGAGGTGAAAGGGTGGGAACATTGCTGCAATGGATGGAGCAGAAATTCGGCGGTGGCCCAGGTGGACCTAAACGCAAGAACACATTGCTTTGGGTCATCCTGATTGGACTTCTGGGCGCAGCGCTGATGATCATGAATTCGTTTTTAACAGTGAAAGAAGTTGATCCCATCAATGAGGGCCGGGCGTCTCCGCCGCCTGCCAAAGAAACGTTCATCGGAAGTACACCAAAGGAAAACTCCGCTTTTCACGATTACGAAGTGGCGTATCAGTCGCAGCTGAGGGACATTTTGCAGAAAATCGTTGGTGTCGGCGAGGTCGAAGTGCTCGTCACGATCGAATCCACGGAGGAAATTACCGTTGATAAGAATTACAACGACAGTCAGCAGATGACGACAGAGCGAGACACGAATGGTGCGACACGCAACATCTCCCAGGTTACACGCAGCGGGGAAGTCGTGATCTACCAAGTGTCCGGCGAACAGAAGCCGCTCGTACTTAAATACATTAAACCGAAAATTCGCGGTGTCATTGTCGTTGCCAAAGGTGCCGAAAACTTGACGGTTAAGAAAATGATCATCGAAGCCGTCGAGCGAGGCCTGGATGTGACGGCCAACCGGATTTCCGTTTTACCCAGAAAAACTGGTGATTAATAAAAAAATTAAACCTATCATTCAAGGAGGAATTATCAATGAACGCGAAAAGACAAACAATTTGGCTCGTCTCGATGCTCAGCTTAATGGTGGTGCTTTCGGCTTACTACTTATTCACCGAGGATGTCAACAAGCTTGACTTGGCAGCGAACGATACGAAAGCGAATACCCAGGAAGTCAAAGTTGACATGAGCCAAGCGGATCCATCCGGCAAAACCGATGTGAAGGCAACAACAGGCACAGACGCGAAATCCACTGCAGATTCCAAAGCCAGCTCCAGCACGACAACACAATCCGGCTCGCAGTCGACAACGCAATCTTCGACCAAAACAGACGTTAAAACAGATGCCTCCAAAACAGATGCATCTAAGACAGATGCTTCCAAAACGACTTCCTCCACGGGCACAAACAAATCCACTGCAAGCAGCACAACCAAGACAGATGATCAAATCCTGAAACAAGTCGAAGAGCAATCCAAAACGACTTCCGCCAGCGATTATTTTATCAATGAGCAAATGAAACAGCACGATATGTTCGCCAAACAGTCCTCCGATCTCATGAATATCATCATCGACACCAAGCAAACGCCGGACGCTGTAGCCAAAGCCAACAACGATCTCGAAAAGCTGGCCGACGTACAAGAAAAGGTTGAAGCGCTGCAGGATCAACTGATGAAGGACTTCCCGCAAGCGATCGTGAACCAGGACGGCAACCAATGGAAAGTTACCGTACAAAGTGATAAGCTGGAAAAAAGCCAAGGTGTAACGATAGTCGATATGGTCATCAAAGAGCTGAGCGCCAAACCTGAAAATATCAAAATTCAATACGTGCGTCCGTAACGGTCTGTGAGACGCGTGCGCAAGCCGTACAGCAGTACGGAAAGGGTCCAGGCAAACTGGACTCTTTCCATTTCTTGCGTTTATGGTTATAATACATACGGTGCGGCTATGAACATCCGCATCTTTATGGTTCACCAACATTGAAGGAGTGACTTGAATGTTCAAATTAAGTGAAATCAAAGAGTTGATCAAACTCGTCGATCAATCCTCTTTACAAGAGATTGAAATCGAAAATGAAGGTGCTCGACTTTTGATTCGCAAACCGAATAAAACAGAATCCGTTCTTGTAACTACAGCACCTGTACAACAAGCATATGCCCCAGTCGGACAAGTCGGCCAAGTTCATCAGGCGCCACCTGCGGCCATGGAAGTATCTGCACCGCAAACGACTGCTAAACAAGAAGACCCATCCTTACATAAGATTGTCTCGCCTATGGTTGGAACTTTCTATTCAGCTTCTTCTCCGGGCGCAGCCTCTTTTGTTAGCGTAGGCTCCCGCGTAGGCGACAAAACGGTTGTCTGCATCGTGGAAGCGATGAAATTGATGAATGAAATCGAAGCTGAAGTGAAAGGCGAAATCGTTGAGGTGCTCGTGGAGAACGGTCAACTCGTCGAGTATGGACAGCCTTTATTCTTGGTTAGACCAGAGTAAGCGCTTAAGCTTAGGAGGTAACATGATGAAATTTCATAAAGTCCTAATTGCGAACCGTGGCGAAATTGCCGTTCGTATCATTCGGGCCTGCCGAGAGCTCGGTATCGAAACCGTTGCTGTATATTCCGAAGCAGACCGCGAGGCGCTGCACGTGCGATTGGCTGATGAAGCCTACTGCATCGGGCCGACGGCTTCCAAAGACAGCTATTTGAACTTCACGAACCTGATGAGTGTCGCAACGCTGACAGAGTGCGATGCCATTCACCCGGGTTATGGATTCCTGGCTGAGAATGCCGATTTCGCAGAGATTTGCGAAAGCTGCAACATTACCTTCATCGGACCTTCCCCTGATGCGATCAGCCGCATGGGCGACAAGTCCGTTGCGAAGCAAACGATGAAGGAAGCCAGAGTTCCTATTATTCCCGGCTCGGACGGATTGGTAGAGAACATCGAAGACGCGCTGAGCATTGCTAGAGATATCGGCTACCCGGTTATTATCAAAGCAACGGCCGGCGGCGGCGGCAAAGGCATTCGGATTGCAGATAACGAGGAAATGCTTGTCAGCCAAATTACGACGGCACAGCAGGAAGCGCAGAACGCTTTCGGCAACTCCGGCGTCTATTTGGAGAAATATTTGACAGGCATGAAACACGTAGAGATTCAAATTCTCGCCGACAAACATGGCAACGTCGTTCATTTGGGTGAGCGCGATTGCTCTATCCAACGCCGCAGACAGAAGCTGGTGGAAGAAGCACCATGCCCGATTCTGACGCCGGAAATTCGCCAAGCGATGGGCGACGCAGCCGTGCGTGCAGCCAAAGCGGTTGACTATTCAGGCGCAGGTACGCTGGAGTTTCTGCTGGGTCCTGACGGCAAATTCTACTTCATGGAAATGAATACGAGAATTCAGGTTGAGCACCCGGTAACCGAGATGATTACGGGTGTGGACATCATCAAAGAGATGATCAGCGTGGCTGAAGGCCATCCGTTATCGTTCTCGCAAGAGGACGTTCACATCAATGGCTGGGCGATTGAGTGCCGTGTAAACGCGGAAGATCCGAACCGCAACTTCATGCCATCGGCGGGGCAAGTGAAATTCTACCTGCCGCCAGGCGGCTTTGGCGTGCGGGTGGATAGCGCCGTTTACCCGGGCTATACGATTCCTCCGCATTACGATTCCATGGTAGCGAAGCTGATCGTTTGGGGCGCCACGCGTGACGATGCGATTGCCCGGATGAAGCGGGCCTTGACGGAATTTGCCGTTGAAGGCGTGAACACAACGATTCCGTTTCACTTGAAACTTCTGGAGCACAAGAAGTTCATTCAGGGCGACCATGATATTAAATTCCTGGAAGAGCACGATGTGAACGATCCGAATTCATAGACAACCATTTGTCATATTTTTGTTGAAATGGTATACTAATGAATTAGATAGCTTTTCCAATGCCAGCTCGCTGGCGCAAAATTTTTGGGAGGTGCCACAATGAGCACAATCGCTCCGGACTACGTCAAAACAGACATGGGCAGCATCCAGATCGCCCCAGAGGTCATAGAGATCATTGCCGGCTTGGCGACGATTGAAGTACAAGGGGTAGCAGGGATGAGCGGCGGATTTGCAGGAGGCATTGCCGAGCTGCTAGGCCGCAAGAACTTGTCCAAAGGCGTGAAAGTTGAAGTTGGACAGCGTGAAGCCGCCATTGACGTCTCCATTATTGTTGAATACGGGAATCGCATTCCAGAAGTCGCAAGCGACATTCAACGCAATGTGAAGCATGCGATCGAATCGATGACCGGGCTGAACGTTGTTGAAGTGAACGTGCATATCCATGACGTCCATTTCAAACAATTGGATAAACCGATCGAAGAAGATACAGCAGCGGTCACGCACCGCGTGAAGTAAGCCGCCAACTGAATCATAGGTTCATTCGAAACCCCCTACAGGTTTGCAGGGGGTTTCCTCTCAATATAGGAAGGGGACAAGCTTAGTGGGTAAAATTGTGGACAGGCTCTTGCTGCTCATTTACAGCCTGATAATTTTCGTCGCATCAATTTTCGTATTGTTCGCAGCCTCCAGCTGGATTCCAAGAGCAGATGCTGAGCAATTTTTAGGCAGCTTCTATGTAGATAAGAACTACGCGTATGCCGGTATTGCAGCCAGTATAGTCATCTTGTTAATCAGCATTCGATTTCTGATTCTATCGCTCAGCCGCAGCCGTTCACAAGCCCCGTCCATTGATCAACGCACGGATTTTGGGGATATCCGCATCTCCATGGAAACCGTAGAGAATCTCTCGCTCAAGGCAGCCGGACGGACCAAAGGCGTCAAGGATTTGAAAGCACGCGTGAAAGTGAATCAGTCCGGACTTGAGATTACGATCCGCACAGTGGTCGATGGAGAGACTTCTATTCCCGATTTAACAGAAGATATGCAAAGCTCTGTCAAGAACCACATCGAAGACATTACCGGCATTCCGGTCGCGGCGGTAACCGTATTCGTCGCCAACATCGTGCAATCAGCGCCAACGTTTAAAAGCCGAGTCGAATAGAGGTGAACCCACATGTGGAATGAGCTGTGGGAGCAGCATAGAGGCAAAGTGATCGGAGTGGCAGCAGGCATTTTCTTCGGATTTATCTATTTATTTTTCGGTTTTTGGGACATGTTGATCTTTGCATTTATTGTCCTCATAGGGTGTTATATCGGCAACAAAGTGGATCGTAAAGAAAGCTTTGTGCTGTTAGAAGACATTTGGCGCTATCTCACGCAAAAATGGAGAATGTTTCGCTAAAATCCCTGGGCCTTCCATGGATTTTTTTGTTTGGAAACATTCAACAATGACGTATACTAGTAAGAAGGCATACTGGGCAGACCCTTTCACCATTGCCACGTTAACGAAAGCAAGTTTTCCGGACGGAAAACTTTTTAGGAGGACTTAATGAAACGAAGAGTTGCACGAGAAATTGCTTTACAGAGTTTATACCAGATTCAAATGAATGAGGACACACCGCAGGATGCGGTCAAATACGCCGTGCATGAAGCGGAGAACGATAATGAAGCGCAGCTGGAAGTGCCAAGCGAAAAGATTGCGCCTGCATTCATCTATGAGCTTGTTGAGGGAACTTACGTGAACAAGGTGCAAATCGATGAACTGCTGGCGGAGTATTTGAAGGGCTGGCAAATTGACAGGCTTTCCAGAATCGACAGGGAAGTGCTGCGTCTGGCTGTATATGAAATGATCTACCGCGAAGACACGCCGCCGAAAGTTGTTGTTAACGAAGCGATTGATTTGGCGAAGCATTTTGGCTCCGATGAATCAGGCAAGTTCGTCAACGGTGTACTGGGCAAGATGTTGAAAGAAATTGATAATTTGAAACGTAAAGTCGTGCAGTCTTAGTTTCACTGAAATCTTTTTGGGGGGAATCATCATGTCGGGACAAGTCATAAACGGTAAAGAGCTGGTCAGCTCCATTCGCGAGGAAATCAAAACGGAGGTTGCTGGGCTCACTGCGGCAGGCCATCAGCCTGGGCTGGTTGTGATCATCGTGGGAGAGGATCCGGCTTCACAGGTTTATGTTCGCAACAAAGCTAAGGCATGCGATGACGTCGGTATCTATTCGGAGGTTCACAGACTTCCGGAAAGCACGACACAGCAGGAGTTAATAGCACTGATCCGCTTGTTCAACAAGGACAGCCGCATCAACGGAATTTTGGTTCAATCTCCGCTGCCGAAGCATATTGACGAAGAGGCGGTTGTGGATGAGATTGATCCGGCGAAGGACGTAGATTGCTTCCATCCCGTCAATGTCGGCAACCTGATGATCGGCAAGGATGGCATGAAGCCTTGCACGCCGCATGGCGTCATGGAGATTCTGAAGCGCACCGGAGTGGAAATGGCCGGCAAGCATGCTGTAGTCGTGGGCCGCAGCAACATCGTCGGCAAACCGATGGCGATGCTGCTGCTGCGCGAGAACGCAACCGTATCAATCGTACATTCACGCACCCCGAACATGGAAGAGATTACCAAACAAGCTGATATTCTTGTCGTAGCGGTAGGCAAAGCGCATCTCATCCAAGCGCATCACGTGAAGCCTGGCGCTGTCGTTATTGATGTTGGGATGAATCGTCCTGCGGACGGGAAGCTGACCGGGGATGTCGATTTTGAAGCGGTCAAAGAAGTGGCGAGCGCAATCACGCCGGTGCCGGGCTGTGTCGGACCGATGACCATTACGATGCTGCTGCGCAATACGGTTGATGCCGCTCGTCGGGCCGTTCAAGCCGGCGTTCATGTATAATCGGGATATGGCGAGAAACGAAACGAAGATTTTTTCCGTTAAAGATTTGAACCGCTACATCAAATTGCTCCTGGAAGGCGATAACCGGCTTCAGGACGTGTGGGTGCGGGGTGAAATATCCAATTTCACCCATCACTCCAGCGGGCATATGTACTTTACCCTGAAGGATGCGGACGGCAGGCTGAAAAGCATTATGTTCGCCTCGCATAATCAGCGGCTGGGCTTCATCCCGAAGGAAGGGACGCGTGTCATTGCACGCGGCAACATTTCGGTGTATGAGCGGGATGGCGCCTATCAGTTTTATGTCACGTCGATGCAGCCGGACGGCATCGGCAGCTTGTATCTTGCCTATGAGCAGCTGAAAAAGAAGCTCGAAGGCGAAGGGCTGTTTGCGGCGGAGCGCAAGAAACCGATTCCTCGGTTTCCGCGCGCAATCGGCGTCATCACGTCGCCGACGGGGGCCGCCGTGCGTGATGTGATCATCACGCTACAGCGGCGCTTCCCGTCGATCCCGATTCTCCTGTACCCGGTATTGGTACAGGGGGCGCAAGCGGCACCTTCGATCGTCAAGGCGATCGAAGCGATGAACAGGCTCGGTGAAGCCGATGTGCTCATCGTCGGCCGTGGCGGCGGCTCGCTGGAGGAGCTGTGGGCGTTCAACGAGGAAGCCGTGGCGCGGAGCATCGCACGCTCCGCGATCCCTGTCATCTCGGCCGTCGGCCACGAGACGGATTTCACGATCGCCGACTTCGTCGCCGATCTGCGCGCGCCGACGCCGACGGCGGCGGCCGAGCTCGCGGTGCCGCATCACCTTGAGCTGAAGCAGCAGTTGTCGCAGCAGGCTCAGCGCCTGCACTACGGGCTGCTTCAGCAGCTGCGGCGCAAGCAGGAACGGCTGGCCCGCGCGAATCGCTCGCCGTTCCTGACGAACCCCCGCAGGCAGCTGCTGATGCAGCCTGCGGAGCGGCTCGACCGGCTGGCGGAGCAGCTCGGTTACCGCATGCGCCAGCGTGTGCAGCGGCTGGCGGAACGGCATATGAAGCTGGAGCGCAAGCTGGCCAGCTTCAATCCCAAAGAGCAGGCCGTGTTTGCGAAGCGTCGGTTAGATACGTCGAACCGGCAGCTGCTCACGGCCATGCAGTCGCTCCTGCGCGGCAAGCGGCAGGAGTGGCAGTCCAGCGTCCGCCATCTGGACGCGCTCAGCCCGTTGAAGGTCATGCAGCGCGGCTACAGCCTGGCGTATGACGAAGCGGAACAGAAGCTGATCCGCTCGGTGGATCAGGTGCAGGTCGGGGATGTCGTCAAAATCCGGCTGAAGGACGGCCGGTTGGATTGTCATGTATGGGGAACGGAGGAGAACAAGCATGTCGAATCAAGAGACGGAAATTAGCTTTGAGCTCGCCATCGAACAGCTGGAGCGCATCGTAGCGCAGTTGGAAAGCGGCGATGTGCCACTGGAGAAAGCGATCGAGCTTTACCAGGAAGGTGTTCGCCTGTCGCATCTGTGCGGGGTCAAGCTGGAGCAGGTTGAGAAAAAAATAGAGATGCTGGTGGAAGGGGAAACGGGCGCGGTAAACCGCAAGCCGTTCCAGCCGGTCTTGGAAGATAAGGGGAATTCGGTTGAATAAGACGTGCACGATCAGTGAATATATTTCAGCCAGTGCGAAGACGGTGGAAGCGGCGCTCGTGAGCTCCTTGCCTGTAGCTTGGCACATTCCTCTCCCACTGCGGGAATCAATGAACTACTCGCTTATGGCTGGGGGCAAACGTTTGCGTCCTATTTTTGTTTTGGCGGCAGCGGAAGCGCTGGGCGGCTCGAAGGAAGCTGCCCTGCCGGTCGCTTGCGCCATCGAGATGGTGCATACGTATTCGTTGATTCATGATGATTTGCCGGCGATGGACAATGATGATTACCGTCGGGGCAAGCTGACGAATCACAAAGTTTACGGCGAAGCGATGGCGATTCTAGCGGGCGATGCTCTCCTGACGCACGCTTTCTACAGCATAACAGAAGCGCATAAAGTGCACGGCGTTCCGGCTGAGCGGGTACTTGCGATTACGGAAGAACTCTCCGCCTATGCGGGCGCTCGCGGGATGGTGGGCGGGCAAGCGGCTGATATGCTCGGTGAGCAAGGCTTAACGAAGCTGGAAGAGCTTGAATATATCCATACGCACAAAACGAGCGATTTAATTGTCTTCTCTTTGCGGGCAGGCGGACATCTGGCTGGTGCAACGGAGTCGCAGCTTGCAGCGTTAAGTGAATTCGGCCAAGCAATCGGGCTCGCTTTTCAAATTCAAGATGATATCCTGGATCTTATCGGAGACGAGCAGAAGCTGGGCAAGCCGGTGAAGAGCGATGAGAAACAGATGAAAGTGACATATCCTTATTTTATCGGGATGGATGCGTCCGAACACAAAATCAAAGAGCTCACCGAACATGGCAAAAACGCACTGATTCGGGCCAATTTGAACAATCCGGAGCGACTTTTGCAACTTGCCGACTACTTAATGCGTAGAGATCATTAAAGCAATTGATCTTGACATTCATGGACATGTCGAAAACAATTTCGCAGGTTTACATGAATTTCCGCATTTTATGTTATAATGATGTAAACTTAGCATTTTCACATTGAAAGTGAGGAAACAAGCGTGCTGCTCGAACTTATCAATCAGCCCGAGGACTTGAAGCGTTTGTCCTTGACAGAGCTTGAGACTTTGGCAGGTGAAATCCGTCAATTTCTAATTGAAAAGCTGTCTGTTACAGGCGGACACCTTGCGCCCAACTTAGGAGTGGTTGAGCTTACTATCGCTTTGCATACGCTGTTCCACAGCCCTTATGATAAAATGATTTTTGATGTGGGACATCAAGCTTATGTCCACAAAATTCTGACCGGACGCAAAGATAAATTCGACACCCTGCGTAAATACAAAGGGCTATGCGGCTTTGTCAAACGTTCCGAAAGCGTACACGATGTCTGGGAAGCCGGACACAGCAGTACCTCCTTGTCGGCAGCGATGGGGATGGCGATGGCCCGCGATTTGAAAGGCGAGCACAATAAGGTGATCGCAATTATCGGAGACGGCTCCATTACGGGCGGTATGGCGCTAGAAGCGATGAACCATATCGGTCATGAGAAGAAGAACATTATGGTCATTCTGAATGACAACGAAATGTCGATTGCGCCCAATGTCGGGGCGATTCATAATTATTTGAGCAAGATCCGTTCGGATCGTCATTACTTGAAGGCAAAAGAAGAAGTCGAACACTTACTGAAGAAAATTCCTGCCATCGGCGGTACGCTGGCCAAAACGGCGGAAAAGCTGAAGGACAGTCTCAAATATTTTGTACTGAACGGCGTCTGGTTTGAAGAACTGGGCTTTACGTATATTGGCCCTGTGGACGGCCATAATCTACCTGTGCTGATGGATACGCTGAAGCAAGCGGAGAAGGTGAACGGCCCTGTGCTGGTTCACGTCGTTACCACCAAAGGCAAAGGGTACACACATGCGGAGAAGGATTCACATACTTGGCACGGCCTGGGGCCTTACAAGATTGAATCCGGACAGGTGCTGAAGTCCGTTGGTCCGCCGATGTTTACGGAGGTATTCGGCAACACGCTGATCGAGCTCGGTGAGCAAGATCCCCGCATTATTGCCGTCACACCGGCGATGCCGGGCGGGTCGGGCTTGCTGAAGTTCGCCAAACGATTCCCGGAGCGGATGATTGACGTCGGGATTGCCGAGCAGCATGCCGCGACCATGTGCGCAGGCTTGGCCAGCGAAGGATTGAAGCCGGTGTTCGCGGTGTATTCGACCTTCCTGCAGCGGGCTTACGACCAAGTCGTGCATGATATTTGCCGGCCGAAGCTGAATGTCACCTTCGCCATTGACCGTGCAGGCTTTGTCGGTCCTGACGGTGAGACGCATCAGGGCGTGTACGATATTGCCTTCCTGCGCTCCTTGCCGAATATGGTCTTAATGATGCCGAAGGATGAGCGCGAGCTGCGCAATATGATGCAGACGGCTCAGGAATATAACGAAGGCCCGATCGCTTACCGCTATCCGCGGATTAATGGAACGGGCGCAAGCACGCAGGAGACGCCTGTTGCCATCCCGATCGGCACTTGGGAGACGGTGCGCGAAGGCGATTACGCAGCGGTGCTTGCTGTAGGGCCGATGGTGCAAGTTGCCGAAGAGGCCGCTGAGCAGCTGGCGAAGGAAGGCGTCCATGTGCGCGTCATCAATGCGCGGTTCATCAAGCCGCTTGATGAAGTCATGTTGCTGCAGCTGGCGACGGAAGGCTTGCCGATTATTACGATGGAAGAAGGCTGTGTAATGGGCGGCTTCGGCAGCGCCGTCCTGGAGTTCTACGCATTCAAAGGCATTGTCGGGCAAACCATCAAAGTGCTGGGAGTTCCTGATTACTTCGTGGAGCATGGATCGGTGCTGCAGCAGCGTGAGGAAGTAGGCTTAACTTCTCACCATTTAGTGGCGGAAGTGAAGAAGCTGATGCCTCGCAAGCGCCAACGCGCTTAAATTCATTGTTTTTGAAGGAGAAATCACGAACTTATGTCATCAGATAAAGAACGGATCGATATTCTGCTACTGGAGCAAGGATATTTCGAAAGCAGGGAAAAAGCCAAGGCCGCCATTATGGCAGGCCTTGTTTTTGCTGATGAAGAACCTGTCGACAAGGCAGGGACGAAGATCAGCCGCAAGGCGACACTGAAAGTCAAAGGCGCAATCCATCCTTACGTGAGCAGAGGCGGACTTAAACTGGAGAAGGCGCTCAAGCAATTCGGTATTGATTTGCAGGGCACGGTCATGCTCGATATCGGAGCATCGACCGGGGGCTTTACCGATTGCGCTTTGCAACATGGCGCCGATTATGTGTATGCGATAGATGTCGGCTACAATCAGCTGGATTGGTCTATGCGCAATCATGAGAAAGTGAACGTGATGGAGCGCACGAACTTTCGCTTTACCAAAGCGGAAGATTTGACGGGACCGCACCCATCGTTTGCGTCGATCGATGTGTCCTTCATTTCGCTGCGCATCATTTTGCCGCCGCTCAAGGAAATTTTGCAAGATAATGGCAGCGTCGTCGCGCTCATAAAGCCGCAATTCGAGGCAGGGCGAGAGAAAGTCGGCAAGTCCGGCGTTGTCCGCGATGCCGATGTGCATGAGGAAGTGCTGCACAACGTGCTGCGCTTTGCAGCGGAAACCGGCTTTATTTTGCAAGGACTAACCTACTCGCCGATCACAGGTGGAGAAGGAAATATTGAGTTTCTTGGCTATTGGACTTGCGGCAACGAGGAAGCATCTATTCCCGAGGCTTCATGGGATTCGCTGATTTCGGCAACAGTGAAGGAAGCGCAGAAATTGCAAGGCAAATAAACTCATCTTAACGTCCGTTGTAGGGGCCCTGAGATGGGTTTTTTGCTTGAAAAAAAAGGATTTTTGCGTAAAATTCGCGAATACTATGGCGAGGTGATGGACATGGAAAAGGGCGATGTCACGGTCATTTTGCTCATTTTGGTTGTAATCGCGGTCTATTTGTACACCAGGTTTCAAAGGTGGCTGCGCACGCCATTCACGCGAAGCGGCCAATCCCCATTCCCGAGCGACTCGGAGGTTCCGCAAGATGATGTAGTGGAGCTGCTGGAGGGAGCGGGGTTCGATGTGCTGGCCGGCAAGACGAAGATTCCCATCACCATGACCATCAACGATCATGAGCAGTTGGAAAGCCGATTGTTCATCGATTATTTCGCGCAAAAAAATGACGAGCTGTACGTGGTGAAAGTAGCCAGAGAGCGTAAACCGCTAGAGATGTCCGGCAGCGGGATTCGGGATCAATTGCTCTCCTACAGTCTCCTATACCCGGAATCGGCGGGAATGCTCTATGTTGACATGGCGCAAAGTAAAATCAAAAAAATCACGTTTCATATAGAGGTGTAAGTATGAAAGGTCAACGACATGTGAAAATCAGAGAAATCATCACGAATAACGAAATTGAAACGCAAGATGAGCTTGTGGAGTCGCTTCGGGCTGCTGGTTTTCACGTCACGCAAGCGACCGTATCCAGAGATATCAAGGAACTCCATCTCATTAAAGTACCTTTGGATGACGGCCGATATAAATATTCGATGCCCGCAGATCAGCGCTTTAATCCGCTGCAGCGGCTGCGCAGAGCCTTGAGCGATCATTTTGTTAGCATCGATTTCACAGATAATTTAGTCGTCGTCAAATGTATGCCGGGAACGGCCAATACGATCTGTGCCCTCATCGATAATATGGATTGGACCGAAGTGATGGGTACGATTTGCGGTGACGACACGATTTTGGTTATTTGCCGCGGTAAGGAAAACAGTCAAAATTTTGTGAATCAAATCATGTCATTATTATCTTAATCAGCTGAAGGAGAGGCAAATGCTCACTGAACTTTCGATTCGTAATTTAGCGGTTATTGAACATGTACATATTCGATTTAAATCGGGATTTCACGTGCTGACGGGGGAAACGGGCGCAGGGAAATCGATTATTATTGACGCATTGACATTGATTGTCGGCGGGCGCGGTTCATCTGACCTGGTCCGTTATGGAGCAGACAAGGCGGAGATTGAGGCGATGTTCGATCTGCCGCCATCGCATCCGGTTTGGCATACGCTTACAAATCTGGGGATTGAAGCAGATCCAGGCGAGCACTTGCTCATCCGCCGGGAAATTACCGCATCCGGTAAAAGCTCCAGCCGTATCAATGGCCAGCTCGTCAATTTGACGATGCTGAAGGAGACCGGCGAGTGGCTAGTTAACATCCACGGGCAGCACGAACACCAATCGCTGCTCGACGTTGAAGAGCACATTCATTCGCTCGATCAGTTCGCTGAGGCGGAAATTCGTGCCGCCAAGCAGGCTTATCATGCCTCTTATGATGCATACTCACGCTTGCAGAAGGAGCTGCGCGAAATCCAGGAAACAAGTAAGCAAGCGCTGCAGATGCTCGACTTGTACCGCTTTCAGATTGACGAGCTGACGGCAGCCAAGCTGAAAGTTGGCGAAGACGAAGCGCTGGCCGAAGAGAAGCGGAAGCTGGCGAACGCGGAGAAGCTGTACCAAAGCTCATCGGAAGCTTACGACTTGCTTTACGCGACGAATCGCGGATTAGATGCAACGAGCAAGGCGGTGGCGCGGCTGCAGGATATCGTACAGCTGGATCCGGGAGTGTTAGGGCCGCTGCTGGAGCAAGCGCAGTCAGCGTATTACCAGCTGGAGGATGCGGCTTACCAGCTGCGGGATTACCGCGATGACATCGAGTTCAATCCGGAGCGATTGGATTATATCGAGCAGCGCCTGGATATGATCAATTCACTGCGCCGTAAATACGGTGAAAACATCCAGGAGATGTTAGTTTATTTAGAGAAGATCAAGCGTGAAGTCGATACGATTGAAAATAAAGATGAGCACATGAGCAAAATGGAAGCTCAGCTTGCGCAAGAAGAGCAGAAGCTGGCTGCTGCTGCGCTGGATTTGTCGCACATTCGCCGAAATGTCGCCAAGCAGCTTGCTGCGCAAATCGAAATCGAATTGCGCGATTTGCAGATGGAACGGACACAATTCCGCGTGCAAGTCGAGCAAGCGGCGGATGAACGCGGCGGCATCGAAGTCGAAGGCAGACGCGTGCGTTTCACCAGAGACGGCATCGATCAGGTGGAATTCCTGATGGCGCCGAACCCGGGTGAGCCGCTGCGCGGCTTGAGCAAAATCGCTTCCGGCGGGGAACTATCGCGGATCATGCTGGCGATGAAGTCCATCTTCGCGCGTACGGACCAGATTCCGGTACTCGTCTTCGACGAAGTTGATACCGGGGTAAGCGGGCGCGCGGCGCAGGCGATCGCCGAGAAGATGTCGGCCTTGTCACGCAGCTGCCAAGTGTTCTCGATTACGCATCTGCCGCAAGTCGCCAGCTTTGCTGATGTGCATTTCTACATCCGCAAAGAAGTTGATCAGGAGCGTACGTTCACACGTGTACAAGATTTGCCGGAATCCGGTCAAATTGAAGAATTGGCTCGGATGCTCGGCGGTGTTGAAGTAACTGCGACGACGCTGCATCATGCCGGAGAAATGCTTGCCATGGCAAGAAATAAGAAAGCAAGGGTATAAAAGTATAGATAGTTATCATTTTCAGTTATAAAACAGGGAGAGTGGGGTTAACTTATAGGTACGCATTTGACGAAGCTGTTCGTCAGGGCTCAAGGAAGTGTGAAGGAGCGTGAAAAGCTTGCCATCCAGCAAAAGAAAAAGATTGATAGGTCTTCTGCTCGTCTTCTTCGTTTGTATGGTTACAGTCTCTCCGCCTTTTCAAAGCTTTGCCTCATTCCCCCAAGAGCTTCGCTTATTTAGCGGCCAAGGGAAACAGCTCCAATTAACAATGCCGGTGAACGCGCAGGTCACTGTCAAGGATCCGGATATTGTCAAAGTAAACGGCAATAGCGAGCACTCATTCCAGGTTAATTTGAACGAACCGATCTCCCTGCAATCTGACCGTTCCGGTCAAACGGAAATGAAACTGAAGCTGTTTGGTGCAATTCCGCTCAAAACAGTGAAAGTCAATGTCGTTCCTGATTTAAAAGTAATTCCAGGCGGTCAAACCATCGGCGTGAAAATTAAGTCGGCCGGCATTCTGGTAGTTGGCCATCACTTAGTCACGATTGCCCAAGACCAAAAAGTTTCACCTGGGGAAGAAGCGAAGATTCAGGTCGGTGACTTAATCAAAAAAATTAATGGTAAAGAATCGAAAGACGTCAGTAAGGTAGCTGAACTTGTTACCAAGGCCGGAGAAAGCAAAACACCGCTGGACTTAACGATTTTGCGAAATAACGAAGAGATTCAAGTGAAATTGCAGCCCGCCTATGACATTGTGGACAAGTCTTACCGCTTAGGCTTATATATTCGCGATTCGGCCGCAGGTGTTGGAACCTTAACGTTCTATGCCCCTGATCAAGGCGTCTATGGCGCGCTCGGTCATGTCATTACCGATATGGACACGCAGACACCGATAATTGTCGGCGACGGCGATATCGTCTATTCCAACGTGACGTCGATCTCCAAGAGTCATAACGGCGAGCCTGGCGAGAAGCGGGCGACGCTGTACAAGGACAGTAAAGTGATCGGCAATATCGAGAAGAACACGGCATTCGGTATCTTTGGCAAAATGTATGCGGCGCCTGACCACAGCATCGAAAAAAATGCAATTCCTGTTGCCTTTGCCGAGGAAGTCAAGGAAGGGCCAGCGCAAATTTATACGGTAGTCGAAGGACAAAAAGTAGAGAAATTTGATATTCAGGTCATTCATGTCTCGAAGCAAGATGTTCCGGCGACAAAAGGAATGGTGATCAAAATTACCGATCCGCGCTTGCTCGAAAAAACCGGCGGCATTGTTCAAGGAATGAGCGGAAGTCCGATTATTCAAAACGGCAAAATGATCGGGGCTGTGACTCACGTCTTTGTGAATGATCCGACCAGCGGTTACGGCTGCTTCATCGAATGGATGCTGCAAGATTCAGGGATTATTCTCAGACCTGCTTCAACCCAATCAAAGGCGAGCTAACTGCCTTTGATTTTTCTTTTTATTAAGGATGGCATGAAATGAAAGACATTATGTCGAAAAATGTTGGAAACGCGAGATAAATATATTATTATATAGGAAATTGGAACGATTGGAAAGAAAAATAATTTTCGACAGAAGGAATTTTTAGGAGCCTGTCGAATACGTTAACCTAAGAGAAAATTACCAACATGTTACATGTAGTTAAAAGGAGGATGTCACAGTTGCAGAAAATTCAAGTCCTATTAGCAGATGATAATCGGGAGTTTACCCACTTGCTGTCAGAATTTATTGGTGAGCAAGATGATATGGAGATTGTCGGTGTCGCTTACAATGGAAACGAAGTTCTTCGCTTTATGGAGCAACAGCGCGACGTACCGGATGTTCTGATTCTAGACATTATTATGCCTCACCTCGATGGCCTGGGTGTGCTTGAGAAATTGCGCGAGATGAATCTGCAGCCACAACCCAAAATTATTATGTTAACGGCATTCGGACAAGAAAATATTACGCAAAAAGCTGTGCAGCTGGGCGCCTCCTACTATATTCTGAAGCCGTTTGATATGGAGGTATTGACGAATCGGATCCGCCAGCTGGTGTCAACGAGCCAGACCGTCTCAACGACTGTTACCGCGTCGTCGAAAGCGAACATTGTACATATGCCGAAAGGTAAAAATTTGGACGCGAATATCACCAGCATTATTCATGAAATTGGCGTGCCTGCACATATCAAGGGCTATCAATATTTGCGTGAAGCGATCACGATGGTGTATAACAACATCGAAATTCTCGGCGCGATCACGAAGACGCTTTATCCGGCTATTGCCGAAAAATATAAAACAACGCCTAGCCGCGTCGAACGTGCCATCCGCCACGCGATTGAAGTTGCTTGGACGCGCGGCAACATCGACAGCATCAGCTTTATTTTTGGCTACACGATTAATATCTCGAAATCCAAGCCGACGAACTCGGAATTTATCGCGATGGTGGCGGATAAGCTCAGAATTGAGCACAAGGTATCCTGAGAGGGTAAGGAGCCCTAAGGGATAGAGGTTAAGGTTATTCATACCTGAGGGTTAAGCGAACAATACCACTTCTTTATTAGGCTTTTAAAGCCGATAAAGAGGTGGTATTTTTTATTACGGACGCCGAGTATTTAAAAAGGAGGAGAGGAAAGTGTGAAGAAGCAGGCGTTGTGCGGATGAAGGAAAAAGGCTGCCGAGGTCTTTATTTTTTAACAGGTTTGTCATAAAGACAGCTAAGGAGCCTGGCGGATATAGTATGAGAGCCGATAAAGAATTGGGGATTTTTTGTGGTATGATACATATGAGCAACAGCTCACCGGATGTAGGACTCTATGTAAAAGCCACCAGGAAGGTGGCGTCAATGTTATTTCGCTCTATAACACGCGGCGGGCAGTCGCATAGTGACGGCTCCACCAGCCGCTGTTCATATCGGAGATCGTAACGCCAGGGCTGCCATAGGTGTGAAGCACTTTCCCGTTGCCGATATAGATGCCGACGTGGTGGATCGGTGAGTAGAAGAAGACCAGATCACCAGGCTGCAGTTGGCTTCGCGGGACGAATCGGCCCACATGCGATTGTTCGCTCGATGAGCGCGGCAGGTTAATGCCTGCCTGCTTGAACACCGTTTGCGTAAAGGACGAACAGTCAAACGTTCGCACATTGCCGGAAGTTGAACCAAAGCGGTATGGCGTTCCCATGTAGTGCTCTCCGATAGAGACGACATTCGTAGCTGAAGCTGCGTGCGTAGTTGCCGGTGAGATCGCCACCGTGCCTCCAAGCAAGATGGATAAACCCAGTGTAAAAGTCGCGATTGTTTTAGTGGCTTTTTTCATCATGTGTGTATCCTCCTTGTGAGCCTGATGGCTGTCTGTTTGGTTGACCTGGGACTACTATAACACACTATCTTTGTCCGAATAATTACCACAAAGCCGATGAAAGCAAGGAGAGCAACGGTTCAGCGGGCTTTATTAGAGTTTTCTGAGAATGAAATGGCAAGAAATCTATTGACAATCCTAATGAAAGAGTGAAGGACATTGCCGACTATCCTGATAGAAGTTCATATCCAAGCCCCTGTCGAGCTTTGTTTCGATTTAGCCCGAAGCATCGATATCCACGCCCAATCGACGTCTCAGACGAAAGAGAGGGCGATTGGCGGCGTGACCCAGGGATTGATTGAGCTTGGGCAATCGGTGACCTGGGAAGCTGTTCATTTCGGCATCAAACAGCGGCTGACCGCGCAAATTACCGAGATGGAGTATCCGCGTCGATTTGTCGATGAACAGGTACAAGGCGCTTTCAAGTGCTTCTGGCACAGTCATACGTTCCTTCCCGTGGAGGATGGCACACGCATGATCGATACGTTCATCTATGAAGCCCCGTTAGGGGTGCTGGGAAAAATCGCGGATGTGCTTTTTTTGAAACGATACATGCACAAGTTTTTGCTCACACGAAATCTGTACATCAAGCAGGCTGCCGAAAAAAATTTGCAATCGAATGAATAATAATCCATTAACTCCACAAACTAGGCTTACACCACGAAAAGGAGTGACTCAAATGAGCAGAAGCAACACACTCGTTGTCCAACAAGCAAAAGCAGCACTTAACCAAATGAAATATGAGGTGGCGCAAGAGCTCGGCATTCAAATTCCGCAGGATGGCTATTATGGTTACATGGCTACCCGCGACACGGGTGCAATCGGCGGCAATATCACTCGCAAACTGGTTCAAATGGCTGAGCAACAACTGCAAGGCTTCAGACGCTAGACCGAACAAATCCGTATACAATCGCATGACAAAAAGACTGCACCCACCATCACTCCTCCGTTGGTAGACGCAGTCTTTTATTTTTTACAGCACGAACTCCATAAACTCAGGCGAGCGCAGTTTGCCGCTTCTCGTCCAGTTTCGCGTTTTGATGCGAGCCATGAGCATAGGCTTCATATAAGCAAAATGCTGGTCTTCCTTATACACGAGCCGGTGTTTCACGGTGTCGATCAGCTTTTTATGCTCGGGCCTGACATTGCGCTCAATAACCCCGACAGGAATGGGCAATCCGTCCGCATTATGAATCGCGGCTAATAGACTGTGATCCTTCTTCCGGTAGCCGGATATCAAGACATCAATTGGTGTCCAATTAATGACCTTTTGCCACGATCTCAAACGTCTGCCGCGGGCATATTTCGTATCTAACCGCTTTATGACGATACCCTCAAGATTTTGCTCCTTTGCCTGTTGAAACAAATCAGTGGCCATTTTGCCGTCGTGATAACGCACTTTTTTATAATGATCGGTCTCTTCGAACGCTGCTTCCAGAAGCTCCTTGCGCCTTTCGAGCGGCAGACCTGTGACATCAATTCCCTTGTATTGCACAATATCAAATGCGTAAAATACAACTGGCGCCTTATTGCGGGCCGATAACAGCCTCGCGCTCATCGCTTCATAATCGGGACGTCCTTGCAGATCGGCAATAATGAGCTCGCCGTCTACAATCGTTCCTTGCGGTAAAGGGCACATATGTAACTCTGGGAATCTGTGTGCAATCGACTGCTTTTGCCGGGTATACATAGTGAAATGATTGGTATTGGCAATCAGGCAGCGGATTCCGTCGAGCTGCTGCTCCACGATGCAATGTTTGCTGTTGAATGGCTTATTGTCTTTAGCTGCCGAAACGAGCATTGGAGAAATGAACATCAATATCACCCAACCCCATGTTACAGGGTAAAGGAGCTTATGCATAATGGGAGTTGGAGGGAGCTTGACCAATTGCCCGGATTCGTAGAGCCAGCAAGTTTTTATTGCACCTTGTGTACTCCACCCATTCCTTTTTATCCGCCTGACATATGATATCCCATGTCTTTTCAAAGGAGATGGCATATGTCTACAAAGGCGGAGATTCATAGTTCAACCCAGATCGATGTAATTATTCCGGCGATTGAGAAGGATTTGGGCACATTACCTTTGGTCATCGATGCTGTGAGGAAGCATGTCAAGCATCCGATCGGAGAGTTTATGATTGTGGCCCCGAGAAAAAAGCGGATTTTGGAATTATGCCAAAGAAAAGGCTGTAAGTTCGTCCATGAAGACTCCGTACTCCCGATTACGAAAAAAGATATACACTACCAGTCCAAAACGTGGGACCGCTCCGGTTGGTTGTACCAGCAGCTGCTGAAACTCGGTGGCGATCGCCTAAGCACGTCGAACTATTATTTGGTTATTGACGCAGATACGATGCTCATTCGCCCGCATGTCTTCAAAGTAGGCTCCAAAACAGTCTTTTATTGCCGGAACTGGAGTCAGCCGGAATATTACAAGACGTACCGGAAGCTGATGGGAAAGAAGAAAGCGGCTCGCGTATCGTTCGTCACCCACTACATGCTGTTCAATAAGCATAAAGTCGCCGAGCTCAAACGGGATATTGAAGCCAGACACGAGCGCCGTTGGTATACGGCCATTATCCGCAGTATGGATAGACGGAAGCAGTTCGCTTTTTCCGAATTTGAAACGTACGGCAATTATTTGTATGCCACTGAGCGAGAACGGATGATCCTAAGGCCTGCAAGAAATAAAAGTTTAAGCTGCAGCACAGGCACGGCTCGGTTAAGAGCCCCCCGTTTAGCCAAAACGTACCGTTCGATTTCCCTTCATAAACGTAAAGGCTACCGGAAAACTTCCCATTAATTTTATGAAAAAGGGCCAGCTCGTTGGAGTGCTGGTTTTTTTGTTCTTGATCGTCCTCTTCATTTTGGATTAAAATAGTAATTCTAACGACCTTACCAACAAAAGTTTACATAGGGAGGCAGCAGTGTGGGGTACCTCATCACCATTGGCATCATTGTCGGTGTCGCCGTTTTTGTTATTTTGTTTCTGAAAATAAATCCGGTCTTCGGACGGCAGCCGTCGCAAGCGGAAGTCCATTCCTATACACCGTCCGATCATCTTGTGGACGGGAAGTTTAAGAATTTGACCCATACCCGCGTGGGTGCAAGCGGTAAGGAGATGGGCAGCATGCTGAAGGATCTGCTGCAAGGCAATCCGCAGCGTAAGCCGGCTGTGCCCTTGCCGATGGACGCGCCGCGCTTCACGGCCACAGGTTCGTCTGCGCTGCAGGTGACCTGGTTCGGCCATTCGGCGTCGATGCTGCACATCGAAGGCAAGACGCTGCTGCTGGATCCAATGTTCGGTCCTGCACCGTCACCCCTTCCGGCTTTTGGCACGAAGCGGTACAGCGGCGGCTTGCCGTTCGAACTGAAAGACATCCCTGATCTCGATGCCGTGCTGCTGTCGCATGATCATTATGATCATCTCGACTATGGCACGATCCGCGCTATCAAGGACAAGGTCAAGCGGTTTATCGTTCCGTTTGGGGTCAAGGGGCACTTGATGAGATGGGGAGTAGAGCCATCACGCATTGAGGAGCACGACTGGTGGGACGAGTTCGCCTATGCCGGTCTCCAGCTGGCTTGTACACCGGCCAAGCACTTCTCCGGCAGAAGCCTGACGGACCGCAACACAACCTTGTGGTGCTCCTGGGTGATCAAGGGCGAGCGGACGAGCGTTTTCTTTAGCGGGGATAGCGGCTATGCGCCTCATTTCCAGGAAATTGGCGACGCCTACGGCCCCTTCGATCTGTCACTGATCGAGTGCGGACAGTACGACGAACGCTGGGCCGACATCCATATGATGCCGGAGCAGAGCGTTCAGGCGCATCTCGACGTGCGCGCCAAGCTGATGATGCCCATCCATTGGGCAGGCTTCACGTTAGCATTTCACGCCTGGACGGATCCGGTGGAGCGGGCGGTGAAGGCGGCTCATGCGCACGGTGTCGCGATCATGACGCCGAAAATCGGCGAAACCGTCAGCGTAGGCGAGGGCAGAGCCGTTCCGCAAGCGGCATGGTGGAAGGACGTATAGCCATAGCCGGAGGATGACGGGAACTGGAACCCGTTTCCTAGGCGTGGTATGATGAATAAGTTCAAAGTAAGCAGGGTCAGGAGAGGTAAGCAGAAAAGATGGAAGAACAAAAAAGTGTACGGAGATTTCACTTCTTGGGTGTGCTGTTAGGCGTATCCGTTGATAATTTGGGAACGTTTGTGTCAACTGCAATGATCGGCAGCGCTTATTTTGCCGGAAGCTCGATCGATACGAACGATTTGAGCGCGGTTTATGCCAATACAAGTCTGTTATGGATCCTGCTCATTGTCGGATTGTTCTGGACGTTCCTGGGCGGCTTTGTGGCAGCCAAGGTGGCGAGACGCGCGGAAGTATTCAATGCGTCGATTATCGGGGTCATTGCGGCGGCGATCGGATTTGATTCGATGCTGACAAATCACGAAGTTCCGCTGTGGTTTGAACTCCTCGGCTTCATCATCATTATTCCTGTGTCCCTGCTCGGCGGGTATTTGGCCTTGCGTAGAAGACGAACACGCTGAAAGGAGCAGAGCGATGCCTAAGTATGCCAATCTCAGTGCGGAAGCGACAGAGCGCTTGCGGCAGAAGACCGGAAGCACACAGGTGGAGTGTTACAGCTACATTGACCCGGATCGGACGGAAGACAGCTTCTTCGTTGTGAAGACGAGCAATAAAGTCATTCTTGTCAGCTTTGCCGAGATCGAGTACGACCCCGCCAGCTTTGCGAGTTTAATCGACGGGCTGTATCGGGCCATTTACGAATAACAGCGATGCGCATAGAAGAACCCCTTAGCCTTGCGGCTAAGGGGTTCTTGTGTGATCCGATTATTTTATGTAAGCTTGCGCTTGTTCCGCGATGGTTTGTTTGTAACGATCCAGACAGTTGCAAAGGTAATCTTTGCGGCAAATCGGGCAAGGCTCTTTCATCAAGCGGTTCAAATTCGTTACTTGGCCAACGCCGGTTACAGGATCCTTCTCAAAGAAAAGGCGGCATTGATTGCGGTCTTTCAGGACAACCACCATTTCGTAAAGACCGTTCTTCTTGTTATCACTTACTATTCTTGCGTCTACAACCTGCGGATCGTAAGCCATCTATAATTCCTCCTAAGTCGAGCAGAGATCACATTCTCGCTTTTGTTAGCTCGCGTGCATTAGTATATTATATAAATAAAAAAGATTTTATTCAATAGGAGGGTTGCAAGTATGACGTTTGATTACTGTGAGCAGGAAAATGCGGACGGACAGACGCTGCTGCATATCGGTCTGCAATTCGAAGATGAGCCTGATTCGCTTTATGTGGCAGAGCTGAAAATGGACGGGGACGGTATCATCAGTGTTTGGAAGCTTTATTTTAACGGATTCGATTGCAGCTATTCGTTCAAGCCAGAGGAGAAGTCGCAGCTGATCGCCTACGCGGCGGGGCAAGGAGTCCGCATTCAAGCAGCGCCATAAGAAAAGGAATCGTCACCCCGCAGAAGGTTCTGATTCCTCGCTTTGTGCTTATTCACTTGTTTGGTTCGAGTTTCGGCAATCGTTGGTGTTGTTTTGGTGACCGGATTCGTGCCATGCCAATCAAGTCGATACATTGCGGGATCGGGGCGGCCTTCGCGAATCAGGCGGCTTCTTTTTTTCTGTGCAGTTGATTTGGACATTCGGGTCCCTCTTTTCTATTTCGATATTGTGCTCTTATTATCATATGTAAAAGTCGGAACAGCAGCAATGGAAAAAATGATTAAAACCAAAGAAGGTGAAGGCATGCGCATTCAAATTCAATTATCCGTCGGTGGCGATAAAGTCAAAGAAGAAATGATGGAGATTGCCGAGCAGAAGCTGGGGGAATTGACGGAGGAAGAGATCGAGCAGGCGATCGAAATCAAGATTCGCACTTGGGTCGATCGGATGGTTCAGGTGGAATGGGAAGTTTTGGAGGACGAATAATAAGAATGAAAGAACAGCTCCGGAAGACGCTTCCGGAGCTGTTTGTATACTTGTCGCTATGTACTTACTGAACGGTATCGACGCCAGTTTTCTGAATTGCATGCTCCCAGCTCGGATAGTAATATAAAGCGTTCTTCATTAAATCCGGATGCTGTTTCTTCACATTCTTTTTTGCTAATGATTCTCCGCTGCTGTGAAGCTGCACAATATGGCTCAGAACTTCGTCTGCGCTCATGTTTAGCTCCATGGATCTCATCTCCTTTCCACATCGGTAATAAACACAAGGCTTGCCATCTGAAAGGTAAAATATACATAAAATCAGGCTCGAAGGACAAAATAGTAAAGACAAGAAATGAAAGGAAAGTCGGTGTCCATCATGAGTTGGCCGTCTTTATCATTGTTCTCTACGAAGCCTGTGCCCCGCTGCAAAGGGAAAGTTAGCGCGGGTGCGATCACGAAAGAATTGCTGCGGGATCTCCCGCCGGGCCGGATCGTGGTGCTGGCGCATCGCGACCTGGATGAGGTGATTGCGCAGGAGCTTATCGACCGCAAGGTGAAGGCCGTGATTAACTGCGAGCCAACCATGAGCGGCACTTATCCGACGCAAGGACCGCTCATGCTGCTGAAGCAGGAAATCTCCATCTGGGAAGCGGATCGCGCAGCGTTCGAACCATTAAGCGCCCAGAGCGAACTCAGCATCTATGAGGATTTCATGATAGGCGGCAGCAGCGCGCAGCCATTGCCTTGCAGAGCTTTTACGAAATCGGAGTGGCTGCAGCAGTATCAGCAGGCGAACACGAATATTACGCAAGCGCTGGCGGACTTCATCGATAACACGTTATCGCATGCGATGCAGGAAAAGGCGATCGTGATGGAACCGCTGCCGCTGCTCAGCTTACACACGGTGATGGAGGGCAAGCACGTCCTGATCGTCGCTCGCGGCAAGGGCTACAAACAGGCGCTCAGCGAAGCTGCGGATTTCATTCACGATGTCCGTCCGGTGCTGATCGGCGTCGATGGCGGCGCTGACGCGCTGCTGGAGTGCGGTTATCGTCCGGACATCATCATCGGCGATATGGACAGCGTCACAGACCGTGCGCTGCTCTGCGGCGCAGAACTCGTCGTCCATGCGTATCCGAACGGGACGGCGCCCGGGCTGGCCAGGCTGGAATCGCTGGGGGTAACGGGACAGCTGTTCCCCTGCTTCGGCACCAGCGAGGATGCAGCGCTGCTGTTGGCTTATGAAAATCAGGGTGAATGGATCGTCACCGTAGGGGCGCATACACATATGATTGATTTTATGGAAAAAGGGAGGGAAGGCATGGGCAGCACGTTGTTGGTTCGCATGAAACTCGGCGCGCGGTTAGTGGATATTAAAAGCATCGGACTCTTCTACCGCCATAGCGCTTCAAAAAGAAAAGATGCATGGCTAACCGTCTCGCTCGCCTTGTTCTTCGTTTTGCTCGCCCTGCTGCAGACCCATTGGATTACTAAGCGAATATCCCACGCAGTATGGCAATGGGGAGGGTAGACGATGAAACCGACTGTATCCATCATTGTTCCTGCCTGGAATGAAGAGGCGGTCATCTTCCGCACGCTCCGCTACTTGCGGGAAAGCGCGGATCTCGCTTGGGACGAGGAGTTTCATTATGAAATCATCGTTGTCGACGACGGCAGCCGCGATCGCACCTATGAGATCGCTTGGCCGTGGGTCGACAAGCTCGTGAAGCACCGCACGCGCCGCGGCAAAGGCGCGGCTATGCAGTCCGGCATCGACAAGGCGCGCGGCGATGTCCTGCTGTTCGTCGACGCCGATGTCGAGGCGTCGGCCGGGCATGCGCTGGCGCTGACCGAGCCGCTGCTGCGCCAAGAGGCAGACATGGCGATCGCCAGGCTGCCATCGCCCGCGGTCCAGGCCGGCTTCGGCCTGGTCAAGGGCTTGGCCCGCCGCGGCATCTACCGCCTCAGCGGCTACAAGACCACAGCTCCCTTATCCGGTCAGCGCGCCATGCGCGCGGACTGTGTGCGGGAGCTGGGGAGCCTGGCGTGCGGCTTCGGCGTCGAGGTCGCGCTGACGATCGATGCGGCGCGGCGCGGTCTGCGCATCGTGGAGCTCGACGTGCCAATCACGCACCGGGTGACCGGGCGCGATTGGCACGGCTTCATGCACCGCGGCAAGCAGTTCGTCGCGGTGGCCGCAGCGCTGCTGACGCGCTGGAGAGAGGGGCGGTACGGCTGATTCCTTTGATTTCGCCCATGAGCACAGCGCTTAACTTCCTCATGCTTCTAGCTGTGGGCAAGTGGCTGCGGCCGCACGTCCAGCGCTTCCTCGTCGCTCATGGCCGCCTGGAGCCGAACTACGTAGGGGCAGCCATTCCGCGGGGCATGGGCATTGTGCTGTGGCTGCTCATCGGCGTGCAGGAAGCGCTTTGGCAATCATGGCTCTTACTGCTCAGCGCAATGGATGGAACTTCCCTCGGTGTGCAATTGAAGTTATCCACAAAGGATAGT
>Ga0209566_100191_pt1 | contig 63470 bp, 64 predicted proteins | sample Araplavi_mTSA_r2_2_FD_184287 | JGI IMG/M metagenome (GOLD analysis project Ga0209566, IMG submission 184287) | Arabidopsis root microbial communities from North Carolina, USA - plate scrape CL_Cvi_mTSA_r2 (SPAdes) (version 2) | ecosystem: Host-associated > Plants > Roots > Endosphere | place... | reverse complement strand
CTTCTGGAGAGGAATGGCGTTTGGCGGCTATGTGACGCACGGGGAAACCTATGTGCATTCGGAGGATATCATCTGGTGGTCACACGGTGGTACGCTGCACGGACAAAGTCCGGCGCGCATTCAATTTCTGCGGGAGCTCATGGAGGAAGGGACGCAACTGGGACTGGGCCAAACCGCCGTTAATTTCCAGTGGGACACAGCTGCTGGCGGCATCGATCTAGACCAATATTGGGTGTATTTCGGTCAAAGCCGACCTGCTTTTCGCAACTTGAAGCTTCCGGAAGGGCTCGGTTTTGAGCTGGAACTGATCGATACATGGAACATGACGGTTACCTCCATGCATGGCATCTATGAGGGGGCGTGCCGAGTTGAATTGCCGGCTAAACCTTATATGGCGCTCAGAATCAGAAGATCATCCAATGAACAACGGGGGGAATGTGTATGAAAAAAAGATTATCCATCGTAGCCTCTATCTTGCTGGCAGGCGGCATGTTGGCGGGATGCAGCTCGGGAGCGGGGTCTAATGACAGCGGAGGCGCCGGCAGTTCCGGGGCAACAGCTAGTGGCGATAAGAAAGATGCCGGACAGAAAGTATCCATTACGGTGTGGTCACTCGATAACGGTTGGGAATGGTTGGATAAAGCTGTAGACGACTTCAAGAAAGAGAATGCGAACATCGATGTACAAATTAGTAAATATGGAACGGATCCCATTAAAGAAAATCTGAAGCTCGCCGCCAACTCCAAGACACTGCCGGATATGTGGTTTACATGGGGCGGCTCGCTGGGTTCCTTTTATCCCGAGAATGGCTTAACACAGGATTTGACGCAGATCGCTAAGGACCACAAGTATGCGGAGTTGTACAACAAGGCGGCATTGGATATGTCGACCTACGATGGCAAATTGTCCGGGATTCCACTTCATTTGAACGTACTGGGGATGTGGTATCCGAACAGCGTGTACGAGAAAGCGAATTTGAAGCCACCCACGACTTTTGCAGATTTTGAAGCCCAGCTGCAGACATTGAAGGATAGCGGTGTCACTCCGTTGGCGTTCGGAAGCAAAGGCGGCTGGCATACGATGCGGCTCACCGAAGCGCTCCTGGAACATTACGGCGGACCTGATCTGCATGATAAACTGACGAGTTTGAATGCGTCTTGGAACGATCCGGCCGTGGTGAAAACGTTCGAGAAGCTGAAGGCGTACACCGACAAGGGATATTTCCCGAAAGGCTATGTCTCTCTGGATCCGCAGGAAGCGGAAGCGCTTATTTATCAGCAAAAAGCAGGCTTGATCAACGAAGGCACGTGGTTCGATCGGAATTTGAACACAAACGCCACAGATGCGAAAAATTATAGCGTATTTAAATTCCCGACAGAGCAAAAGCCGGCACGCCCTTCCGTGTTCGCCGAAATGTTCCAGATTAACGGCAACGCTGATAAAGCTAAGCAAGAAGCGGCCGTGAAGCTTGCCGAATATGTAACCAGCGTAAATGTCGTTAATAAATACATTGAGGATTATGGTTCCCCGGCAGCGCTGAACACAAAAATATCGGAGAAGACGCCGCATCTGAAACAACTGCTGGATAGCGCCAATGACGGTGCATTCCTGATTATGGACCAAGCCTTGCCGCAGCAAGTGATTCAGAAAGTGTTCGAGGCGCAAGACCGTGTTGCCCTTGGCGAATGGACACCGCAGCAAGCCGCACAAGAAATCGATAAAGCGGTAACCGACTATAAGAATAAGAAGAAGTAAGAACGGTTATCTGGGGCGATCAAACCCTTGATCGCTCCAGACGCTTGCGGGAGGAGTGGATGGACAGATGGGACTTAGAGCCGTGAAGCCGTGGATATTTTTACTGCCTGCTTTGGTTATTTATATGACGGTTATTTTAGTGCCGTCGCTATATACATTATATTTAAGCTTTTTCAGCTGGAACGGAATTGCTCCTACCAAAACTTTTGTCAGTCTGCATAACTATATCGATTTATTTATGAAGGATACGGTCTTTCCTCGTGCGTTGAAAAATAATTTGCTTTGGATGATCGGCTCGCTTATCGTGACATTGGGGCTTGGCTTGTCGCTTGCGCTGCTATTGAATAAGAAGCTCAAAGGACGCACGCTGCTGCGAGGGATATTTTATTTTCCGTATATATTGTCAGGCGTCGTTGTAGCCACGGTTTGGGCGTGGATGTATAACCCGACACAAGGATTTGTCAATAAAGTGCTGGAATCCGCCGGTTTAGAGAGTTGGACGCATGCCTGGTTGGCAGAGCCCAAAATCGCACTCTATGCCGTGTTCGTCGCCGGGGTGTGGCAAGGCGTAGGGCAGCCGATGGTGCTATTCCTGGCTGGTTTGTCCACATTGCCGCAGGATCCGTATGAAGCGGCCATCATAGATGGCGCCAATCCGTTCCAGTCGTTCTGGTATATTACAATCCCGCTGCTGCAAGAAACATTCGTCATTGTCATCGCGACAACGATGATCGCTTCGATGAAAGTATATGACATTATTATTGCCATGACTGGCGGAGGACCCGCAGAAAGCACTCAGGTACTCTCTTCCTGGATGTATTACCAAACGTTCAAATTCGCCAACATCGGGATCGGTTCAGCGATTTCGTGGATGCTTGTCTTTATCGTGATGATCGTGATTGTTCCGTATGTCTATTACACCACGAAGAAATCGCATTTGTAATTGCGGGAGGAAGGTGAATATCAGCTATGCATGAAGCAGGAACCCGCCCGATGTCCGGAGCCATCCGCTATGTTGTGCTCATCGTCTTATCGGTCTTATTTGTGATCCCACTTGTATTTATTGCCTTTACAGCGGTGAAATCAAATGCGGATTTGATGAATCATCCTTTCTACACGCTGCCGAAGCAGCTGCATTGGGATAATTTTCTAAAGGCTTGGAAGCAAGGCCGAATGGATATGTATATGAAAAATACGGTCCTGATCAGTGTCATCAAAGTACCATTGGGCATCTTGATCGAAGCTTTGGCTGCATTCGCATTGACGAGGCTTCATTTCAAATGGAGCGAGCCACTGTTTACATTGTTCCTGGTCGGCATGATGATTCCGATGCAAGCTACGCTGGTGCCCTTGAACATCTTGTTAAATAAAACACATTTGGTAAGCACATATCCGGGGATCATTCTGATTTACATCGGCTTCGGCATCCCCTTCGGCATCCTGATTTTACGCGGATTTTTCCGCACGATACCCAAAGAGTTGGATGAGGCGGCGTTAATCGATGGCTGCGGCGATATCGGCAAATTTTTGAGGGTGATCATACCTTTATCCATGCCGGCAATTGCGACCCTTGTCATATTTGATTTTATGGCAACGTGGAATGAATTTTTGCTCGCACAAATATTTATTACGAAGGATACGATGAAAACGATCACAACCGGGCTGATGGCTTTCCGAGGTCAATTCACGACAGATTACACCTTGCTCAATGCAGCTGTATTGATCTCCATCGTACCTATTTTTATCGTATATCTGACGTTCCAGAAGTACTTTGTCAACGGCATGGCCGGCTCCGTAAAGGGGTAACCCCTACCAGAATCCAATTATGTGGAGGTCAAAACAATGATTCAACATCCATTCGAAATACCGGCGAGCAAACAAATACGTTTAATCGTCAACACAGACGCCAAAAATGAGGCAGATGATCAATTCGCGATCGTACATGCTTTGTTAACGCCCCGCTTTGACATCAGAGGCATCATTGCCGCACATTTCGGTGAACGGCGGACGAAAGCATCCATGCAGGAGAGTTATGATGAGATCGTAAAGCTGTTGGATTTGATGAAATGCGAAGGTGAGGTTCCCGTACTCAAAGGTGCGGAAAAAGCAATGCCGGATGAAGAGACACCGGCGCCATCAGAAGGGGCGGATCTCATTATCCGTGAAGCCCTCGCGGATGATGCGAGACCTTTATATGTGATCTTCCTTGGCGCAATCACGGATTTGGCAGCAGCTTATATCAAAGAGCCAGCAATTGCCGGCAAGCTGACCGCTGTTTGGATCGGTGGCGGGGCGTGGCCGGAAGGCGAGATTGAATTTAATTTGAGCAATGACATTCATGCAGCGAACGTTGTGTTCCAGTCCGACATCCCACTCTGGGTCATCCCTCGTGACGTCTACTCGACGATGCGGGTCAGCATTGCCGAGCTGGCGGTTAAAGTGAAGCCATGCGATGCAATAGGCGAGTATTTGTATCAGCAATTGGTGGATTTCAATATGGAGATGGGTTGGCAAGCGCATTGGCCCAAAGGTGAAATGTGGAGCTTAGGGGATTCCCCGGCTGTGAGCGTACTGTTGGACGACCATACTTATGGTTATACAATGAAGCCTGCACCACGCATCACGCCGGAGATGCGATATGTTCATGAGCAGCAGGAGCGGCTCGTTCGTTGGTATCATTTTATCGACCCGCGTTTTACACTGGAGGATATGTTTGCCAAGCTTCAGCTTCATTACGGGAAGTAAATAAGGAACGAGAAGCCGAGTTGATGAAACTCGGTTTTTTCGTTGTGTGAATCACGGAATTCATAACAAAACGAGTCGGATTTTTGAATGTTCATGAAGCGGGCGCATCGACTATGCTGAGTAGGATCGGGATTTACACTGGAGGCGAGAGGCATGAAGTCGAATGAACAAGGCCCGGATTGGCAGAACTTATCGATACTGGAAAGGAATACGGTGCAGCCTCATGCACATCTGATCCCTTATGAGGATTGGGATACGCAAGATTATGACACTTCCGAATGGGATACAATCCCTGTACCTGCAAATTGGCAGCTGGACGGATATGGAAAGCCTCACTACAGCAGCTGTCCATATCCGTTTCCGATAAATCCGCCTTATGTCCCCTCAGCAGAATCCGGTGGGCTGTTATCGGAGAAGCTTGGAGCTGCGTGAGCAATGGTTGCACCGCAAGGTGCACCTTGTTTTCGAAGGTGTGGATTCGGCGTTTCATGTGTGGGTGAACGGGCATTTTGTCGGGTACAGTCAGGGAAGTCATCTGCATGCGGAGTTCAATGTAAGCCCTTACTTGCAGGCGGGGAAAAACGGTATTGCCGTTCAAGTGTACCAATGGTCGGACGGCAGCTACTTGGAGAGCCAGGATAAGTGGCGTATGAGCGGGATTTTTCGCGATGTGTACTTGCTATCCTTTCCGCAAGTGTCTATAAGGGATGCGAGCGTGAGGACGCGCTTTATGAAGGATTATTCGGAGGCGACGTTAGAAGTACAGGTAGACTTCGATTCTGATAGGGATGGCCCGCTTAAGGTTGAAGGTGAACTTCGAATGACCTTGATCGATGAGGAGGGGCGGATTGTTTGTGATCGCTTTCATCCCCTACAGTGGGATCTCCCCGCTGTGGATCTGACGGAGAAAGTGCTGCTCCCGAACTTATGGACAGCCGAAACGCCACATTTGTATTCGCTGTTATTGACAACGAGTTCGATCCTGTGCGGGGCTATGTGACAACGATGGAAACGATGCTGCAGGATATACGTCAGGCTATGTGACGAGAGAGCTGGGTATTTCCGCGCTGGAATGCCAAGCTGTGCTCGATCCGGGAGCTCCGCTCTGCCGGGCTTATGCGGACGATCCTTCATTGGACGGACTGGAGCTTGTGCTTAAAGGTGGTCAAGTAGGCAGTGTCGACTTTTTTGAAAAGGTAGCTGGCTATTAGGCCTATCTTCATAGTTTATTGTTCGATATAGGATGAAATTCTTGTCTGAACGTTAGGACGAGGGTTTCATCCTTTTTGTATTTCGGCGAATGTTGACAAATTAAACAACTAGGTTTATTTTAAATATTATTAGATTAAATAATATTAGGATAAATGTTATTCAATTCAACGATATAGGGGTAATGCGAATGACTGTACGCGATGAAGCAGGCCAGGTACTTGATTTGCAGCTGATCCGTGTTCTACGAAACGCGGTGAACGCACTATTTGGCAGTTTAGAAAAAGACATTGACAACTATGGCCTCAGTAAAGAGACGTTTCAAATCATGGAGCTGCTTTATAATAAGGGGCCGCAGCCCGTTCAGCGAATTAGCGACACGTTCTCAATTCCAAGCGGAAGCATCACCTATGTGATCGACAAGCTGGAGAGGAAAGGGTATTTGGAGAGACAGCCGATTCCAGGGGATCGGCGCAAAACGAATGCAGCCTTGACGGAAGAGGGTCACCAGTATTTTGCTCTGATTTTTCCGAAGCACGCTGAAACGATTGGTGAGAACTTGTCTTTCGCGACAGATGAAGAGAAGCTAGAGCTTATCACCGTCCTGAAAAAGATCGGATACGGCATCAAATATCGGGAAGACGAGGCCAGGCGCGGCGGCTTGGAATAATGTTGAATGAACATATAATGCAACTTTTAGGGGGAAAAGATCATGGAAATTGGTATTGATACATTTGTGGAAACAACGCCGGATGTGAAAACGGGCGAAGTCATGAGCCATGCGCAGCGATTACGTGAGGTTGTGGAAGAAATTGTCCTTGCCGACCAGGTCGGTTTAGATATATTTGGAGTCGGCGAGCATCACCGCAAGGAGTTTGCGGATTCTGCGAACACGATGATCTTGGCCGCTGCAGCATCGATGACGAAGAAGATCCGTTTGACGAGTTCGGTTACAGTACTTTCAGCCGCTGATCCGGTGCGTGTGTTTCAGCAATTTGCCACGCTGGACGGAATCTCCAATGGGCGTGCGGAAATGATCGTAGGTCGGGGTTCTTCCGTCGATGCGTTTCCTTTGTTTGGCTATGATTTAAGGGACTACGAAGAGCTTTTTGAAGAGAAGCTGGATTTGCTGTTGAAAATCAGGGAGTCCGAGACCGTGACTTGGCGAGGCAAACACCGTCCGGCTTTGACAAATTTAGGCGTATATCCGCGTCCGGTTCAAAATCCCTTACCTGTATGGATAGGCAGCGGGGGGAATCCGGAGTCGGCGGTGCGTGCGGGTGTACTTGGCCTGCCGCTTGTCTTTGCCATTATTGGCGGGAATCCATTGCAATTCGCACCGATAGTGAAGTTATATAAGGAAGCAGGTGCCCGTGCAGGACACGATCCGGCCAAGCTGCAGGTTGCCTTGCACTCACTCGGATTTGTCGCGGAGAGTACGGAGCTGGCGGTAGAGAAGTATTACCCGCCAACACAGCAAACGATGAATACGTTTGGCCGAGAACGCGGCTGGGGAACCTATACCCGAGCACACTTCGATGCCTCTCGCACCCTTGAAGGCGCGCTGTATGTCGGCGATCCTGAAACAGTAGCGAACAAAATCATGTTCATGAGCAAGCACTTAGGTTTCACACGATTTTTCCTGCATATGCCTGTCGGCACGATGCCGCATGCGGATGTCATGGAAGCGATCAAACTGTTGGGGACGGAAGTCGCACCGCGGGTTCGCGAACAGTTCGCAGCGAATCGCTGATTTAAGCCGGCATTTCTCAATGGATAGAAAAGAGCAGCACGTCAAAGCGCTGCTCTTTGATTTTTTATATCAGATATATAACAGCACAATCCTTGGTATGATGATAGAATGGCCAGACGGCATTTTATACGAAATTATTTTAGGAGATTTACATGAAAATCAAGAAGAAATATGAATTCATCGTGTTTACATTTTTAATGGCATTTGGCATGTCTTGTATTATTTCATTCGTCACAACGTTAATTAAGACAGGATTTAGCGCGGATTTTATCGGGAAATGGCCTGCTGCATGGGCCATGTCTTTTATCATCGCGTTTCCAGTTGCGTACTTGTTGCCTAAAGGAATTAGGAAAGTGATGAGCAAAATTCATTTTATTGAACATGAAGCTTGAAGAATGGAATAAGAATCTCATCGCAGATGGAACCTAATGAAAGGGTACCTTAATCCTTTCGGTAGGAGTGTTTCACCTGATGAGTTGCAGATCCTGGTTTCGTTTCACACTGATGTTGACACTTTCGGCAGGAATGGCTGCCTGCGGCACGGATGTGCTGGCGGTGAATGTTGAACCCCCCCGTCGTGCAAATGGCGGATATAACGGAAGCGGCGGATCAAACTGCCATTCGTCCTTTTCAAATCAGCTTCCCGGAATCGGATCTAGCCGAATTGCGCAAGCGGATCCTCGAGACCAAATGGCCGGATAAAGAAACAGTGCCCGACCAATCGCAGGGCGTACAGCTCGCGACGATGAAGGAGCTTGCACGTTACTGGGCGTCGGAGTACGATTGGCGCAAGGTTGAAGCGAAGCTGAACGCCTTGCCGCAGTTCCAAACAGAGATCGATGGAGAAGACGTTCACTTCATTCACGTTCGTTCGAAGCACAAAGATGCTTTGCCAATCATCATTACGCACGGATGGCCGGGTTCGATCATTGAGATGCTCAAAGTCATTGAGCCGCTTACGAATCCCACCGCCTATGGCGGCAAGGCATCAGACGCCTTCCATGTGGTCATTCCGTCGATTCCCGGCTACGGGTTTTCCGGCAAGCCGACCACGACCGGTTGGAATCCCGAGCGCATCGCAAGAGCTTGGGCCGAATTAATGATTCGCCTTGGTTATACGAAGTACGTGGCGCAAGGCTGCGACTGGGGAGCGATCATCACAGATATGATGGCAGTGCAGCATGCGCCTGGACTGATCGGCATTCACTCCAACATGCCTGTCACTGTTCAACCCGAGATTGACAGGATACTCAAATGCGGTGACCCGATGCCCTCCGTACTCAAAGGTGACGAGAAGCGTGCTTTCGAACAGTTGAAGTATGTGTACGGTCACATTGGCTATGCCGATCTCCTTGGGACGCGACCGCAAACGATGACTGGATTGGTGGATTCGTCCACAGGCTTGGCTGCTTTTATGATGGATCATGATACGAAAAGTATGGAATTGATTTCCGATGCCTTTGCCGGACACCCTGGCGGTCTGTCGCGGGATGATGTCCTTGATAACATTACCATGTATTGGCTGACCAAAACGGCGATTTCATCGGGTCGCCTCTATTGGGAGAACAAGCTTCCGTTTTTCACTGTCAAAGGTGTAGAAATCCCGGCAGCTATCAGCGTCTTTCCAGATGAGCTGTATCAAGCGCCATTGAGTTGGGCCAAGAAGGCATATCCCAAACTGATGTATTTCAATCAGGTAAATAAAGGCGGGCACTTTGCGGCCTGGGAGCAGCCTGAGCTTTTCACGGCAGAACTCCGTTCGGCATTCAAATCGCTTCGTTAACTAAGAGGAACAGCTTGCCGCAGAAGGCAGCTGTTTCTTTTGTTATTTGATCAGGCGTATACGCAGAAGCGAACGCGAAAAGAAAACGCTCTAATCCCTATGGGAAATTATGCTATAATCAGAGTTGAAAACGATTCCAGGAGGGGAAATGTAATGAACCCGAGTATTCGACTGAATGAACGTTTGACTCCACTGCTCAAGAGTGTCATGGAAAAGGGACCGGCCGGTTGCGCTTGTATCGTAGTGCTGCGGGGAGAAGTTTTGTATGATGCATCATTGGGTTATGCAGATGTAGAGAAGAAGAAAGAGCTCGCACCTGATACCATTTACCGGATCTATTCGATGACGAAAGTCATTACTTGCGTAGCGGCACTTATGTTATATGAAAAAGGACTTTTTCTGCTCAACGATCCTCTGGAGGAATACTTGCCGGAGTTTAAACAACCACAGGTGTACAAGTATAACGAAATCGGCGTGAATCAGGTTTCAGCTGCGACAGGTCCGATACGCGTTAAAGATTTGTTCATGATGACTTCCGGATTGACGTACGGCGGAGACAACACCGAAACCGAAAGGCAAACCAGAGCCATCATGGAGAAAGGTGCAGAGATTGAGGACATGCAGTCATTGTCCAAAGCGTTGGCGACCGTTCCATTGGCCTTCGACCCCGGCACGCATTGGAAGTATGGCACGAGCCATGATGTCTTGACCGCTTTGATCGAAGTGCTGTCCGGACAGACGTTCGGCGAGTTTCTGCAGAAGGAAATTTTCGAGCCATTGGCGATGAACGATACCTTCTTCCGAATTCCGGACGAGAAGCGGGACCGTCTGTGTACGATGTACGATCGGGCAGAGGACGGCAGTCTGACGCCTAACACCCGCATGGATGCCCGCTATCAGCCGGGAAGCCGATATGAAAGCGGTGGCGGCGGCTTGCTTTCAACCCTTAGCGACTACAGCAAGTTTGCCCAACTGCTGGCGAGGGGTGGGGAGCTGAACGGCGTGCGGCTGCTTAGTCCGAAGACAATTCAATTGATGGCGACGAATCATCTCAATGTCCAGCAGCTCGCAGACTTCAACTGGCCGCATATGAGCGGTTATGGCTATGGCTTGGGGGTTCGCGTGATGATAGATCCTGCCGCGGGTGGCATCAACGGTTCGATCGGCGAGTTCGGATGGGCAGGGTTAGCCGGTTCTTACTTACTGATTGATCCGCAGGAGGAGCTGTCCGTCGTGTACATGCAGCAGATGCTGCCGAGCCTCGAGCCTTACATTCATCCAAGGCTGCGGGCTGCAATTTACGGCGCTTTGAACTAAGCGAAGAATCGATGAGACATGGACAGTCGGCTGTCCATGTCTTTTTGTCGAGCGGATCGATCCTATTGGAAGTATAGCATTGCAAGAATAGGGAGCTATAAATATGTTTATAGATAAGCTGCGATTTCCTAATTTGTAATGTTGCTTTCCCGGGAATACAATACGTTTTGTGACGAGATACTATGGATTGTTGCTTAGAACGATCGAAAAAGGAGTTTAAGAGAATGAAACATTTATTCGATACCTTTCAAATAAAGGGGCTTGAGTTGAAAAATCGTGTCGTCATGCCTCCGATGTGCCAATATGCGGTTACGAAAAATGACGGCATCGTAAATGAGTGGCATTATGCTCATTATGTTAGCCGCGCCATCGGCGGAGCAGGACTTATTATTGTGGAAATGACCGATGTGGAACCGGACGGCCGAATAACGGATAAAGATCTAGGCATATGGTCCGATGAACATATTGCGCCCTTAACGCGGATCATCGATGCTTGTCATCAATATGGAGCCAAAGTCGGCATTCAAATTGCCCATGCTGGCCGCAAAGCGGAGGATGCCGTTGTTCCTGTGGCGCCGTCGGCGATTGCCTACGATGAGAAATCAAAAACGCCAAGAGCGCTTACGACCGAAGAGGTCAAGGAAATGGTAGAGAAATACCGTTTGGCCGCGGAGCGGGCTGTCAAAGCCGGGTTTGATACGATTGAAATTCATGCCGCGCATGGTTATCTGATTCATCAATTCCAATCGCCATATACAAATAAACGGACAGATGAATATGGTCAGGATTTATATTTATTTGGCAAAGAAGTTGTACAAGCTGTTAAAAGCGTGATGCCTGCAAATATGCCCTTGATTATGCGTGTTTCTGCAATCGAATATGTGGAAGGCGGATATGGCATTGAAGAGAGCATGGCATTCTCCAAAGCTTATCGCGATGCGGGCGTCGACGTTTTCCATGTCAGCTCGGGCGGAGAAGGTCCGATCTTGGGACGAGGCCGACCAGGTAGTCATGCCGCTTATCAAGTGCCGATGGCCCGGGAAATCAAAAAAGCGCTGCAAGTTCCTGTAATTGCCGTCGGTGGCTTGGATGAAACGGGATTAGCGAATGCCGTTATCGGCAATGAAGATGCGGATCTGGTAGCCGTTGGCAGAGGCATGCTGAGAAATCCATATTGGACCTTGGAAGCAGCGACACAGCTTGGCAAAGAAATTCAATATCCAGGCGTATATAGCCTCGGTTTTAAATAAGTTTGGCAACGAGGAGGAGAAACGATGAATTCCTTTCAATTTTATAATCCAACCAAACTGATTTTTGGCAAAGGGCAATTAAGCAAGCTCAAAACGGAAGTTCCCTTATACGGCAAACGTGTGCTGTTGTTATATGGCGGTGGGAGCATTAAACGCAGCGGTTTATATGATCAAGTGATGAGCAGCTTAAAAGAAATCGGTGCCGAAGTCGTCAATGAATTGCTGATCTGGTTTAATACGATGCATAAACACGTGCTTCATATAAATGATTTGATTCATAAATTGCGGGAACAAAATGAAGGATCAGCTGAAGAGTTCAGCTGATTTTTTTAATGCGACGCTTGACTTGGAGTTCACTCCAAGTAGTAATCTGCTACAGGAGGGAAACAATTTGTTAAGATGGAGGAGAATAATGAGAAGGGCGGTTTCCTTTCATGACGGAGAAGGATATTCAACAGGATGACAGCGAAGTGCCAGAATCGACTTATACGATTTCTGAAGTTGCTGAGCTATCGGGCATAACCGCTGATACCTTGAGATATTACGAGAAGATTGGACTTCTCGATTCACCGGAGCGGGGAGCAGGCAAGAAGCGGATGTATAACCGGCAAGATATCGGTAAAGTGAAGTTTCTTACTTACCTTAAGCGAACGAATATGCCACTAAAGAAGATTATGGCGTATGTTCAGCGCTATAACGAACAGGACGATCCAGCGTGCTATGCGCTGCTCGATGAACATCGGCAAGTCATAGAAGATCAGATTGCCGAATTGAATATAACCTTAAGCATGATTCAATATAAGCTTGAGCATTTTCAACGAATAAAAGATGGTTAAGGAAAGGAGATTCGAAATCATGTCAACTAATCCCATCAACAACGAACGAACGCTTCAACAGCCGATTCATTCAGGTTACGGCCCCAGGACAACTGCGCAGGAAGTCATTGGTGATCTTGACTTAAGCGGGCAGACAGCGATTGTGACCGGCGGATATTCGGGGCTTGGCTTGGAGGTCTCGCGCGTACTCGCAGCGGCAGGAGCCCGCGTGATCATTCCCGCGAGATCGAAGGAAAAAGCTGCGGCAGCCGAGGCAGCGGTGCCCGGAGCTGAGCTCGAAAGCCTGGACTTGGCAGATGCGGAGTCCATTCATGCGTTCGCCAGCCGCTTCGTTGCATCCGGACGTCCGCTTCATCTGCTAATCAATTGCGCGGGTATTATGGCTATTCCCGAACAACGCGACAGCAGAGGGTTTGAACTTCAATTCGCGACCAACCATCTCGGCCATTTCCAGTTGACTGCGGAGCTGTGGCCGGCACTGACGCGAGCCAAGAACGCCAGGGTCGTCTCGGTTTCATCGGGAGCGCATAAATTCAGCCCGGTCCACTTTGACGACATTCAGTATCACTTCCGCAGCTATCAGAAATGGGAGGCTTACGGTCAATCCAAAACGGCTAATGCCTTATTCGCATTAGAGCTGGATCAACGCGGTAAAGCGCACGGCGTACGAGCGTTCTCGGTTCATCCCGGCTCGATTGTCACGGACTTGTCCCGGCATTTATCTGACGAGGAGATGCGCGGAATGGGAGCCCTCAATGAACAAGGGCGGCGTGCGTACACGGAAACGAACGATGAGCGCAAAACGGTGCCGGAAGGGGCAGCCACCATTATCTGGTGCGCGGTCAGTAAGCAGCTGGATGGCATGGGGGGCGTATATTGCCAGAACGTCGACGTTGCCCAGTTCGTACAGGAAGACGATCAAAGCCAAGCCGGAGGTTCCGGGGTTAGCCCGTGGGCTGCAGATCTTCTGTCTGCTGCCAGGCTATGGTCGGTTAGTGAAGAGCTAGTAGGCATAAGATTTGCTGTGTAAACACGATCTCCGCTTTTGTGAAGGAGCACAACATCATAGATGTTGTGCTCCTTGTTGTGTTCACAGCCATCTGTTTGAAAGACGGGACCGCGCAAGGGAAAGAATAATTTTCCACTTGGCGTGAGACAATGAACGGAGTGATTAATTTAGGAAATGAGTGGTTAAACGTGCAATCAGTCCCTCAGCTATGGAAGGAGTTAAGCGAATCTGCCGATTTCGTGTGCTACGAGCATCTAAAGAACACAGGTTCTGTGTACATCGGATATTTTAAGTCGCTTACAGAACCGGAAGTGCTGCAGCGGCATATTCTGGGCTGCCTGAGCAGTCATCCGGACATTTCTTTGGAGGATTTGTACGTTTTGATCCCGATCGCAGAGAAGGAATTAGCTACCAAGTGGGACGATATTCAAAACAAGCTTTATCGAGGTTTTGTAGCGATTCAATACAGCGGGCAAAGCCATCCATGCATGTTGGTCAACGCTGCTGCTTCTAAGGGACGCAGTGTGACTATGCCTGAAATTGAATTCACGGTGGAAGGGCCGAAAGAAGCATTCGTTGAATCCTTGGACGTGAATCTTAACTTGATTCGGAAGCGAGTTCCTCATTCTGACTTACGGATCAAAGAACTGACAGTTGGGAGCATCTCCAAGTCGCGAGTTGCGGTCGTTTATATTCATGGGATCACGAATGAGCAATATTTAAATACATGCATCCAGCGCATAGAGGGTGTGCAGTTCGATCAAATTACGGACAGTACCTTGCTGCAACAAATGATCGAAGATGATTCCAACTCAATTTTTCCACAGACGATCGGAACTGAACGGCCTGATTATGTGGCGTGGGCGGTATCATCGGGGCAAATATGCGTGTTAAAGGACGGGTCGCCGACTGCAGTTTTTGCGCCGGTCAATTTGTGGTTATTTTTCATTACCTATGAAGATTACTACTTGCCATGGATCATTGCTTCGATGCTTCGGCTGATTCGCATGTTTTCCGTGCTTTTTTCTGTATATGCCTCACCCTTATATGTGGCCGTCATGACTTATCACGGACAGGGCATTTCCAATGTGTTTTTGCCTACGATCATTTCATCCAGAATTAATGTACCTTTTCCACCTGTCGTGGAAGTGCTTATTATGGAGCTCGTTATCGAACTGCTGCGGGAAGCGGGCGCCAGACTGCCTTCGAAAATCGGACAAACCATTGGCATTGTCGGAGGTATTGTGCTCGGTACGGCTGCTGTTGAAGCCGCACTTACGAGCAACTTTCTCCTGATCATTGTCGCGTTGTCAGCGTTAGCTTCATTTACGACACCAATATTTCGCATGAGCGCGACGATCCGCATGCTTCGCTTTCCATTTATTTTCGCCGCGCAAATATGGGGATTACTCGGCATTTTCATCTGTACCTTCGCGCTGGTCGCCCATTTGTTGCGGTTAACGTCACTCGGAATGCCATACCTGGTTCCTTTTTATCCTTTTCGAGTCTCCGACTTATATGACACGGTCATTCGACCGCCTTACTCCAAGTTTCATCATAGATTCAGCTTTTTTAGATCTTCAAAACCTATTAGATTCGATAAGAATAATGCAAATCAAAAAAAGGACATTGATGAATGAACGGCGTTGGGAGAGATACGTAGATGAAATCAACTGAACAACCGCGATTTACGATATCACCTTTCCTCGTCTTTGTGTTCATACAGGCGATGCAATTCGGCTCCGAATATCTCTCTATGTCCACCAAGCCGATTCAATGGGCTGGCCAAGATACATGGATCTCGGTGCTGCTATGCGGGGGCTGTTTCCACATCGCGATATGGATGATCTATCGAATCCTCAATCATAATGGAATGGATTTGCCCGGGATTCATCACCAATTTTTCGGTAGATGGGCAGGTGGCGTGCTTAACTTTATCTTTATTGTTTATTTCTTGCTTATAGCAAGTTATGAGCTGCGATTTTTTATCGAGATTATTCAAGTGTGGCTATTCCCTGAGCTGACGACTTGGCCGTTGGCCCTGGTTATGCTGCTGCTTGTTTATTACATCGTGGCAGGCGGATTTCGAGTCATCGTAGGTATTTGTTTGTTCAGCCTAATCCGGTATATCACCATCTTTGCCTTGCTTTTTCCAGCGGTGTTTTTTCACTATGGCAATTTATCGCCTGTATTCGATCATTCGCTGAACGTTCTAGTCCAGGCAGGGAAATCGTTGACGTTCCCATTTGGGGGCGTGGAGGCGCTTTTTTTCTGCTACACATTTATCGAAGCTCCTCAAAAGTCAGAAAAATGGGCGTATTGGGCAAATGCCCTCACGACAGTGTCTTATCTGCTTATTATTCTCTTTACCTTATTGTTGTTCAAACCTGAGCAATTACCGAAAGAAATATGGCCTCAGTTAACCAAATATAAATTCATCCAGTTTCCTTTTATTGAACGATTCGAATACATCGGCGCAGCTTCACAGATCTTATGGGTCATTCCTATCCTCTGTTTCTGTCTATGGGCACCAAGCCGGATATGTAAATTGATGTTCGGTATGAAACAATTGACAGCTCTGCCATTCCTGTTCGTACTGATTTTTACCGCTGTATGTTTAATTCCAGGCCATGAAAGCATTGAGGCTGTACAAAAGATGCTTTCTGAGATCGGTTTTTACCTTATTTTTGCCTACCTGCCATTTCTGTTTATCGTCAGCGTGATCCGAATGAAAGTGAGAAGAGTAGCATGAAGCGCTTATTATTCTTACTACTAGGGATCTGTATGCTATTAACGGGATGTGTAAAGCAGCAAATTCTGGACAAAATTACGTTATCTTTCGTCTGCGCTTTCGATGAAGCGCCTGAAGATCAAATTGAATTTACGATCGCGACACCAAAGTTTTCGGCAGGAAAGTCGCGTACGGTTACCAATATATTGCAATCGAAGATTGGCCATACAAGTAGGAACATCACAGAATTAATGAGCCTGCAATTAAACCGGCCGATTAAGCCTGGCAAACTGTCGGTGATTTTGTTCGGGAAGGAACTGGCGGAAAAAGGACTGGCCGATGATTTGGATGTCATTTTGCGTGATCCATTAACTTCACGAAGAATGTATTTGGCTGTTGTGGATGGCAAAGCCAAGGAAATATTGAAAGCCAATTTCAGTTCCAATGAAGAGAAAGGGATGTTTTTGTATAATTTGATCGATACGAACGTGCGCAATGGGATTGTTCCGCGGCAAGTTCTTCACGATTTTGAGTACGCTTATGTAGGAAAAGGCAGGGACCCTTTTTTGCCGATTCTCAGCTTGCAAAACAATCAAATTATGATTTCGGGGTTAGCGTTATTTAAAGATGACAAATATGTGAGGTCACTGGATGTCAAACAGATGCAAGTTATGAAGCTGCTTCAGGGCAATTCGAAGTTCGGCACGTTAGAAGCCAAACAGGATAATGGAACGTATATGGCCGTGAAAAATGACGAATCTAAAGTGAATTATCAGCTGGGGAACGATGTGAGCAGCCCGAAAGTGACGATAAATCTGAACCTGAACGCCGAAATTATTGATGCAAAAGGGACGCAATTAACGATTGAAGAGCAGCGGCGAATAAAAGATCGTTTCGAACAGGATCTAACCACTACGGGCAAGGAACTCTTCCAATCCTGCAAAGAAGAAGGGATCGACCCGCTCGGATTAGGGGATTTCGTTCGGAGTAAAACGCGAAATTGGAATGAAGAGGAGTGGAAGCAAGGATATTCAACGATGAACATTGCCTTAAACGTGAATGTGAATCTGACGGAAATGGGAATTCGAAAATAAATTCACACCACATGCCGCATAAAAGCGGCTCTTTTTATTTGCAGTCGAACTCTGTCATTTGTCACACATCGATGTCGTGATTTGTCTTCATATTGATAACGAAGAGACAGTCTACATCAAAGCATCCAAGTGAGGTGATAACATGATAGGAAATTCATATTACTGGCGTAAACTGCACTCGCTGCTTGGCGTCCTTCCGCTTGGAGGTTTTATTCTCGTGCACGTTTCGATCAACTTTCAAGCCTTTGAACGTGGACCAGAAGGTTTCGCAACCTACGTGCATTTTATTAACAGTTTGCCGTTGAAGCCGCTGCTTGAGATTTTCGGGATTTATCTGCCGATATTGTTTCACGGCATATATGGGCTGTACATGGCTTATCAGTCCAAATTGAACCACGGGCAATACACGTACGGCCGAAACTGGGCGTTCACGATGCAGCGGGTCACAGGCGTTGTTACATTCATTTTCGTTTTCTGGCATTTTTTTAACACGCGTCTGCAAGTATACATGGGTAACATTACGCATGAAGATCTGGGTTCGACCATGCATCAAATTGTCATCCATCCCGTCCTCTTTATCCTGTATATTATCGGCGTATTGTCAGCCGCATTCCACTTCAGCAATGGCCTCTGGGCGTTCTTGATCAGCTGGGGGATTACGATTTCACCACGCTCCCAACAAATTTCTGCACGTCTTTGCATGGGATTATTCGGTTTGATAGCCTTGCTATTCTTGCTTTCACTCCTTGCTTTTACTGGCGATGGATTTATTTAAATCGGGTAAAGGTAAGGGCTCTCCGCGAGAAGAAGGAGCTGATCCTATTGAAACATATGATGATGTGGGCGTTATTGGGCTTGTGTACGATGGCAGCCGTATTTATGCTGGGCGCGGTAAACAAAGCTTTCATCCATGAGGCTCCTGACCGGCTGCAAGTAAGCATAAGCGCTGAAACAACGATAGATGAAGTCATCACACAGCTGCCTGGAAGCAAAATGCTCGACGCGAATGTGCGAGTGCTATCGATACCTTACGGTAAAGTCGATGAATACAGGAAGCTAGCCGCTGCGCTGCCCGGTGTGATCCAACCGCGAGCCATGCCGCTTGCGAAGACAGAAATATCATTTCGCTACTATCTGTTTTCCGTGAAAAAACTTCTCATTGACTACTCGCACGGCGATCTGGGTTTGATCCGCACCGGAGATTACCAAATACAAGTGAAAAGTATATTAATGAAATCGGCCTTGCGTACTTTTACTTATTTCATACCTGGCTTGATCGTTGGGGTCCTGATCGCTGTAATGTTAGGTCTGCTGGCTTCAATTTCGCGGCTATTTGGAAAATGGCTGGATTCCGCCCACGCGATATGCAGCGGGGTGCCGGATTATCTCCTGATCATTTTCATCCAGCTCGTTTCTATTTATATCACTCGTATGACAGGAAGAAACGTGATCCTCGTTGCGCAATACGGCAATCACATTCCGTTCATGATTCCTTTTCTGACGATTGCTTTCATACCCGGAGTCTTGATTTACGGGACGCTACGGCTGGCGATTGAACGCGAGATGACGCAGGATTACCTGACAACAGCTCGAGCCAAAGGATTATCGCACCGGGGAGTTATCGTTCGTCACGTTATCCGCAATATCATGGAAGACTTGATTATGGTGCTACCTAAAGCGACGACTTTAGCGCTGGCAAGCATGGCAGTGGCGGAAGCGATGTGCGATATTCTTGGGCTCGGCGGATATATCGTGAGTCCAAGAATGCAAAATATTAGCGCCACACCGATCATTTGCATCGTATTGGCGTTTCTGGCAATTGTTATTAACATCTTGTATGCGCTGCTGGGCAAGCTCTTCGTCGTGCAGATCAGGGAGGGGAGGTGATCATGCCAAAGAGATCCTCAAAGCTGTTCTATGTTGCCTGCATGGTCATTTTATTCATCGTATGTATAGCAGCATTCGGTGGAATCCTTAAGCCGCATGGCCTTACAAATGAGGATAAAGTCTTACTCTTTAAGAAAGTCATCGATGGCAACATGAAATTTGAAACGCCACCATATGCACCACATTCTCCCTATCTGCTTGGGAGCGACCACAGAGGTTATGATATGCTGAGCCTGCTCCTGAACGGATTGAAATATACGCTGGTAAATGCTGCTCTATTAACGGCGTTAAGATTCATTTTCGCTACTCCGCTTGGCATGTGGGTTGGGGTGACAGGGAACGGAAGCAGAGTGCTCAGAGTCATGCAATGGGTTATCTCTGCCGTTCCCGCATTCTTATTTCTGTATCCGCCACTGGTTGGCATGTTTTTTGGTCTTGGCTTAAATGACGTCAGTAAAGCAAATCCCCGTGACTTGATGTTGTTTACGACCGTTTATTATGGCATGGTCACTTTCCTGGGCATCTTTCCGCTTGCTTACCAGATGGCTGAGAGAACTCGTTACTATAATAGAAAAATATTTGTCAGCGCGTCGCGATTGATGGGTGGCTCGCGATTGCATAGAATTGTAAAGCACATTCATCCAAACATCCGTCTAGAGCTGTTATATATGGGCATTAGTGAATTTATCGCTGTTCTGTTTCTCATGGGTCAGTTAGCGATTTTCAATATCATAATCGGCGGATCGGATACGTTGGTGATGGTCGATAAGTTAGCTCCAGGCGAAGTGCCTTATATGATCTATCTAACGACGACTGGTGAGTGGACCTCGATGATCGCTTATGGAGCGAAGTATATGAAGATTTATCCGCATATCGTCATCGAATCAGGAATTGCTTTCGCTCTTTTGATTCTATCCCTGCAATTTTTCCTTCATCAATTCAAGAAGCGAACGCAGTAAAGTGGATGTGTAAAAAGTCCCAGTTCAATGATGTCCCAGAATGAGGACGTCAACAGTTTTTATAGTGTCCTTTCATTTTGAGTGAGCTTCATGATTATAGCTAATTTGTTAGAGAATTAGCTGATCAGAATAAGGGAAACTTAGCTCTAGCAATGACTCTGGATTACGATGATTAATTCAAAGGAGATATGACATATGGAAATCAGATTGGATTATACGAAAGTGCGTCCGGACTCCTTGCAAGCTCTTTTGAAATTGGAAGGGTACGTGAAAAATAGCGGTCTTGACCCCAAGCTGCTGGAGTTGATTAAACTTCGTGCCTCGCAAATTAACGGCTGCGCGTATTGCCTGGATATGCATTCCAAAGATGCGCGCGCAATGGGGGAGACAGAACAGCGCATGTACTTGCTCAATGCATGGCGTGAAGCTCCGTTCTATACAGAATCGGAGCGGGCAGCACTTGCCTTAACGGAAGCTGTGACTCGAATTTCAGATGGCGGCGTGCCGGAGGAGCTGTTTGAAAAAGTCCGTAGACATTTTGACGAAGAGCAATTTGTTGATTTGCTTATGGCGATTAATACGATTAACGCTTGGAATCGCATGGCGATTTCAACAGGCATGATCCCTGGAGATTACCAGCCGGCCTCCAGTAAATGAACGTAAAGAGTCTGCTCCTCGTACATCATGGATGAAGGAGGTCAGACTCTTTTTCACATTTATCATTGCGTTTGAAGCATTTGCAGATGGTCGTCAAAAAATGCTTTCAAATTCACCGCGGCTTGCTCGCCAAATATCAGTTTCAGGTTACTATCCGACATTGCTGCGGATTGAGAGGAGTAGGCGTACATTTTCGCTTCATAAGCGGCAATTGCTGCATTCAGCTCTTCGTTGTTCACGAGAGCGAGCGCAAGCTCCATCGCGTCGAGCATGGCCAGGTTAACGCCTTCACCGGCAAAGGGAGACATGAGATGCGCGGCGTCACCGATCAGTGTAACGCCAGCTTGGCGGTTCCACTGAAGGCCGACCGGCAGCATATAAATACGTCTTGGCAGCAGCGTATCCCCTGCACAGCGGATATAATTCAGCAGCATCGGGTACCAGCCTTCGAAATGCGTAAGCAGGCGGCGCTTCGCTTCCTCCGGCTGATCGAACGGTATGCCGCAGGTGTCCAGCCATTCCCGGTCGGCTTGAAAGCTTGCATACACTTTTATGCGGCCGTCGCCATTCAGCTGAGCAAGAATTGCTTTGTGCTCGCCGAGCGCGAACAGCTTGCCGCGAGCATTGAAAGCGGCAAGATCCGGATGAGCCGCCGCTTCAACGTTGAGCTCGACCATGGTAAGGCCGGCATACTCGGCGGCAGCCTCCGTCACAAGACGGCGAACGCGTGAGAATGCACCGTCGGCGCCAACGACGAGATCGACCGTTTCGGTTTGCCCGTTCTCGAACTGCAGCTCGTGCTTCCCGTTTTGCGTAGGCACAGCTTGAAGCAGCTTATAGCCGTAGCGGATACGATTCGGATCAAGCGCATTCAGCAGAAGATCGCACAGCGTCCCGCGATCAATTTCCGGACGATCGCCGTCATGGTCGTCATCCGCCACTTCATCCATAAACACGTTCCCATGTTGATCCAGCAGGCGGAAATCTTCACCTTCATATCGGGCAAGGGCTTGAAACTGTTCAAAAAGACCGGCCTCTTTCAACGCGAATTGACCCGAGTCGTCATGAATATCGAGCGATCCGCCGCGCTCTTGGTTAGGATCGAACGCTTCTCGTTCGTAGACAGTGGCTGGGATATCGTATTTTTGAAGAATGAGGGCTAAAGTCAAGCCGCCTGGACCACCGCCGATGATGGCGATGCGACGGTCTTTCCATAGGGATTTCGCTGCTGTATGAGATATTGGCATAAGTGGTAAGCTCCTTTGTCTAAGTTTGTTTTCTATGCTTGTATCTTACCTTTCGCACGTAAACTGAATGTAAACGAAAAAGACAGCTCCGTTCGAATGACGCGGGCTGTCTTTCGTTTATATACGATTTCACAAACTGCTAGGTAACTTGCAAGGCTGGTTGTTGCTGCGGCTTGTGATTATGCCAGAAGGAGATAACGTCCTGTGTGCTCGCTACCATGCCAAAGTAGGTGTCGATCGTTTGCAAGGTCATGTCATGTTCGGCTTGAGAGAAAGCGGCGCAGGCGTCCTTCATGAACACGATGTGGTAATCCAACATAAAGCCGTCTCTGGCGGTGGATTCCACACAAAGGTTCGTACTGACTCCCGTCATGACAAGCGTTTCGATCTTTAAGGTTTGCAAGACAGATGCAAGCCTTGTATGAATAAATCCGCTATAACGATGTTTGTTGACGATAATTTCATCTTGTCGTGGAGCAACCTCGAAAAATTCAGCCCCCCAGCTTCCTGTATGGCAAATCGGGTTGACGCCATCGGCAAATCGGGATAACCATACTTCCGAATCGGTCGCTTTCTCATGATTAGTCTGTAAAAAAATAACAGGCACCTTGTGCTTTCTCGCCGCATCCAGCAAACTGTGCAGATGGGGCATCATCGTTTTGACGGAGCCGACATCACTGCAGCCTTTGGCGATCGCGCCATCCGGATGACAGTAGTCATTCTGCATGTCGACGACGATCACAGCCGCATGTTTATCCGCTAAGTTCTTATTTAATTTATCCAAAGCATTCACCTACCCGAACCCAAAGTACTAATAATGTTGCCATGTTGATGCACTTTTATTTACAAAGAAAAAGCCCAACCTCCATAGGTCGGGCTTTGCGGCTACTTTGCGTTTTCGTCCGGCTGGTGAATGCCGATAACATTGCCTTCCGTGTCGATATAATATCCTTGCCAAGCCATACCCGGCAAAGCATACTTTGGCAGCGCGACTTTACCGCCAAGACTAAGGATCTTGGCTTCCGTTGCATCGTAGTCGCCGATGCCCATGGTACAGGCAAAGCCATTCACCGCTTGTCCAGGCTGTGGAGGAGGACCTTGGCGCTGCATCAACGCGCCATTAATCCCAGGCTGGCTGGCGTCGCCGGTAACAGCTCCAAAATACGGCATGCCGGCATAATTACTCCAATCCTCAAAAGTCCATCCAAACACTTCGCCATAAAACTTCTTGGCACGCTCCATATCGTCAACATGAATCTCAAAATGAAGTACTCTTCCCATCATTTCCTCCTAATTTTTGGCTTCCTTATTTCTTTCTTTACTCATCGTTTCCTTTCCTTCGTCAGAGATACTCATCATATAAAAATACGATGAAATTTTTGATACAATAGGAGCATGTATTTCAAGACAGAGGCGGGTGGTTAAGTAGGAAATCCAGAAAAGTGAGATAAAAAGCACCCGTGAGGGTGCTTTTTGTTGTTTGAGCAGACAGAACGAAGCGTTTACACAATTTCCTAAGCGGGAATACCTAGTTATTAAAGGGGAATGCACATCCAATGTAGAATTGAAAAATATGCCAGAAGCAATTGCAAAAAGAGTTCAAAGGAGAATTGATAATGTCCTATGTCGTTGATTTTAAGAATGTGTCTACGGTCGGGCTAGCATCCTCACCTGTAGCCGAGGCGCTTGCTGGATTGCGTGCGAATGAAGCCCGTTACTTTATGACCAAATACAAGCATGAATTTACGGTTGTTCCTGCTAACGAAAGTCAAGACACCCTCGAATATGTGAACCGGGTTTTGCAGGAGCGCAATATTGCGTTCGCAGCCAAGCCTTTGGAAACATCGCTGTTTCAAGTGGAAAATATCAGATGGGCCTACGTCTTTTACGAGGATGGCCTCTCGGTTAACGTCTTGTACACGCTGGATGACCCGAAGAAGCGAGCTGTTGGATTTAAGCTTTCCGAAGGGATGGAAGTGCCGAAGGAGTTAGAAACGAAGTTCAAATTCGCTCGCCAGAAGTCGAAATTAGCCGGAACGATTCGGGGCTCGTTTTTCGTTATTAAAGGTGAATATTCAATTTAATAAGCTACATCATAGAGAACATCTAAGCTGCAAGCTGACGACAGTATTGAACTGGCGTCAGCTTTTTAACTTTTTTCAGCTGTAATTACAGCAGCCATGGGCGGGTACTTCGACTCCGCAGTCCGATTTTGCCCAATTGCGATTGCGATTGTTATATTTTCGCTGAAATTGGAAATGATTGACGTTCTATCCAACTTGCTAACGGATAGCTTTAACAATTAATGGAATAATAACTGTTAATGTATCATCCAGGAGGAGCCGCATGAAATGGTTGAATAGAGTGAAATTATTTAAATCCTACAATAATAAATCACAAAACCAACCCTTTCTGGAGGAAGATCGTGGCTTCGTATTTACCTCAGATATTGATCAGAACGAAAGCATGTTGAAGGAAGAATTCCAATATTGTGCAGATGTAGTATGCCGAAGAATCGAAGGCCAACTGAACGACGAACACTGGCTTATTGTTTACATAGATAACTTGATTGATAAAAAAACACTGGAAGAGTATGTCGTCAAACCCATGATTTCCAACATAGTGACGGATAAGTTCCCTTTAGAGATCACGAATCATTCGACGAAAGTTGCAGATGCTGTTCGTGATATCTTAGAGGGGCATGTTGCAATTCTTACCGCTGACAAAAATAATGTGATGACGGTTGCAATTCCCGGTTCACCGAAGAGAAGCCTTGAGGAGCCTTCGTCAGAACCAGTTATTAGAGGTCCTAAGGACGGTTTCATTGAACAGATATCAACAAATTTAAGTCTGATTCGATCAAGACTGAAAACTTCAAAATTAAAGGTAGAATATATGACTCTTGGAGAGCTTTCGAAGACTCGAATAGCGATCATTTACCTGTGGGGCTTTGCAAAGGAATCCTTGGTTGACGAAGTTAGATCAAGATTGAAGCCCATTCAATTAGATGGTGTACTTGATTCCGGTAATATCGAAGAATATATTGAAGATCAACCTTTTTCACCCTTTCCTCAAATCCATAGCACAGAACGTCCGGATGTGGTCGTCGGTGAATTGCTTGAAGGCAAGGTCAGCATTCTAGTGGATACAAGCCCATTTGCGCTTATTGTGCCAGCAACGTTCTGGACAGGGCTTCAAGCAAGTGAAGACTACTATATTCGGTGGCCTGTCGCTACATTTGTTCGTTGGATTCGCTTCCTTTTTATTAATTTTGCGATTCTTGCTCCGCCTCTGTATGTTGCGATTACAACGTTTCATCAGGAGATGATCCCCACTAACCTTGTTCTGAGCATTGCCGCTTCGAGAGAAGCTGTTCCTTTTCCGGCGGTGTTAGAAGCTCTACTCATTGAAGTGATTTTCGAAGCCCTTAGAGAGGCCGGGATTCGTTTGCCTAAACAAATGGGCCAAGCCATAAGCATTGTTGGAGGTTTAGTCATTGGTCAAGCGGCTGTTCAGGCGGGATTCATCTCGGCTCCGGTCGTTATCATCGTATCCATCACGGGCATATCGGCATTCACGATCCCTCGATACAGCTTCGCCAACGGGATTCGTTTACTTCGGTTTCCGATGTTAGTTCTGGCAGGTACGATGGGCCTCTACGGTATTGTTTTAGGGTTTCTTGGTATTATGCTGCACGTGACCAACCTTCGTTCATTCGGGGTGTTATATTTCAGTCCAGTTAGTCCATATAAATGGACAGCTTTTAAAGATGTTTTTATACGAATGCCGATTTGGGCAAAAGCTGCTTTATCGATGAAATCCAGACAGGAACAGGGCGAGGGGGAGTGAACTCAGCGGAAATCCGGATGAGGCAGATCGATAAATGGGAGAATAGACATGAAACTACTTAAATACTCACTTCTTCTCACAATGTTGGTCATAAGTGGATGTTGGGATCGGACAGAAATTAATGATCTTGCCTTCGTTATGGGCACGGCCTTAGACCTGACAGACGATGGAAACATCCTATGTACGCTGCAAGTTGCGATCCCCTCTGCTTATTCCGGTGGAAGTAGTGGCGGGGGAGGAGGCATGCAAGAGAAGCACTTTATTATATCTGCTGAAGGAAAAAATGGGAATGATATCCATCGTCTGCTGCAAAAAGAAAGCTCACGCCGATTATTTTTCTCTCATCGCAGTATTGTGCTCATTAGTGAACGTTTGGCTAAACACGGCATTCAAGATACGCTGGACATCTTTACGCATGACCCGAGGAATCGCTTAAAGACTTACATCATGCTTGTAAAAGGTGGAGACGCGAAAACTATTTTACAAATGAAATACCCGCTCAAGCAAATCCCCATAGAAGCTGTGAAAGAAATCGAAGGTTCTGGGGATGATTTAGCGGTAACTTTACGCGATTTCTATATTTCATTACTGACCGAGGGGCTTAACCCCGTAATAGGGGTGATTGAGCCGGCGATTAACGTCAATGAAATGCAAAGGCAAGCTTCTTTTCGGTTTACAGGCGCTGCCGCATTCAAAAATCTCAAGCTTTCCGGCTTGTTGGATGAAAGAGAGACACTAGGCTACATGTGGGTGACGGACAAGCTGAAATTCAGCCGGCTAACGGCCAAGCTGCCAGAAGGGAACGGAGAAGTAGGGATAATGCTGACCCATGCGGACCGCAAAATCATTACGCAAATTCAGCAGGAGTCCGTGAAGTTCAAAATTGTCTTGGATGGTCAAGGAAGTTTGGTCGAGAATAACTCATCACTGAACATAAGCGAACCGAAGGATTTGAAGATCATGAAAGAAGCTTTAGAAGATGCGTCGAAGCGTCTTGTTGAAGATATATTATTTAAAATTCAGAAGAAATATAAAGTCGACTGTGTGGGCTTCGGCCAAGAAGTGTATAAGAATAATCCTGAATTGTGGACGACTTTGAAAGATAAGTGGGAAGGACAGTTTCCGGAGACAGATATACAGGTTGAGGTTAATCTGACAATTAAGGGAGCAGGTATGGTTAATTCAACACTGGAGTTACAAGAGAAGGAGAATGATGAATGATCTTGCAGATCGTAGCTTTGGACATCTTCATGCTGGTTTGGCTGATTTATCGCGTTCAACAATTTCTCAAAAAAAAACAGCCTAAATTGGCTGGATTTTACGCTTGTTTGATGGGTATATGTATGGTCGTAAGTACGTTGTTAATCGCCAATGTCGATTTGCTGAAAACAACAATACCAGTGAAGATGATATTTGAACCGATTGGTAAAATGATTTTAAAACAGTGACCTTATAAGACTGCTTTTCGCAGCCCCCGCTTAATGGAATCAATCAGCAGCAGGCCTAAAGGAAGCATGATTTGAGTAAAAAGAGCATACACGGGATAAGAATAGCTTAAGTAATTATTTAAATCCGTGGCATAATTTTGAAATACGGAAACAGAACCAATCACGGATAAAATGGTAACCGGCATAACAAAACTTTTGTATCTTTTTATTTGGATGAGATCGCCAATGCTTGCACATAAAATGAAAATGGTCAAAGAGATTTTGACAAAGCAGCCCATAACCCATATAACAACCGCTAAGGCTTCCAAACGTTCGAGGCTTCCTTTCAAACCAATATACTGAATAACGCTTAAAACGGGAAAAGTCAATTTATCGGTCAGCGGTCCAAATACCATAATCAGAGGTATCAGCGTTATCCCTAACAGGCTTGCGATATTAAATAATCCGATGAACGAAGCTTTGCTTTTTATTTGCGGCCGATTCAAATGGGGGAGAAGCCAGCCCAGAATAAAAAATTGACTAAAATAGGCGGCAGGAAATACGGACCCTTGCAACACGGGAACGATTCCTTTACTCATCACTGGACGGAGTCGCGATGGATCTGATTCGGAAAGCATGAGCACCAGGAGTGGGATTAATAAAATCAATATCAGTAAGGCTAAATAGCCATTACATCTTGCGATGGCTTCAACACCCATCGTAACGGCAATTGCACATAAGAATACCAAGGTTAAACTAATCACGATAGCTGGACTTCTATGGAGCAGAACGGTATTAATGAATTGAATGTGCTGATTCAGGATGATGAAATCGAAGTTTAGCCAATAATAAATAAAATAAAGACCTAAAGCTTTTGCAGGCCATTTACCTATGATTTGCGAGCTATATTCAATGATGGACTGGTTCGGGTAACGCTCTGACAGCTTGATCATTAACCATATACTTAAAGCACCGATTAAGCTCGCAGGTAGAATGGTGATCCATGCATCTTGTTTCGAGAATTTGGCCATCAAGCCTGGAATGACGAGAATAACGGTGGGGGCTATGAAGGAAAAAATTAATAAACTTAATTGAGTGCCTGTTATTTTCTCTGTAGACTCCATTAATGTTCTCCTTCCGAATAATTAGCTCCAAGTATTCCCTTCTTCATCACCTCTATACAATTGGAATGGGTCGATCCGCCGATTTAAATATTGTAGGAATTCAAGCGAATAGGTATAATTACAGTACATTTTGATTTCATTTATCTTTTAGTAGATAGAATTGAAGCGGGGAGAGAGGGAGGGGAGGTATCGTGCTCCAAACAGCATGGATATCACGCAGCGGGTTTCGTTCGTGGAGATTGTTTTTTGGAATCAAGCTCCTATTGGACTTAACCCTGACAGGGGTCTTTTATTTTGAAAATTCGATTGCGATTTTTTGGCGATTAAGCTTTATTTTCTTTTCGCTAGCTGTATTTCTCATCGTTAATTACTCGTACTCCAGCATGAAGAGCCAGCGAAATTGGATTTTTCACCTGCTCATCTTAGATTTCCTCGTATCCGCCTCTTATGGCTATGTCTATATTAGCGGAAACTTTCCGAATCACCTTTTTGTGGGTATTACCGCATTGGCTATTTTAATGTTTTTTAAAAACATTCGGACGCTCATCATCACTTGTATCTTGTTACTGATGCTCTATATGATTACGATGGGCAGTATTGACTGGTATTTATATCATCGTTTTGATGAAGAGAGTTATTTTATTACTTGTTCCTTTATCGTTTTTGCAGGGATTGTCAGCTATCTGATTAATTTTTATCAACATGCACGCAAAGATACGATGATGCTGTATGAACAGTTGATGCAATCTCATGAGAGCTTGAAATTGAACGCACTCAAGACAGAGGAGTGGGCGGCCGCTAAGGAAAGAGTGCGAATCGCACGTGACATTCATGATACAGTCGGCCATAAATTGACGGCATTGCTCGTTCAAATGCAAGCTGCTCGCAAATTAAGCAAGTTGGATTCGGTTCGCAGCGAACAATCTTACATAGAGTGTGAGGAGTTGATTCGTTCAGCCTTGCAAGAAGTGCGCCTTTCCGTAAGAGCGATCCGCGATGAACCGATTCAATCGAATTCGATCCAGGAGAGTCTGCAGAAGTTGGCGGAAGAGTTTACGAAATTCGCTAAAGTTGACACCGTGTTTGAGCAGAAAGGATCACCTGTTACTCTACCTGGCGATCTGCAGTTGACGGTTTATCGCGTCGTACAAGAGTCACTGACCAATGCGCAGAAACACGGACATGCTCAACATGCGATCATATCTTTAGATTACCGTGAAGCGGGATTTTCCCTTTGCATCAAGAATGATGGAGACCAGCCAGGCGAACTCCAGCCTGGTTTTGGCTTATTGAATTTACAGGAGAGAGTGCGTGAATGGCAGGGCGAGGTAGAGTTTAGAATGGAAAAGGATACGGATTTTGCTGTCGTCGCTCAATTTCCTTATCCACAACTGTGAGGAGGCGGTCATCATTGCGAATTCTAATCGTTGACGATCAACGGCTCATGCGGGAGGGCCTTGCGACGATCATAGGCTTGGAGCCGGGGATGGAAGTAGTGGGCACAGCTGTGGACGGGAGAGACGCTTATTCCAAAGTAGCCGAATGGCAGCCTGATGTCGTGTTAATGGATATACGAATGCCTGGTATGGATGGCGTGGAAGGAAGCGAATTGATCCTCAAGCACTTTCCGGAGACGAAAGTCTTGATTCTCACCACGTTTGATGATGCGGAGTTAATTATGAAAGTTTTGGAAAAAGGGGTCCATGGTTATTTATTAAAAGATATGCGTTCAGAGGCGATCATAAGCGCGATTCAAACCGTCTATAATGGCGGAACGGTGTTCCAACACGATATTACAGCGATGCTGCTCAAGGAAATAAAACAACTGACGGATCGGAAGGAGTACGGTGGAAATCTGCTTCCCCCCAATCCCCCGGTGCATTTGGACGTGCTAACGGAACGCGAGAAAGAAATTTTGGCTTTGTTAGGCCAAGGGTTGAATAATAAAGAAATTGCAGGTTCACTCTACCTGACAGAAGGCACAGTGAAAAATCACGTTTCCAATCTCATTGCAAAATTAGGGCTTCGCGATCGAACGCAAGCTGCGCTATATTCCGTTCGTCATCTGATTTAAACGAGGGGCATGACTTTTGGCATAGAGCATGACATTTATCATGCTTTGCGATCAAATGTCATGTTTTTTTTTGCTCAAACAAATGACTTTTCACAGATTTGACTCCGTTCGAATGCTGCTACAATCCAATTGTAAGCCAAATCGAAGGAGGGAAGGCGTCATTGAGAGCAAGATCACCTTATAGGAGAGTGGAGCGAATGTCAGTGAACAAATCCAGCTTGATGGTGCGGTGCATGGTTGTGCTCCTTCTGATTTTTTTATTAGTCGGCACTTTTAACGAAATGACTTGTTTTTTGAACAATTAATCGCAGGCGATGAGGAAAATGAAGATGAACATGAATCAGAAAAAATTCGTTTTACTGCCCATTGCCGCGGCTGTCTTTATGGCCGCTTCCATTTACAGTTCGTCCCACAATAATGAAATTGTGAAGGCCCAGGAGACTGTACCCGCCAACACGCCGTATGAAACTGCCATTTTTGCCGGGGGATGTTTCTGGCAAATGGAAGCGGTCTTCCAACCGCTGGACGGTGTTGTCGATGTTGAGAATGGTTACACGGGTGGCCACACGGAAAATCCAACCTATGAAGAAGTCGGCTCACAAACGACGGGTCATCTCGAATCGGTGAAAGTACGATACAACCCGAGTCAGATTACGTATGCGAACCTGCTTGACGTGTTTTGGCAGAATGTGGATCCAACAGATACGGAAGGCCAATTTATTGATCGTGGCAACGAATATCAATCTGAAATTTTTTACAGTAACGAGGAGCAAAAAGCTTTGGCGGAAGCATCCAAAGAAGCAATGGTATCTTCAAAAAGGTTTGAGCAACCGATTGTAACCAAGATCGAACCGAATGCCACTTTTTATAAAGCGGAAGAAGAGCATCAGGACTTTTATAAGAAAAACCCGCTCAGCTTTAAATTAAATCGGCTTAGCTCTGGCCGGGATTCGTTTCGGGCTAAATATTGGGGTATTGGAGGATAATAAAAATGAGAGAAAACTATGTATTCCATGTATTTGACAGCCAACTGGAGGCATTTCTTGCCTTGGTTGATAAATGTCCGGTGGATAAACGCCGGATCGTGCCGGAAGGCTTTGAGACCAACTTGCATTGGCATGTTGGACATGTACTTACTGTGACGGTGTTTCATGTGTTTGGGTTAGCGGATCTCCCGGAGGCCTTACCGGATCTTTACCATGCGTTGTTCGCTTACCGATCGAAAGTCTCGGATTGGAAGGAAGAGCCTCCCGAGTGGGAGGTGCTGATCACGCAGCTGAAAGAGCAGCGTAATCGAATACACGATATGCTGCAAGGTAACCTGGAAGACCGTGTGAATGAGAATTTCCTAAAAGCCGAAAATTTAGGAGAACTAGTGATCGCGACTTCAGCGCATTTAGCCACGCATATCGGTGTTGTCTCTGCAATGCTGCAATTAGTACGTGAGTAGAGGTAGATTCTGCCCCGTTCAAGACGCTCGGCATTTTCGCTTTAGATATCTGAAATCGCGATAGTAGCTATCTTGATTATTGAATATGCAAGATAACTAGTGCGTAGTAAGATAAATAAAAGTGAATGAAGGGAGGCGTTTGGATGGGGATGGACAAACAGACACGTACTGTAGATGTCATTTTGGAAACAGCACAGAAGCTGGTGCAGGAATTCGGGTTTAACGGATTCAGTTATGCACACATTGCAGAGATATTAGGAATCCGGACGGCAAGCATTCATTATTATTTCCCGAATAAGGAAGATTTAGGCGAAGCGTTGATTGCTCGTTATTACAAGAATTTTACATCGGCTATCGCTCAAATAGATGCTATGAATCCGAACAGCCTGGAGAAGCTGAGTAAATTCATGCTGCTTTACAGCGCACCAGTTCAAGATCATTCGACTTGTATGGGGGTCATGCTTTCGACTGACCTCGCTACTTTATCCAGCAAGACTCAAGATGGAGTCGCCAAATTGTTCATCGCGAATTTAGAATGGTTGGAAAGCGTGATGGAACAAGGGCGGCAAGAAGGACATTTGAAATTTGACGGCTCTGCGGTCGTACAAGCTCATCGCTTGCTAGCTTCGCTTCAAGGTGCCCAGCTGCTTGCTGGAAGTTATCGGGATTCACGCAGATTCGAGAAAGTAGCGGAAGGATTATTAACTGCGTTCACTTCATAACACGATACGAAGTCTGCCATCAACGGAATGGCAGGCTTTCTTTATGCCGTTGTCAGGAATAATCCGGTAATCGGTTGGGTAAACTTCCCTTCATAAGTCAGCATTATGAGCATTGTGCAGCGGGTTGGGGGATGTAACATGACGGAACGTCCGGGAATTCTGCTAAGTTCCCTAGAAAAGAATATGGGGTTGCTTGCGCAGCTTTATGCTGACAATGATTGTTTCATCGTTCGCCACTTGGAAGCAACAGACAGTAACCCGCCAATGGCGATCACCTATTTAAGCGTTCTGGTGGACGAGGAAAGACTTCACGAACAAATGGCCAGATATCACAGCATTCACCTGCTGCGGAAAACATCAGGTAAAGAGGAGCTGCCCGCTCTTGAATGGTTGAAATCGCTAGGTGCTGCAAATGAGCTGAAGCACATCGATGAGGTTGTACACGCCCTTGCAGATGCAAACGCCGTTGTATTCCTAGAGGGGGATTCGCAGGCTTACGCGATTTCGATTCCTGGATTTGAAACCCGCTCGATAGATGAACCTAAGCTTGAAGTTAATGTTCGTGGGCCACGCGAAGGATTCATCGAGGATATTCATATAAATCTGGGTTTGGTACTGCGCCGACTAAAAACGCCGGATTTAAAAATCTTGACTTATCACATCGGTAAGCAAACAAGAACGAAAGTCATTGCGATTTATTTGGAAAATGAAGCAGCGGCTGCTACTGTGGACGAAGTGAAACGGAGACTTACGTCGATCCAAATGAACGTTCTTATCGATAGTGCACAAATCGAAGAGTGGATTCAAGACAGCACCTTCTCGCCATTTGCGCAAATCATGAATACAGAGCGTCCGGACAGGATCGCCACCGCGCTCAATCAAGGCAAAGTAGCCATTATGACGGACGGTACACCGAATGTGCTGATCGTGCCGACCACGTTTTTTGACCTTCTTCATCCCAGCGAAGATTTGTATGAACGGTTTTATTTTGCAAACTTCTTAAGATTGCTGCGAGTGTTCACGTTCTTTTTATCCTTATTCGCGCCTTCTTTATATATTGCCCTAACGACCTTTCACTTAGAAATGATTCCAACTCCATTGATGCTCGCCTTTATGGGGACTAAAGCAGGCGTTCCTTTTCCAACCTTCATAGAAGCGATCCTGATGGAAGTCGTGTTCGAGGTGCTGCGCGAAGCCAGTTTACGGCTGCCGCGTTCATTAGGACAATCCGTCAGTATCGTCGGCGCACTGATCATCGGTGAGGCTGCTGTGCAATCAGGTATTGTATCTCGTCCCGTTGTGATCGTTGTCGCACTGACCGGGATTGCTTCATTCACGATCCCGTCATTCAATACGGCGATTTCATTACGGATTTTGCGTTTTCCCATTATGTTTATCTCTGCATCCACCGGTGTGTTTGGCTTGGCGTTGTGTATGTTCGCCATTATTCTGCACCTCTGCTCGCTCAAGTCGTTTGGGACGCTGTTTTTACCAACCTTAACCTCGCTGCGGATGAGAAATGCATTGGAGAAGTATGTGCTATTGCCTACCCCGTACAGGCGATTATCGAAACGAGAAGGTCATTCCGATGAGAAGCGTTAAAAAGCTGTTATTGATCGGTGTCACCTTGCTCAATCTAGTGAGCTGCTCACCGGATGTCAGGGAAATCAGCGACATTGCGCTTGTGATGATTACAGGAATCGATTTTGATGAGCAAACGAAGAAATATACGTTCACTGCATACTGCATATTGCCCTCCACGACGAGTACGGAGAAAGCAGGGAATAATAATGAATGGGTCGCTAGCGCATCAGGCGATTCGATTATGGAAGCGACAAGAAATTTACGTAGTCGGGCGGGGAAGTTGCTCATTTGGCAGCATGATAAATTTTTTATTATCGGCGAACAAACAGCCAGACATGCCATGCCGCAATTGGTTGATTTCTTAACACGCAGCCGTGATATTCGAGGATCCAGTTATTTAATTGTCAGTGACGGCAAAGTGGCCAATAAATTAACGATTAAAGGGGAGACGAACGATCTGCTCGCGAACGAGCTGCTGGGGAAAGTGTTGAATGAGCGGCTTTGGGGCAAAAGTCTATCTATGCAGTTGAAGGATGTGACCGATTACTTCGCCGATCCGTACCGAGGCTTTATCACCAGCAGATTAACAGCAGCCCAACCGTCAGATAAACGTCAGGATGTTCTTTATTTGAATGGAGGCAGTGTATTTAACAAAGGCCATTTCATTGGTTGGATCAACGGAGAGAAAGTGATCACGGTTCATTTGCTGGCCTACGGCAGAGGGGGATTGAGCAAGCTTGAATTTCCGGAAACGTTTCAGTTTGAGGATGCCCGAATGACGATGCTGCTGAGGAATCCCAGACGAACCCTTCACTATCATCAAATTCAAGGGAAACAAGGGATCACGGTTGATCTCAACTTGCAAGGCGTCATTATCGATACGGACAAAGCAATATCCCTTCTTAGCAAAGACTCGATTGCGAAGTTGGAGCAAACGATATCCGCACAACTCCTTAAAAGGATAAACCGTAATCTCTACAGTATACAAAAGGAACTGAAAGTGGACGTATTTGGCTATTCCGATTACTTAAGTAAACATGAGCCGAAAGCTTGGCGCACCTTGAAAGATCAATGGGGAACCGCTTACCCCGAGATGCCGATTCAAGTGACGGTACACGTACATGTTACGAGTATCGGCATGAAGCAGTAGCGGGGAGGCGAGTCCATTTGTTTTGTCTGATCGTTTGTGTTCTATATTGGTGTTACGGGATACCGGCAGCCATCCGACTTTCGAAACACCAAGCCAAAACCGATTTGATTGTTTTCCTGCTATTGTCAGTGGCGGGTACGTGTTATTTAATCCCGAAGCTGCGCACCTTCATGCCGACAGAAGAGACGTACAATTGGTATGTGTACGGTTCAATTTCTAACTACATTTTGCGTTTACTGCATATTCAGTTGGAGGATTAATCAACCATGCAGAATGAAGATCAAATTACTCCTTTTGAGCTTGGAGCCTTATGTTTTACCTATTTATCCGGATTCTCGACGTTGTATTTACTGGAGACGAAAGTTGTTTGTCAAGATGTCTGGATCTGTCATGCTGTGTCTTTGGTTCTCGTCATTGGAACAATGAAATTAATGAATTACATGATATGTACGTATCCCGATTCAAGCTTGTCTGACATCATGTTGAAGCTGTTAGGGAAATGGATCGGAACCATGGTGCTGATCGTCATCCTCAAAGATTTGCTAGGCTTGGGGACGTTATCGCTTCGTTCTTTATCGTTGTTTTATACGACGGTGATTTTACCGAACACTTCACCTGAACTGCTCATACTATTGATTCTAGTCGTGACGACGTATGCGGTTTCTTTAGGGCTGGGCACCATCGTTCGGAGCGTGCAGATCGTGATGCCGGTGTTCATCATTAGTATTCTCATTATTAATATCATGATGGCAAAAAACGTGACAACCAATCCGCTGCTTCCGCAATTTCAGAGCACGCTGCCGGAATTGACGTATACGACATTGATCTCAATGGCGTTCCCGTTTGGCAAAGCGATGACGCTCGTCTTTCTTTTTAGAAATGTGAAAAATAAGAAAAAGATATTTGCGACCAACTGCATTGTCTTAATTTCATCCAGTATATACGTGCTTATTTCGACATACTTAACGATTGGATCGTTAGGGATTCACGCTACGAAATCAGCCAGTTTTCCGTATTTTTCAGCCATTCAACTCGTGCGGATCGGTGAATTTCTAGAGCGATTTGAAATCATTGTGATCGCGATTTGGACAATTCTCACACTGTACGAGATCATCGTCGTGCAATATGTGTATGCCCAAATTATGAGAGATGTCTTCAAGCTGAAGCATGCCAATTATTTCATTGTGCCAATAGGCTTGTTTTATTTTGGCACCAACGTGAATAGTTATGAGAGTCCCTTAGACATCTTCAATTATGATACGCGGATACTGCCATTTACAGGAATTCTGCCTGAGTTTTTACTGCCAATTGTCCTGGTCGTCCTAGTTTGGATAAAAAAGAGGAAAAAGGCAGTACCGTCGCTTAGTGGTCAAAGAAGCTAATCTTGAATCTTTATTTTTCGGAACGAACATTCCCGAAAGGCTTGAAATCCGTTTCATAATGCGTTATTATCTAAAACAGGGAATGATCAACGGAGATGAAGAACATAAGCCTTTGAGATTGAAGAGGCGATCTTTTTTGGTATATTCCGGAACGATCATTCCGAATTGTGTGAAATTGCTGATCCCATCCTCCTTTTATGTCCTTTTCTGGAACGATCATTCCCTAATGAATAGTCTGTAGAACATAAATCATAGGAATGGGAGAGATCATCGATGATATCGAATGAACATAGATTAGCGGGTAAAGTAGCTTTCGTAACAGGAGGGTCGCGGGGAATTGGCGAAAGCATCGTGAAGCGGCTCGCAAGTGAAGGCGCGGCAGTGGCTTTCACTTATGCCAGTTCGAGCTTGAAAGCTGAGCAGCTCGCATCTGAAATTAATGAAAATGGCGGAAAAGCGCTTGCGCTTCATGCTGACAGTCAAGATGTGACGGCAATGAATAAGGCCATTGCTCAAGCTGTCGCTGCTTTCGGGCGCATTCAAATACTTGTCAATAATGCGGGCGTTTTTGACGCCAAGCCATACGATCAATTCACCATTGAGGAGTTTGACCGCATGGTCGCAGTGAATATCAAGGCTGTGTTCGCCGCGGTTCAAGCTGTTGCGCCTGCCATGGGCGAGGGCGACCGCATCATCACGATCGGCAGTGTGAACGGCGATGCGACCGGGTTCCCAGGTATGAGCTTGTATGCCATGTCGAAGGCTGCCGTTGCCGGCTTAACCCGAGGCTTGGCGCGCGATTTGGGACCGCATGGCGTTACCGTCAACAACATTCAGCCGGGACCCGTCGACACCGATATGAATCCGGCGGACGGACCTGACGCCGGATCGATGAGATCGTTGATGGCACTTGGCCGACATGGGACAACGATGGAAATCGCCGGCCTTGTTGCCTATCTGGCTTCATCCGAAGCTGCATACATCACAGGAGCCTCGATCGATATTAACGGAGGCTTCATGATTTAACAATGAACCCGCTTTGGTGCCGCCAAAGCGGGTTTGTTTTAGGTAAGTATGATCAAGCCTTCTGAATTCCCTGAAAAGCAAGCGTAACGATATCCTGCACGAAAGCATCATCAAGCTGCTCACCGGTCATAGTCAGTCGATAAAAGATAGGACCATAGAGGAGATCGATGAACAGATCCGGGTTGGCATCTGCACGCAATTCATTCCGCTCCATGCCGCGGTCAATAATCTGGCGTGTTTCCTTGCGGCGCGGCTGCACGTATCTGCTGCGGTAAGCTTCAGCCACACCGGAATCGATCTGCGCTTCTCCGATGAGCTGCGTGATGACGCGTCCCTCGCCGCTAGTCATGAAGCGGGCCAAATTCGTGGCATGCGCCAGCAAATCTTCAAATACATTGCCGGTATCGGGCACAGGCAACCGCTGTGAGGCAGCGGACAGGTAGCCGTCGACAACAACGGCCGCTTTGCCCGGCCACCATTTGTAGATGGTCGCTTTGCTGACGCCGGCACGCTCTGCAATACTTTCCACAGTAATTGCTGCGAAACCTTTTTCAAATAATAATTCATAAGCGGCTTGCAAAATCGCATTCATCGTTTCCATATTCCGAGGACGTCCTCGTTTACCGTTATTCGTCATGTCTGGGAATCCTCCTCATTGCCGAGTTGACATAAATAAATAGTGTTCTTTTATTATAGGATCTAAAATGCCTATTTACAATACGAAACGTTCAGTATATGATTTGAATATCAATTACTGAACACAACGTTCACTATTTGTGAGCACGGGACTGAAACAATAATCCTGCGCACGATGGAGAACACTATGGGGAGGATGGATTCTGATGGAACAACAAAAAGCAAGTAAAGCGAGTATGCCGGGCTGGCTGACGATCCTGCTTGCCGTCTCGTGCGGCATCATCGCTGCCAATTTATATTACGCGCAAACGCTGGTCGGTCCGATCAGTGAAGCTACAGGGCTTTCCTCCGCGGCGGCGGGGCTTATTGTAACAATTACGCAAGTCGGTTATGTACTCGGTTTGTTGTTTATCGTTCCTCTCAGCGATATTATTGAGAACCGCAACCTGGCGGTTTTCTCGCTCAGCGTCGTTGTGCTGGCCTTATTTGCCGCGATGGCAGCAAGAAGTGCAGCGTTGTTCTTAACAGCGTCTTTGGTCATCGGGCTTGGTTCCGTCGTTGCCCAGATTTTGGTGCCCTATGCAACGTATTTAGCCTCAGAAGAAGAGCGCGGACGCGTCGTGGGCAACGTCATGAGCGGCCTGCTGTTCGGCATTATGTTCGCGAGGCCTGTGGCGAGCTTCATTGCCAGCTTCGCCAACTGGCAGGCGGTCTTTCTGATGTCAGGCGTGCTCCTCGCACTGCTGATCATCTTGCTGTTCTTTGCGCTGCCGAAGCGCAAACCAACACCGACCGTGCACTATGGTGCACTTATTGTGTCACTTGGCGCAATTTTTAAGCAGACGCCGATTTTACGTCGGCGCGCGTTCTACCAGGCCTCGCTGTTCGGAGCATTCAGCCTGTTCTGGACAGTGATTCCGCTGCATCTGGCCAATCACTATGGCGTTTCACAGCGCGGCATCGCCTGGTTTGCCCTTGCCGGGGTAGGAGGCGCCGTAGCAGCGCCCATTGCCGGCAGACTGGCTGATAGAGGATGGACGCGCAAATTGACCGGCGCGGCAATCAGTCTTGCAGCGATATCGTTCCTCATCGCGCTGGTGCTTCCCAACCATTCGATCGCATCGTTAGCGATATTGGTTGTAGTGGCCATCACGCTGGATATGGCGGTTTCGGGGAATTTGGTACTCGGCCAGCGAGCCATCTATTCACTGGGACAGCAGTCCCGCGGGCGGATTAATGGGCTGTTCATGTCCATCTTTTTCGTAGGCGGTGCTGTAGGATCTTCGATCGGCGGGTGGGCTTATGCGCACGGCGGTTGGAAGTTGGCGGCTTTGATCGGATTTCTATTGCCGGTTATCGCCTTTGTGTACTATTTGACAGAGAAAAAATCGGCCCCCCATGTTGCTAAATAACTGGATAGATAGAGGCTGCCTCCATGTGAAATGGGGCAGCCTCTTAAATCCAACTCCAAGTCAAGAGATTTGTATCCTCTATCGGACCGACAGATTTCTAGGGCAAGAGGCCAAGTATTTATCGACGAGCTGCAGACTTTCATTCAAGGTGTAACGGCAAGCAAGACAACGTTTTTGGGGTGAGAAGAGCTGAAGCTGCAACGATCCCCGCACTCTAAAACCAAAAGCCCTTTGCGACTTATTACGAAGTCGAAGGGCTTTTTTTATACAAGAATGGCTTTCCAGGATGCTTCGAGGATCTGCTGAATTTGAATTTCGTGGAGAGGATATTTTTGCACAAAATACCCCTTAAGGATGGAAGTTATGATGCCATGCATGAGTTGATGGCACAAATGTGAATCCATCTCTTTGATGACTCCCTGCTTTTGCCCCTCGATAATGAGAGAAAGAACGACTTCACTGGATTTGTGCTCATCGCTCATATGACGTAATTCCGCAGAGATATAGGGTGAATAGGCATAGCTATCAATAAATAAAAATTCCTTCGGAAAATGGATGCCAAAATGCAGTCGATTTAACTGCAGGAGCTTGAAGCGCTCGTAGAGGCTCGCTGAAGGGTCGTAACCTCTAAGCAAAAATTCTCCCATATGCGTCCTCGCATCTCTGTACACGGCGTTTACCAATTCTTCTTTGTTCGCAAAATAATTGTAGATCGTTCCAGACCCGACATTTGCTTTTTTAAATATTTTCAGAAAGGTAACGGATTGCAGCCCTTCCTCATGAATCAAATCGAGTGTAGCAGCCATTATGTCTTCTTTTTTACTCATCTGTCCCACCTCTTGATAATAAGAGTAGTACGTGCTGGAAGAACAGTCAATAGAATTCATAACGAATCTCAGATATAAAAGGTTTCAAATGTTTACAATATTTTTGGAATATATATTCCTAATTTGCTCGCATTCAGAAGGTTAGATACAATGTCTATTTCACTTTCAACTGATAAAATTCAGCATGAATGCACCTGAAATAGCTGAATGCTGCATGGAGGTAATAATGATAAAAGTCGCGAATGTAGCGGGGTTTAGGCGCGGAATCTTGAGCTGGAAAGTATCGGCTGGAATAAACATTCCGAAAGCTGTTGACGGATGAGGAGTTCAGGGTCTATACTAAACACATGGAATAAACATTCCACAAACATTCAAAACCAGGAGGCGTATGAAGATGTCTAAAGTTTGGCTGATTACAGGAAGTTCCCGAGGTTTCGGCCGCAGTCTGGCCGAAGCGGTTCTAGCTAAAGGAGATCAATTAATCGCAACAGCGAGAAAAACCGAGCAGCTGGCCGATCTAGCAGATCGTTATGGAAGCCAAGTTCATATCGTACAGCTTGATGTCAACAAGTACGACCAGGCGGAAGCAGCGATTAAAGCCGCATTCGATATATTCGGACGTCTGGATGTCCTCGTCAATAATGCCGGATACGGCAACGTTTCTTCGGTTGAGGAAACATCAATGGAAGATTTTCGTGCGCAAGTAGAGACCAACCTTTGGGGGGTTATTAACGTGACGAAAGCTGCTTTGCCGCTGTTAAGAGAGCAAGGATTCGGCCATATCGTTCAATTCTCTTCCATTGGGGGCCGCACGGGAGCTCCAGGCCTTGGACCCTATCAAACAGCAAAATGGGCCGTGGAAGGTTTCTCTGAAGTATTGTCCAAAGAAGTCTCCCCATTGGGCTTAAAGGTTACGTTGATCGAGCCGGGCGGCTTCCGCACCGATTGGGCAGGATCTTCCATGCAGCATATTGAGCCGCGTGACGAGTACAAAGATACCGTAGGCGGACTGTTGAAACATCTCCGATCGGTAACAGGCCAAGAGAACGGCGATCCGGATAAAGCGGCGCAAGCAATCCTCTCGATCGTCGATCAACCCAATCCGCCGCTTCGCTTGCTGCTCGGGAGTGATGCCGTTGCGATCGCCAACGCGGTGGATGCCGGTAAGTTAGCGGAAACGAAGCGTTGGGAACAATTAAGCCGTTCAACTGATTTTGAAGCTAGAGCGCTGGATCCATCCGTTTCCCGCTTGTATGACGAGATGAATGAACAATAATTGATCCAACGAGGAAAGAAGGTACAGCATTGAATACAAGTGTAAAAACGACTTTATTGGCAATGGCTGTTACCACCACCTTCGGAACCATGATGGCCGCGCCGGCAGTGAAGCTGCTGGCGGTGGCTTTTCCGGATACGAATGCTTTGTTGGTGCAGTGGGTTGTTACCTTATCTTCGCTTTTTATATTACCCACCTTATTTATGGCCGGGAGACTCGGCAGACGGTTTCCGCGGAAGCATATTATCATTGCAGGTTTATTGTTATATATCATTGGCGGCGTAGGCTCGGCCTTCGTGAACTCATTTACGATGATTCTAGTATTCAGGGCTCTGTTAGGACTTAGCATTGGTCTCATATCGCCTACATTTAATGCATTGATTTCGGAAAACTTTCAAGGCAAAGAACGTTCGCAAATGAACGGGTTACAAACGTCTGTCAACGGGATCGGCGGCGCCATCTTCCTGTCCTTCGGAGGAATTATTGCTTCGTTTGGTTGGAGAGACGTATTCATAACCTACAGCTATGCGGTTGTGCTGCTGCTCATGGTCATTGTATTTTTACCGAAATTTCCACCAATGCAAGCAGACCAAGTTGTAAAAGCTTTCGTTAAAATGCCGAAGTTTCTTTATGCCGTTGCCATTGCCGGCGGCGTACACGCGATGCTGTTTACCTTAATTCCAACAAATTTATCGTTATTTCTATCAGCTAACGGGTTCGGCAGCGTAACTTCTGTAGGGTATTTGACCGCATTCGCTTTAATTGGCGTATTTATTGGCGGATTAGCCGTGACACCTCTGAGCGGTGTCGTTAAAAAAACGTTAGTCCCTATTAATCTGGTTTTTATGGCTGCCGGGTTCTTGCTGATCAGTTCTGCTCAAACGGTGTGGATGGTAGCTTTGGCCGTATTCTTGATCGGTCTGGGAGAAGGCATGCTGTTCCCGCTATCCTTTATTAAAACAGCAGAAGTTGTTCCTAAACTTGGTTTAACGACGGGCATCTCTATATTGCTCGCGTGCGTGTATGCTTGCCAATTTCTAAGTCCGCTATTCGTGAAAGGCATCGAAGTGCTGCTTCATACAGATTCAACCCGCGGGGTATTTATGGCTGTAGCTGCTGCGCTCGCTGTAACGGCTGCCATCTATTTACCCATTGCCCAAATGAACAGACGTGCCAAAGTGCAATCCACGAATGCTTAACAAAAATTTTTATTAGGCGGTGTCATTTATGAAAACAATTGAACAAATTTATATGAACGGAGCGTTTGTCAAACCTCACGGCACGGAAAGCCAACTGCTCGTGAACCCTTCTACGAGAGAAGCATTTGGCAATGTGATCCTTGGCGACGAAGAAGATGCCAAGCTTGCCATCCAGGCAGCGAAAGCGGCATTCGTCTCTTTCTCCAGAACGACGGTACAAGAGCGCTCGGATATTCTGCAGCGTTTGAGTGACGCGATTCTGGAGCGAATCGACGAATTGGCGGAAGCGAATATTAGGGAATACGGTGCGCCGCGGATGGCGGCAGTTGGACGGGTGAAGCTCGCTGCGGCCAACTTGATCGATAGCAAGGAGGCGCTGGAGCAATTCAACTTTGTGAAGTACATCGGTAAAGCCAAAGTTGTCGCCGAGCCGGTCGGCGTGATTGGGATCATTACGCCATGGAATGCCAGTTATTCGCAGATAACGGCCAAGCTGGGGGCGGCGATTGCCGCGGGATGTACGGTTGTCATCAAGCCCAGCGAATTAAGCGCCTTGCAAACCCAGCTCCTGACGGAGTGCTTCCATGCTGCCGGCATTCCTGTAGGTGTGATCAACGTCGTGACTGGGCTCGGTGCCACGGTAGGCGCCGAGCTCAATCGTAACCCTGACATTGCGATGATTAATTTCACTGGGTCGACACGCGTCGGCAAAGAAATTCGCCGAGCGACGGTGGACACGATGAAACGTGTAACACTGGAGCTAGGCGGCAAATCGCCGAATATCGTGCTCGACGATGCCGACTTCGCCAAAGCGATTCCTGCAGCGGTACGCTCTTGCTATACCAACAATGGGCAAGCCTGCGTAGCTGGCACTAGATTGTTCGTTCCTGAGCATCGGCTTGAAGAAGTGAAGAGACTTGCCCGTGAGACCGTGGAATCGATCAAAGTCGGCCTTCCATCTGAGATGGATACGGTGCTTGGGCCAATTGTGACTGAGAAACAATATAATCAAGTTCAGCATTATATTAAAACCGGTATTCTCGAAGGTGCCGAGTTGGTGATCGGTGGCCTCGGCCAGCCGGAAGGCCTGGAACAGGGGAACTTCGTCAAACCAACCGTATTCGCTAACGTTACAGAAGAGATGACGATCGCGAAGGAAGAGATTTTTGGTCCTGTTCTATCCATTCTGACTTATCAAACGGAGGAAGAAGCTGTCGCTATGGCGAATAACACCGATTATGGTCTAGGCGCCTACATCAGCACGGCGAATTTGGAGAAAGCGGGCGAACTTGCCTCGCGCATTCAAGCCGGTGTGGTGCTCATCAACGGAGCCGGCTTTGAAATGAAAGCTCCATTCGGCGGATTCAAGCATTCGGGTATCGGCCGCGAATACGGTGTGTACGGATTGGAAGACTGCCTGGAGACCAAAACGATTACAGGCTATAACCTGGTCATGTAAATATAAGTTTTAATAAGGGAATTAAGCGCTTATTAGGGATGGTAAGGAGCTTAATTCCTTTTTTATTTGCCGAGCATGAACTTCCAATATTTTGGAATAAAGGCATATCATGTAACGCAGAATAAACCAAATGAATCGAAAGAGGGGGAAGGATATGGACCATCGCATGCCCATAGAAGTCAATGACAGTGTCACGGTCAATTGCGATGTGTTACAACATATTTTTCACAATTGTGCGGATATCGTATATAGAACGTTAAAGCTTGCGGATCAGTCACAAATCTTACTTGTTTACATAGAGGAGTTAACGGACTCGGACAAATTGGAACAAATCATTTCAGCCTGTATGATTCGTCGCGATTTTGAGCGATTGACTCAATATACCGTTGTTCATCAAATTCCTGAAATCGTAGCCAAAGTGTTGAAAGGCAGTACGGCTATTTTTTTAGATGGTATCCCTTATGCGTATTTAGCTGACCTGACGAACTTCAAACAACGCGCAATTAACGAGCCTTCCAATGAGGCATCGATTCGGGGGCCGCGCGAAGGGTTTACTGAAGACCTCAAAACCAATTTAAGCATGATTCGCAGAAAAATCAGTCATTCCAAACTTAAGTTCGAGCTGCATCAAGCTGGGGAACTGACGAACACGGAATTTGTGCTGGCGTATATTGAAGAGGAGGCCAAGCCGGAGCTGCTGCAAGAAGTGCGAAGAAGGCTTCAGGCTTTTCGCTCCAATCAACTGCTGGACTCGGGCTATATCGAAGAATTTATCGAGGACAAGACGTTTTCCCTTTTTCCGCAAATTCAAAATACAGAACGTCCGGACACTGTCTCCTCGAGCCTGCTAGCAGGTCGGGTTGCCATTATCGTCGACGGTTCGCCTAATGCGCTGCTGCTGCCCATGACGTTCTGGTCAGGGTTTCAAGCGGCGGAAGACCATTATGAGCGGTTCTTATACGTCTCCGCCGTGCGAATGATTCGGATTCTGCTGGCATTGATGTCTTGCTTACTTCCATCTGTCTATGTTGCACTGACGACGTTTCATCCGCAGATGATTCCGCTTAATTTAATGCTCAGTATTTCGGTATCCCGAGAAGGAATTCCGTTTCCCACTGTCATCGAAACCTTATTAATGGAACTGATGTTCGAAGGGTTGCGGGAAGCCGGTCTCCGCTTGCCGAAAGCCATCGGCTCTGCCGTGAGTATCGTCGGGGCGCTTGTCATCGGCGAAGCCGCTGTGCAAGCGGGTTTCATCTCCGCGCCCATTGTCATGATTGTTGCGGGGACGGGAATTGCCTCGTTTGCTTTTCCAAACTACAGTTTGGCGCTGCCGTTCCGATTGTTAAGGTTTCCGCTGTTGATACTAGGTGGATTCCTTGGTTTGTATGGAGTCGCCATTGGTGTCATGTTCGTCATGATTCATCTGGTGACCCTGAAATCATTCGGAATTCCTTATCTGAAGCCGTTGTCTCCTATTGGTAAAAAATTTTGGAAGGATACACTGATCAGAATGAATAAACGATTCGTTTCGGAGCAACAAAAATAATGAAAAAAATCAGGGTCACGCTCATGCTCATATTGACAATGATCATTTCCGGATGTTGGGACCGAAACGAGATTAACGAATACGCCTTCTGGATAGGAACCGCGCTGGATTTGTCAGAGAACGGAAAACTCCAAAAAAGCGCTCAGATTGCTGTACCTGCCAGTATCAATAGCAAAAGAGGCGGCGGGGGAGGCGGGAACGAGCAAAGAGGAAACATTGTCCTGACGGCTACGGGAAATACAATCGTAGATTTAGAGCAGCAGGTTCAAGATAAACTGCCCCGCAAAATTTTCCTTGGACACCGCAGATCGATTTTCATCGGAGAAAAGCTGGCTAAAAAAGGTTTAATCGAGATCATGGATCAATTTACGCGAAATACCGATACACGCATGCGCACGGATATCTTCGTTGTCAATAATGGCGAAGGTAAAGATGTACTGAAAATTAACAGTCCGTTCGGTCAATTTTCCGCGATCGTGGCCGTAGAACAGGATCGTTTCTGCCGCTTGGGGGACACCGCATTACGCGATGTTTTATTGGATATCGGACGGGACGGAATCCGCCCTTCCATGCCGATGGTTGAAATTACACCGAACAATGAACAAGAGAAAAATGAAACGATTGAAGTCAAGTCCGTCGCAATATTTAATAAAAACCTGCAAATGGTCGGGAAAGTGACCGGGAGAGAATCGCTGGAAATGTTTTGGGCTAAAGGCGTATTGAAAGAACAATTTGTTACTGAAGAGATAGAAGCAGGCAGTGTATCTTTATACGAATCCAACCTGAAAAAATCCATTCGCACCTCATTTGAAGGGAATAAAATCAAAGCTGAGGTGAAGCTGGAGGGAAAGGGAAGAGTTCTGGAAAACAACACGGATATTGACATCTCCGAATCCTCAGAGCGGATACCGTTAGAACGGAAGCTGAATGAGATCAAAGCCAAGAAAGTAGAAGCAACGATGAAGAAACTACAGCTTCAGTACGGTCAGGATGTGATCGGCATCGGCGAAGAATTCCATCGAGAACATCCCTATCGTTGGAAAGAAATTCGGAGCCATTGGGATGAAATCTTTCCCACAGTTGAGATAACCGTTCAAGTCAAATTGAACATTCAGAGTTCAGGAGGGATTGGCAAGCGCATCCCGGGAATAGGTGATAGAAAGTGAAAATTTCGACCTGGCAATTGTTTTGGATGCTCACAACGTTAGAAATTTCCATGAGTATTTGGGTCACCGTATCTCCCACGATCGCGATTGCCAGACAGGACGCCTGGATTTCACTGATAGTGGCAGGTATGATCGGACTCGTTGTGACCTTGATTTTAGTGCGAGTGTGTCAACGGCATTCCACACACACGCTGGTGGAGTTTGCCCAGAAGCTTTTTGGCAAATGGGTCGGAAAACTGATCGGTTTGTTGTATATTTTGGTTTGGTTCTCCGTTTCGGCCGATATATTGAGAATCTTCTCTTTGTTTATTAAGCAGTTTTTGTTTCATGATACGCCGATCTGGGTCATCGCCATTCTTATGGTCGCTGCTATGGCTTACATCAACTTCGCTGGAGGCGTCGAGGCAATTGCCCGGTTCAGTGAATTGGCTGGACCTCTGCTGCTAGTCGGGGTTTTCATTACATTTGGTTTAAATGCAACGAATTTGCACCCTTCTCTGCTCTTACCGGTCTATGCAGATACTGGAGCTATGTCGATTTTGAAGGGCTCGTTTGTGAACGCATCATTTCTAGGCGAATCCATGATGATCATGATGTTAGTTCCTTTTATTTCCAACTCGAAAAAGATGATGCAGCCTACGCTTCTGGCGATATGTATTCCAGCTTTGATTGGCGTTTTAACGGCTGTTTTTGTCATTATGACATTCGGAACGAATATCGGATCGACGTCCATCTTTCCCTACTTCAGTATGGTGCGGTTTATTAATTATTTGGAGTTTATTCAAAACATGGATGTCTGGATTATGTTCATCTGGATATTCAGCGTCTTCGTTAAACTTGCCATTTACTTGTTCATTAACAGCTACGGAACTGCGCAATTGATTGGAGTTAAGAATTGGCGGGTCGTCATCGGATTCGCAGCAGTTGTCATTTTCACGATATCTTTAGTGCCGGCAAACATCGTGGGTATGTTGGATTATGCGAAATTCGTATGGATTATTTACATTTTTCCAATTTTCATTGTGGGATTCCCGATCGTTCTATTGCTCGTTAGTCTTCTGCGGGGCCAATCCTTGGCGCAAGGTCAAAAATAGGGCTAGCGGTTACTCATTGTGTGTCATCGTTGAATGAAACAAAGTGACCAATTGTTTGCTTAGTGCGCTTGTCGGAGCGGCTGGGCATCGAAGTTGAGTGGGCAGGCCGCTAATGGCGAAGAACCTTGGATGCATGCGGGATCTCCTTTGATGTCATTCTATCGCTTCTTCTGATATCTGATTTTAAGATGGCTCATATCTGAATTTTATATTATCTATGATAGTAGACTTCGTAGTATGATGTTCGTGCCAGATGACAACTCAAGATTACGAAGGAGGCAAAAGTTGTAATGTCAGCACTATTGGATGTAATGGGACCACGTATTCAACTCCTCACGGAGCTATCGACAAATAGAGATTATTCTTTGATGAAAGTGGAGGTTCCACCAGGCGTTGCTGTTCCACTTCACAGTCATGAAGACCGCGAAACATTCGTTGTACTATCAGGGGAGCTTGAGGCTTATACAGAGAACAGCTGGAGAACGGTCAAAGCAGGTGAAACCGTTGATATCCCAGCAAACGTCAAGCACGCATGGAGAAATGCTTCCCATGAAACGGTATCCTTGTTGATCGTATCTACGGTGAAAATGGGTGAATTTTTTACGGAAATCGGCCGTCCTGCTGATACCGTGGTGCCGGGACCACCATCAATGGAAGTTGTCCGACATTTCGTTGAAGTGGCTATGGCCTACGGCTATTGGCTTGGAACGCCTGAAGAGAATGCATCAATCGGCATATCGCTTGGTTAAATAACAATTAGGAAGGCAGCCGCTGCAAACAGCGTGCTGCCTTTTCTATGCGATAGATCTTCCTTTTGTATTGTTCATAGGATAGATTAATCCTACATGCATAATGGAGGGAGCATTCGTGAGATTATGCATCTTGCCAATTGGTGTCATCCTCTTGGTTTTCAGGCGGGAGTTTATACTTTGTTAATAATTCATTTAGAGGGATTCAATAAGCTTGTTTTAGAATAAGTAGTAAGGAAACGTTTCCCCCTAATTATGTGCTAAAAGGAGAACCGAAATGAAAATCAGTAAAAAAGGATTAACCGTGCTTTCGTTCACAGTTGGCGCATGCTTATTCGTCTCAACGGCATTCGCGGATTCACTGCTTGGCTCCGGCTACGACTTGTTGAAAGGTTCAGCGAAATCAACGGCTGCAATGATGGAGAAAGGGCTGGACAGCTACACGGTCGAGACGCTCTATTCCCTCAAAGATAACGATAAAATTTTGATGCAGTCCTCGGAAGCCAAGAAATTTGATACCGTCAATAAAATGTCCGAAAGCAACAGTGTGACAACAGGGACGGACGGCAAAACGACCAGTCGCTTCACGTACGAAGATGCGAAACTATCTGCTTATAAGAATAGCGCCGAGAACAAGTACTATGTCACGGAATATCCGAACGATGTAGCGCGCCGTGCGCCGGGCGAATTCAAAAATCCGTTCAACGAAAATAGCGCACCGGAGATTGAGAAAATCGTGGACGCAGTGGTCGGTAATCTGAAGGATTACGTCCAAGTCGAAGAAGGAGCCAACGGCAGCAAGGTTTATGCAGGCAGTTTGTCGGAGGGACAGGTGCCAGCGCTGGCGAATGCGATCGCTTCCTTCGGGTTTAAGCAATCCTTGAGCCATGAATCCGAATTGCCGGCTATCAACAGCGATATTTTTGTAAAGAAAGTGGTAGGTTCTGCTGTTGAGAGCAAAGCAGGGTATCTGGAGAACGTCACTGGCGATATTACACTGTCAGGTAAAGATAAGAACGGCGTGCAACACGATCTGTCCTTGAACATTGTCTTGAAGCTGTCCGACGTAGGCACGACAAAGGTTGTTAAGCCTGATCTGACAGGGTCTGACGTGGAGAAGGTGAGCTATTCCAATGGGTTGACCAGCAAATATGTAGGAACATATAAGAACAATATCGTCATGGAGAAGAACGGCAAGTTCGTGAAAATCGGCGAAAGAACGCTTGCCATCACTAGCGTGAATGGCGATAAAGTGTCGGGTACATATACAGAGAGCGTCAACCCAGGCAACGAAAGCGACTATCCGGACAAAGATACGTTTAATTTTGAGTACGACATGTCGTCTTCCAATCAGGCGTTTACGTATAAGAATGCCAAAGGGGAGCAGAAGAGCGGTATGATTCACCCGAACGGCAACGGTAATGTATACGTCGAGCTCAATATGGAATTCTCCGGCAACGATACGTACAAATCTACAGTCAAGCCAAACTTTGATGGTGAATTCGACCGCGTGTTTGAATAAATATCCCCTTCAGGAAGCTGCGATTCGTCACGGCTTCCTGAGCATTTTTTTATGAGGAGTTGAAAGAAAGTGAGCGTTAAAGCTATTGAAATTAGCGGATTGACGAAGTCGTTCAAAAACGGCCGCGGCATTAGCGAATTGAACTTGAGCGTTGATCAAGGGGATGTCTTCGGATTCCTTGGCCCGAATGGGGCGGGCAAGACAACCGCCATGAAAATGATTACTGGATTGATGAAGCCCGACCGCGGAGATGTGAAAATTTTTGGCGTGAGCGTAATTGAGGATTATGTAAATGCCATGAAGCATGTCGGCTGCCTGATTGAAACGGCGGAGTCGTATCCTTATTTAACGGCGAATGAGAATTTGAAGTTGTTTGCCAGATTTTATCCGGAAGTGGATCAACGGCGCATTGATGAATGTTTGGAAATTACGGGTATGCTGAAATATAAAAATGAGAAGACGCAAAAGTTCTCCTTGGGAATGAAGCAGCGGATGGGGATCGCCGCGGCGATTTTATCCAGGCCGAAACTCCTCATCTTGGACGAGCCGCTGAACGGGCTGGACGTGGAAGGCATGCTGGAGATGAGAAAGCTCATCAAGCGATTATCACAGGAAGGGACGACCTTCTTCATCTCCAGTCACTTGATACACGATGTGGAGTTAACGTGCACAAGAATCGGGATCGTGTACGGAGGCAGGCTGGTTAACGTTGAATACACGGATAATATCTTGTCTTATTATTCATCTTTGGAAAATTACTTTGTAAGCGAGGTGGACCGAAATGGTCGGGTTTAAAGCCGCATTCCTCAATGAAGCGGTGAAGTTGACGAAAAAGAAGAAGCTGTTAGTCGCGGCTATTTTATCCACGCTCGCGGTGATGATTGGACAGCTTGCCGTTACCACGATTAAGCACGGCTTGGGACTGCGGGTCGTCGGCAGCGTGGAATTTCCGATTGTCGTGCTGCAATTTTTCTCCTATACCATTCTGCCGTTGTTTGCGACCTTCGTTGCAATCGATATGTTCAACGGGGAAAGCGCTATGAACACGATGAAGCTTACCTTGCTGAGACCCGTGTCGAGATTCGGCGTATTTAGTGCAAAAGTGCTGAACCTGGCTCTATTTATTGCCGGCATTCTGCTGTTTGTGATGATCATCTCCATGCTGGCTGGATTCATCTTTAATCCGTCCACCGCAAGCCTTAGCGGCGTGTTCAAAGTGTTCGCCTCGTATGTCTTAACGTTTTTCCCTGTTTTCGTTTTCGCGCTCATTGTGGTTGTGTTAGCGAATGTGATTCAAGGCGGTCTGGCTGTCTTTTTCCTATCGATCCTGGTATTTATCGCCTTTAATTTCTTAGGTATTGTATTCTCGGCTTATTCCAGCTTCTTCGTGACTTCCATGTTCGATTGGTACTTCCTCTGGACTTCAGAATCGATTAATCTGTTCAAAATTATGCGCCAAGTCTTGATTCTGGCGAGTTGTGGTATGATGTTATTTACGACAGGTTTTTACTTGTTTGATAGGAAGGATATTTAGCGAGGTATTGATATGGACTTCACCAAACGGTTTTTTACGATGAACGTGCTGGCGATGCTGGCCTCTATTGGGCTTACGCTGCTGGCGGTCGTGATCTTCATTGCGACTTATACGAAGGTATTCGGGCACGAAGTGCAGTCGAAGGGATTACAGCGTGCCTTCGAGGTTAGGGCGGCGATTAGCGAAGTGCAGCGGCAAGCGCAGCTGGCCGGGTTCAACAAGCTGCTCGATCCGCAATACCAAAGCGAGCTGACGAGGCGAGTGAACATTCTGGGCGCCAGTGCCGTCCTATTAAAGAATCGGGAAGTTCTCTTTGCAACAAAAAATTTCAGTAAATTCGATATTGAAAAAATTCTCATTTTATCCAAGGAAGAGACGCATCCGGACACCATTGAGCTGGATGGCGATAATTATCAGTTTACCCGTGTGGACGATCAGCTGCTAAACGGTGACACGGGCACTTTACTGCTCCTCGCTCCGATTCAAGTGAACACAGACTTCTACTGGCTGCTCGGCAGCTTCACCCTGGGCTTCTTCACGATCGTCTTCCTCGTGATGAATTTATGGGTGTCGTACCGGTTCTCACGCGGTATCGTGACGCCGATCTCACGGCTGAAAGCAGCGGCGAATGCCATCAGCGAAGGCGATTTAAGCCGGGGCATTGCCGAGGAAGGTGAAGGCGAGGTGCGTGAACTGAGCCGAACGCTAGAGATTATGCGGATCAAGCTCAAGGAATCCGTTTACTTGCAGGAGAAGTACGATGACAACCGAAAGTTCCTGGTGTCCAGCATTTCGCACGATCTCAAAACGCCTGTGACATCGATTAAAGGATATATTGAAGGCATTATCGACGGTGTCGCCAAAACGCCGGAAAAACTGGAGGAATACTTGGAAACCGCCAGGTCCAAAGCGATTCTGGTGAACGCGATGATCGATGATCTGCTGCTGTATTCCAAGCTGGATCTGAACCAGCTGCCGTATCATTTTGAGAAGAGTGATGTGCTGGCTTATTTCGAAGATTGTGTAGCTGATTATCGGTATGAATGTGAGAAGGCAGGCATCGACATTGAGCTCATCGATGATCTTCAGGAGTCGGTGCTGGTGTTAATTGATCGGGAGCGGTTGAAACGCGTCGTTCAGAACATCCTCGATAATGCGATGACGTATGTCGTGAAGGGCAATGGGCAGATTACAATTTTGCTGCGGGATACGCGGACATCCGTCATTATCGAGATCAAAGATAATGGAAAAGGGATAGAGGAAACGAAGCTGCCTCATATTTTTGAACGCTTTTATCAGGCGGACCCGTCGCGAAAGAGCGGCAGCGGACTGGGCCTTGCGATCGCCAAGCAAATTATTGAAGGGCACGATGGTAAGATTTGGGCCACAAGCGAAGCGGGCAAAGGGACGCGGATCATGATTTCGCTCAAGAAGTTTTAACGTGTTGGGAGAGTTAGAAGATGAAGAAGATTCTGATTGTGGAAGATGACCAAAGCATCGCCAATCTGCAGCGCGACTATCTCGAGCTGAGCGGTTATGCAGTGACCATCGTAAATAGCGGAAAAGACGCCCTCCAAGCGCTTAGAGAAGGGGAGTACGAGCTGATTCTTCTGGATATTATGCTGCCGGACATCGACGGCTTCGAGGTGTTGAAGAACGTCCGCGAAAAGGACGATATACCGGTGCTGCTCGTATCCGCCAGGGCAGAGGAGATCTACAAGATTAACGGCCTCGGCCTCGGCGCGGACGATTACATCACGAAGCCTTTCAGTTCGGGTGAACTGGTTGCACGCGTAAGCGCACATCTAAAAAAATTCGAACGGATGAAAGAACGTTTCGGCAAAGGCAACGAAGGCAGCAAGCTGCACGTGCGGGGCTTGGAAGTCCATAAGGATGCGCGCCGCGTATTTGTAAACGGCAGTGAAGTGATGCTTGCTCAGAAGGAGTTCGACCTGCTGTTGTTCCTCTTGCAGAACGCCAACCGGGTTTTCGGCAAAGAGGAACTGTTTGAGCGCATATGGGGCCTGGACAGCTTAGGGGATGCGGCCACGGTGACGGTACATATCGCCCGAATCCGGGAGAAAATTGAGGAGACGCCTTCTAAGCCGCAGTATATCGGTACGGTATGGGGCTCTGGGTATCGGTTTATCGTATAATCGAATCGGACGAGGGATGGAAGGCAGCCGGAAACGGCTGTTTTTTTGTATATACGGAGCAGCAAGTCAGGAATTATTTTTTATATACGAGTTAGCAGGGATTTAGGATCTGTGGTGGAATAATATGGGATTGCCTGCTTTCAAAGGATTCGGAAATGAAAGGAGATCTATGATGAAGAACAAATCGCTCATATTATTTGACTTTGATGGTACTTTGGCGGATACGTTGCCAGCTTCTTTTGATGCATTCCGCACGGTATTCAAAAAGTATGACGGGCAGGATGTTACAAACGAGCAGCTCGTTGCCATGTTTGGCCCTACGGAAGATGAGATTATTACCAGAAATTTTACAAAGCTTGAAGCTGTTTCTGAAGCCATCCTTGAATACTATGACTTGTATGAAAAAGCCCATGGGAGCATGGATGAAATCAATTCGATTCGGGAGCTGCTCATGGTGCTTAAAGAAGATGGTAGACACATTGCAGTTGTCACTGGGAAGAGTCGGAAAGCGTTTGATATCTCATCGGAAGCTTTGCAGATATCATCGTATTTTGATTATGTGGTAACGGGTGATGATGTTGAAAAGCCAAAGCCTGATCCAGAAGGAATTTTTAAGACGATGAAATTTGTGGGTGCGTCTCCTGAGGAAGTTGTGTTTCTCGGTGACAGTAATGCTGACATTGTAGCAGGGAAAGCAGCGGGAGTTCTAACATATGCCGTGCAATGGTTATCGACATATCAAAGTGTCGAATATGAGGTGAAACCTGACGGTATTTTCAAACATGTAGCAGACTTTGCTGCACTTTTTAAAGACAGTGGCGCAGGGCGCTAAAGAGGAGCGGGGAAATGAAGGTGGTGGCTCAGAGCTTGTCGCTGGTGTCCGTCAGCTGCGATTAACGCCGTAGAACACGCTAACAGCTAGTCAGAACGGAGTAAGGTACCCGCAATTGCCCATTGAGCCTGCCGCTAACCACACATAAATGGAAACAAAGAGAGCCAAGGAGCTGAAACAGTTCCTTGGCTCTTTCTGTTTATTCTTCACCCGAGAAGCTCGGATGCTGCGCTTTGTTTGACCGCTTTGACATCCTTCAGCGGCGGCAGTCCAAACAAGCGGCGGTATTCACATTTGAACTGGGATGGACTTTCATAGCCGACTTCGAGCGAGACTGTGGTGGCGTCCATGGCCCCGCTCAACAGCAGGCGGCGGGCTTCTTGAAGGCGAAGCTGCTTTTGATATTGCAGCGGCCCCATCGAAGTGATCGATTTAAATTTGTGATGAAGCCCGGAGACGCTCATATTGCTCACTTTCGCAAGTTCATCGACACTGAAGGGGCGATTGAAGTGATGTTGGATCCAGGTGAGTGCTTTGCCGATTCCTTCCGCTTGCTGATCAAAGAAAACCTGCTGCATCAGCAAATGGCCATATTCGCTTGTCAGCAGCCGGAAGATGAATTCGCGCTTGATCAGCGAGGAGAGGTAGCCAGCTTCTGCCTCCGGTTTGTGCACAAGCCTTAATAATCGAGCAATCAGTTCCAGTAACTCCAAATCGGCGTTGCCAATAAAAGCTCCTGCGCTCAAATTAGGATCGCGAGGATTTATTTTCAGACCGGCTTCGGCCACTACCGTCGCGATCTCATGCGCGGTCAGGTCAATACGAAGACCTACATAAGGATCATCCGGCGTAGCGTCGCAAACTTGAACCATCCCCGGCAAGGCAATCAGTGTGGTCAGGAAGTCGCCGGGTAGAGCTTGCATGAGATGTTCCCCTAGGTTAACCTTCTTAGCTCCTTGCAGAATCAGACAAAGAGAGGGCGTCAGGACGACGGGGATCGGCGGAATATGAGCACGATATCGATTAATCATTAAAAAGTCTACAGAGGTGGAATGGCGGCCGTCACCTTCAATGGCACCTTCTGCTAAATCCTTTAATTCTGCCAGGATTCGCAGCCTGTCCAATGGAATCTCGCTTGTTCCATTGGCGTATATGTTGGATTCTACCATATTTATGAACCTCCTCTTACACGTCAACTTCAGAATAACTCTGCCTTGTCCGGGTGTAAACCTCTAAGCTCTATTAAATATAGGAAATTGCAGGTTTAGGCAAAAATTCAGCAGGATCGGTCAAGCTCATCCATACATAGAAGTAGGATAATAGACGCATGGAACACCTGGTTCCATCATCTATTTCGACAACTATGGAGGAAAGTAATCATGCATACACAACACCCGATCGGCTCCGGGTTTGGAGCTGCAACAACTACCGTGGAAGTAATCGCCGGGATTCAGCTCACAGGCAAGCATGCGATCGTTACGGGAGGCTACTCAGGTCTGGGACTGGAGACCGTGAGGACGCTGGCAGCTGCTGGAGCCGAGGTTATCGTTCCCGCACGGGACATCGCCAGAGCGCGGCATGCCTTAAACGGCATAAAAGGAGTCGAGGTCGTGGAAATGGACCTGATGGATACGAACTCGATCGACCGCTTCGCCGCGCAGATGTTAGCCGCGGGGCGGCCACTTGATCTGCTCATTAACAGCGCAGGCATCATGGCTACGCCGCTCGTCCGCGATGGGCGAGGCTTCGAGTCTCAGTTTGCAACGAACCATCTTGGGCACTTCCAATTGACGCTGCGGCTTTGGCCGGCATTACAACGAGCGGGAAGCGCAAGGGTTGTATCCGTCTCATCGAAGGGGCACCGTTATTCACCAGTTGTCTTCGAAGACATGATGTTTGAGCGACGCGCATATGACCGCTGGGCGGCGTATGGTCAATCCAAGACAGCGAACATTTTATTCGCTGCGGAGTTGGACCTTCGAGGCCGAACCGATGGCATCCGCGCCTTCTCACTTCATCCGGGAAGTATCCTCGGCACGGGATTAGAGCGTCATTTGTCGATGGAGGAGCTGCGACAGGGCGGCGTGTTGGATGAGTACGGAAAGCCGATCCGCGATCCCCATAGGCAGCTAAAGACAGTCGAGCAGGGAGCAGCCACGCTGGTCTGGTGTGCGATTAGTCCACAGCTGGACGACAGAGGAGGGGTCTATTGCGAGAATTGCGATATAGCATCAATCATGCCAGCGCATGGCGAGGGCGCCGACATGCTGAACGGCTCGTTTGTATCGGGCGTGCTGCCGTATGCGATCGATCCCCATGCAGCGGCGCGCTTGTGGGATGTAAGTGAACAACTATTAGGGATATAGTCCATTAGGAGCAGGTGCTGCGCAGTCGCTCCTTTTTTCTGCATAAGAATAATTTTACAGAATGATTTTCATAGTAAGCTATGATTCGGTCACGTTCGATTGATCAATCTGATTAATGATAACGATAGAATATCGATTATTGATCGTGTTCATGAATTATTTAATAATGGAGTTGAGGCTGATGATGTTCCATTGATCATTTTGAAGACCTCATTTTACCTATCGGAAGGTCAGTTGCGGTGCGCAATTTCTGAATATCATTCTATAGATCAGGAAGGAAGGGGCAGCATGAAAACACTTCTGTACGACAACGAGTTAGACAACGCTATGTTATTTGGTCAATACGTCATGGTGATGAGTGAAGGCAAATTGATCGGAGGCGGCATGATCGAGGCTTACCATGAAACGGAGATTCAGGTGGGTTCGAGATGGCATTCACGCAATAAGTTAACTTTTGTCGTATCGCCAGCCCCCGAAGCTTTTATAGCGTTCTGACTTAAAAGATATAAGGAACCCCTTCGCAGGGGGTTCCTTTTTTTATGTAAAATTACTGGGTTAAATTTAACTTCACAATGTGATCCGTTAACAAGTCCATAAATTTGCGAGTAACCTGGCTTAAATATTTATCTTTATGAAAAATAAGTCCAATCTCCCTGGATAGTGTTGGATTAACGATTTTGACAGCTTTCAGACTGTCGTCGTTATACATGTTCAAGTACGTTCTGGATAAAGCGCTCACGCCGACACCGGCTTTCACCAGGCTGATAATCGTTTCAATGGCCGTCGTTTCGATGATGGGCTCAATTGAAATCCCGCAGGTGCTGCTATGTAAGTTAATAATTTGGCGGCATTTGTGTGATTGGGGGAACAGTATGACCGGATATTTGCTGATTTCGTCAAAGTGAATACTTTCTCTTGCGGCAAGCGGATGGCTCGTAGAGACGGCCAAATAAATGTCTTCCTTGTATAAAGGAATTTTGCGTAAACGCTCATCTTCGAAGGGCAGAATGGTGATAGCGAGATCGATTTGATTCTGGATCACCCGTTCCGCGATATCGTCGACATTGACGATTTTAATCTGTATTTCAGGGTAAATCTGGTGAAAATCGAGCAGCACAGACGAAACGAGCTGAGTTAACTCGCCTGGCAGCGCACCTATGGATAAAGTGCCGCGGGCCACCTTTTGTAGCTCCATAATCTGCACTTGGACTTTCTCTAAGGAAGAGAAAATCACTTTGCATTCGTTTAATAAAATTTTGCCTGCTTCGGTGATCGCAATTTTTTTCCCAATCCGATCGAACAGAGGCACGGCAAGCTCGTCTTCTAACATTTTAATTTGATGACTCAGCGTAGGCTGACTCATACCAAGCTTCTCTGCAGCCCTGGTAAAATGCATTTCTTCGCAGATCGCCGCGAAATATTCCAGTTGTCGAAATTCCATCGTTGTACCTCATTGATTAATTTGATTAATGATAATAATAGAATATCAAATATTGATACTTTTCATCAATTATTTAATAATCATATTTATGTTGGAGAAAGGAGAGAAACAATTGATTCATCAAAAACTACCTTTTAGTAGGTCAATTATCAATACTAATTATAGAAAGTAGTGACGTACATGCAATCCATAGCTGCCGTACAAAAACAAAAAAGCATAGCTTCCATTCAATTTTTGCCCGTTAATCTATTTGCATCGGTTATGGGGATTTCTGGTCTGTCTTTGGCTTGGAAACAGGCAAGCAAGCTGTTTGGGACTTCACTCGTGATCGCTGATGTGATCGGCATTCTTGCCATGATCATGTTTATCATTCTTGCCATCGCTTATCTAGCAAAATGGGCGCTATACCCTCAGAAAGTCAAAGATGAATTTAAGCATCCGGTCTCTGGCAACTTTTTCGGTACGATTACGATTGCGATTCTATTGTTATCCTCCGTAATTAGCCCCTATAGTCAACTTACCGGTCAAGTACTTTGGGTCATCGGAACCGTAACGACGCTAACCCTTAGTTTTGTCATTGTGACACGTTTGTTGAACGGGAATCATGAGCACAGTTACGCCGTTCCAGCCTGGCTGATTCCTGGCGTAGGGACGATTGATATTGCGGTTGCCGGCGGGACGATGCCATTTGCATGGACGCGTGAAGTTAATCTGCTGGCTCTGGCGATCGGTGGAATCGTAGCGTTGGTGTTCCTCACCATGATCCTGTCCCGATTGATTCATCACCCTCCGCTGCATGCAGGATTAACGCCTTCCATGATCATTATGATTGCCCCATTTGCGGTTGGCTTTCTTGGATATACGAAATTTGAGCAGCGTATTGATCAGTTCGCATCCATTCTGTTTTACTTCGGCTTGTTCTTCTTTCTTGTATTATTCTTCAAAGTATTCAAAAAATCCATTCCGTTCGGTGCTTCCTGGTGGGGGGTAAGCTTTCCATTAGCTGCTCTTAGCAATGCCTCTTTGGAATACGCGATGTTCGTACAGGGATGGCTGTTAATCACCATTTCTGTGATTATTCTTGTACTGCTCAACATCGTTTTGCTTGTTCTCTTTATTAGAACTTTAAAGTCGTTATTTAATGGGCAACTTTTAAAAGGATAATCATGAAAAACGAACAGGGTACTATGAATCTATCACCCTATCTTTCAGTAGACAGACCTTGAGTTGTAGGTAATTTCAGTATTGGATAAAAGACGAGGCCATTTTAAATAATAGTAGGGTTGAATGGTCCTTCTTTTATTTTATACAAATACAAAAATGACGATAGGAAATGGAGCGAACGAAATGAAAATATTAGTGATCGTTACGCACCCCAAGCTTGAAACATCGAACTGGAATAAAGCATGGGTGGAAGAGCTGCGCAAGCATAATGAAATTACCATTAACGAGTTATATAAATCCTACCCTGATGAAAAGATCGATGTTGCAAAAGAGCAGCAGCTGATTGAAGCGCATGATCGCATAATTCTTCAATATCCGCTTTACTGGTACAGCACGCCGCCGTTATTGAAAAAGTGGTTTGATCAAGTCTTGCTTTATGGTTGGGCGTATGGTCCAGACGCAATGAAAACAAAAGGGAAAGAAATCGGCGTCGCCATTTCGACCTATGGAACGGAACAATCGTATCAACATAGCGGCTCCAATCATTTTACCCTGGAAGAAATTTTGCGCCCTGTCGAAGCGTTGGCTCAATTCATTAGCGCTACTTACTTGCCTTACTTCGCACTGAACGACGCTTCTACGGTTACGGAAGAGCGGTTGGCACAGAGCAGTAAGGATTATGTCCATCATATCAAAACTGTAAAGCCCGCACTGACGCATGCTTGAAGGATGTGGGAGCGTTTGAAACGACTCGATAATTTCGCAACAGTCCAAATTCGATAGATTTGGACTGTTGACTTTCATACATTCATTGGTTGTTGGATGTCTTGCGGTATTGCCGTATGCTGCCTAACATCCACAAAATCAAAGGGATCACGATGTACAGGAAGGGGTACAACAAGCCAATCAGATAGATGTTCTTGGCGATATGCGAAATCCGTATATGGTGCGAGCTATAAATCACGGATGCCAACCATAAGCAAGCCGATACACAAGCGATAAGCTTCCAATTCTTGAATCGTGTCCATTCGGAAATCCCGTAGCTAATGATAAATAAATATAAGGATAATTTAATGAAACAGCCAAATACCCAGAATGTGATATAAAAAGCATCGATATTTTGTATAAAATTCAGGATTGTAACAAATTTCGTGAGGTAGTATACGGGATGGATCAGCTCCGCAGTCATGTTGGGTCCGGTTACGAACAGGATCACTAGCGTAGCGATTACGCCCCAAAGCATGGCCACCCCGGATCCCAGGAGAATCGCACGTGTGGCCGTACGCTTGTTCTCGGCAAAAAAGAAGAGCATTAAAATAATCGATGGATCGATCATGTAGTTGCACGCAATGAAAGTCCCTTTCAAGATAGGAAGCCAACCGGAGTCGGCGTAGACAGGCAGAATCCTTTTCATCTCCATGTATTTAAAGTTCAGGAACAGATGTGCGTAGCAAAAGAAGATTAATAAGGGGCCTATAACTTCTGCACAGCGGCTTATGGCGATAAGTCCCCCTCTATAGACTGCATATGTGACGAGAAACAACGTACATAGAACGAGGACGATTGGTGGCGTGTTATGCATCAGAACTAAGTTTTGAAATTCGATCGTCCCGCTTGTAATCATTGACATCTGCCAGAACCATAGCAAGAAATAAAACAAGATAAGGATTTTACCGAGTAGAGTGCCCAAGAGATCCTTCATAAATTGAACGAGCGATTTATCTTTATTCTGCATACACACTCGGAGCATGAGCCACGTGATGGCCATCATGATCAGGCCTCCTAGCAGCATGGAGATCCAACAGTCCTGGAACGATTCTTCCGCTGCTAGTTTGATGGGAACGAAGGAAATCACAATGATCGAAGAAATGCTGATCATCCAGAATAGTGGATAGCTGCCAATTTTCATAATTTTGCTGCCCCTCATCCATGAAACTTGTCGATCATGCCAATTGACTTAAGTTCAACATTCGCTTTGATCGTGACTTTGGTTTGTTGGAAATGATGATCCCAATCGTCCCTCCGGGACTTCCACCAGTAAGGATATTTGTGATGAAGATGCTCGCTGATTCCGAAGATGTCAGAACCCCAGTTCTGTACCTTGTTCATCGTCATCTGTAATTCCTTTTGGATTTGCTCATTGAGGTAGGTCTGCACTTCAATCATATTCGTTACGTCTGACATGTCCAAAGGGGTCGTGTTCTCCAGCAGATAGGCTTCTGCTTTAACGTTGACAACAATGTGTTTGGCATCATGATCGGTAGTTGATTGGATATGCCGTTTGAGATGGGTCATTCTAAACGACAAAGTTCCCTTGCCGTCTTTCCATGGCACCGTTATCCCTTGCACCGTTTCTTTCCCGGACATCCAGCCTGCCCGAGCGCTTTCGACTTCGTCTATGAAGCCTTTGATTTTGAGCTGGTTGTCCAAGACGGCATAGCTGGATAATAGCATCGTTGATTTCGGTTTTTTATGGCTATCTCGGGAAGTATCTATTTGGATGACCGGTACCATCGACCTGATGCCATCCGAGAGATTGTCGATGATGAGCTGTCTCGATGTGAAGTTCTTAATCCCATTGACCTGCAGTTCTTTCTTGCTGGCGATGCTGGAGAGGAGCTCCATCGGATGCTTCATGGCAAGGAATTCTTTGGCACTGCCGCCTTTAATCAGGAAAATAATATCCCTTAAATTGTTCGCCGGATCTCGGCCGAGCTTATCAAATATTTTGCTTACATCATCCTTATTGAAATACTCTTCGCTAATTGCGATGAGCAGGCGATGGTTCATCATTAATCTGCGGGACATTTGCCGCTGAATTTTTTGCTGGGCATCGAAAATATCTTTGCCTTTGGCCGACTTCACCAAGAAGTTCTCCGCATTGCTGGAGCCGCCTCCTTTGTTAGCTGCTTTCGCCTGCGCCGTAATATTAATCTGATGGCTAATCTCGATCTCCCCATCCTCCGTATGATCAATACCTGTTGCAATGACGAATGCTAATTGATTGGGTTCCACGAAATCCGTGCATCCCGAGCAGAGCATAATGACGATGATGGATAATAAGGCGG